>Ga0307518_10000015_pt1 | contig 120079 bp, 154 predicted proteins | sample 25_EM_MG_FD_203889 | JGI IMG/M metagenome (GOLD analysis project Ga0307518, IMG submission 203889) | Populus trichocarpa ectomycorrhiza microbial communities from riparian zone in the Pacific Northwest, United States - 25_EM | ecosystem: Host-associated > Plants > Roots > Unclassified...
CGTCTCCAATCTTCGACCATGGCAGAGTTGTCTGCATAGTGAGTGTCTACACTCTTACTTGTAACGAAGGTATAGACAGCTTTCCCAGCGAAAAAGAGCGCGAAGCGAACATCGCGCGCAACCGTGCCTTGCTCGAACAGCTCGACCTCAAAGACGCGTCTAGTTCCCTTGGTCTCCCACCAAAACCTGCTCCAAAGCCCAAAGCAAAGCCAATACAGCCCATTAAAAAACCCAAACGTGAGCAAATTGACCGTGTCCCTCGCAGACAGAGCGCTCGCCTCAAGAAGGAGGCCATCGACCCGAATGAGACACCCGCACAGAGACGCAAGCGCGAGGCGGAGGCGCAGAAACGAAAAAGAGAGAAGGAAGAAGAGAGGATAGCAGCAGAGGAACAAGCTATGCTTGCGAAGCGACCACGGACACACGAGCTGGATCTGGTGGAGCTGATTGACGCGGAGGAACTCGATGACAGTGACACAAGTGCCTTCAGAAGAACGTTTCAGGCAGTCACGAACAATCCTATGCCAAGGCGCGTGGGGAGCGTACGTGATTGGGTATTTGACCGGAACGACAAGGATAAAGAAGAAGTGAGATCTTTGAGGGAAAGACTGGGCAAAATGAAGATAGTGGCGAGGGCAAAAGTTACTGAAAATAGGGTTTACAGCGCTGCATACCACCCGGAACCTTCAAAGGATCTTATATTCTTTGGCGGTGGGTACGACTTCGTTAATATCTACACGACTCTAACGCGCAGAGCAAAGATAAGCACGGCCAACTTGGAATATGGGATGCGCGAGCACTTCATGACGAAGTCGCCGATGAAGATGAAGATATTTCTCCAACTGGAGAAAGAGAAGGAGGGAAGTATTGGCGTCTCCAACAGCATTGGCCAGCAACAGCAAAGTCTTCCATTTCCTGCATCAAGTTCGATCCTATAGACTCGCATAGTGTCCGTAGGAGTTCTTTCCTTTATACAACATACATTAATCACTGGTTCCGCAGGTCTTCACCACATCCTATGATTATACCATCCGCAGATTTTCCTTGGTCTCTTCCATTTCCTCCCAAATATTCTCCAACAATGATATTCTCATTACCTCCATTGACCTTCCTCCCTCTGGCCATGAAATGTGGATTTCTGATAAATCCGGGGCACTAACTCATTACGACCTCCGAGAGGGCGAAAGGAGTGCTCGGCGCTACGAGTTGTCTGACCAGAAAATTGGGAGCGTCAGCGTCAATCCGTCAAGCCCACATCTGTTAGTGACCGCATCCAACAACCGGTTTCTGAGGTGAGGATATGACTCGATCATAAAGATGTTTTTCACCCCACATTTGTAGGTTGTGGGATACGCGGAAGCTGAAAACCCTCGCGCTGGGCACAACGACCCCTTTGACGCCTCCACCCTCGTCCCCTGTGCGTGGTCCGTCGGTCCGTCGGTCCCTTGGACCTTCCGAGTACAATTATGAGAGGGTGCAAGACTTCATGGACTCCACCCAAGGCCGCGGACTGATGCGCGCAGAATTCCGGCATGGCATGTCCTGCAGCTCTGCTTATTGGGATTCCAGGGGACGGAGTATTGTTAGCACGAGTTACGATAACTCTGTTAATCGTTGGTGAACTCCTATTCTGGCAAACTTAGTTGCTGACGATGCTCATTTGCAGTCTGGGAGTTGGACGCAGCCAAGTATGATTCGTCGCCACTTTTCCCGACATTCAAACCATTTAGCCGAATCAAGCACAATTGTCAGACTGTGAGCACTACATTTGCTTTGTGGTCAAAGGATAGTACTAACGTCCTGCAGGGACATTGGGTTACCATCCTCCGAGCAACGTGGAATCCAAATCCGGACGTTTACCCCCATTTTACGGTATGTAGTCAACGAATCCTCCGTCTGAGGGATGCAGCCTGATGCAGCATAGATTGGGAACATGGAGCATTCACTTGATATATTCTCGTGCAAGGTATGTCCACGCGCTTCGTAGGAATGTCTGTTCCAGATCATAATCCTTTAGGGTGACCCGATTGCGAGACTATCCGATCCTGATCGGTGAGTTATTTGACGCCTACTGTTGCAATTGTCCGATTAGGTATCCCAGGATCACGGCAGTCCAAGCCGTAACCTGCTCTCACCCGAGTATTGTGGAGAGATGTGCGACAGGAAATGCCAGCGGACGATGCGTATTGTGGGCACCGCCAGATGTGTAAACAGCGACACGACTGTCAAGCTTTCAAGAACCTAGAACATGTAAATGTATTTACAGTACATACTTTCATGCTTTGGTATATTGTAAACAAGCCCAAATAACGCGTCTCTGACACATTAGCCTTGCATTAGCCCGCGACAAGCTTGTCATGTCTCTCGACAATATCTGGGACGCGCCCGTCTCTCCATCGAACAAGGATCTTTCTAGTCCAACAAAGAGACCCCGCCAACCTCTCTTCTTCTCCGACTCAGACAGCGACCACGACCGGCCGTCAAAACGCGCCACCCCAGCACCCGTACCTGCGGCGGCACACGACCCCGAACTCGATGCACTGTTTGCAGACATCGAAGGAGATGTAGTAGGGGAAAACAACAAAGACGATACGGAGGATCTGAGATATAAGCCCCTCGCACCTGCGTTGGACCTCGCGAAACTAGCTCATGAAGCTGAGGAGCGGCATGCACGTGAACGACAAACGAAGATGCCTGCGCTGACGCCTCGTCAGGTTATGTCTAGTAGTCTGTCCCCGCCAGATGGAGCTTCTGGAGGGGGCGGGAACGTCAAGGGCGACGGGAAAGGAAAAAGTGCAGATGAGGAGGGAAAGAAGACGCGGAGGAAACCAGCGATACTGAACGAGGAAAGGTTGGTAGAGCCGAATGGATTCCCCCAGCTTATCAAGGACATGAAGGGATTCAAAATGAAGGGCAAAGGTCATGAGGTCAGTAATTTATGTGCTGATTTTGTTGCTTATGTTGAGAATGCAATCCTCTTCGCAGCACCTAGACCTTAATCGCCTCTTGCAGGTGTACCTGTTCTGGACACATCGACTGTACCCAAAGACGCCGTTCAAAGACACGGTCGACCGTGTTGAAAAATTGTGTCATTCTAAGCGGATGCAAGTATGTGCTGCCTTCTCAATATACCCATCATATCCAATACTATTAATAGGTCCGCCTCAGTGTTTGGAGAGATGAGGCCAAAGGTCTTGTCAATGGGGAAAAGCCAGAGGATGAGGATGAGGATATCATTGATCTCACTGGTAGCACAGAGGCTAACCAAGACAAAGCAAACAAAACCGAACGTAATGATGAGGAGACAAAGAGCGACACAGCACCCTCACGATGTTCTTCCTTGCCCCCGACTTCCTCTGAACCGGATGATGACGATTTCGACATCGATGCCGTGATCAAAGCTGAGGAAGAGCGTCTCGCTGCTTTGCGTAACAGCACCTCCATCTCTAGTCCTGAATCACCAGTATCGAAACCCTCGTCTAGTAGGTACAGAGAAAGGGATGATACGGACAAGATGGATGTGGATGAAAAGTCGTTGTGGCAAGAACTTGATGACGTTCCGTTGCCATATCAAGCGTCTCCCCCTGCTCAGGACATCGACGAAGAGATGTGGGGCATTGTCAACGAACTGGAGCAGAGCGAACAAAACCCGAAGCCGAAGCCGAAAGCAAGGGAGGTGCCCATATCCTCTGTAGTACTTACCTCGAGTACCACTAATGATGGAAATGTGTCCCGGGCGACGAACGATGAAGGTTGGGATGAAATGTATATATGATTCCCATGATACTTGTAGCTCTAATATATGTATTGTATTCCTCGGCAATTAATCCTTGTCTCCTTCGCCCCGAGGAAGATTCTGTTGCAAATCAAACCAGTCAGTCTCGAAATTAACTCAGAAAGGCGAGAAAAAAAGAATCAGAAGGCAATGGCAATATGAGTTTGTCTTCACAAAGATACAGCACAGGTCTGAAAAAGAGTTCATCTTGAAGAGAAAGTAAAGGACACAAGACTTACTGGAGTCGAAGTTGAACATGACAATTTTGAAAAAAGCTGTCGGCTTTTTATTTGTCTGTTTGTGTCACGTGATTCCCATTGACAGGGGTATTCGTGTTAGTCGCCGACTCCAACAGTGCCAATGCCATCGAATACCCAATCCCTTATCCCAAATCTTCAACAAGGCATAGATTTCTGGAACAGTCAGCCAGCAAGTCTCGACGGAGTGCTGGGTGAGCTATCTCCCTGTAGATCGTGGCCCAACAAACTGCTGATTGCACACAGGCGGTTTTGGCTCTGGGGTATACCATACACCGTGTTGTACCATTGGCACTAATTCCATCTTATAGTCACTCCCAAGGGTAGACTCACTCGGATCTCGTCAGTTTCTGCTCGGGCTTCTTCCCGAACTATGTACCGTCCCCTCTGTGCTCTCTCCTCCTTCTGCAGAGTCACCCAAGCCTAAACAGCGTTATCGCGCGCTCGATGTCGGCGCAGGGATAGGCCGTGTGACTACTAACGTTCTTCTCTACCTCGTCTCAGACGTCGTTCTCGTCGAACCAGTCCAATCGTTCATCCTGGAAGCGTTAGAGCAGTGCAAACACTCTGCGGAGCTCGGAAGGTCGCACAACGATAACGGGTACGCCATCGGATGGCCAGGAATCGCTGATGGAAGCAAGAGCGTAACATTCATCAAGGCACCGCTTCAGGAATTCGATCCAGCGAATCCCGTGAACAACGCAGAGGTAATGGGGCGTGTCGGCTTCGTTCCCAGCGAAGATGACACGACGTCGGGCTTTGACATTCTGTGGTGCCAGTGGTGCCTCGGACACATGAGCGATGCAGACCTCACCGAATTCCTGCGCCTGAGCAGAAATGCGTTGAGGGGATCACAGAGCTTTATCGTGGTCAAAGAGAACTTGTGTGCGCAACTGGGTGATGAACCAAGAGCCGTATTCGATAAAGAGGACTCCTCTTTGACAAGGTATGATGACGTTGCCTCTAGGAGCAGTCCAGGTCATGCTGATGAGCGATACTTAGGTCGGATTTGGCGTTCAAGAAAATTTTCAAGGATGCTGGGTTGAAAATAGTCCGAGAAAAGATACAACATGGCTTCCCGCAAGGATTATATGTAGTAAAGATGTGCATGCTTCTTTATTTTCCCCCGCTTAGCGTGCTGATGCTGCTTCCACAGGTATGCATTACAAGCAGCATGAGGCCGGTTTAGCGTATGTAAGGTGATGAAATTATCAGTGTTCGAGTCTCGGTGTCATTCGCTTTATTACTTGAGGACTCATGTCCGAAGCGTTGATTTGACGTGGCGAGCCTCATCAGCATAGGATCACAGTGAGTTCGCTGCAAATATAGATACATATCGCCAGCCACACAGCGGATCTCCTATTCCTCCCATATCATAGAATATTCCATCATTGGCGTCCCGTGGATGGTGGCAGCCACCACATTCGGCGCCACAGTCTAGAGTTGCCAAGAACGTAGCTTCCGCGGACCCGGCGTTGCAGATGGGTCACCTGCGGAGATAGTTAAGATCAGAAAACACGCCCTTGGCTACAAAAACAGACCTGTGGTACCCAGGAATCTGTATACGTGTGCCGTTAGCTCGGGGACGAGTCTATTGCACCAGCGGTGGGGTGCGCTGTCACCTGGGTAAATGTGATCGAATTTCCATCAGACACTCTGGACAGAGGGTCCCTGACACCAGCCCGGGCGTGGGGTAAATTTATAACGAACTAAGATCGCACATTAGTCGAACCTCGTGTCCACAACTTGGTTCGATAACATCAGTTCAGGGTTGATTCCGGCCAGCGGGATATCGACAGAAGTTACAGGACCCTTTGAAACGCAAAATTGACGCGTCCAGTCATGCCCACGGCCCCGTCCAAATCCTCACACCACACATCTACTTGGTCCTCTCCAACGAAACTGCCGTAAATCGTGCATGTACGATTGACGATGAGAGGATTACGAGCTCGATAGCTGAAGGATTGTAATTGTAATCCTGGGTGATGGAACAAGAGACCCTCTAGCAGCATGAGAGCTGTGAGAGGACCATGGACAAGGCGTTCTGTTTGGAAAACCTGATAAATACGAACAGATTCCTGACGCGTACCAAAATACATACCAGGATATCCTTCGTTATTTTGTGCATAATCCTTGTCCAGGTGGATATAATGACCGTTGAACGTCAGAGCAGAGAACCTGAACAGAGTGGTCAATGAAGGTTTGTAGGAGAACGAGAAATCCGGCTTCGGTAGGCCGTGTACTGTCAGATGGCAGTGAGTAGCTGAGCGAGCTCCCCGCATGCACCATGAGGATGGGGGTATAGCAATACATGCTCGTACCTTGTCGTACCGTTCGTTTTCCACCGCCAGAGGCAAGGTATACATGAGACCTCTCCTCGACAACAGACGGTTCACCACGACCCTCAGCTGTAACCTCGATCCTTTGAGTAATAAAAACCATCGGGTGCGCACTCGCACTCCCATCGTCCGAGCCAAATCCCTTCTTCTCAACGCTGGCAACTCTTGACACAGCGCGAGCTTTCTCACCAACTCTCAGAGCGCAGGCCGGATCCATATTCCACTGCATTGTGCCCCCCGCCCACATGCGCCGTGTGAACGGCTCGGGGGGACAAAATTCGGCGTCGGTTCCGTCGGGACGCAGTGCATTCTCTGGGTTGCGGGGGTGGAAGAAGGCTAAATGATGTCCATACGAGAGCGGCGCTCCTTCTTCAAGTGGTTGATACGGTCGTCCGCGGGTGCCGTCTCGAGTGGGCAAGGTCACGTACAAGTCTGCGAGATGGGTGGAGGTGAATGTGTCCGTGAGCGTAAGAGACTTGCGGTCAGATATCCATCTGTCGAGGGCGGCGACGTTGAGCGTGCCAGTGCAAACTGTGCGGCAATAACGCTTTGGAGGCTGGAACAACCTTGCTAGGGGTCGGAGGGCGTTTGGCGCCATGATCAATGGTTAAAGTACTACTACTTCTTTCTAGACACCACGACGAAAGTCTTATAGGGGTATTCAAAAGTACCCTGACTCTTATCCATCCATACTCTATCATCCCCCCTCGCTAAGATAGTCTCGAGGTCCGACACCACCTTCTCTTTCTCTTTGGGAGGCAAGACACTGATGTAACTCTTGCTGAGGGCCCGATCTACTGCATCCTGTTCCGTGGTAGCGATGTGATATTCCCAAACCTTCTCTTCTGGCGCCTCGAAGTTCTGGAGATAAGACGGAGTGGAGAATGCCTGGCGCCACAGACCAAGGCGGAACTGAGGTGTACCCTGCTCATGACGCTCGATACGCTCGCGCAATTGAGCAACCCAGCCAGCTTGATCCCTGTCCAAAGTGTTGTCAGCGATCTCTTGTATGGTGAAACCACATAGGACCTGCCTATCTTCCAAGTTCCATATGAATACAACTGCACCACCTTTCTTCAAAATTCGTGCGAACTCGGCACACGCTTTGTCATAATCGGGACACCAATGGAATGCCTAAACCGCGGAGGAATGAATAAGTCGTAGCGTGTGGCTCCAAGTGCTACTGACCTGTGCAACGAGGACCAGGTCGGCCCAGCCGTCCAGAACAGCAGTGCTCTCAAACGTTCCATCCTCGATGGTCGCTTTCTCTTCAGTGTTCTTCTCTGACCATATCGTTCTCATCCCCTCGCTGGGTTCCACGGCCCTTAGTCTAGCTATGGACGATGACCAATCTGAATGAGCTAGTAAAGCCCGGGTAAACAGTCCTGTGCCTGCTCCGATTCTAGGTGGCTTTTATTGCATTTTGTGAGGATCTAGTTATAGACGCACTCGACGATGTCCAGGGGGGACTTGGTTGTGACAGACCTGATAAAAGCGAGGGACGGCGCTGGGTAGGAAGGGCGAGCACTCGTAGTACATCTCTCTAAGGTGACTGCGCAATGAGCTGGAAGGACGTCTGAAACTCACCGATCATAAAGTTCGTTCGTACCAATGCCAAAGCCTGACTGAGCAATGGTATGTACGCTGGACATGGTGGACAAGACTTGACCAATCGTTCCCGATCAGAGTGCAGAGCCTCTGAATTTAAGATCGGGCTATATTTGAAACACGTCTGAGTCAGCTTCAAGTATCAGGTGCTCTTGTCAGTCGTCTTCAATAATGCATCATAGATATCGCAAGAGTATTAGATCCCTCACGTCATGTCATCCTCGTTTTCATTGTTTTGCATCCCATCCCATCTTTCGCGGACATAGCCTAGCTGCTACTCCGTCACTCAGTCACTGAGCCTGAACGATCAAGATAACTTCCGATCGATCGAGCTATTACGCAGAAACCGCGTACGTAATCGCCGAGGTTCCAGGTTTGAAGGCTACAGCCCTCCTAGATCGTGTCCGAGCACCAGGATTTGAACTCGAGACCACGGGGAAGTACAGGTGAGCGTGACAACCTGTTTACTATTGCTGTTGCTGACACTTGCGGAGTCCTGGACTTGAGTCCACACCTCCAGCACACGGGTCTCATATCAAGATGAGAGCGAGTACGAATGTCACAGTATAGTCGGTCCGTGCAACGTCCAATTTGAGAGGTTCCTATCCGAATGTAAAGCTCGGGGCGGCTTGGAGGGCCGATGTGAACACCGTGGAAGCTTGGCAATTGGGTTATGTGACCTCTAGTTCTCTCTATGAAGACAATAGCAATAGCGTGAATAGAGAAGGGGGCGACCAGAACTTACTATCTGGACCGTCATCACCTTCCCGTCCTTATACAGCAGACTAGATAACTTTCGTAGTGCCGGTCTCTGACCAGTCCTATTCTCCCCCGCAAGAAACGGCGTGGCATGTCCATTTTGCCAGTCGCTGTATGACCTCGTGAACTTGATTTTATGACAGAGGGTAGTCGGCTGTAAATCAAACCGCTACTGTGGCTATCGGAGGACGTTTTGCGTGGCCGGAACAGCGTCGATACCAGAGCATAATTTGTCAAAAAAAAATAAAAAAAACTCTGGGAGTAATGTTTCCAAGAAGTACAGATAATTCACCGGTCAGCGCTTCAGCATTGGATTAGCATGTTGAGTGTTGCAGGGGTTGGCGTGGCATTGTGGCAAGCGAAGAATTCTTTGAATTACACAGTGGAAGAATAAGCAAGTATTTTGGCGATATCGCCAGCGAATTTATTGGATGGTGTCCCCAACGAGCGGCAAGGGAATAATATCGCCCAGAGATTCTAAAGAATTTGTTGGCCCACTGGCCCAGTGCATGTTTGGAGCAGTTGTTGCAAGAACGGCAAAAGCCCCACGAAACGGTTTCGGAGTTAGAGTTGAAAGAGGCGCATCGTCTGTTGATTGTAGCCCTCACCTATCAACTCAAATAGCTCTGATGCGCTTGGATACACCGTTGCTGAACGCGATAACCGCGAGTTGTTACTTTGCAACTTCGGGCATTATTCTGCTGGATCTTCCGGGCACGCTTTGCAGACTTGAAAATTGTTATCGCGTACCTCAAATACTCTACCTACCTGGGTCGAAGCTCCCCCACGCAGTCTGCCTGTGACTAGCTTTCTGAACATCACAGGCCAACGTCTTCAATGTCGAGGAGCCGCATGGCCGGAACCTGGGCATTCTTCACGACAACGCCACGGTGAAAAATTCCAATAACTTTGCCTCGAAGCGTAGGAGATCTGGGCTCGTTACAGAACTCACTTGATGCACGCCAACCTTTTCTGGCATATTTCAAGACTTGCTGCATCCGAAGGGTCACCATGATGATTGGAAGGGAGGGGGGCGTCATTCCCCATGTTCCGGGGTGTCCCACAAGACAGCATAGCAGTGAGTGTCTTGATTCACTCAAGTACATTCCTCCGTTGGGAGGGACAACAAGTGACATTTTGACGTTGCGTTGGCTAGCAGAATTGCTGGGTCTTCCTTGTTGAAAACTTGAGGGGACATGTCTCCGCAGTTTCGTCATCTTGTGTCACACCAGTGGTCTTGAACAGGGTTTTGAAGCATTCGCGGACACAGGTTGAGTTGCACACCGAGACTACATGATGGTTATGAAACAACTCGCCTGTGAAGTTCTTATGCAGTGACGTGACGTGACGCGCCCCTTTTCTCTCGTTACCTGTCACGCACCGACGGACGTTCCCATGGCTTTGCGTGCGTGCAGGACCACAACGTTGGAATTCTTGGGAAGCTGCATGTAGGATAAGGCAATGAAGCCGATTTTCGTGGTTGTGTGGAACAGACGGCCCAGGTTGAAGCTCCCAAACTCGAAGAGCACAAAATTGCAACCCGAGCAGTCAGGCAATAGTGCCGACAACGAAACGAAGATCAGGATGGCCATCGTGGTGTCTGGGATGTGTAGTACAAAGTACGAAGTCCTGTCTGGCCACGATCCACATGCAACATGTGTCAGTCCGTTCAGGGAACACGGTATGACCTTTTGTTATTGCACTGCTTCTGGCACATTGGAGACAGATATAACTTGTGTTCATGGCACTGGAAATCTTGCAGAGTCGGATGTGGTTGTTCGAACGCAAATGATTCCATGGAAGCAAAATTGTATCATCGAAGCGTGGTTTGTTGCGACAAAGTTTCTGCTGGAATAAGCGCCTGTGGACCAAAGTCCTCGTTCTAGAGCGGAGTCTTTAGCATGGGGTGTCTCGCTTGGTCGATTCCGTTTCTTCGGAATCCCCGTCGCTGCTGCAAATTTAAGCTCCAGACTGCAGTGGAGGATCGGCGCCATCATTTTTTCTCCCCCCATTCTACGACCCCCATGTCAGGAAAACTCCCAAACTACAAGTCGTCCTACTTGCTCAGGTTCCATCCGTATCCAAGAGTCAAGCCCTCTGCCCGCGAGAGAGTGATAGTAAGTCTTAATTTTATTTCTTCTGCAGCAGCGTTGACAACCCATATGGTGATTAGGCCGCCTTGGAAGTCGCTGACGAAGACACTATCTCATCTTACGACGGGATTTCTACACCTTTCTTGCAATCTACCGACTCTGACTTCGTGGGGTTCCAGATACGTTCTCAATTGCCTTTCACTGACGCCCATGATTTCAGGATCTCGCCAACGGAAAGCAGAACTTGAATAACGTGATTCATGTCACTCAATCCCTTGATACTTCCCGCCGCCGGCTGAGTTTGTCATCGCTGGTTGTGGTAAGTAGAGTTCCTAGAGTTGAACAACTAACTATGATGCGTTCCCCACTAGGACCTGGCTCTTCGTATCGCTCGCAAGCCATCTTCAGGCACCTAATCGCCTCGCGAGCGGTTTCGACATGAATGATGAAACAAATGATTCAGCCTGCGGTTTGGTGGGCACATAACTACTCGACAACGTTTATTTTGTACATTCACTGCAAGCAGTTCAGCTGTGTAATATATTAAGTTGTCTATTCAAATATCCACGATCCTCTCTAAAAGTCTTTGTCCGAGCATTCTCGCGAATCCTCAGGTTGCTGGGCATAAGCGTTGGATCTGGGTAAGCTATATAATTACAGGTCAGACTCGTGGCAACGAATTGTCTGGAGAAGCATACGTTTGTGGATGGTGATTGATTTGAAACAAATAGATGAATGGGTTTCATGCAAACCACCACTCTGCTATACTTCACAAATGTCAAGTCGTCACGCCCGTTCCTGAAGCGCTAGAAATTAGGCTACCTCTCTGAGTATCCATAGTATCTCGCCATCAGCTATTTCCTCATCCCCGTTCGCGCCCGAAGTTCGGCAAACCATCAAGTTGTAGTTGTGTTGAGTTGAATTTCACATCAATTCGGTCACCAAACGGGCCTCAAGTCCACCCTCGCATTTCGTCTTCTGTTCGCGGCAGATTATCGTTGCATATCTATAGTCTTTCCCCCAATCTGGAGAACCGCGTATTGATGGTATGTAGTTTGTAATTTGATCAAGTTGCATGTTGGATAATAATGATCACATAAGCGGTGCACCACATCCTATGCGAAGGGCAACAGTTTCAACATCCTAAGCGCCTTACCTGAGATGAGTGACCACAGCAGGTTGAAGGAGTCTTGCAGTTCACCCGATACACACTTGCCACGAACTGGACCAACAAATGTTTTCGATGGAGCTCACTGTAACTAACAGCAATGACATTTCTACCGCACTAACACTCACTGAAACAAGCCTCGACGTCCAGTTGGGGACCAGCGCTCCTCCGACACAGCGGTCATCTCGGTTTTCCTTGCGGTCCAAGACTGGATCTACCACCCAGATACCAATTCGTAACGTTGTGTCGGCCACCTTCTCCGTCGACTCCGTGGGGGTGTCTTATGTTTCCCGGAAGTGTCCCAAAAGCCGCTTCTCTTTAGACCACATCAGTGGTAGCCTTAGTGAAGATGATGCTCAGCGCGCAAAACAGTGGTGTGACGCTGTCATGGCGGCTGCCTATCAAGGTAGAAGTCCTCCAAAGAAGTTGAAAATACTCGTCAATCCGCATGGCGGTCCGGTATGTTCTTAATGTCCAACCCTGATCATATGCTGATCATATGTGATGTTTGTAGGGGAAAGCATGCTCAATATACACGAATAAGGTAGAACCAATCCTACGTGCTGCTGGCTGTACGCTTGATGTCACCTGTCCGTGATCGTTCATTATGTTTTACTGCTGTGTGCTCATTCTTCGCAGATACCACTCATAAGAATCATGCAGTAGAAATCGTTGAGAACTCAAGTCTAGATTATGATGCAGTGGTTGTTGTTTCTGGAGACGGGCTCATACATGAGGTGTTTAATGGATTCTTAAAACATGCTCAATCAGACAGGGCCTTTTGCATTCCGATAGTCCCCATTCCTGCGGGTTCTGGAAACGGGCTTTCATTAAATCTCCTCGGCCTCCAGGATGGGCTAGATCCACGTGCCGCTGCCCTCAACGTTCTTAAAGGTTTGTAGGAGCTGGCACATCATTTTAATGTGACTTAGTTGTCGATTTCGTTATTTTAGGTTATCCCCTCAAAATCGATCTGTTTTCTTTCACACAGGGGAACCGGAAACGTGTGTCTTTCATGTCACAAACAGTCGGCATCATCGCCGATCTCGATATCGAGACCGAGCATCTGCGATGGATGGGAGATCTCCGTTTTATTGTAGGCTTCTTGCAAAACGGTGACTGATTTTCCATCCTTGACAGTGTCAATTCTGATCTGCTTCGTGTAGTTGTCAAACGTCCGACGTGCCAAATGGAATTTTCCATAAAAGTGGCGGAACAAGATAAATCAAAGATGGTGGATGCCCTTCATGCGCGTCGTGTCACCGCGTCCTTTGATGCCCCTCCGCCCACATCGCCACTTTCGGAAAATACCGATGATACACCTGGTTCCTCGAGTGAGGCGTGGGTTAAATACGACAAACCATGTCTATGGATGTTCGCGGGGAAGGGACCTTATGTCAGCCCGTATGTCGGCTCCATTTAGGAATTTCCAGCATGGTCTTGATCCTCTTTTTAGTTCGCTCATGCAATTCCCTGTTTCTCAACCGGATGATGGACTTATTGACATAGCTATACAAGAGATTGTAAGACTATTTTTTTTTTTTGGCTGTAAACCTCTTTATCGTGACTATTCTAGGTACCCCGCAAGAACATGCTGCTTTACATGAACGGGGCTGAGCAAGGACGATCTTACTGGCTCAGTTCGGTGTGTACTTTGTGCGCAAGAAGTGTGCGCTGACTGACATGTGACTTAGAATCGTTACTGCAAAGCATCTGCTTATTCTGCAAAGCCGTGCTCCGATTCTCGAGGAGTGTTGGTGGTTGATGGAGAGCTCTTCCCATTCGAGGAATTTCAGGTCAAGGTTTTGCCCTGCCTTGGCACAATACTGAGCCCAAATCCACATTATGCGCCGGAGTTCGTTCTGACAGACGACAAGGGCACAGCTTCGAAACGAGAGTCATAACTACTCCTTGATCTATGTCCAGTTTATCTATCACGTAACATCCCATAGACTAGTGTGACCAAAACGATGGTGTGACTATCGCGTGACGGGCGCGGTCTGTTGAATGACACGTGAGTCCACATTCTGTGGCGGACCTTGAAATTGGGCGAGGGCCCCTTCATAAGGCTCGACGACCAGCACCGCGTCCAGCATCACCCTTTCCCCCGTACCACCACCACCACTCACTTGCTGTTCAGCAAGCCACTGTCGTACATCTAGTACGTGGTTGTCTACCTTGACTTGCATTCAACCAAGCTGATTAGGCCATCATAGTCTTAACAACTTGTACATTGTGTAACCTCTGCACAAATGCCACCCAAGGTGAGTCGATGAAATGTTAATCGGTCTCGCGTACTGATAAGGTGTCCAGCCAGCCTCCACTGCCGGAAAAGCCCCAGCTTCCACTGCCTCCAAGGCACCTGCCAAATCTGATGCAGGCGCCAAGGCAGCGAAGAAGACTGCCGCGAAATCTCAACCAGCAGCCGAGGGTGAGAAGAAGAAACGCCGCAAGGTCCGCAAGGAGACATACAGCTCTTACATTTACAAGGGTATGTTGGTTATGTTCCTCAGTCAGAACGCGTCATTGATGTGGCCTTCAGTCTTGAAGCAAGTCCACCCTGACACTGGTATCTCGAACAAGGCTATGGCTATCTTGAACTCCTTTGTCAACGATATTTTTGAGCGCATTGCCACTGAGGCTTCGAGTGAGTGACAATTTGTCCTTGATTTTGCAATAGAGACTGATCGTAGGTTAGAGCTTGCCGCATACTCCAAGAAGTCGACTATCTCGTCTCGTGAGATACAGACGGCTGTCCGATTGATCCTGCCGGGTGAACTCGCGAAGCATGCCATCTCCGAGGGCACCAAATCCGTCACAAGTAAGTGGATTGTTGCATTCCTTTGCACATGTTGATCCGTCATGCAGAGTTCTCTGCTGGTGCCAAATAAAAGGTGTAATGTGTGTGGTCTACCGTGTATTCCTATGTCTATTGTATCGCCCCCCTATTACAATATACCTTTTCTCTTATGTGGCGTATTGCAGAGCTTGGACATTCCCTTTGAGTGAAGTTGAATTTGCTCTTGTTGACTCCTAATATCTATATCAGGTAAGTAATACACTCCTTAGAAGGAATTTCTCAGGAATAGTTTTTGAGGGTCCGTGCGCACACTGAATGGGTATATAAAGGTGGGTTGACCGTGACAACATCTCCACCACTCTGGCCTTATGGCTAAGATCAAGTGTAGTATCTGTTCTTTACAGTCTAACCACTGTGATGGGGGCATTGCCCTCTTTACCGGTTATTCAATTTTTGATGCCCTTGGTCCCTGCGAGCTCTGCTTGCAACTCCAGGGAACGCGATGACGTTGCTATTGCACTAATGGCTTCAAGTTGTCAGGGGATACATCCTGGCGTGGTGACTTCATTCTCTCTTTGTCATGTATTGCTACTGCATCACCACTTGGTAATGTATGGGACATGGCAAACAGATTTTGACTGTACACCAGCTGGAGTTGGTACTTGTGGTGTGTAGTAAAACATTAGAATTCTTGTCAAGACAAAATACATGGATCCTTGTACATCCTGCCACAGTGCTCTTTTTATGTGGTAGAGAGGGGGAGAGAGAAGTCTATTGTAATTGTACAGTATACAAGTGCTCCTTTCCTACGACGAGCTACAATAGTAGGGAGGAAAACACTACTTTCGCGGTACATGACTCATGGGCAAGTTTGATGGTGTGGGTTAATTGCATCAAAAGGAGCAGCGAAAGTGTCAAGTGTATGTGCTCATTCCTCATTTGTGGTAGAGCGGTACTCATCAGGCAGCTCTCGAGATAAGCTTCACTTGAAATTTTGGCGCACCTCAAATATTCTGCTGAATTGCCTGTCAAGCCTTGTGCACGTTCAACGTATTACAACATAGTACTAGGTCTGCTCTATAAACACTAGAGGACACAAGCTATGCGACGCCGCCGGTACCCAAATAGAAGAATCAGTCCATATACCCATTAGCTGTAATGCTTTAACTATGTGACAACGTCCTAGTATGAGTTGCTGTTGTGACCAGAAAAAAAAAAGGAGGGAGAGTAGACACGTCAGAGTGTAGTAGATAGCTGGGAAAGTCTATTCGCGAGTACAAGTCCAGGAAAGTTCGTTGGATCCACATTGATCCTAAGGTTAGATAGATGAGATGTTAATGATGTCAGAAATTTGTGAAGATGCAGAGTGTGTATGATTATGGGCGAGCTGGAAATGGCAGACAGATGTGAGTTATCCTCGTCATGTACAAGAAATATCTGACTCACCAAGTTGTTCTTTCCGGTAGAACCAGAAGTATCCGAAGACAATGATGAGCTGACAGATCAGAGCAATCCAGAAGGGCGCTGATGCCATTGGACTCCCTGTTTTGTCATCAACGTAAGCCCTAAATCAACAATGTCAAAACTACACACCTTTGAGTCCCGACGAAAAATCCCAGGTGCCAACATTGGGGAAAACGCTACCAGGTCCAATGCGGTTCGGGGCTGTGGCACGCGCAACCATCACACAAATCGCACCGATGACTTGTGAGAATGCAAGGGTTGCACAGACGTGAAGACGTGACAGCGTCTAGACCGTCGTTAGTACACCATTCCGCATTCTGACGTAGTATTTCGTACCTGGAGCAAAATCATACCAAGTCCGACACCCTGCACTGCGTCCAACACTCCGAGCCATAGCCACAAAGACAGGCCAAGGTATGGTCCAGCACCACCTGCCCATGGAATATATAACGCAAGCGATGACGTTCCCCAAAGAATCTGATAGTGTGTCAGCGATGTGATCCACTGATCATCCTGGCACCCACCTGACACCACCGAGGAGCTCCTAGACCGACCGCGAAGACAGGTAACATCCAGGTGTGCGTCTTCGCAAGGTGTATCAGGATAGACAGTATGAGCGCCCAGATTCCGACGAAGAAGACAACGACGAGAAGGAGGATCTGCCACTTCGGTATGTTGACGCTCCACAAGAAACTCCAGTTGCGACCGTAAGGCTAAGTAAATTCAGTTGAGCTGGAAGAAGGAACGAAGTAGAATTTCACACACCCCACTGAGCCAGTAATCACGCAAGATTTCTGATGCAAGGAACCTAGTCGTGGGATAAGCAACATTGATAGCATCATTTCAAACATAGAAGTCATACCAAAGGACGAGTTTCCTGCGGAACAGTGTCCTCAAGAAGTTGGGAACTTTTGGTGGCGTCTGGCGGTAGTAATCTACAGACCGTCAATGACTCGTATACGGATAGCGGTGAGCGTGCCTACCTGGAAGGCCATAAAGCATGAGGTATGCGAACAAGAAGCAGATAATCGCCAATGGCCATAGGACAAAGACGATCCACCATGGTGCAACTTGGCCAGGTTGTGCACTGTTTAGTCTGCTACCCCAAAACCACAGCGCGGCAATCCAAATTTGCTGTGAACCTTGCACGACACATGCCCGCAAAATCCAGACTTCTGCCGCAGCACCCTACAAAGAAGGGTGAGTATAACGTGCGTGCAGAAAACATTAAGCCACATACAGCTTCTTCACCAAAGTTCAAACCGAAGAAAATGAATGCAGCAGCGGAAGCTACAGCATACAACCAGGTTGCAATGTCCGCTATGATCGTGTGCGTGCCGTGAAGCTTCGATGACAACGAAGGGAGGCCAATGACGAAGAATGCAAACCCATAGAAGACCCAAGGAGCCGAGAGAACGTAGACCGACGGTTTCAGGCGGAAGAGCGCGTACCAAACTATGGACGCCGCTAAAAATACAGCACTTAGTACATACAGCTGTAGATCGTCCGAGTAGTTTTGTCCGCCTAACAACGTCATCTGGTAACTGTTGGCCGCCAACATCTGTTGAATGTGAGTAACGAGTACCTTGACGCATAGAAAAAAGGGCTTACTTGACCGAGGGCAATGATAATGGTGTATAAGGGCCAGCCGCCGATCTCACGTGCCAGGGCAATCTGGATTCTGTTCATGACCACTATTTCACCCGGAGGAAACTGTCCACTCTCATTGGCCAAGGGGTGGGAACTAGGAGTACCAGGGGCTATAATCATCCTTAAGCTTTGGCCAGTACAAAACCGGGGCGGAATACTTACATGTTGGGCGCGAAAGATCGTCGAACGTTCCGGGCATACTCCATACAGACTCTCTTTTAGAAGAGATGTAACTCGCTGCGCTAGAGAGTTTCTCCTTGCGGACCCGATCGAAGAAGTGCTCCTCCGATTTCGTCAGGAACTTCTCGATCGACAATTCTCCCTTCGAGTTGTCTGCACTGAGCAACTGCAGCTTCTGTGCGAACTCCTGAGCGACGCCACCGTCTGAATCCGTGAACTAGAGGTTAAAACTCAATCAGAGCGACGAACCAGGGACATATATGTCAGTCACGTACCGATGCAATGGCCTTGTTCAACGGTGAATTCGTCTTCTCCTCGACAATAGTACTGATGGATTCCATAGACGCCCTACGGGAGTGTAAACCAAATGGCTTCTGGGGCGCATCCAAGAAGGGATCAGGCGCGTGTTTCTGCTTCTTGGCAATGGTGCGGTTTGCTCTCTCTAAGAAATCATCATACGGTTGTGCGCTAGTTGCCATGCTATGCCGTGTCAAGGACTCTTCATCAGAATGATCAGAATGAGAAGAGCCGGGGTCAAGGTTGAACCTTGGAGGGGCAGCAAGGTAGTGCTCGTCCCGGGGAGTACTTGAGGCGTGCGAAAGTGGCGACACTGGGAACCTAGGCGAAGCCGAGGCCCCACTCTGTGCGTCCCAGTCAGGCTGGGTGGGCATACTTTGCTGAACAGGATTCCAGTCGTCTGTGTCTTCGAGAGGTCGGGAGGCGACGTTGCCACAATCTGTCTCGCGCCAGGCATTGGATGCCGCTATGCGACGGCTGGCCTGGATACTCCGCCTGTGGAAGTCCTCCATCTTTTGTCTCCATTCGATAACTGGGAAACGCTGGACAGCAGAACGCGCACGAAGGATAGCCCGTTCAGACTCTGTTGACTTGAGCGCCAGCTTGATAGTCTTCGACAGCTGAGACAACATGTGCGCCGTTGATGTTGATTCCACTGGGAACCACTGCAAATATGATAAGTCCACTGAACGGTTAGCCCTGCGATACGCTTACCCATCCAGGCATCAAACCAAGACCTCCAAGTCGACTACCGACACCAAGGGCTCCCTTCCTACCAAACTCTACTGCGACCAGGCCAAATGGTTCATCACGAGACGGGATCAGTGCGAAATCAGCACCACTGAAGATGAATGGCGGCAAGGCAGTGAACTCCGGCTTGGAGAAAACGCGATCAGGGTACATCTCCATCAGACGCGCAAGCTTCTCCGCCGCGAAACGACCGAACAAATCAATAACAGGACCGACACAGATGATCTGAATGGAGGGCCGTTTCTCGAGCCTAGCAACTCGTCAGTAACCTGCATGAGACATACCCACGGAAAACACATACAGCGACGGCATAACATCGGCGATGAGATCGACACCCTTCTGCTTGGACCACCGACCGACGAACACAAACAAGTCAGCATTCGGATCCTGCCTGATACCTGCCCATTCTTGTGCCTGTCGCTTCAACTCGGGCCTCTTTGCCTCTGCTTCCTGATCAACCTGAATTTCTCGAACAGCGACCGGATTCTCATCCAGGGCAGCAATGTCCGTAGGATCCGGGTTAGGCAGCGAGTCGACATGCTTGAGCGTCCACAGCGCAGGGTACCGCGCCCAACTGCGCTTTCCGTACTTGTCTGACACGCCTGCAACACCTATACTCTTCTGGTGCACACTGATGAACGAAGCCCCGGCGTGCAGCAGGTTGAACGTGTTTCCAAACTGGACATATTTGGTGCAATGTTCCTTGCTGATGTTGAATGCCGAACAGACCTCCTTCATCTCTTCCTTTGTGCGGAGCGGCCACAGACCCTGGAACTCGGCGTTATGGAGGGACAAACAGACAGGGATGACCTTGGGGAGCAAGTATATGGGCGCCAGCGCACCGTGGTAGTCATTGACGTGGTAAATGTCAATGCCAGGGAATCTGCGTATGGTGGCAGCGATGGCCTGGTTCCATGTCGAGTAGAAGATTGCCGAGCTGAGGTCGTCCATACGGGGTGGGTAGGGATCAGACTTGGTTTGCGCCCTGAACACCGGGCTGTCCAAGATGACCCAAGTAATGTTGTCCAACACATGCGTCTCGACCTCGATCAGGTACGGCTCGCCGAATATTATGACTTCGATGGGTTCGGCGGGGTCGCCAGGGGGGTACTCTATATCCTTGACCTTGGGAACGATCCAGATGAGGTCCACGTCCGACATTGCCTTGCCCATCAGTGACGACATGACACCGAGACCACCAATCTTAACCTTCGTTTTCCAGTCAAAGATCTCGTACTCGAGGGTCGAGATCAGCACTTTTCGGCGCTTTTCCTTGTGTTCAGGCCAGCCGATGATCTCGCCTGACGCATGCCTCCCGAAGAGCTTCTCTCCAATTGGTGTATGGCCGCCATCCCTGAAATCAGCCGCTGATCTGTTGCCTAGGCTACCGAGGATGGGGAGGTACTTGCTGGCACTGCCCTTGGACTTGGCACCGTAACGATTGTGACGAATGCCGTAGAAGGACCACATGAAGATGGCCGCCGCAACCGCACCCGTGATCAGCGGAATCGACGAAAGCAGACCGAACATGATTGCACCAAGGAACGCCTGACCACGGGGCTCCAAAGACCACTCCAGTGTCTGGTCATCGACAGTTAGTTGCCACGACAGCGCTGGCCACGGAGGCGCAGACATGTTTAGGTAGTTGGCTGCGACGGAGTTCGGGGGCAGACGGTCCAAGACACCGTCGCCATCCACGTCACCGTAGTAGTAGTCGTCATAACCAAACACGTTGAGCTGCAGATATGTTGGCCATTGAGCCATAATCTCGAGCTCCCATTGGCCGTTGCCGACGTGGTTCATGAGCGAAGGGAGACCCTGGTCGTAGCCCCAGCTGTTGTAAGGACCACGGGCAAGGAATTGCGGCACACGGCGCTGTATGTCGAAATTGAGATCGGCGTGGACGACAATGCTCGCACTCGCAGTGGCTTGGCTCCAGTCTACCACACGCAGGGGTTAGCATCAAGAGGTAAGCTGAAGCAAGGCTGACGTACATTGGAACATGACATGTTGTCCTGCCCAGAAGTTGGAGATGTTGCTGAAGACGCTTGACGGAATAACGGTGACGTTCTCCCAGTTGGTCCAGTTTGACCATGACCTGCCGAAAGTACCAGAATACCTCAACATATCCGCACCATATGCCTTGTGCGTAAACTGATACTGTCCATCAGAATATGCAAAGGCCGAATTGTCGTAATCAGACATTGGGAAGACCATGACATTATCTGCCGTGCCCTTGCGCACAAGGAGATGGTCGACAGACTGCGGATGATCAATAACATGAGAATACCATCGAATCCTGAAAAACAAATGAGACTTACTCCAGTGTTGGCTGTTCCATCCGCCGTGGTAGGTCTGTTCACGATGATCTCCAAAACCCCATCCGGCACATTCGTCAGTGTCGCAGACCATGACCACGTTGAAGGTGGCGCAACTGCCAGGGTTGATGTGACTGGATTTGTTACCGCAGCACACTCTATCGAACCCGCGTCGAGCGTGGGCTGTCCTCCGATGCCAGAAGATGACATATTAAATGTAAGCGAGTTGGTGACGCTGTCGCATGACATTGGCAGGTTGAACTCCAACAGGAGGTTGAGCGTTGTTGCATTGGCGCTGCCAGGGGTCGTCTGGATCCGTGCGTCGTGTCCAGGCAAAAAACCCGTCAGGGTAGGTGGGGGGGCTACCCATTCATTGTCAGGTACGAGTACTTTCATGCCATATGGATCGAGCGTGATGCTGTTCATACACCCATAATATGGTGCTGTCCCGTTAGCGTAGTACGACGACCCGGAATCGGCAAGCGTGTAGTTCTCGTATGGAGCGAGAAGATTCCGGACTGTGGTGCCAGACTGATAGGGTGAGGAGATCCAGAGGGAGCTCTTGCAGTCATACGACCAAGTAAACGACGTGTTCAGGTTGGAGTACAAGAGCCAAACTTGGTCAGTGTGGTTCCCTGCTAGGGTCTGGACGCCTGGGATGCCTGCACGGGAGACGGACCAGAGACCCATTTCGGTTGCAGTGCCATTGGAACCGGGCCGTTGAATTTGGTAAGTCCAATTACCACGCTGCACAAGGTTGAAGCCATCCTGCAGGGCGTTATAGACGGAGCGGAGATACATGAACTGTTTAGTCAGGCGGCGCATGTCCGTGGTGGGGTCGAAATGGTCCAGAGAGTTCCAGTCGTCCATACATCCTACGATAGCGGACTCCACGGGTATGTTGAAGTATTGATCTGACCCCACCTTGTAACAGCCATGTCGTTGCCAAGCCTTGTTGCTGACCATGGCCTGACGCCTGAATGACGTGTTGGTGGTGTCCAAAGGGACAAAAGGGAAATGCTTACCCATAGAGATAGTTAGAGGCGGTGGAATCAAACAGGTAAAAGTTCTGCTCCTCCCCATAGTACCACTGAGTCCGGGTAAGTGATCCGCACTAAAATTGACCAAATGAAATGGAATGCCTACCAGAGGTATTCCTGGCATGACTAGATTAGTAATAAAGCTTCCCAGAGCGCTCCTAAGAGTTCCATTCTCCAAGCTGGGCCATCTAAACACGTCGAAGTTGCTCGTTCCAAACCAGTGCCGTGGATCCATGACACCATTGTTTGCGTTTAGGAAGTCATCGTTGACGAACATTTGATTCCATGCGGTGATGAAGTTGGTATCGATATCGTATGCCACTTGCAGGTTACCATCCATTCCGAGGAAGCGAGTGAGGGACCTGTATATCGAATAGTGAAACGCATAACCGTCAAGGCCGTTGTTGTTGTGGGAACGCAAAAAGTACTGATTATCCGATTCTGTGAGGTTCGCTGCCTGCAGGAAACCCGGCGGAAGTTGCGTCGGCGTACGGCCACGGCCCCTGTGGGAGGTGTCAGTCACGTGCGAGTGGAGATGCAAACAGGATCTTCACAGGTATAAGGTACCAAATGTGTCACCACCGGTGACTTCTCCAGCGATGAGAAAGTTTGTCTTGCCTAACTTGGTTGCACATTGACGCGTTGCGGTTGCCCACGCGGCCATACCGTCGACTGTTACTTGAGTTGACTTGTCTACACGGATGCCGTCGATATCGAGGGCGGTGATGACCATGCACGAGAAAACGGGTAATTTGGCCATGACGGAAGGCTTCCACTCACGGAGACGGTCCTGCACGGACGCGAACTTGGAAAGCTGACGCTGCCAATCGGGGTGGACACCGAAAGCTTCCATGTCACCGTACTGGTCAAAATCCGAGTCCATACAACCATTGGATTGGACCGAGGCGATAGAACCAGAGTCATCCCAAAATACGGGGAGCTGGCAAGAATCATTGCGGGAGTTTTTGAACTATAGATGGTGGCAAGGGACGGATCAGTTGCAAGGATCAGACGGATGGATAGGAAAGGAAACGGACAGCGAAATCGACGTATTCGGTAAAATTCCAGGGCATATAGTTTGGGTTTTTCCACTGGACGTTGTACTCATCGAGGGTGAAAGGAGCGGATGTATTCAGGTACCTGAAGAGAATGAGCGAGTGAGGTACCCAGAGTTGGTGGCTTGCTTACCCCTTGAAACCAATAAGGTCGGACATGGTGCCAACCGTAAAGTCAAGGATAAGGTACATTCCTCGGGCATGGAGGGTGTCGACGAATTGCACCCATTCGTCGATTGTGCCCCAATGGGGATCAGCGACGGTGAAATCAAGGGGAGAGTAGCCTGTCAGTCGGGCGTCAAAAAACACGCTGCGAGTAAGAGAAAGAAAGAAAAAAAAAAGAGCTACGGACTGTCGGCCTGCCATATCATGTTCAAGAAGATTGTGCCAGAAAGATAGATTGCCTGCATTCCCATTCCCTGGATGTAGTCAAGCTTTGAGGCGAGACCCTTGATATCACCGCCGAAGCGAAGTTGCGTTTCTCGCCAGTCCCACTCGTACATGGTGCCGAAATAGTCGTTATTAGATGGATCGCCATCAGCGAACTTGTCCATGAGGACGGTGTAGATCGGAACAGCGCGCCAGTTTTGGGGGGACGGCGTGTAGGTTGTATTTGTGCGCGAGGAGTGGTACTGGGTTGGGTCCGATGCATCCTGGTTGACATTGAAGTTGTACTGGACGAGGTCGGGGCGGTAGGGCGAAGAAAGGACTGAGGTTGCGAGACATATTGCTGTGAGGGCGGTCCAAAACCGCATTATCATGAACAGATCGTAGGGTCAGTGGGTCGCTGTGAAGATGGACTGGTAGTAAAGTGAGTAGCCAACGCCGTAGGATGTCCGTAAACGAAGGGCGGACAAAACCGCAAGGGAGCGGGATTAGAATGAGGAGTGGAGGAGAAAGAGCGAGCAGGCGAAAAAAAAAAAAGAACTCTAGGAGGGGTCAACGGTGCCGTGCTCCCGTGGCAAATAAAAATAATGGTCTCGGGCATGGTGCTTCGTGTGAATTCATGTCAACACACAGCCTCGACTCACAGTCAACGGGTGCACTTGTAAGGACGTCGCGGTTCGAGGTCGTTGTGCTCGTTGCTCATGCTCATGCCCCAGTACTTGTCATGCAGCCCTGCACAACACCCACTTCACACGACATGATACGCTGGTGCAACCTTCGCGGATCCTTGCACCGTCGGCATTGCAGCCACTGTCATTTCTTGACATAGACTCGGATTAGCAGGCTATGGTATTACTAATCAGCAGTCCAGAACAGTGATACTGAGACATGCACAGCCACAGCCACCCATTCTCTCTCCCGTTCAACCGCTCGTCATCTCTGTGTCGACTCTCTGCTCTCCCTGCAGCCCCGTGCCGCATACCTCACTCGCCTTGGTGACCGACTCTACCCCGACGGGACACTCTGCACCTTGACCTGCCTCGTCTCTGATCACCTATCATCCATTCAACCATCTCGCCAGACTTGATGGCAGCTGTGGCATCCACCATCTCCAGTTCTCAAAATGCTGAACAAGCCACGATCAGTTCGCCGTCGCCGTCTCCCCCCATTGCCAATGCCACTGAACAGCCTTCCACGTCCTCGCGCTCGTTCATACACTTGGGCTCACCTCGTGCGCAGAACACTTCTTTCCCAGTTACCCCTATGAGTGCTATCACCACAACCATCTTGGATTCACCAGCTGGCTCCTCCTTCGCAGAATACCTCCGCACGTGGTCAGACGCCCATGTGGCCAAGTGGCTCGCTGAAATAAAGTGTCCCGCCCATATCGATACCTTCAAGCAACATGATATCAGAGGCGATGTACTGTTGGAACTCGATCAGGACACCCTCAAGGAAATGAAGATCCTGAGCGTCGGAGATAAACTCAGGATTCTCAACGGTGTAAAAGGTCTTCGTCAGAGATGTCAGTCGCGGACTTCTAGCCCCCCCGTTCCCTCGCTGGGTCCAGTACGGACGTATCTCAGTGCATACGGCGAAACGCGCATCCTCGAGTCTCCGAGGGACTCCCCTAGAACAAACACATCCTATACCTCCCATTCCCGCGAAAATTCACGCGACGGCGTACATCGAGACAACTCCATCTCCAGAGCTCCCAAACGATTGGAAAACAAACCCGCACCCCTCGTGCTATCAAACCAAGGTAGAGGCGACCTTCCACGCGTCATCCGAGAACCCCTCTCCGGCGACTCGGCTCGAAGCATTCCTGCCATCCGTCCCCTTCCTCAGCCCGTACAGACTGGTTCGACCACCCTGTCAACCACGCCTAATGGCACGTTCACGTCTACAAGACCCTCGTTGCCACCTTTGCCTCCCGCCCCTCGAGGCCAGCCGCCCCAACCTCCAATAAACCAATCAGCCGGTTCCCGCCTCAGTCCCACCACACGCACTTTGCACCCACTCTCGGCTGCGCGCTCACGCACCCCTAACCAAGATCCATTGCCTTACTCAAACTCACCCCTGCCACCCGCTCCGGGAAACCAAGGCGCGCTCACTCCCATATCCGGAACCAGCTCATGGTCATCGTATGGTCTACCATCTGATCCTCGACCCAATACCCTCAAACCACCCATGTCTTCACTTCTCGCATCGCCTCGCAGTGCAAATAACCCAACACACGGCCGTAATACCTCGTTCGGAGGTGTCAGTTCTCCGATGGGCTTTGTCCCCCTGCCATCCAAACAGAGACCCTCGACATCCGGGACGACCAACGCCGCAACACACCCTTATGCTTCAGCACAGCCCCCAACAGTGCAGTCCCCCCATGGTGGGGCGGCGCTATCACCTATTGCAGAGTCGCATCTGAGCGGATCATCCCCAGGCTCGGCCTCGCCCCCCGCAGCAGGCTTTACAGTGGGCAGGAGTCCTCTCAGTCATCCATCCCATTCGCATACGTCCTCGTCGGATGAACGTCACAGGCTCGTCAAGTTTATTTTACCCGAAGAGGGTCGTTCGTACGTCATCGACGTCGCGGATTGTACAGGTGGCATAGAGGTCATGGAAAAGGTTCTGAGAAAGCCAAATGTCTCTGCGCGCAAGAATGACTCCATCAGTCTCACCAACCGCGTCGAAACGGAGGATGGCGGGCTCTGCATTGACGGGTGGTGTGTGTACATCGAATGGGGCGACCAACGGGGTTCAAGTAAGTATCAGCCTTTGTCATAATCTATTGTTCACAGCGTTCCAGATAAGCCCCTGTCAGAGGCAGATCTACTGACTGTATGCCATACTGGTCCTCCCGACTCGCTCAAAGATTCCGGCCTCTCGCTGCGCAAAATCACTAAAGCGAAGCGCTCCAAAAATGGCGCACGCTCATTTGGCGAATCTTCCAATATCAGCCCTACCTCGCCCATTCCTCTGTCCCGACCGTCTACATCAAGCGACGAGCACGATACAGATGTCGCCTATCCGTCAGCAGGTGCTCCGCAAACATCCCAACGGTCAAAAGCTATCAAACGTGCAAGTACCGCCAGCATTCTCAGCGGCCTAGGCGTACGCAACCCCGAAAGAGCACTTGAATCTCCCACCTCACCGACACAGAACACACCAACAGCCAAGACGCCCGTATCGTCCAAGCGGCCTAACAAACTCCTCAACTTTTTTGGCCAACGACCCCCCAGCGAGCTCATCACGACGCACCTTACGGAGTACTTCCCGTGCGCAGAGAAGAAGGCCCTTCGCTCGGCGCGGCACAGTATGATGCTTCGCGCGTCGGTTGTGGGAAGCAAGAGGGACAGCGCCATATCGCTCATCCCTCCGATCCCTCCATTGCCGTCTCGCTTCAGTATCAGCACACAGGGGTCTGGATCGGGGCACCGCTCTACGTCGCCCACGCGCTCGGCTTCGTCCAAGAGGGCATCGGCGATTTCGATGGCATCTGGACCCCCCGACCGCGGCGTGAACCGTTCCAACGATGCCCTTGCTTCGGGCGACGAACCGCCTCGCGTGTCGGTGTCGGCAGAGGATGGCCGGTCTGTTATCCTGACGGGCGATGATGTCGAGAAGCTCTCTGCGAGGGACTCAAGGCCCCATTTACTGCCTCCTGTCAACTTCCCGACGGAGTCGCTGTCTGAATCGATGGAGAGCCTGACTGGCAGCAAGCGCCTCTCGAGAGCGAGCTCGAACAATTCGAATAGGATGAGCTTCATGACCGAATTGAGGAGCAAACGCGATCGGTCGGATACAGCAAGTCTGTTGACCGTTGATGAAATCACGGCAGAAGTCGAAAACCGCCGTCAGAGCATGGCTGTCGACATGGGCGTCGAGGGTGCAGAAGACTGGACCAAGATCGAGCGAGATATCGATGACGTGAGCGACCTATTAGAAGATGCCTTTGATGAGGACGAAGAGGACGAAGAGCATGACGAAAGTGAAGAGGAAACCGGAAAGACTATGACCTGCAGTAGTGGTACGTACCGTACCCATTCTTACGCTGGCCTCGGTCCTCATTGCCCGAAATCGTGCAGGAACGAAATGGATCAAGGGTGCACTCATTGGGGCCGGATCATTCGGCAAAGTCTATCTTGGGATGGATGCCACGAACGGGCTGTTGATGGCTGTAAAGCAGGTTGAACTTCCGACAGGCTCAGCACCTAATGAAGAGCGCAAGAAAAACATGCTTAACGCGTTGGAATGCGAGATAGACCTGCTTAAGGATCTCCAACATCCGAATATCGTTCAGTACCTTTGTACGTGCCCTTTTTTTTAGACATATATACTTGGTTGTCTCCTGATCCATGGCCCAGATTCCTCCGCCGATGATGATTTCCTTAATATCTTCTTGGAGTATGTGCCAGGTGGCTCCGTGACTGCCTTGTTGCGCAGCTATGGTGCCTTCGAGGAACCACTGGTCAAGAACTTTGTGCGGCAAATTCTGCAAGGTCTTAACTATTTGCACGAAAGGGATATTATTCACCGTGACATCAAAGGCGCAAACATCCTCGTTGACAACAAGGGTGGGATCAAAATATCAGACTTTGGTATTTCTAAGAAGGTTAATGGCAGTAAGTTCCCCTTCATTTCATGGTCCATCGTTTATGTTGCTCACTCCACGTAGATCTCCTAACTGGCAAACGCATGTATCGACCTTCTTTCCAAGGTTCCGTGTTCTGGATGGCACCGGAAGTGGTACAGCAGAAAGTGCACACGACCGCAGCCGACATCTGGAGTGTAGGCTGTCTGGTAGTGGAGATGCTCACTGGTGAGCATCCATGGGCACAACTTACCCAGACACAGGCTATTTTCAAGGTGCGCAAAAGCCAGCTTTCGCCAACCCCACACCTGCTCACCTATCGTTACAGATCGGTCAGTCAGCAAAGCCTGAAATTCCGTCAGATATATCTCCAGAAGCGCAAGAGTTTTTAAAGAAAACTTTTGATATCAACCACACGGCTCGTCCAAGCGCCGGAGAGCTGCTTCAACACTCCTGGCACGCTATCAAAAAGCCTGCAAGTCTCTCTAACAAGAGCGCTTCCAAGAATGTTCCAGTCATCGAGGTCTCAGCATAACACGATATGATATACCCTCTTGTCTCATTTGTTAACCACACCAGATCTCCATGATTTATTGGCATAAAGGCACTCATAAATTGTATCTTGCTCAATGGTCTTTGTATACTGTATCGACGTAAATCTTAGATTACGACTAGTCACCATATGCTGATTGCTATTCATTGTTATCCCCGTCTCTTTTCCGCTTTGTGCCAGAGGCTTTGGAACCAGGTCCCCAGTTGGGCAGTGGGTTTTGTTGGTAGCGTACTATTTTGATTTTTGATGACTGTGTGACAGCTCCTGGATGCTTCTTGAAGTCCGCTTCCGATCTGTAGAGAACAAAGTTAAAGTTCCATATTGTTCTGCCGTGTGCAACGAACTTACCTTGGTTCCTTCGCTAGAAGGCGGGCAGTAGGGGACGTTTCCGAGACCTTCTCCATCTTGACTGGGTGCTTTCTTACCCAACATCTAAACACGTCATAGACATCCTCACGCGACGCAGTCGTCTTCAATGACCCAGGACAAGCATGGGATCGTGAAACGCTGTGACCCGCGTTTAGGAGTGCCGAACTATTACAGTTGTTTTAGGACGTTAATTATTCTTTGCGTAGTTTCAACTCACGCGACGTCCTCCAATGGTGGTGTTGTGCAGTGGAAAGAACCTGCCACTTTTGCTGGGGTGAAGTAAAATGGCGCTTGAAGTTCCTGCAAAGAAAAAAAAGTTTGTCAGCGGAACCGTCAGGAATCCGCAATGCGGACGCACCTCCTTTGCAACAGTGAGCATACCTTTCATTCTGGTCGATGTTCCATACTTGTCCAGGTTTCCATCAACATGTTCAAGAACCCCGCCAACAAACTCAGAATTATGAAGGGGACCAGACCACATGGGTCCAGAAATCTAACGAGATGTCGGCGCTATGTCGGCGTGCTTCCGAATTGGCTCAATCGAAGTCACTTACGTGCAAGGGGAATCCGCAGTTGGAACATTCTGATGAAACAGGTGGCCCAGCCTGGGTTTTGAACTGATAGTTTTTCGCGCCTGTACTCTCGTTAACCTTCTCGATCGTCTTTCCTAGCCTCTGTTCGAAGAATGATTGGCACCCAGAACAAACATAATACATTGATGTTTTACTGCAATCGTTTCAGCCCAGAAAGGAGTGCCTAATCAATGGTGAGTAATTACCTTGCGGCCTTCTTAACTTCAATAGGAGCGGAATGAAGGCGGACGAAAAGGCGAACATAGAAGTCGACGGAGAGGGACAAGAGTGGTTCAATGTAGCGGCCATATCTGCTCGCAGACGTCGTGATGGTATTCAGAACAAGTCGGAGTGCCTTCGCACAGATCAGTATCGTGAATGCATCAAGAATCATTGAGTAATATGCACCGCTTCATGACAGTATTCGGCCTTGACAGGAACGCCGCCGTAGTTTGAGAAGCTATTAGATGTATCAGTGATGTAATGTAAAACAAAGACGATTAAGGCATGGTTACCATTTCTCTGAATAGTTCGTCGTAGCAAGAACTGCCAAATCCGTGCACGTAACGCATAAAAGTCCTATAGAAAATTCATCGGAAATCAGCGTTCTCTTGTTCATTTTAAGCCCTCCACCATGATACTCACCGCCGTCGTTTACGGCTTGGACAGCTGCATCAATAAAGGGCGCTGCAGTACCATAGGGATCCAGATCCACGACATCAACACGAGTTTTTTCGGCGCGGTGATTATACATAAGCGCACTGGTTGCCTATTCAGCGACTCTTTGTCCGACTTGATAGGGGAAATAACACATCGACCTACCAGGCATCACCTTCATTCACTCGGACTTTTCCAAGCGATGGAGCTTTGGCAGGCGTATCAGGGGAGTCTGGGTCGTCTTCTTGACTTGGTCCAAGGCCATTAAGATCTATGTTCCTTCTCATTGCGGCTGTGGCAGACTCTGATAGGTCATTCGCTATCACGAACCTTCATCACGTGAGTGTGCGGTGTCCAGAGGGAAGTGTTCGTCTTGTAACTCACCTCACCGAGGGTACCTCCTTGGCGTACCGGATGGAACGTAGCCCGGTTGCTGAAAGGGCTTCCAGTAGGACAAACTTGTACGGTCTATACTTTTGATGACACGTACGACTCAGTACATGGGGTCATAACCCCTGGGCTGATGCGTACCTCTTCTTGCTTGTCCGAGCCTTCAGGTATCTGGGAAGCGTGCAACGTAGGACCCACTGTCTGTGGAGCAAACTGGGAAGACCCGTCAGTATCATCAACTAAAGAGTCCCCACATAAAATAGTTAGTAAACCAAGTCCAGACAGAATGCACGTCAACCTAGCGAGTCGGACGACCGCGCAACCCTTCCACTCACCCTTTACTTTCTTAGCCTCCTTCCCTGCCACAGAGTCCCTCTTGGCCCGTCTCTCCTGCGCTAGTTTCCATTTCGCCTTCTTCTCCTTGTTCACATCTTCGCTCCACACACGAATGCACGCGACACTAAGATCCCGGTTGAATTCCTGCACGGGATTCAGGAATGCTTCATCCTTGGATGATATGAGAATGTGTGAACTATTTTCTGTGTGGAGGGTGTACCCCTCCGGAATCATGATCCCAGACCCGCCTGTATTCGCTTTTTTTGGTGCCACTACTGCTGCCATACTCATGATACGCGGCCCTGCCTGTCTGGAAATCAGAGAATGTACTGATTTTTGCAGAGGACTCCAGTGAGGATGACGATCGAGCTGAAGACGCAGAGGCCTGCCGAGAACGCGGAAGGATAGCAAAGACGTCACGATGTTGGTACCGTTCCAAGTCATAAAATAGTTGAAAAAATCAGTCCGAATGACTCCTACCTGCTCCAATAGTGGACGGACCTCAGAGGCTGACAGTTCACGGTGGTGTGTTAGCAGGGAACTTTGGCTTATGATGACAAGGGAAGCATGGCTTCATTACTTTTGCAAAAAATACATGTAAAACTATTATACAGTCTAACTGTAGTCCAAAGTGATCTGTAGTAGTAAAATATTGAGGGCTGATGGCAAAGATCGAACAAAATATACGCAAGAGCCACGTCCCCAAACGAATGTGTAGGCTGGAAGGAACTTAAATGAAGCAGAGTACAATATCCAATACCTTCAATACTCAAATTCCTCCGATACTAACGTTATCGAACCACGCATGTCCCTCCGGCGTATGCGGTCAGGATTTATTTCCCTGGCGAGAATCTTCCGAACTAGCGCATCGAGTGACGATGGCCCACAGCCTTTCAACCACGATAATTAGAACAGCTGAAAAGGACAAGCGATCAGACTCACAAGCAACAACCACGGAACCTCCAGATCGTTCGACCTCGTCGGCGATCATCTTCTGTAGCTTGGGCTTCCCAGGTCGCACATGCTCGGAGACTACATCCATATCATTGATCTCTTGTTCGTCGATCTCGAACCCAACTGAATCCGGTGGTTTATGTGTCACAACCTGCGGGGGCATACTATGGCGAGAACTTTCGGCTTCTGATTTTCCGCCTGAATTGGTGCCCAGACCTTGAGACGTTCTACCCCTGACCGCGGGCAGAGCTGCGGGTGTGATCAGTGAAACCGTCGGATAGTCGATGTGAGTAGAGTGCCCCGAATGCGGTCTCGGCCACAGAAAGGCCTCACTAAATCGTTGAACCGGCGAAACCGTATGGTCACTCTCCGAGGTGATGGGCCGACACTCGGACAGAGGTGACACCGGAATCGATCGATCGGTGGAATGTGTCGATAGGACGGACTGCCTGAAAGAATGGGGGGCATAATCATGGTGAGATTGGAGGAAAGTAGTCGCCAAGCCTGTTTCGGAATCTTTTCTGAAACCTGTCATTTTGCCACGGCGAGTCTGCAGCCGGCGGAGCTTCCCTTCCGTCCTCACTTTAATGCTTAGGTTCCTTTCACCAGGTAGGAAGATATCCTCTTCGTCATGGAAGTTGGTTAGTCCAAGGATATTAGTCTCGTGGGCGAGACTCAAATCTTCCGGGACAACATCGTCATCGCTCTGCTCGCCTCCATAATAACCAAAGTCAACATCACTTTCGCAAGTGTCATGGCTATCAACCGAATCCAAAGAGTTCGAACGGAGATGAGCTGTGCCGTTGCGGGCAAACTTTGGATGTGGCGGAGGGAATTCCTCATTTGTAGCCGGGGTAGTGGACAAGTGTAAGCGGGAAGATGAAAGGGACGGGGACGGGATGGCGGGTAGTTTGGCGGGTACTGGTTTGAAGTTCGTAACATAGATATCCACCTGGAGCAATCGAGGAGGAACCATTGACATACAACGACGAAGGATAGACGCGCACCACTGTACATGAGCTAAGACAGAAATAAATAAGCATCGAAGGAAGAGGTAAATTATCCTTACAGTATTCTCGCACAAGCCATATAAACCGTACTCGCTTCGTGGAGAAGGCCTTTTGTCCCCAGCTGCCAGGTCGTCCCCCCAAGTATTTCCCATCACGCCCAGACAGACAAAAACATAGGTACTGCAATACTGACAAACCAAAGCTCACGCCTGAGCCACCAGTGATAATCACTGCCGTCGAGTGATCACCCCATCTTGCACGTATCGAGCTACCAAACGGGCCATCCACGAATGCTCGTAGGATTACACCTCTGGTGGGCAGGCTAGTAGCGTTGAGCGAAGACGTGTCACCTCGCGATCGGTTGGCTATCATTCGAGCCACCGTGTCCCAAAGGCCTTTCGTCCAACCATTTCTTGCGCGCACGAGGAAAATCATTAGCCGACCTTCACGACTTTGTGCTTGTTCATCACAAATAGAAGCACAAGTAAAAGGGTGGGATGTAAAGCGAGAGATGGATGGTATATAGAGAAGGAAGTGCTGACCCGGTGCCCATGAAAGGAATTGAGGTGTGATGAGACGCAGACGGATTGTGTGCCCTGGTAATAGTTCAGCATGTACATATCCAGGGGGTGGACCATATGCGGGAAGAGGAGAAGTAATATGGGCAGGCTCTGTAAAGAAATGCGAAATTCGAGCACTGGACCTGGGACTCGCACTGCCAAGTGGGGTGATGATGCTGTCACGATCGTAGTATGGACTGAGGGGACTCGAGCAACTCCTGGGATTAGCATCCAAAAGCGGTTGTGATGCATGCAGATCGGAGTCAGCGTGTTGTAAATTGCCCATTTCCCATGAATCAGTTGTGAGACGCTTAGTGTCCACGGATACGGAAGCTGTAGGTTTGGAGGACACCTTGCGGGTGAATCCATTCGAGTAGATCCACCATGCGAGACGCCACATACGTTCGGCGAGCCAGACCATGAGAGCAGCCCAGCACCAAAAGCTAATGGGAGGGTGATGCAAAGCGGCTGTTATGAGAGTTAAGGGCACGAGGAATATATGCAAAAAGTAAAAGCCCTCGTAGAAGTGCCTACGAATCTGATGCAGTGAAAATATTATGATTAGCGTCAGCGATGCAAAGGCCTAGGAAAAAATAAGTGACATTGACAGGAAAGGGAGGGGCTCTACTTACAATCCAGCCATAGAGGAAAGGAGGATAGATGAAGGCATGGATAAATGCAGACCTTCCAGTATTGGGATTGTGATCCCGAACCAGCTGGATACTCCAGAGAATCACATGGATTAAAGTGAGAAGCCAGATGAGTCTGCCAGACCATCTGTGCAGCCAAACTAGCTTGTCGAAGAAAAGTTGTACCATGAAGGGGATGGCGAATAAAGCAAATGGGGGTGCTTTGAGTGCGAACAGAACGCAAAGAGGGAAGAGAGCAAATGCGATCTGTCCAAAGCGAGCAGAAGAGGACCACAGGGATTTTGAGATTGTGTACTGGGGGAGGTAAGGATCGAAAGTGGATACGTCATAGAGTTCTTGGGGTTGAACAGCGGTGCGCGATTGCAATATATCACGGGTAGTGAACTGCCAAACCTTGAAGTGGGGTGCTATGTAATCTGGTCCGGCAAGGGCCAGTGCGAAGGAGACTAATACCATGCTAGTCAAGGAGATTAGCTGGGAATTAGACGGCAAGGAGATTGCTTTGCTGTTGAGCAGGATTCCTCGCGATGCACCAGGTCTGGCGTGTTTTCTCCACGTCCGGCGGGGGAGGGCCCATTTTGACCAGCGTGCACCCAGCACGCCGCCTCTTGCGCCGGTCCAGTGGAGGATTGCAAACCCGAGGAAGAAGAAAACGATGGCAATCCAAAGCAAAAAAGAATAGCGACGGCTGGGCACGCTGAGAGAGTGGATAGTGAGATATGCAGTGATCCATTCGAGGTTGTCAGAGTAAAGAGGGGTTGTCAGTTCTGACGCGGTCGAAGACGAGGGCAAGAACATTAGGGCAGCTTAGCCCGGGTGAAAAGAAGGGAATGACGACGAGTTGAACTTGGCAGCCAAAGCCAGTTTTGCGGTTCAAAGTATTTTAGTGGAGAGCAGGCTCAGAGCGGACCGCCATCATCGTTGAACCGAGGGATTACACAAAAATACAACTTGGATTACAAAACTATCTCAAGGCTGGTCTCACGACTTCCTTCCCGGAGATAACCTGGAAGTCGACCACTCAGCGAAAGCCGCAGCAGTCGGGTGTCGGCCCAAAGACCTACCTCCTTGCCCGTTTTCTTGATTTTTTCTAGCACAGTCCCGTAGTCTGCTTTGGCAGTCACCGTCACCAACTGCTTCTCCAAGTTGACTTGAAACGAGTCGATTTCCTCTGTCCCAGAGGCTTTCTGTCAGCCATGCCTTGAGCTGTCGTCAAGTCAGCGTCTACCTGGCTTTTCCCGCTTGAACTTGTCCAATGCTCGGGTCACTGCACCCGAACAACCACCACAGGTCATCTAGAAGGAGTATTAAGTCTCATCGCCGTCCCTGCGATCAGTTGGTCCACCTTGACATTGAACTCGTATGTCGGCTGCGGGGTCTACGTCACCCTTGGACCTGAAGTACTGAAGTAGGGCATACCATTGTATATTGGTGTGCTAATAGTGAATGAGCACTGAGATCGATCGAATTGTTCTGATATGATACTAGTGGCTAGCGTCTTATATGCGCAGCTGAAACGCTTCCACGAGCAAATATTTCTGTACCTGTGCCAACCTGAAATCTCACGCACTGGTCCCGTATTAGCATGACAGTTCTACAGCGGTATCGTATATGGATGCGTGCATTGGTATCATAAAACCACCTGAGAGGCGCCGCCAGTTGTTTTCCGCGGAGAATCGAGTCAACCAGATCCGGAAAAACAAAAATCATATGGTCACACGCGAGTTGTCGACCATCTCGACTTCGTCACCTTGCGATACTGCCTGCCAGCCATCGCCAGCTGGCACTGACCGTCCAAAGAAACGTGAAACTCGCGAACCCACTATGTCTGGGTCCCCGCTGTCAAAACCCGCGGTAAATCATTGATGCAGTAAAGTACGCACTTATAAGGAATGGGAGCTTGGCTTGCTCATCCCGGTTAGTGATATAGTACACTGGCACGCCAGCAAGCACAAAACCTATGGGCCGCAGTCAATGGCGTTGGATGCACAACAGTCGTTCCCGTACCAAGTACTGCCACCGCTTCAAGAGGTGCTGCAATAATGGGCATGCACAACAAGAATAGTGCGGTTGCACAAAATGCGAGTGGCGTCGTTATCCAAGTCTTGTATGGCCTGCACACACGCTACTTAGACGGCCTTCTGTCGCATCTCAACTTCGACATACCTCTCCAAGTTCGGTTCTTTCACGCGCAATATCACCAACCCAAGCACCTACCAATCGGCCAATCAACCAACGGCACGAAACTACCCCATAAATTTACTCACAGTCAGGAAGTAGAACGCCCAACCTGCCACAACCGAAAAGTTTATCAATGAACGAAACCCGCCACCGATGACGATGAAGGTTATTGATAACGTAGCCTGTAGTAACATGGCATTCACAGGTGTCTTGCGCGATTTATGCAACTTTCCGAACATTGCAGGGAGATAGCCTTCTCGTCCGGCAGCTCCAATCATGTGTCCGGCCGTGAAGACAGAAGCTATCATGCAAGGATCAGCATCGACGTACGTCTTTTTCTTTAAGACAATGCTTCACCATTCAGAGCGCCAAAACAAGAGATGGCGACCATCAGAGCAAATACCATGCCTCCCACAGGGCCAAAGAGGGCGCGACCAAAATCCAAGGCAACGGTGTTACTCAGCCCAACTGTCTCTTTGTCTAGCACCACCAGGTAGGATATATTTGCGCAAAAGAAGAGAGTCTGCAGCTGCGTTATGTATGTCCATAGAGGGCTCTTGAAACACTTACAGTTACAGCAGCCATACTGCAGTGGATGACCCTTGGAATATTCCTCTCCGGATTCTTGATCTCTCCAGCGATGTAATTAGCCTGATCCCACCCACCAAATGCCCACAATCCGGAATAAAGGGCTAAAGAATACGCAGACGGGCTAAGACTTGAGCCTTCAAATGGGGGTTTACTAAAGGACTCCGATGCCCGCCCTCGAATCAACTGCATGAGACCAAATACAGTAACAGACATCTAACATCATATCAAAATTCTGCTCCGTAGAGCCGCAATGTGATAAATACCAATGCGATTAGCTGTCTAGTTTATGAGTCATCATGGACAGAAAGGAACTCAGAGGTGAACTTGCCTTGAGACTAGTGAACACCAAGGTGGCGCGCGCACCCAGATTTCGTGTCGCCGCGCAAAGAAATGTAACGAGAAGCATGGCTGCCACCGCAGTGAGTTTGGTGGCCCACTGGGGTATGTCGTCCGGCGATACATCATCACGCGTAGTATGCCATAGAAGTCTGTTCAAGTACTCCGCAAAGATGAGGCTGATTACTGCATTTCCGCCTGACCGAGGCAAAAAGTCGTAATATATCAATTAAGCGAACAAACAAAATCGTACCTGGGATGAGGGCAGAAATGGAGGTCCAAGCAAAAAGATAAGACACGAGTGGTCCGTAAGAATAGGCGAGATAAGCTTGTGGTCCGCCATTGAGAGGGATGCTTGAACTGAGCGATACATCAGTAATGGCTGGACATCCCCGAGAGAATAATAAGCACCCCAATTCTGCGAAACTGCTTGCGCCGGTCCATGCGAGCAAGCCTGATACAAGCCACACCAGAAGGCTAGCGCCAACACTGTGGGTGTTGGCGACCACCACACCAGGGGAAGAACTGTCCATGTTGCTCGATTCGTCATTACGTGGCATCCGTTCAAGGAACTTACAATATTCCAGAGCCAATCTAACATGGGGTAGGTTAGCTATTGCAAATCGTCCATACCACAGTAGCCTACCTGCATTCCTACAACCAGGCCAATCCCTGCATAATGTGCGCGAAAAACTACAACCCCAGGATGATTAAGCGAGTGGACACACCTTGTATCAAACCAATGCTCTTCTCTGCCCCTCCTCCATGCAGAGTGTCCGGCTCGCTGAGACTCGCACTTAGCGGCAGCAAATCCTGCCGGAAATCGAAGCCCGAGAAAAAAAATGAGCTACGCGGCCCCCCAGGGGTCATTGGCCCATCTGAGAGTTCCAAATTTCGGAGAGAATTGATGGAGTCATGTGAATGTCGTGTTGCAGTCAAAGGATAGTGTTCTCGTGATGCTCTGGACGAGTCGGAATGCGTGAAGTCACTTCCAGACTCAGGCATTCAATCGTAAGGGTGGGGGATACCGTGTAACCCTTCGTCGGAATGCTCGATGAATTGATGTACAAGATGTAGCGGTACAAGTACTTGGGCGTTCGTTACGTACGTAGTAGTTGAAAGTTACATCGATCATGTATTCATGCATCCTCGACTAGAACTCAGCTACCTTCCACTCTCCCCAACTAGATACGGGATGCAGATTTTCGCAAATATCACACCAACCTCGGGTGATATGGTGCCCATAGATTAGTAGGCTATGCTAACACACTTTCCCTCCCAATTGTCCCAGTGTTTTGCGACGCCTTCGACGAGAAAGTGTGCAACATCCTTCCTTGAGATCGTCCAACCACCTTCCACATCCCCCACGCTCACTCGGTATGCATCCTTCCCACTCGTTGTCTGGTCAGCCCGACAAGTACCATCTGTCAAGAGTGCGGGGCGGATAACAACAAGGCTCTTCAGCCGATCATATCTTGACACACGCTTTTCCCACTCGTCACCAAGTATATCTGGTCCAGCACTATCGCGCTTATCCCATGGCCAGCCTGCACAATGAGCAAGTACCTCTTCTGCACCGCATTTATCTTTGTGTGGCACTTGTAGAAAGTAGCCATACAAGGGTTTGAGAGGAAGCGGGAGATTCTTGTGCGAGCTTCGTGTTAGGCCTGTGGAAGAAATGATGATGATTTTCGGTGTTGGAGTCGGAAGAGTTTCCAGACAGTTCAATAGTGCTTGCATGACGAGATTCGGAGGAGAGATCACAAATCCTTGTGTGAGTTTGAAGTGTGGTGTCCCACCTGCGTGACCACTGTAAGAATCCATAAGCCACAAAAATTGTATCCGAGGTACTCACCGACTGTGAAGACGAGGAGGTCTACGGGTCTGTTGTCATCTCCCTTGCCTGCTTCGGTCCATGCGCGCTGCACGTCTTCTTTGACAAGCGCATCCCCCTGAACGAGTCGTGCTTTTCCAGAAGTAACAAATGTTTGAATGGCCTGGTCGTTGGCAAATGCAATTGATGAGCGCAAGAGGAAAGTCACAGTGGCCCCAGAGTCTGTGGGTCGTGTCAATGAATAGATGTCCAGACAACTCACGAACCTACTGAGTAGTCTCATCGATGAGTAGTAGCCAATGTTCCTTGAACCACCTATAGTGAGTACCTTGAGGTCATCCATAGTGTAACGATGAGGGTGTGTTGTTGATAGCACTCATCGACATCCTTTATAAGCTACACACAGCCGCAGTCCGCTCAAAGTCGCAAGGCAATGCTCTGATTGACGAAATGTTTTGGACGCCATGATGCTACGCCTATTTACCTTGATGTCTTACACATGAATTAACTTGCTGACTGTGATAGGTCGGCACCGCTGTCCATTGAGCTAAAGAGTAGGGCATACGATGAGCTGCAATTGCACATGCCCAATCAAATGAACAGGTACGAGGCTGTGTCGCATCTAGACATGCAGTGATTTTATAAGCGACGTAGCATATAGCCCGCGGGTCAGAAACATAATGGTGACCCAACAGGGCTTATTGTGCATCAGATGGTTTGGGGAGCACGTTAACCACTTTTCCGTCATCGGATATGACTCGGAATCGCACTGGAAGGATGAGGACATATGAACCGGAAGGAACGAGACTCGGCTTACATGGAGTAAACGCTTCTCCTTTTGCTCTTCGTATGCTAGTGAAGTACAAGGTCCCATTCCCTAGCGATGGTGTCAGAGGTGCTCACAACACAGGTACGGAGCTGACCTCGATGCCCCTTTAACCGAAAGCTCACATCTACATGACCCGCCGGAAGGTTGATCTACATCGCGTCTTAGGCTCAGGCAAGCGACTCTCTAGCAGTATCGATACTCACCGAACCACTTATCCACGGATTTCCATTCAGGTACCATGCTGGTTCAGGACGGATAGCATCCCCAAGAACGTCTCTCAGCTCTTCGTTCTCTCGAACAGTTTGTATGATTTGCTTCACGATAGAGCTAGCTAGTCTCTCTTGGTTTGTCGCAAAAAGAAGGAACACTGCCCAACCAGCGACACCGACGGTAGCAAAGGCGAGGAGGAGTGGCCAGCGTTTCTAGTCGACACAACTTCAGTGTTTCCAAGTATGAGCCACAGTAATATGTCCGACCTTTATCTTAGGAAGGTCCGACTTTGTTGGTGGTCGAGCATAATATAGCCTGGGTTTGGATGGGGAGGAGAATGTTTCAACTTGAGGCTGTTGTCCAGGAGCCAGCGGAGGTTTCGGGGACGTGTCGGGCGTCGTCACGTAGGACCTCGGATGGGTAACAAGGACACGTCTTCGCGCAAGAAGACGTATCCTCAGAGCAATACTTGACATAATGGCAGTTTTTCGATTACACTCCCAACAAGGTGACTTGGGAAGAAGCTGGTTATTGCAAGTTACCTTAAGCTTGCCACAAATTACATCACTGTGGGAAGAGATCTAAGTACTGGCACTGATTTTTACGAAAAAAGCGTGCAAGAAAAACATTGCTAGTCGTATCAAACGGTCAAAGGTTGCGCAAACCACGCCTTCATCATTTGCTCAGCCATGCAACTACAAAAGCACGCAAAATGACCTGAAGCAACTTGAAAAGGTTTTGGATGATCGACCAAGTGAAGATGATAACATTCCTCCAATTTCTCTGTTTATATGACGGATTCGGTTAATTTCTCGACATTTCCGCAGGCGACACGAACGTCGAGGGTTTCAATGATGTGAAGCTCTCCATTTGCTGTTGACGAATTTGCGCAGTCGATGTGTGGATTCTTCGATGTTGTACACCAGAGTAGGGATGCGGGGCTGGAGGCACTTGACAACATCTTTGCCGCGCTTATCGGTACAAATCCTGAGGCAGGACCAAAATATTGGTGCCGTGACGACGGACGGACACGTAGTACACTGGTGACCACGGTGTGGCGACCTTAGTTTATGAATTCAAGAATTGGTCCACTGATAACCCTGCGATTCCTGAAGTTGAGCTCGTTGGATACTTTGCTCATTCTGTCGCTCAGGGAGTATCAAAAAAGCTGGGGAGGGTGCCTGGAATCGGTGTTACCATCGTTGGTATGGACTGAATGCTGGTTGTTTGTATATTATTCTCGTCGTCTTGGCCGGATGTCAGGTTCTATGCTATGCTGAGTCTTGGTGCCCAGTTTCGACTTGTCGGTCTTACCCCAGCGTCATCGTGCATCTGCTCGGCATCAGAAGGACGTGATCGTGATGCCCTTTATCGAGCCTGTACGGCTGCCTCAGCCCTCCAAGCCCGTATCCTCAAAGACTTACCCCATTGCCAGCGCCCTATGGGAGCATCCAACGACATGTGCCTGCCAGGTGTTTCCGAGCTTCTCGGGTGGCAACACAGATCCCGAGTCTGACAATTACCTCGAATTTCAAATTATGTAAAGAGCAATTCCTTGAGGGTCAGCGCAATCGACTTTTATATCTGGCGAAGACGGATGGCGGGCAAACTATTCTTGTCGAATTTGTGCGTCAATATTGCCCCGAGTTGCATGGCATCTGTGCTCTACCTGGCCATGCCCCACCTTACTTGCATACGAACGTCTCCCTGACGGGTGTCGCGATGGAATATGTGGCAGACACAGTCCCCGTGACGATGCTGTATCTCGGAGCACTTTGAACGTTGGAAGACCGATTTGTAAGGGCTCGTTGCCAAATTTCACAAACAGGGTTTTGTCCATGGAGATTTACGTGACGCGAATGTTCTCAGTGGAAATGATGGTTGCGTGAAGTTAGTTGACTTTGATTGGGGGGGCAGAGATAGGGAGGTGTCGTATCCTACGTCCAGGCTTAACCCGGAGCTGGCTGATGGACGGTCTTCCGAAGACCTGAGAATCACAAAAGAGGATGATTTGGGAATCCATTGCCAGCAAAGGTGTCAGCAAAAATCTCTGCATCAGTAGTTTGCATCTTGTTCTTCGCTCAGTGTATTTTCTTGTGTAAATCTTACCTAAGAAAAGGTCTTGGTCACCCCCAAAAAATCATGAGAACATGCCCAAGGTTTCCTTGCTTGACATGGGTGGCCTGTTTTAAAATTGTTAACCAGAGACTTTGACTATCACCCAGGGCCTCAACCGCAACTCAACATAATAGTGGTGAATATGATCATTCCCCTTCTGATATACCCAGTCATGATCAGGTATAACTACATGTTCGACAACGTTAACCGCATTGTCTTACGCTTCCACTGTCCCTGTGATACTAAAGTAAAGCCATTCATTAGCATTGCCCAATGCATATTCTCGGATGATACGCACTCTCTGATTGGCCCAGCTCTTCAAGCACCCTACGGGAGCTAGTATCAAACCCAATCGGGATATCCGCTCGTGGTATTCCATCCGTCCGGAATCTCCCATTTCTCATTACAAACAAGATTCCAGTCTGTGATCCGAATGTTTTCCTTCTGGGCTTCCACGAACGCATCTACAGCACACATGCCATGTTGGTTGTCTGGACATCCATCCAGCACGTTCAAGGGCACGACACCGTCATTGACTATCACACGGATCTGGGGACCAGGCTCGGAGCTACACGAGAGTACTAAGCAGCCATCAACGTACGGACAGATTAGTAATGAACAGTGTGCTCACATTGGAACTGGACATTAGCTGCGAAGGGGGCAATCTGGGATGTCCTGAACGAACGTTCATCTGGAATGTGGTCGGTGGGGAGGGATCCTGTCTTGGCAAAGTTCGACAGGCCCAGAGCAGTCAGAACTGTAACATCATCCTGATTTACTGCGTTTTGTGACCCAAACTAAAACATACCATATAGAACAACAACCTCGTGCGTAGCATCGACGTACAAGCTATGACCAAGGGGAAAGGTGATAGGGTTATGCAATGTACCGTTCGTAGAGGTGTTGTGAGTTTCGATGGGCGTCTTGGTCAGCCTAGAGACCAGTTCTTGGACATATCCTATGCCCAGGCCTTTGGCAAATGGCGAGCCAAATGCTACACCATACCTGAAAATGTTCAGACAGGGATTCACAACCTATATTTCCACAGCTTACCAAAAGTTGATATCATAACTGAACCAAAATCAGTCTACGCAAGGCAAGAGAGAAAATCGCGTACGCATAGTCAAATCCCTCCCATTCTTTCTCAGTAAAGAGTTCACAAAATTTCGAAAAGCCAAGAGCGACGGTCTGAAGAAAAAGTTTATTCTTTGGTGAAAAATAAGGAATAAAGCCTCGAACCTCGTAAGCACAGGTTTCTTGCATAGCAAATAAGTCGTCGACAGTCAACTCCATGCCAGATATGTGTTTTTGCAGGCGCTTGAGAGCCTTCTCGAGGTACCTCGCAGCCCATTCATTAGAAGGCTCGATACCACGATAGGCCTTGCTTCTGTCATCATTATTCTGGCACGAACGATATAGAGCAAGTGTATTATTGAACTATGGGACATTCAGTTTTTTGCCAAGTGGGTAGCAAACACAAAACGGACTGACCCCTTTTGATTCAATGGTGATTACTTGTTCGTACTGGTGATCTAGAGGGTATCCAAAGAATCCAAGTGCAAAGTTCTGCGCAGAAGCCAGCATTCGGTTTCTGTAACTGTCAGGAGGCGTTTTCTTCTCCAACTAAATTGGTACACACTGAGACTCGGTGCGGAACACGGGAAGGATATTGGCATCCGTAAAGTTCTGACAAAAGCTCAGGGTACCGTCCACTCTATATTTACATAAGACAATTAACCTTGAGGAGGAACCCATATCTCATCCTCATCGAGACACCGAGATCGACTAAAAAGATGAGCAAATCGTTGCCACCATGAATGATTATGCTCATACATAATTGTGCTCTTCCAAAGGGCGTGAGGCCTGAGGGCAATTAGAAGAATGCGAGAATGTCAAACAGCAGACAAGCACCTTCTTCGCCTAGCTTATAGGTCCTGTCAAGGGGGTGAGTCTCCATAAATCAAATATTTACGAGATGGCGAACCAGCTGTTCAAGAAGCGCAGCGGCCCAGAAGCCGTCATGTTACCATGAGCGCGTAGGCGTGCAGCAAAACCAGGTGGCCCACTCGTAGATGCTTTGATATGGCGAGTTCGCACAAGTTAAACACGGAACCACGCGAATACAACTCACTGGAATCTGCTGGGTACCGCGCCCCGTGTCGATGTAGTAGATGTACGCCAGTGATACGACACGTCTCTGGAGCTTCAGGGCTAGAATCTACGCCGAATGCCCCTTGCTCAACTGAGTACCACGGCGAGAGACTTCCCCAGTGTCGAAAAATGTCGAAATTGTCCTGCTTCGACTTCCCTTTCCCTTTCGCGAAGTGAGGGGGTGGTACAAGGTGAGCTGATCCCGAATGCAACGGGTACGCAGGAGCAGTGGCAGCAACGCCAGGCTCAGCGCCTGGGAATGTGGGCCCTGGATAGCCCACGCTATTGATGGAATTAAAAAAAAATCGCGTAGTGCTCAATTGCTCAACTTACTCGGTCGGGAATGCCGAAGGAAACGCATTGGTTGGAGATGGGACGGGATAATCATGCCATTCTGGAGTTCCTGGCACGACTCTTAGACCTGTGGTTAGGTGAAACCCACTCCAGGACGCGTATTGGACAACAGCCACTAGCGTGACGAGGACCCCTGCAAAGAACGCAGTAACGGTGCGCAGTACAATAGGCCGTTGGACGATAACATGCGAGTCGAGCTCAATAACTTGGTATGGACGCTTGTCGTCTGACGCCATCGCTCGCTGAGCGGTGACTGGAAAGAAAGAAGAAATACATGGTTCCGAGGACTAGGCTCTATATATATAACCAAAAGGTGCAGACGCTCAAACCAAATTTTAGTTTCATTCACGCATTATCCACACGAGGCAAGTCGGATCAAGCCACACAGAAGAAAACGAAACATCTAACTTATAAAACTAGCGACCATTCCCCGCTGGGACTCCTCTCCGTGGTCGACCGCCTCGACGACCATGGCCACCATATCCTCCCACATATGCACCTGGACCCATCAACCCCACACCACCAGGCTCACCAAACGTCGCAACATTTCTTTCTCTCTCTTCCTCCCTACGATTCCGGGCCCCTCCGTTCTTTCGACCGCGTTGCGGCGGCGGCGCTGCCTGTGTGGAAGAAGATAAATTGTCGAAAAACGATTTTGTAGGATTGTATGCCCGATCCTCCCCTGTCTGCTCGTCTCCCGGAGATTCCGCGTCTGAGGGCTTGTCGTCTTCTGATTCCTTGGCTTTCTTGGGTGCTAAAGCAGCCTTATCAAAACGTGCATTGGCGCTCTGGAAATCGAATTCCGTGGTGGGAACCGTTAATGCCTCTTGGCCATGATGACCGTGACCATGCCCCCGGCGACCTCCTCTGCCACTAGCTACACCATTAGACACGCGCAAGTCCCCAAGTGCCCGCTCAACCGTTTCCAGTGATGCGGCAGCAGTCTGAACAGAATTATTCTGACGGCGGATATTGGCACTTGAACTTGGGCGATCATCAGCGGGCTGGACATTTTGAACCGGTGAAGCCTGAGAAGCCTCCTGAGGGACATGGGGAGGTTGCTGGGGATATGCAACAGGGGGCTGTGCTTGCGGAGGTGGCGGTTGAACTACGGGTTGCTGTTGATATGGTGCACCATATGGCGGATATGGCGGCTGTGGGACGCCTGGAGCGGATGCCTAGCGAATGTGCATTAGCTAGAGAACTTGTGACGGTTCGAAAGGGTGGTGAAAGTCAGGAGGAAGGCAACGGAAAGATCCACATGGTTTTTAAGCGCTCTCGGACACGTGAGTCTGAGACTCATTTACATCCGTAATGCTTCATCGTATGTGCGTCTCCGCAATGCAAGGAAGAAGTAAACTCACACCAAGCACTGCTGGATCATCATGGACACTTCGCCGAGGGGTCGGCTCATCAACAGCAAGGTCCTTCACTTCCGAAGCCCGGAATATGATGTACTGGTATGGTTCTTGGACAGGAGGAATAAATTCAGGTGGTGGTCTGCGTCAAAACGTTAATATGCTTCCCAGTGAAACAGAAAAGGGGATGGTCAGCAGGAAGGCAACGGAGTGATCCACATGAGTTGTGCGCTCTCGGACGCGCGAGCTTACGCTCATTGACATCCGTGATAATTTCATCTCTTCTGCGAACACTCGGAGAGAAATTTGCTCACTTTCGCGACTCCGTCCCCATGGAAAATACTGAACGGAAAGTGAACCCATAAAAGCATTGTCAACAACAGGTATTGACATACCATTGGAAAGCTGAATGGTTGAATTAGCTGGATCAATTCCAGCCAAAATACCTCGGTATCGTACATCGGAGTGCGAGATGAGAGAAATTGGTTTGCTAACCTCCCTTTCAGTATTTAATGCAGTGGTAAGCAGGCAACGCACCCTATAAAACTGAGGGCCATGGCTGGGGGACAAGCCTGCAGGAAACGAGGTTTTAAAAATGGGTTTGGCCGGAATAGAGCGCGTCAGCGGCATCTCAATCTTAGCTCAGACTTTGTAATCTCCGCTTGAACATAATTTACTGAGCTACAGACTGAATGGCGGTACAATACAACCAAAGATGACAGCCGTAAAACATATTATAGAGCCTATGTCCGGAAATTGAAAAATACCATGAGATAAGGTGCATGATCTCATGCAGCGAAACCGTCATGAGCGCTCAAGTCGACCGACAATACCCTCTGCCTCTCCTTTGGCTTGTCCGAAATCTGGATCTAATGTGACCTTCTGTCGTGAGTCACTAGATGCCATAACGACACCACTGAGGTGTGGATCGATCGAGTCTGACGGTGGGCCAGATCCTGGAGTGGAAGTAGGGGTAGATGTGGTAGCGGTGGCAGAGTCACCTGTATTGAAATTTCGGAAGGGTGATGGAGCAACAAGTGGTCGGTGGAAACGGGCCCGGAACTCGTTGGCATGAGCCTGAGATGGATCATTGAATCCGTTAGCAGAGGGGTCGTTCATATCAACACTAGGAAAAGGTGTGCTTGATGGACCTGGCATTGATCCATCGGCGGCTTTTGCAGCAGCTTGCTGCGCATAGTGCATACGTCGCTGACGCAATGATTAAACCAAATTGGACTGGCACCAAAGAACATTGGTATCAGGCTCACCTGGTGGTCCCACTGATCAAAAGCATCCGCAATGATCGGTTCTAAGGAAGCTAATTCTTCGCTTGTCATGGAGAGAGTCCGTAGCAGATGCTGCTTTAGGAGGGGCGCACAAGAGAAAGAAAGGAGGAGGGTCGACGCAAAATTCTGTCCACCAGTAAGTGGTGGCTGAGTGAACGAAGGATCCGGTGGATTCATGGGATGTTGATGCGGTAATTCGTGAGGCATAACCTGCTGGAACTGATTCTCGCCATTGACCCGAAATTGGACCTCCTCCATTCCTTGCAGCATTTCGCTCGTCATCTCCAGACCAAGTTCCCTCATCTTCCGTTGTTTGACCAAGCTCCGATGCTTCCGTTGCCGCTCTCGAGCGGCTGCCCTAATTCTCTCCTTTTTCGCGAGTTCTTCTGGCGTCAATTCCTGCCCAGTGAACGATTGCGTTGGTGATTGCGCTGCTTGAGGCTGCGGGGGTGGTTGGGGCTCGGCAGCATGAGGGTATGTCATGGCAGCATTAAGGTTATTGACATGACGATCACGCTCCCTCTTTCGACGCTGCCGCTCAGCAGCCTTCTCCCTTTTTTGCCGCTGTGCAGGGGTCTCGTTCTCCCGTGACCGCCTGCGTGAGGAGGACACCGGTGCGAGGGTACTCTGTGAAGGGTTGTGGTGGACCACGGAATCCATCGTATTCGTCTTCCCCCGCTTTCTTCTACGGGTTGTGACGGCTGTTACGGCGGATCGTGACAGAGAGTGACGAGGATGCGAACAAACAATGTCACATCATCGTTAAAACACAGGGTGGCGTGAGAAATTGGCTTATATACACAACAATTTAATTCAAAATTCGCCCTTGCCTCCTCAGCATGTTCTCTCTTCCAGGTCCAATACCGATCCACTCGATCGGAGTATCTAAGAACTGCTCAATGAACATGACGTATTTCTTGCAGTTTTCTGGGAGCTCGTCGAAAGACGCCGAGGTTGTTATCGAGGTCTTCCATCCCGGCAAAGTCTCGTAGACAACTTCTACTCCAGAAAGAACATCTAGATCAGCTGGAAAAGGAGTTGACCATAGGTAAATGTCGCTTAACACAGGTGTGACATACCAGGGAAGTATGGAAGGTCCTTCCCTCCGACGATATACTTCACCGCCACTTTGATCTCAGGGAGATCATCCAAAACATCAAGCTTGGTGAGGTTGAGGGAATCATAGCCATTGACAAGGCAGGAATGCTTCATGACTACCAAATCCAGCCAACCACAGCGACGCCGGCGCCCGGTTGTGGTGCCGTATTCCCTGCCAACTTCTTGGAGATGCACCCCTATGTCCTAGGAACAGTTCAATAGAGAATCACTTGATCTGTGATATGTTGCTTACATTGAGCTGCTCAGTGGGAAATGGTCCGCCGCCTACGCGAGTGGTGTATGCCTTCACGACACCAATCGTACGCCCAATCGCTTTCGGGGGTACTCCTAATCCTGTGCATACACCTCCGATTGTCGTGGACGAGGAAGTGACATATGGATACGTCCCAAAGTCGATATCGAGCATGAGCGCATTTGCACCTTCCACCAGCACCTTCTTCTTAGATGCAAGTGCATTATGGATGTAGGCAACGCTATCGATCATGTGTGGCTTCAGCCGTTCAGCCAGGTGCTGCAGTGAAATAAGTAAGGCAAGTGGAACAGAGCACGACAGATGGTCACCTTGTAGCGCTCTATCTCACCTTCAGTGTCATACTCGAAATGACCATAGCGCTTGAAGCGGCCCTCCACGAGCTTGCGAAATTTCTCCGCAAAGATATCGTGATCGAATAGATGGTGCACACGGAGACCCGAACGTGAAGCTTTACTTGAGTATGCGGGACCAATACCTTTCTTCGTAGTGCCGATGCTGAGATCATGTGTTTATTGAATAAGTGATCGAGATGGGGGCACTACACACCTTGATCCTCCGAGTTCAACCTCTTTCAGACCATCGACGATCTGATGGAAATCGAAGACAAGATGTGCTCTATCGGAAACAAAAAGACGATGGGCACATTGCAAGCCTAGGCGATGTGAGCGAACGGTCTTGATGCAGAGGTTGGCTACGCTACCTTGCTCTTCGAGTGTATCTAACTCACGAAAAAATGAGGGGAGATGAATAACAACTCCGGAGCCTATGAGGCCGATACATCCGGGGTTCACCAGTCCTGTAAAAGGAAAGGAAGTTGGCTAAGGTGAACCAGATGATGTCCATTTTCAGCCTACCACTCGGGAGAAGATGGAAAGCGAACGTCGTCTTGATCTTCTCTGGACCAATGGGTGCTACGATAGTATGGCCAGCATTGTTCCCACCCGCGCATCTTGCGCAGATGTCGAAGTCTGCAGAAAGAATGTCGACGAGCTTCCCCTTGCCTTCATCTCCCCACTGCGAACCAAGAACAACGGTTACTGATAATGGGTATTAGACATAGAGGAGCGAACAGTCGAAGAAAAACACACCACTCATAACCGGACTTCTATCGCCAACGTTCTTGGGCCGTCGCCGTCTCGAAGAAGTTGGGACGTGGAAAACAAAATTGAGTTTTGAGGGGCCATCGGAGGGGGATCATGTCGGATCGGAAAAGGAAATTTGGAAAAATTCGGCCGTCAGCATCGGCGAATGTCGTCGCCACTCAATGCCAACGTTTCAGTCGAATCCAATCCGCCCCTCCCCGCTGGCACGAACAATCAAGAGACACCCGCTATTATTCGGATTGCCATTCTGCCTCATCATCGTTGGCGCTTCCTTCGGTCTGCAGACATTTACCCAGACGAGATATGACCTCCAGGATCAGAAAGTCAAACAGGTACAGACCGTGTTTCATCCTGCTGTCTTCCTCACATTTCCCCAAGATATCCAATGAACAAGCACTTGGTCTTGATCGCGCAAAGAAGAAGATTGACATCCGAGAAGAATACTTTGTACGTGCCCACCCAGTCATCATTCATACTGACGTTCTTACCACGGGTTTTAGAAACTCAGTGCCGTGAGCGATCAAGATTGGCAACCCAAGAGAATTGCTCGGCCAAAAGGTCTACCTGAATGGGGAGTTCCACCCACCGAACCTACTCAATCGAAGGGTGACAAGGCATGAAATGGATTGATGCCTTGACTTCGTGAGGCACTTGGGGTGCCTCCTCAAACTTGTCACGATTACACAAGTGACCCTCATAAAGTGATTTGGTACCCAGCAGCAGATTTGATCCACCGAGGGTCACTTAGTTCAGATAGCGTTTGCAGGCTGCGGGTGGGCGGGGAAAAACCCTGGGTTTGCCCAGGAGTATAGATATCTATTCTGAGTTAAAATACCAGAAATCGGGATGTCATTTGCAAATTCGAGTTCTTGGTCTCGGGCAGACCCAGCATTTGATATCTCACAACGGTTGGCATGAACCATGAGATTGTATACATGGTAGGGGATAGTATTGAATCTATCCTACCGACCCGGATTTGCCTTGTGGACATTGATCTCCCTGCAGACAACAAACTCCATGTTACGTTTCCAGATCATGAAATGACTGGTCCCGCGCTATGCTCGCGTAACGCCAAAGTCGACTCTCGTCTTCGCCTCTCATCCGAACAAGATGGCCACCTACAAGTGGGCTGTCTCTGAGGACATTTCCACTACCAGACGGTGGCCACGTCTTTACTTGGTCGTAATCTTGTTCGCTGCGTTGTACTACTATCATGCCGGAAGCGGAACATTCCAACTTGCCAGCTCCCATCCACTGGACCTAGAAACCTTGGCCAAACGAGAACATATCCTCGCTCAGTGCAAGTACATCAAGACCCCTGCTGGACCTCCATCTGGCTTCCATAACCGACAGCAATCGGATCGTTATGCACCTGGCACGAAGCCAACGCTCATAACGAATGCCACGATATGGACCGCGAGGCAGAATGGGACAGAAGTTGTCAATGGTGATCTGCTGCTGCATGAGGGTATGATCAAGGCTGTCGGGAAGGTCCCCTTACATCTGTCGCAGAACCTTCAACTCGATGTAATAGATGTACACGGGGCTTGGGTTACCCCTGGCCTGGTGGACCTCCATTCTCACCTAGGAGTTTTCAGTACGCCATTCCTCAGTGGTAGGTCATTCCGAATGTACATGCATGTGGGCGGAGCGCCACAAGTTACGATTTGCAGGTGCGCGTGACGGGAACTCTGTCAAGGGACCAATCCTCCCATGGCTGAGAAGTCTCGATGGCCTCAATACTCATGATGCAGCATATGAATTAGCACGTTCCGGCGGTGTGACCAGTGCCCAGATCTTACCAGGAAGCGCTAATCTCATTGGTACGTTCAATACTGGCGTGGCCATTGAACTTGGGGTGTAATACAGTTCTACTCAGGCGGTCAAGGCTTCATAATCAAATTGCGAGAAACAAAAGAGCGTTCCCCTACTTCGATGCTAGTGGAACCACCTTTCACACTGAATGGTACCCATTTTGACCATGACCTAACTCCCCGGTGGAGGCATATGAAGTAAACGACCTGCTATTTTTATGTCTACGACCGTTAACTCTACTTTCTTCCCGCAGACATGCATGCGGCAAGTCACACTCTAATGGACATTAGACCGAAAAATTGATCCCTTGCCAGGAGAGAATCCATCCCGCGATTATTCCATGACACGCATGGACAGTGCATGGAACTTTCGATCTGCGTACGAATCTGCGCGCAAGATCCGTGACGCTCAGGACCGATTCTGTTCCAAGGCGGAGGCTGGGGCATGGTCCGACCTCGGAGATTTCCCAGAAGACCTTCAGTGGGAAGCTTTGGTGGATGTCCTCAGGGGGAAAGTCAAGCTTTCCGTGCACTGTTACGAGGCATGTATCAATTAATGCAACGAAGAACTTTTGTCACTAACATAGAGTGCAGGCCGTGGATTTGGATATGATGGTCCGAGTAAGTATTCCAGTCTTGACCCTCTTTGGTCGGTCTGTTGCACTTTCTGAAACTCTGTAGCTTACAGAAGAATTCCAATTCCATCTGGCATCGTTCCATCATGCGGCAGAGACTTACCTAGTCCCGGACCTTCTGAAGAGTACATGGGTAAGTGACCTCGTCCTCATTGCTTACTTGCGCTATATACTCTATAGGGTGGCGCCCCAACTGTGGCCTTATGGGCAAGCAATTTTTTCAGGTAGAAGCACTTTCTATCGTCTCTCCTTCATGTCCATTTCATTTCCTTCAGGTCAAAACGCGAAGTCTACCGGGCATCGGAATTTGCCCCTCGTATTTTGGCTTCTCATGGAATTCCGGTGGTTTTGAAGGCAGTATCAAAATTTCTAAAACATAATTTGGATTCTGACATATTATTCGTAGTCGGATCACCCAGTCTTGAACAGTCGTTACTTGCTCAACGAGGCGGCTTTGGCGCATTACTATGGTCTGCCATACAATGTTGCACTCCTTGCTGTTACGGCAACCCCTGCTGACACTCTTGGCCTTGGCCATAGACTCGGCCGCATTCAAGAAGGTGAGCTATTGCTCGTACTTCTCCTTTTCATTTATTGATTTAGGCTGTCTGGAGGCTATGATGCTGGTAGGCCTCACATCTGCCAGGAATGCACGCTAATATACTCTGCAATACAGATGTGGTAGTATGGGACTCTCACCCACTTAGTCTGGGTGCAACCCCTCAACAAGTATTCATCGACGGCATTCCACAGTTCGAGTTGCCTCATGTCTCCGTGAAACCACCATTCCTCCAGTACTTTCCTAACCCGCCCAATTTCGACAAGGAAGCCGCATCTGTGATCAATTACAATGGTCTCCCTCCTCTAACACCAAAGTCCGTGGAGCACGCTGTGTTTATTAACGTCGATAGTATCTACACTAGATCTGAGGGATCGCTTTCTGTCCAGGAACGCCCCGAGGTCGTAGTGACCCGCCGTGGAAAGATTGTTTGTGCAGGTGCCCACTCTGCTTGTTCGGCGCATATGAACGAAGTACGGGACGAAGTAGTGGTTATTGACCTCGAAGGCGGTACAATAGTGCCAGGTTTGACAACATACGGGACACCCATTGGTCTCACCGAGATCTCCGCCGAGCCATCCACAAATGATGGTCATGTGTACAACCCACTTGCTGGCGACCCACCGGCCATCATTGGAAACAACCTTATTCGTGCCAACGATGGTCTTCAATTTGAGGGCCGTAACATGCTGTAAGCAACAATAGTAGAATTCTTCACTGCAGCTGTTGACAGGGATATAACTAGGCTGGCTTACCGAGGAGGTGTAACTGCTGGTGTAGTCGCTCCCGAAGGAGACTTCATTCAAGGTGTATCAACAGCGTTCTCCCTGGGTGCAACCAATGTCCTTCATAATGCCACTATCGAAAGCGACGTTGCACTGCACGTCAAGATCACCATGAAGAGTGCGCAGAGCGTAAGCAGCCAGATTGCAGCACTACGTAACCTGCTGTTCGGCAATGACGGAAGCGCCATCGTCCAAAGAGTTCGGGATGTATGTTCTGTTTTCTTCCGTTCATGAAATCGTCGCGTGGGTTCGCTGACAGTTCTCTCAGGGACACTCGACGCTCGTGGTAGATGTCAATAGCGCTGATATTATGGCTACACTTCTTCGCCTCAAAGCTGAATATGAGACCCGTACCACGAAGACTTTAAGGCTTACTTTTGCTGGCGCACAGGAATCGCACCTTCTTGCTCACGAGATTGCTTCTGCTGGAGTGAGCGTCATCGCTACTCGTCCTAAGCCATTCCCCTTCACATGGGACACTCGTAGAATGTACGCATTACATAAACTCTCTAAGGCAGTTCCACTTAATTGCTTCTTAGCCTTCCTGGACCACCATTGACGGCTGATTCGCTAGTGCCGGTCTTATTGGCAGCAGGTGTCAATGTCGGTGTCGGACTAGTCGATGCAAACCAGGCGCGAGATCTACGGTTCGAAGTCTCCCGAGTACGCCTTGTTCTCTCCTGGTTGTATTTGGAGCCCCTGCTCACCAAACGCTAGGTTGTTTTGTCATCGAACGAAAACATCGACCTTATCACGGCACTCGAATTGGTAACCACAAATCTCGAGAGAGCACTTGGTATTCACGGTAACATGCCTCAGGATCTGGTTGCGTATCCTGGCGGACATGTATTCGGCTTTGGAGGGAAGGCCGCCGCTGTAATCTCAGAACAACTGGGTAGGATTGATCTGTTCGCGTAATTATACCTTGCAGTTGAGCATTGGAATGAAAGATAGTAGTCTGCAGAAACCATGGGTTGTAGAAAAGATCGATAACCAAGATGGTAGGTATATGAACCAGAAATGCAAAGCAACGTATGACATAAGTACAGAAAGCATGGTAGAAACTACGTTTCGCAAGAAGCTTGGTCGATTAAAACAGTTCGTTTGTCGTAAGCACGATGCCGCCAGTTGTATGAGTACCTTTTGAAAAGCCACCAGGCAGTGACTGGTCGAATGGTGTCTCGCATGCCATTGCGAAACAACTCCGACTTCACAGTCGAGCAGATCTGCGAGCCTACCGACCCAGCAACTAATTCAGCATTGAGAACCCTACGCTTGTCATTGATTTTGAGATACAGATGTGCACGCCCAGACGGAATGGTGCGCAAGTCCATTGTAGGGTAAGGGAAGCCGTCCAATACAAGACGGGGGTTGCGATCACGGTGGGTATATACAGATGCAAATCGTGATGGAGAAAGATGGAGTGGATTGGCTGGTCGGAGGAGCTTCTTCGGCTCATGCTCACGGGAGCGGTCTTCATTTAGCGCATTGCCCTGCCAACAACCATGTTGACCGAACGTACAAAAGGCGGTGATCCAGCCAGTCAGAAGGGGAGATTCGGTGGTATCGTCGTAGATGATGACCTTGTTCCAAAACTCGAGATTTTCGGGGTCGTTGGGGTTGTCGTATGCTTCAATGAAGCGGTTGATAACGGGCCGGAGGTGATGGTACCAAGCGATCGCAGGAATACCATAGTCTTTTAATTTCTCTAGCCGCATTAGCATGTTTTCCCAATCTCTCTTCGTCCCCTCTAGTGTCACCCTTGCAATACCACAGTGGTTGCCATGTCTGAGCGTGGAAGGGGCCTCCACCCAATCCCAGTCCACCGCTGCGATCGTAGCCATCGCGCAGGCAGTTGTGTCCATTGTTGTTGACGTTGTGAAGCTGGAAGTAAGCCATTCCTGCTGTTCCCAATGTGGTATTTTCTCGCGTATCACATCCAGCATATGTCCTCCCATAATCGACGGGTCCTTGGCATAGAGATTTTCTCTTAAATTGATCGAGAGTTCTTCATCGTCCGTCCGACCAGCATTCACGAAGCAGCTGAATTGCATCAGTATCGCAAGCCAAACATCATCAGGACGAATGATGAGTCCGCGGTGATTATTGAACGCCTCCATAACAGTGTTAACGAAACCGTTTTTCTGAGGGATAATATCACGAATGGTATCGCGGTTATCAGAGAGGGAGGTCTGCATGAGTAGTAAGCAGTTGCGGCTTTCTTCGGGTGCGACTCTGGATAACAGAATTAGAGTCGGCTCCTCGTGAGACTTGATGTTCAGCCTGTCGTCCTCGGTAAAGGACTCGGCAGAGTAAACTGAGGTCGCAAAGGACACCGAATTCGGATGATGAGACTAGCTTGAACATATGAGCATCAAGTCATTAGGAAGTCATGTATGACGATGAACTCACCGAAGGGAGGTGTGTGCTTGTGGCCTCGACATCCGGCACGTGGAGGGGTGCGGATGCCTTGCGTGGTGACTTGTGCAATTTGGTGGCCACACGAGATTTCTGCCAGCTAGCAGACCTGGCTGGAGATGCAACTTCACTGCCAGTCTCTGAAGTTAAGATAGCCGAGACTTCGTCCTCGGTAAATTTGCTTCCAGAGGGTAATTGATAATGGATGCCAGGAGGCAACGCGGGGGGAGATGAGGACGGTGTCAGTTTGTGAAACATGCCAGGCTCGGCTCGGTGAGGCAGAGAGTGTGGGACTAGGTTGCGTACTCGGGGTGAATGAGGAGCAACTGGAGATTTCAAGGATATTAGATAGTCCAAGAGGGTAGACACCAATGGCAAGGATATACAGTGGTTGGAGCCGGATACGTCATTAAAACTCAGTGTCCTCGGTTGGAGCTCATCGAAACTCTACTGTGGAGATGACTTTTGAGAAAGTATTAAGGTGGTATTGAAGATGATACATACCTTGCCCTACTGCAGGGGCGGATCTGCTCGAAAACGCGTAAGTGGGAGCCTTTCAGTACTTCTCAAAGCACCGCCAATAATTTGAACTCAAGGCCTTCCAATGTAGTGCCAGTACTACTCCGTTGGCTCGGAAGGAGCTGATGACGAAGTGGAAAGAAACAAGATCGATTACTACTATCAATATCGTACTATGGCTACGGAGATAACATAGTCCGGAAGTGCATCCTACGAGTACAGGTACATGATACATGGCTTAGATGAAGTCGGAAACCGCGCTTGGTAAAAAGAGGGCAAAAGTAAATTATACGTGTTCGATAAATCTCGTTCCCGATGCCGTAGAAAGTGTTGAAAAATGACGAGGATCACGAGTCGCCTGTTCTTCATCGCTCTCATCTTCCTTGGAAGTGCTTTCAGAAAGAGGTGACTGTGCACGCAGAATATCCATGGATCGCGAGGTGGTTGATCCGTTGCTGAATGGATCGCAGTAATAATGAGGAGAAACGAAGTCATCCCCTGTCCCAGAGACCGACGATTCCACCGTGCGAGGGATGTCTTCGATGTCGTTCTTGGGTAGTGACCGCACTTGACCTTCATGTGACAACGCTTGGTCCCCACGATCTGGGCTGCACACCCAGTCATCACCAGAGCCAGCTTGGATCCAACCACGCCCACCTCGTCGCTTCCCATGGCGAATCCTGTTCCATACTTGCTTTAACTTCTCTCCAAAGGGTGTCTCTACAGTCGAGCCGTCGACTTCTGCCCTATGTCTGCGATCATATCGCTCCCTACGAGCGGTCCGATCCTGGTCGGTTGGTTCATGGTATCGCAAAAGGTAAAACACCGCACTGCAGCATACTACTATCAGCACGCTGAGGAAGACTATGAGTGCGATGAAGCCTAAGTGAAATAGATGGTGAGTCCAAGTACGAAGGGGGGGGTGAGATAAAATGGCTCTACCGGCCTGGGAACCACCAATCTTGGGGACCGCCGAAAGCTGTTTGATGGGTATATGATGACCGTAGGCCATCAGGCTGAATTGCAATGGGATGAGATACGCCTCACGGTCTGGGGGTCCGACGAGAAGATACTAGTACGCTGTATGAACAAAGTGGCAGGTCTATGAAGCCGCCCACAACCCGCGCGTTCAGTAAATCAAGGGCTCTGCAAACCCTGATGCTAGGGCTGTGGATGACAGGATGCCTTGCGACACCCACGCAGCGAGACTTGGAGGGATCACACAGAGACGGGTCCAAACGGGCATTTCATATGTCGGCGGACGCCGCTTCATCAAGATCACATTCCAGAAGACATTTTTGATGACATGATGCACTTAGAATGAAGGCCTGGATCCTACAGGACTGAAAGCCGAGGGGCACACAATTCATGCAGAGCGATTCGAACTTGCGTCTGTAGGGTCAAGTGTACGGTAGCTTGAATGGTCGTTAAAACCGGCATGCTGGTGACCATGTGGGTCATCGAGGTGCTTACAACGAAACGGACGAATTTCAATAGTTGTTTTTGAAAGAACTGACCTCAGCTGAGAGCTGTCAGAGCACTGCGCAGACTCATCTACTCCAGAGGGGTCTGTCAGTCACAGGCGGCGCCAACGACGTGACTCAAGATTCGGACCGATATAACCTGGAGACCAGCCCAAGTTTGACGGTAGGTATCCAGGTCAGGGTGAGGAGATGAACTCACGAAGTCGGGACTCCTTGGTCGTCTCCTTCCTAAAGAAGAAGGCTTATTATGTATGCGGTGGCCGCCTCGCAAGTCGCGACTGACGTCCACCAACTGCATCGTCAAAACATTCTCGGCGGTCCGTCCGTTCAGCAGGGCGCAACATTGACCACATTACACGTACGGGATATAAGCATCTCAAAGTAAGAGACTCGTTTACCCGCTTCTAAGGGTGCCTCTCCGATGGAAGTTGCGACTGTCAATGGTGTGGAGCGACTGGACGGCTTCACACAAATACCTGCCATAGTCGCAAATGGGCTTAATGGCCACTATGCATCAGAGCCTTCTTTGGAGCAACTCGAAACCGAACTCCCTGTTGTGCTTGAAGGACAAGTTTCTCTAGGAGAATTGTTGTCCAGAGTGTTACAGGCGATATATGCTGAACTGGTCGAGCTTGCAGAGACGTGAGTATAGTCTTGCTTACGGTCTCTCTCGCTGATGGTTTGGAATAGTCTGCCGAACATGTCAGATAGCGCACGAAAGCGGACACTGGCAGACTGGGTGGTGAAGACCAAGAGGCAGGTTGTCAAACTGTATGCTATCACGAAGTGGGCGCGCGACGCGGAGACAGTCCAGAAATGCATGGTAAGTACTTGACGCTTCCTACGCTTTCGATGATCGTTAATTGCAGGGTAGAACATCACTGCTTTTCTTATGAATCAAAATCAGCAATTCAAGGATGCTATGGATCGCTTATCTTACGCAAAAGAGAGCTTGGATCCTGCCAGGTACGCCTATGTGCACGGCTCTCATGACTTCCCTCTCATGTTTCTAGGCTTCGAAATCACGATCTCCTGACCTCCCTTGACGTGCTCACCTCAGGCACATACAAAAGGTTACCATCAGCAATTAAGGTTGAAACATGTCCTATTGTACTTAGCAATCGAACTCATGCACCGGGTGTAGAAATCTATTATCCCCGTATCGCCTCTGACAGATGCAGAAGTGATCAAAACATTGAGCGATATGGAGGACACAATTCGCTATCGTTTGCGAATGACCGAAATAATACCTGTTGAGATGTCTCAACATCGAATTGGTACTGTCACAATGTTAACTCTGTGTGAAGGCGAAACATTCTAAATTCCTTGTGATCCAGCGGGTGGAAGGGTACATTTTACTGCCCCAAACCTGTTCGAAATTTCCATCTGCTTGCGGGGCGCCGAGCCAGACGATGGGTGGTTTTTTGTCAGCGTCAGGTTCCTTATTACCGTGGGCGGAGACATGACGGGGACACACGGTATGGTTGTTGGGCTTTGAGGGCCCTGATACTCAACCCCACCGCAGAGTTTCCTCAGGAGCCAACGGGGGCATTGAAACAACATATCGCTGACGAAGCAAACGCACGGATGGCATACCATCTCCCTATCCCAGAAGCCACGGACGCACCTTCCAATGTGGATATCCCTGAAAGGCCCAAATTACCGGAAGGAACGGTCGATGCCCCACTCGTGCGATTGTACAACTTCCTCCGTGAGTAACGTGTCGTCTTATTCTGAAGGCCATATTCCTATGTCCGTAGAGATGATGTCACTGTCCTACCAACTAGAGATATTGTGGTATCAGGCAAGTATGTTGTATAGTTGACTAATAGCCTTGTTGACAGCTCGTGTTTCAGGCGCAGCGAATGCGTTCCCTAGGATGGGCAGATTATCTCAAGGTGGAAATGCTTGGTAACCGCAAGACGTTGGCTGTATCATACTGGATGTAAGTTATTTCCTTTTTTTTTTTTTTTACAACTTCGCCACCACAACTTTTGAAGGCGACCTACTCCCCAAAATGTTGCTGGACGTCAAAAACCAAACCGCATGAAATTGCCAACCTATGGGGGTACTCTGACCATCTCCATTCTGGAAAGCCGCGCGGCACAACAGGCTGGAGGTGGGCCAGCGCGAACCCCGACGGCACGCATGCTTGCAGAACTGCAGCAGAGAGCGAAGCTGGGTGATGCACGACCGTCAGATGAAGTCGAGGGACTAAAGTTTGATGTGCGATGGGAACCTATGAAAGGGACCCTCGGTGTTGTAATAAATCAAGAGGAGGCTACGGCCATAATGGGGAGTTTGCAAGTGGTAAGATGGCTGGGAACCATGAAGATACTTCAGTGGGCTGATCACTTTTTTGATGAAGGATTCGGATAATCTTGATTTCGAAGGCATCCTTTTCCGAGTGGTCAATGCGCACACCAGGTCCATTCTGAAGGAGTTCCAGCATAAACTACAGAAAGGACCAACTCGGAATGTATTCTCGCCAGAAGGAAAAGTCGTACTGGATTCTCGGGGTGCGCTTCACTTTTATTGCTGGAGCTCTTAGCTGACATCTTATTAGATCACCATCTTCAGCTCCGCGTGCACCTTTGCGCGGATGAAGTGGTTGTTATCTCTATAGACACTCGAACGGGGAGAATGAATTTACGCGACACTGGTGATCTCGCTGCGGCTGGTCGCGGACCTCGTTTCACGGCAATAACGGACCACCTCAATGAGGATCCCAGCTTACTTCTTGTGGTGCTTTTAAAACTTCGACTACACGTGCGCTATTTAGACTATCGTATTCGCTGACCCTGACCTATTTTTCCACAGACAATTACAGATCTTGTGGAGCAAAAGGCCAAGTATCTGGGTTTCCAGGTTTTCCAGCATCGCAACTTTTCTGCGGAAGGTATTGTGTTACCCTTACCTTGTTCGCTTTGTAACTCACTCTTTCCAGAAACCAAGAAACTAGGACCAGCTGCTAGGGGTGCGATGTATATACAGCTTACAAGATTCCCCACGCATTATCTCGTTCTTGTCATTACGGAAGAAGACTTCCGATATGCGCTCATATCTGTCAAGGTCCTCAGTGATACCATGTTCGGTAATATGATTATGGAGGATATCGGATGGCTAGACGTCCGGCGCATACGTGGTGATAGGCGCGTTGGTACTTCAGGAACTGTGGCCATTAGTCCCTTCGGTTTCCAGGCCAGTCAACGAAAGAAACGTATCACTGGTGACCTAACACAAGATGATCTACGCAGGGAAGATAAGTGAGTTCGTTCATCACACACGACAGCATCAAATATGATTTGTCGATCAGTTTCAACTTGGACACCCAGACACTACGAGAGCTTTACGCTTATTGTTGGTAAGTCACTTGAGTGTGTGAACAAGACTTTTATTCACCCGCCCCCTTAGTGCCCGGGTTGCCTACACGAGAGTCGAACAGCAGTTCAAGCGTCGCGGTATTCCCTACACCCACGTCAACCCTACAAACCAATTTCCTCAGTCATCCGAATTCTCTCATATTCAGTCATCACTCGCCCGATCAGTGCCTGCTTTATGTGTCCAATCATCTGACATACTCTCTGGGGCACCAGCTGCAGAGGCAGCGATGCCTAACATCCGCGTCATACCACTCAATTGGTGGTCAGACAAGAAGGCACAAGTGGTCACGTGTGTCAAGCTTAAATATGTTCAACAACCCGTTGGCAAGCGAGCGGCGGCGAGGGCAAGCAGTAATGTCATCCGGCCTTCCAAGAGGATTATTTATGATGCAACGGAGGCTGTCGTGTCATTCTTGTCAGAAAACGTAGATACTTGTGTGGACGAGTTCCTCGAGGAATGGGCGCGGGTGTCGAAGATGGTTGTCATCGCCCGCGAGAGTGAGTTTGTTTTGCTCCTGGTATTGCTTTGACTGACCACCTCTGTAGTTGCTCGAATGGGGAAGGAAAAGAAATGGCAGGACGTCCGACTACTCTCTTTCGATCTTCAAACAGTGGAATTTGCGTATGCGGCAGTAAGTACTCGTTTACCAGACTGTATATTCATGACTCAAAGTCGTCACAAGGATTACACGGTTTCTATCAGCTGTACGGACCAACTGTCTCCGACGGGCGGATCCTTCGAACTGCGCTTTTCGCGCAGTACCCCTGTATTTGCTCCAATGCATCCTACGTCGCTTGCACCTCCACCCGTTTCATTTCTATCCCGACCCCGGCGAACAAATCCCCATGAAGAGGCAGAGCCATACCTTCGGCAAATCCTCCGTCATGGTCCACTGGCGTCCTCATTATACTGCCTCGTGGGACTATTGCGTGATACACTTCCAGTTGTGGTTGAGCTTGATCGTATGACGACAGCTGCTAGAGAGGAGCTACAGCCTTCCTCGGGAGGACGTAGATCCAACGCTGGTACCAGAAGCAATACAGATGAGCTATGGTTCGACACGTTTGTCAAAGGGCTGGGATGGTGGAGAGTCTTGTACGGTGATCTTAGGTATCTTTCTCGTTCCCCTGCGACCGTCGATTATTATTCATTATGGTTTCCTCGCAGACATGCTCTCGACCTGAGATTGATGACCAATAAACGTATCGCTATCTTGGATGCTTCACATTCCCTCTTCCAGGGTTCGTCCGATGTTCCTCCACAAGCTGAGGCAGAGGCGCTGGGATTCCAACCCATTCCGGACTTCCGTTCTCTTGTTGTTGAAGCTCTGCGCGCTGCACAACCTCCAGGAGCTGCGAGCAGGGGATCAGTAGCAGCAGTTGATGTTGGAGCCGTCTGCGAGGGGAATGCGGTTGGTCCAGTGCTCAGAGCACTGCATGAACGGGTGTTGAAGAAGCTGAAGGGAGGATAGGTGTGTTTCGTATAATTTTTTGCTGGGTGTAGTGTTGAGTCGTAGTGAAGCAGCGGCAACTCGGCGTCAGCCACAATGACGATATCATAGTCGATACCTAGTATAAGTACATCCGAATAGGAGTTGACCTTCTGCGCTCTTGTCTGCTTACTCTGAGTGCCTCGCCTTTCCTCGCGCACCGCTCTAGCGCATCGCATCCGTTTGTATTAGCCTTCATAGATGTGACCGTCGGTGACATCGGACGAGCATGATAATACCGAAACCTACGATTAGCCTCATGTTACAGGAATTGGGAACTCGACCCTTGGTCACCACGAGCGTTGGGGTGAATATGCGCGCTTGAGCAAGTAGTTTGTAAAGTTGGCTCCATTGAATCGGCCGACCAGTTATTTTGGTACTGGCCGGATTCAATATTCATTGCACACGACTGCCACCGTCAGGGATGATTGGGCGCTGCGAGCTGAGAGAGATAGACCAGGACAAGGGATCCATCCATGTTCGGTATTCAGGGGCGACCTATCATTTGCCATCGTCACTGACGTGGATGAACTGGGCAACAGCGTTCCGTCCGAAACGCGCCGCCCGGTGAGTAATGGCGTCAATTCAGAATACGGCCCTTTGACTTCGCAATGCCCAGCTCGACACATACATAATTCCTGTGCTATTCCATGCACTCTGCACCTAACGTCCATCACACTCGAATCACCCTCTTTTATCACTCTTACCCAATCAGCGATTGCACGAAAAGTCTAGAACATGTGGACTATACCACCAGTCGTGCTGCACGCGATTGCAGCCTCCATCATGGGTTTTGCGTGGTCTAGGATTGGCACCCTTCCATACGACGCCATGATAAGCCAACAAAAGGGTGGGCAACTGCAGTTCCTTACGATCCAAGCGTATGTTCCTTGCGCTGCTTTTTCCCCTTGCGAAAGATATCAATGTACTTGCCAGACTCGTTGGTGCATGGTTGTACATGGGACTCTGCCTTGTCGTCGACCTCTTCCCTTCGGGTAGGTATCCAACTCTATCCACCATCGGGAGGCAACTTGACTAATATGATCATGTCCATAGTTCCTTTGCTTGAATTGGTACGTGTTGTCAAGAGGATGCTTCTCATGGTAACTTTACCGGTGAGTACCGAGTAACCGCGAAATCCATGTCCTTCAACTGCAGAACCATCAACCGACATTCCCTTTTTGTAGCTTGCTTTCGTGGTGACAACCATCTATTGGACCCTCTACACCTTCTGTCCGACTTTGATACTGCGCCCAGAAAGCGATGAACCGACCCCGCCCGGCGTAGTTCCTAAACTCATACGCCCTCCCTTAGAACTCGATTTCGCCATGCATCTCGCACCTTTCATTACCCTCCTCATTGACTTCCTGGTGTTCGAGCGCAAGTTCAACCATATACAGTTGAACAACTTCGGACCAGCTGCTATCCTTTTTTACGGAATATCGTACGCATGTTGGGTAGAATACTGTGCTTCCCACAATGGCGTCTGTGAGTAATATTCCCACCTTCGGAGAGATGATATTCATGACTGCGTTTCAGTCCCATACCCATTCTTGACACTCAACCCATTCAGGGGTCGTGCTATCGTTTATACCTGTGTCACTGCTTTGGCGTTTGGTGCTCTGAAACTCTTGAATCGTCTGCACCCCTGACTCACACTCGTTTAACATTGGATAGGGACAGTGTCACACTGATTGGATACCATTTACGCTGTAGATCTCCCCAGTGGTTGTCGTTGATCCTGCCCTTGGCTTTGTTTCGTCCTATGTAATGTAACTCATTGTTTCAGATATCCCTTATTATCATCCTATCATCATGTTTCGACCATGCGAAGTTTAGCTTTACCGGAGCACGGGACAAGTGATTGACAAAATTGGCTCATTGTAAGTACCCACATGACCAGAGCCAGTCAAATCATTAAAGTAGATAAATAGCGACCAATAAACTCAGACTCCGAGATATGTACAAAATCCTGAGCTATCTAGTGTGCAAGCTCAGCTGTCCGTGAAATATTAAAGAGAGAAGCCAAGTTTAAGGAGTGGCATGGCACAGTCCGATGGACTGGAATAACAATCGGAGGCTAGAGAGGAAACCAGTGTATAAAGATAATAACCAGTAGTAGGGAAGTTACGTCTTCTTGGTGTTACTCGTGATCACCACGGCCACGACAATGCCAATGATGGCAAGGATGAGAAGTGTAAGGAAGAAACAGATCCATCGCTTTTTGCGTGCAGAGCGTGCAGAAACGACTGCTTTTTCGGTCTGCTGAAGGCTAAACAGATATTAGCTATACTACAGCGCGTGGATTGGGCTATCACCTACCCCGCTTCTGTGTCTTTCTCGACTGTTGCAGCGGTTGTTTGGATAGTGTTTATGGTTTCGTCTTGTTGCTCTACCATGACACTCATCTATATGGCGATCATCAGCACCGCGTGGCTGACGTCATGCAATAAACGCACATCATTGAATAACTGGGCAAGTTCAGCAATTGTTTGCTCGATGCGTTTGATATCTTGGTGCCGCTCCTGCACTTCGCGATAAGCGGCTCTTGATTCACCATATCGATTAGAGTTCATAAGCTATAATAAAGTGGTGAGATTCGAGCCTAGTTTGCTGGCCACCACTTACAGCTTGACTGAAGACCTGTCCCGCGCCTTCATCGTTGACAGCCGCTCGTATTTCGTCCGGAGTGGCATCCGGCTTGACTGGCGGAACATCAATGTAGGGTCACTACTATGTGTAAGAGCGCCCACCGATCCTGAATTGTCTCTCCATGCGTTGTTTGTATTTTTGACGGTACTGCTGTTCTACTTGCTGGTAGTTCTGGATAGAGTCCACAAACTTCGATTTCACCAAGGCAGTCTGGTCGAGAAATGAGCGTCATGTCCCTCCGCATTCACATAATAATGGGTAGGGGGTACCTGCTGTTTACGGATCTGTCCATCGCGTCCGCTCCCACCCTGTCTCTCCAGCGTCTGGATGCGTCGCTTGAGCTCTGTACTTAACGCGCGAGTCTCTTCTACAAGCTCTTGCAGCTGCCCCTCAATCCGCTGCAGCGCAGCATCATCGGTGTTGTTAAGAGAGCGAGAGTGCAGTTCGTCAATGTGCGATATGTTTGTGTTGAATGCTTTTAGACTGTCTTGGATGAACGTGATCTAGTATCGTTGAGGAGCGTCGTGAATGATAAAGGAACAAAGAAGCAATTAAAAATGAAGTCGTGAGTATGTCGTATGCGTGCAGAACAAAAATACCCACCTCTGAGTAAAAGGCGACCATAGAGTCCCCTCCGCCAGTTAAATTCGTTGTGCTGTTGACTTCAGCCATCTCGTACGAATATGAACCGCCGCGAGCACTGTAAGTCGCGGTCGGATGAATTTCCGCGCTAAGCTGAACACTGTCACTACTCACCCTCCCGGTTGCTGGGCCTATAGCACGGAGAAGTTAGCATTGGTAGAGCAGAGTAAGAAGCATGCAACTGACTCTCATGGCTGCCAGTCTATCCATGGCGTGTCGTCAGCTGACGGGTGGGTTGGATTGAAAAGAAAGAAAAGTAGACTGTGGAGAAGGTGAAAGGACACGTAGAACAAGGGGAAAAAGGCAACTGTGTTCTGGCTAAGATAGGGCTTCACTTCAAGAACAAATGCGGGGGGCGCAGAACAGCCAACAAACTGCCACAAACACAGCCGCACCCCTGTGTAGTACTACTAATAGTATGGTACTATACAGTATTCTCCCAATTCTGCGCTTATTCGAGTGCTGCCCTCAAGACAGATATCTGCCTGTCGAGTGTTTTCCGGCTGGGGCCTCCGATTGCCATCCTTCTCTCCACACTGGCCTCAAAATCGAACACTTGAGCAACATCGTCACCGAATTTTTCATGGAGTTTCTTGTAATCATCCACGCTGATATCGTTCAGCTGGCAGTTATGTGCCTCAGCCAAGGCAACAGCCCGTCCTGACACGTGGTGTGTCTCACGGAAAGGGACCTAGGTACATTAAGCATTATCGCCGCAATGAACCGGAGGCAAGACGTACTCCCTTGCGCACAAGGTAATCTGCCAAGTCAGTCGCCAGAACGTCCATAGTCAGCGCTTGGCGCATTTTGTCTCCATACACCTAAGAGCATATATGAGTACGCGTCTTACAAAGAAATGTGGGGCTTTCACCTCCATCGTAGCAATAACACCTTCCGCGATTTTGAGCGAGGCAGATATATTGTCGACAGCGTCGAACAAGGGTTCTTTGTCCTCCTGAAGATCTTTGTTATATGTCGAAGGAAGTCCTTTGAGAGTCATCATAAATCCCGCCATCTGTTAGTTGTCGTCAGTCAACACATCGTCGGACTAGGTGGGTATACACGTGCATGGCCAAAAATTCGACCTGTTTTCCCTCGAAGCAACTCGAGAGAATCAGGATTTTTCTTTTGAGGCATAATACTCGACCCAGTGCTTATATTTCGCGTAAGTTCCCACAAATTTCAGGAGAAAGATTTCAAACCAACCTGTAGGCATCGCTCAGTTTGACAAAGCCAAACTCGGCTGTGGAGTAGATGATCAAGTCTTCGGAGATACGACTCATGTGGGTCATGGTTAGGCTGGCCCACATGAGGAACTCGACGATGAAGTCACGGTCGCCGACTCCCCACATGCTATTTTCGGCTAGTGATTGGAATCCCAGCTCTTCCGCAAGGAACTCACGATCGACAGCAAAGGGGTTTCCAGCCAGGGCTCCGCTGCCCAAAGGCAGAACCGAAATACGGGGGATAAGTTGTTGCAGTCGCTCAAGATCATATCGGAATGATAGTGCGTGCGAGAGCAGGAAGTGAGACCACCGAATAGGCTGTCCACGCTGCAAGGCCCAAAGTCATCGCCACATACAACTTACTATCGATCGTGATCAAACCTGCAGATGCGTGTATCCCGGTAGAAGAATATCTCGTTCTTTGTCCGCACGCTCGACGATCACACGAATGAGACTCTTAAGACTCGATACTATGTCCTCCACTTCGTCGAGCAACCAGAGGCGCATATCAGTTGCGACCTGGTCATTTCTTGATCGACCCGTATGAAGCTTGCCTCCAATGTCGGAGCCGATTAGCTGACTGAGCCTCCTCTCGTTTGCGGTGTGGATGTCCTCGTCATCCAGTTCAACCTTGAACTACGTAGGCTTTCATCTCAGCACAAGGTGCCACAGGACGACGGATATCAACCTACCTGACCAGTCTTCCATTCTTTTTCGACAGCTTTTAAACCCTCGATCATCTTGCTTTCCTCATCTTTTGTGAGGATGCCGACGCGGGTGAGGGCCTTCGCGTACGCGATCGAACCGCGGATATCTGCAGAGTGCATGCGTTGATCATATTTGAGGGATTGATTGAACTCGTGCATGCTGTTAGCACCGTTAGCTGCATTGTTGTTAAGGGCTGCAGGTAAGGGAATCGCTCACAGAGGATCGGTCTTTCCGGTGAAACGACCACCCCATAACTTTTGCTTGGTTGGCGGATCAGACATCGCGAACGGACGAGTGCAGGTGAGGATCGTTGTATGGTTGGAAAATAAACACAAGACGGTGCGATCAGGAATCAGACTTTGTCAGTATATATTTGGCTCACCTCGGAGATTCCGAAATGCACATATGTTAAAGTATTCAGTCATACAAATACGATTCTTTCGGTTTCGGCCCCCTTCGCGCATGATGTGTCTTGTGGTCCTGCTCCTGCGCTTCAATTATATTGATGGTCGTTTTGCATTTTCGGTGCATCCTAAAATATATCCGTAGGCAACAGTGTGTTCTGGGATCGAAACTAGGACCTCGGACGCACTGACGTCTCAAGTTCAAGCGATACTCCGAGTCTCACTCTCACCAACGCCGAATTTCTACCTCTTTCTATCACAAAAGGAAGAAGGAACGGATAATATCACTAGGGTTTGCCTACGGGAGACTGGCTAACCACTAATTTCAATACGCGGTGATACTTTTGAGAAAACAGGCTATGTTTGATTTCTACAATTCAAATCACAAGATTCGTTATGTCCCGTATTCCCGGAACGACTTGTGCTTGCACTAACCTGCCTGATTTTGAATCAGTACTTGTAGGTGATTCACATCTGAGCTTCCACTGGGCCATTACAACGTTAGGTATGACTGATTAAAATACAGAAGAGGCTACTTATTGTACGTGCTGCAGCATTGATGCGTTTTCACCCCCGGTATAGGCATTGCAATCGAGTTACGCGTACCACAAGTGGTGCTATTTTCGAAGGCGCTGTTGACTAGCCTGACTTTTCCCAGATCACCAAGAACTGAGCAAGTGCTACGCGCATGTCTTGAAATTCGCTATGTATAAATCGGCATGTTTGGTCCTCGTGTTCCTCTGATTGAATCACCCCTATGATAAAAATATTTTGTGCAAGTTGGGGTGTCTTTCTTCGACGGCTTCGTACTAGTCAGGCCATCTGGAAGTTATCCCAGGTTGAATAATGATTTCTGACCACGTATTCTTACAATTGAATGTAGATATTTTTCTCACTGTTTCATTATACCTACGAGCAATTTCTGGATGCGAAATTCTACTGTGTGACAGCCGGGTATGAAACCTATAGATTGTACACAAACCATGCACTGCGATCTCCCAAATTTTCAGATTCATCGTCCTTGACAGAAGTAAGTCTCTTCTCTTCTTTCATGCGGTTCTGCCGCTGAAGATAGAACAAGTTCACTATGGAGAGCACGACCAAGGCCACAGACATGGTAATGAATGTCAACGTAGCCTTTGTGTAGTTTGGAGCGGGAGATAAGGAGCCGAGCAGCCAGGTAGCGAGGATACCACCCAAGTTGCCAAAGATAAAACCGATGGCGATGCTGGTTGCTCGCCGGGCATGAGGTGCGCTGTTGTTGGCCACCCAAGTTGTTAGAGACGGACCTGCGCCATACGAGCCGGTCACAGAGAAGAAGAGAGATCCGTAGCGAACTTGGTGGGAGGTACTTGCTGGCGCGCATCGTCAGCAGACTGGTAGTAAAATATAGCTCAACTCACCGTAAAACATCGTGAATCCGATTGTAGTAAAGATCGAAAAGATGACAACTGTCAAGCCACGACAGTTATATCGATCGGAGACAAAGGCTGAGACCATAGACACTGAGTATCGACATGCATTAGTGCGCTAATAACACCCCAAATTTAAGGGAACGCTCACAGAAAAATGCAACAGCGAAAGGGGGAACACTCATAAGTTGTGCAAGGTTACCCTTGTACCCCAGAGTTTGAACTATAGTGGGTTCGAAGCTGAACTCCAGTGACCACGGCTCATTAGACGGATGTAATTAATCGTGGCAAACTCACAATGCAAGACTATAGACAAACGTTCCTGTTTCCGAGTTCCAGCACAACTTAAAAAGTGAACAATGGTTGACGTACCATTCATAAATAAAAGAATAGAAACCAGCCAGACCTGTGGTGACTGGATTGATTTTACTACTTCTCTCCAGCTGAAACCATCCATGCTTTCATCCTTGGATCTTGCGCCGGCGCTCTTGAGTTTCTGAACAAGGTATGATCTTTCGTCATCATTCAAGAAACATGCATGGGCTGGTGACTGAGGTAGACCGAAGAATGAGATTATACCAAAGAGGAAAGTAAACAACCCCTCCTGAAGATGCACATAAATTCTACGTTCACTGACGGAGAGGACGAAACGTACAAGAATGAATATCCATGCCCAACCAGGCCTTCCACCAATTCCATCCATTTGCGTTATCACAGCAACCAACAAGCCGGAGAAGGCACCCGACAAAGAAGCGGATGCAAAGAAAGTAGCTATTCTGGAGAGGCAAACCACGATGGTCAATAATGCACTAGGTGAAGTACTTAGTCTGACCTGATTTGTAGTCTTTCCCTCGGATAGAAGAGGGAAAGGTAAAGGACAAGTCCGGGAAAGAGACCACCTGTACATTTTTGGTTCATCAAAGTGTCTGTCGTAAATACTATGGTACTACCTTCGACCAATCCAAGGAAAAACCGACAAGCAAGCAGCCCAGAGTAATCGTGGACAAAACCTAATTGAAGTCACAGACAAGACGTCTCCGATGAGACCAGCACAAACCTTGCATTGTGCATATTATCCCCCAGATGGTGACCATGGCAGGTAGCATGAGGTTAGGTCCCACAGACTGGAGATCCATAATATGATAAGTGTAAGTAACACGTAGCCAAAGAAACCGGCTAACCCTTTGCACTAGGTTCGAAGGCAATTCTGCAGCGATGTACGGACTAAGATCTCTCAATGATGGTTCGAACTGAAGGAATAACGTCCACGTACAGATAGGTGAGGGTCAATGCCATAGAATACTGTAGCGTATCAGTTAGACAGCCACCCCATGACGCGAAAGCTTACCTGATAGTTAGACAATTTCAAGGCTGTCTGCATACCAGCTACACGAGCATTTGCAATGTTGCTTCTGTCCTGAGGGTCCATGATCACGTTAGGGGTGTCTAACATGCGGGACATGGATCGCAAAACATACTAAGAACGAAAGCAAGTAAAACATGGTGCAGATTGGGAGGATCCTTCTGTCAAGTTTTCTACAAACAACTTTCTCCTGGACACGTTCTTGCTTGGAGAGCCCGTCATGATGGAGGTGGTTGAGTTCTGCCATGTGTCTGTTACTCGGGAGCGAAGGAACTTTTCGTTCGGGGCTGACTACCTACATAGAGGTTTCGCGCTTAATGTAATAAACACCTACATACCACTTAGCGGCTTAGCCTCCGGCATGCCGTACAGAGGGCTGCCACCCGTGTCGCCATTCGAGTCATTCCTAGTACGCTGAAGTTGGTACACTCGGTTATTTAGTCTGGCGCGCAGACCGTCTACGAGGCTTGAAGCCGTCGATCGTCGCTCATAGACGGCCTGTTGACCAGACTATCTATCACTGTGAGCATTGACCTGCATTATCACGATTGAAACCGAATCAAAGTGGCACTTTGATGTCACTTTCGACGACAGCCTATCAAACAAGTGCAACGAACCATGCATGCTTCAATGAGCCTGCTTGAGCGCTCACTACTACTTTGTGATAACGAATACACGGGATCTCGGGATCTTCAAACGAATTATGAAGTCCGACTTCGCAGCGTCGCATCTGTGGCATTTGCGAATACTTGTGGCCATGATTTTCGAGTGTCACATACCTGCATCGCATTCCAACGCCCCTGAAATTCGTCTGCATTGTCATGGAGCCATTGTCTCAGTGGATGCACACCACTCAAACTTGCAGAACACTACCACGAGTATGATGATATCAGTGCTAGGAAGACGCATCCGGGTCCAATGATTGTGCCAAGAAGAATTTTGACAGTGGTCCTGATGCAGTCGTGACCTGCGTAAGTAGGTGATATAGCACGACTTTACTGAACTCATCAATTTTTGGCTGTAAGGGGGAGTTCGAACTTGTATATTTAGTGATTGTGTCCGTTCCCACCAGAAGTTCATAAATACGATACACTGGAGCTGTAGAAGTTGATAAATGACCTTTTACCTTTCAAAGCCCTTGTCCAGAGTTATAAAACGCACACTTCCGAAGGGATGTAGCGAGTCTCTGAAACTAGACGACAGTAATCCTTCTCAGGTACTCCTGCCTGTATGGATTGGCATCTGTCGCGTCACTCCTGTTATAGGGAGTCCACTTCGGCTCGTCCTAACGTTTTGGCTATCAGTAATCATACGAGGCTATGACTCAATTGCATACCTTGAACAATCTCATGGCTTTAATAGTGTTCTTCTCATCCAGTGTAAACCTGTGATATATCCCGGGCGGAAGGACTAGCAAGTCCCCGGCGATGACCGCGCACCGAATCCAATCGTCTGCAGGGTGGCCTATGGGCACAATGAACCCCGATGCACGTGAAAACAATATCTCAGACGTACTCCTGACATCGAAATAGCCGCTTCCCTCAAGGATGTACCTGATCTCCTCATCCTCATGCATATGTCTGATGGAAGGAAGGGCAGATCAATAGACTCGCCACACATCAGCCATCACATACAGAACTCACTCTTCGTAGAATATCTTCAGCTTACTCTCGTACAAATCGCCGAGGCCTTCCTTGGTAATCGTAATGACGTCTCTGTTCTTGTAGTCCCTCTCCCGCGCAACAGCATCGATTGCGGTGTACTTCCCATCTGTTGGGACGGAAATCTGCCGGTGAAGGACGCCAATATTCTCGAGGACACCAGAATCGACTTGCTTTCCGCTATCGTGTGGGGCACGTTGATCCCCTGGGAGGTTATCAAAATAGTATGCACGCATCCTGGTATGAGGTCGATAGGTGATGATGAACTGTACAGAAGGCCACAGAGAACTCACAGTTCACAATGATTTGGTCAAGGCTGTCCAGACTTCAGCGTGGACTGTGACTCTGGGTCACTCGGTCACCGGAGGTCACCGGCTCCAGTGTGGCAGTTGCCATATTTCGATCTTTGCTGCCATCGAATTCGCGATGTTTCAATCTGGTTAGAGTTTAGTTGACCTGCCACCTGCGTCGGCAGAACCCTTACTCTCTCCGTACGCACATTTTGGATTGCGCGACTATTTGAAAGGTTCATAGGTAGCAAGGTAAGGCAATCGAATCACAGCTGTTCGGCTGCTCGTCTCCCGCTCCAAAATACACAAAAGCTACGATAGCGTTCGTAATCATGTCCAGCTTGGTGGCAGACTCTCTATAAAAATTCGGGAGATCGCGGTGCATGGTTTGTGTACAATCTGTAGGTCTTAGACCCAGCTGTCATGCATGATGATGCAGTAGAATCTTACAGTCCGAAATTGCACGCATGTCCCGGCGATACATGATGAAGCGGTGCCTCCACGGGATTCAAAAATGTTCAATCCACACAGCACTACGGAGTCGGATACACAATTACTTGGAGAGGCAACCGTCTTGCGCATAACACCGTTCCACGAGGTAAGTCCGAAGTGGGTCTAATATGACCGTTCAAACTTCAAACTTCACCCAACATCCGAATGCCGTGGGTTTGTAGCGAAGAGTCATTGACCTACTAAGAACAGTTGCCCAACATAGTCAACAGCGCCTTCGAATGTACCGCTAATGATCGTGGGTGCGATGTAAACTCAAGGGCGAAGATATAGTCATTCGTTTATGGACAAGTTCTCCGTCTCGTTATCAAGATAGTATTCAATATGCAGAAGTGTACGTTTGGTCGATTCAGGTAAATCGTAAGTCTTAACACCTGGCTATTTTGGATCACTTCCGCCGTGGGATAGATGGTCGGGCGGAGTGTCGGTTCCACCTGTGCTCACACCAAAGCCATATGGATCTGCGAGGTCCGCAAGTTGGAGTCGCATGACTCGACGGAGATGATGGGGAATTGCCTGACTGTTACTGACAGGTCTTGTCACCAACCTAGATTAGATACTCTCCAGTGCACTGCAATGGGGAAAACTTTTTGGAGTGCCGTTATATTGGTACGCTGTTTCCTTCCTGAATATCTAGAAGGCCATTCCAAACAGACGGAACATGTCATTAACTCTTCTGTTGGCCAAGAAGGACTACTTTTTTGGCGGCTCCATGGCACGTATTTAGCAGTGTCGCCATACACCTTTTTGTGGTTGAGATACATCAGGTGTGTTTCGTCGTTTGAGGCTGTCTCCTAGCCTTCTCGTTTGTCTGAAGCACACGTCGAAGAGCACACGTCGTAGAAGACTCGAAAGATGCGACTTACGTAGGTCCTTGGTCGTACGTATTCGTATTACATGTCTCTTTTGGAGTGTCGGCAGCTATGATGAGTTTATAGCCATCAGAATCAAGGCCGCCGGATTCTTCTGACCGTATGCTACATCTCTTTCCGTGTTCCACCCGCCATCTCATTTGGTACATATACAGTGTAGTCCCACTGCCAGACTTTACTCCAGCCATTACACTATCTGTCATGTCAGGAGCGCTAGAAAAGAATGAGGCCAGCATCAAGGAGACTGGGCTCGCCGTGGTCGATGGTGCGGCTGAACACGCCATCCTCTGTCCTGAAGCTCGTATCAAAGTGGAAAGACGACTCAAACGGAAGCTTGATTCACGCCTTATGTGTACAGTGGTAGCTATCTGTATAATGAACTACATAGACGTGAGTTGCGCTGCTTCATCTTGATCTCGTATAGCTGTTTAAAAATCTATTCAAAGCGAGCAGCAATCACATCTGCAAGGTTGCAAGGTCTTCAATCAGACCTGCATCTAACGGGTACTCTCTTCGTTTGGTTTCGCCGAAAACGCTCAGACGTTAATATCATGACAGATGTCCAATATGACACAGTAATTGCAATCCTTTCCGTCTCTTATTGTCCAGCTCAAATTCCTTCGAACATGGTGCGCCATATTTCCTGCTACTGTTGGAAACTCACCAGTTAGTTAGCTTTTGAACTATATCGCTAGGTAATCTCTTTAAGTCTAGACAACGTCGCTTTTCGTTGTTTATGGCTGTTTCAGGCCGTCGTTTTATCTCTCTGCTTGCGTCATTCTGTGGGGCATCACAAGCGCACTTACGGGCGTAAGCAATACATTATGCGGCAAGGCTCACTCTTGGATCAACGTCTTCCCAGATAACAAGAAACTTTCTTGATATCCTTGCCTGTCGTATTCTACTTGGTTTACCCGAGGTGCGTAAACGATGGTTAGTTGTGGATTTATACAGTATTACAAGAATAATAGGCAGCTTTCTTTCCAGGTTGCATGTACCTACTCTCGAGATGGTATACACGCAAGGTCAGTCAGTTGTCAGCTCTCGCACAATCGTAACGGTCCACAAATAACTTCCAGGAACTTGGGCTACGTGCTGCCATTTATTATGCTGGCATGTTAACCTCCAATGCTTTTGGTAGCGTACGTAATTTTCCATATCCCTTTACTGTTCACTTGACGTGGGTACCCCAGATATGGGCTGCTACCATTCTAGGGACAATGGAGGGTGCATTGGGCATAGCAGCATGGAGATGGTAGGTATCCTTTCCTCGAAACATGTGTATCTGTTTTACTGTGGCACCTACCAATTTCAGGTTGTTCTACATAGAAGGGGCGGTCACAGTTTTTATCGGACTCCTGTCGATGTGAGCCTTGTTGTCTTAATCACTAGAACTTCCATTGATAACAGCCTTCTTAGGTGGTTACTTCCTGACTATGTAGGTTTATTATCTTGGATGAAGCCGATCTGAGTGCATCGAAAAATTATGACAACAGCCAGATAATACCACGTGGCTAACTGTAGAAGAAAGGCGCATCGCACAGCTTCGTCTTGCAGATGATGTTGGTGAGGCAGATGCTGATGCACAAGAAGCCTCGTATGTGCCATTACCAGTTTACAGGCACCTTCTGACTCAATCACCATGGAAGACTCTTTGACGGATTCATGATGGCCATCAAGGATCCAAAGGTTTACATGTTTATTCTCATGAATTTCTGCCAGATTATTGCGATGAGCTTCTCCAATTTCTTTCCCACGTCAGTTCTCTAGGAATTTCTGGCCTTGCGGTATTTTTTATTTATTTATTCTAGGCTGACCGCTACGCTTGGTTACTCTACCACGGTTACCCTCGTAATGGCTGCGTTGGTGCAATTTTTTTATTACCAAGTGCCTTTGCTGACTTAACCAGTCCACCGTGGATATTTCCCGCAATCGTCGGCCTTATCAATGCATGGCATGCTGGTCAGTGCTCGCGACCCGAATGAGTGTCACAAACAACACCAACCCCTAGCGCCAACAGACAGAACTGGCGAACGTTTCTTCCATTTGACTGTATGGTGGTCGATGACCATATTGGGATACATCATCTCTCTAACAACCATGTTGACTGCGGCGAGGTACTTCTCATTGTTCTTGATGGCCGTCGGCTACAGTGGTGTGTCCTGTACTTTAAGCAATGACTCTCAATGACCTTTGTATGATAGGCAATGTACTGGTAATTGTGTGGGTTGCAAATTCAATCCCCCGCCCGCCGGCCAAACGGTCCGTTGCCATTGCAGTGGTAAATGGTGTCTCGGGAGTTGGAAGTGTGTAAGTAATATTGAACGCCACGTCAGTGGCACCCATGTCAACTCGCCGCACAGGGTGGGATCATACATTTGGAAAGCGAGTTGGGGACCGCAGTACCATCCATCTATGCTGATTGCACTTGCTGCTGCCGCAATGGCGAGCGTGTTTGCATTCGGTAATGGTTTTTCTAGTCCGTAAACATATTCATTGGCTGATGTGACCTACAGTTATTCGGTGCATGTTAGTGCGGGAGAACAGATGTATGGAGCAGCATGAGATAAACACCCTCCAGGGAGCTCAACACGATCGCATTGAGAAGGCTGCAAAGCTGGAAGGCATCTCCTTTGAAGAGGCATTGAGACGCCGGGAGGGCTTCCAGTATCTGTACTAGGTTTTGGTAGAGCCAATCTGTCACCCCCGATCTTGGTCCTGGTGAACCATGATACGAATTCGTGGTCGGACTCATGCTATACTGATATTATTACTGAGCGGCCGTCACTGGCAACGTGCTTCCAATTCTCTGACTTGAAAGACACATATTCCTGACGCCATAGTTTGTCTTACGATGTCACTTGCTCCTTGTTCTTGGCATGCTGTCGATCACTGGCAAAGTTGGATGGTCGGACCAGAATTCAATTGATTTGTCACGGACTCACGGCACTTCGTGTACGCCGAGGCTGCAGTGCTTAAACTTTTGCAAGTACCATCACGGACTGGCATCAGCATGATTCGCAGGCTGACCACCCCACAGCCGTGGACCGAGAGCCGATCGGAAGACACCCTTGAAGATGGTGTCATTCACCTTCTCCAGCCCCCTACAGTGGACCTCGATCTCCGCCTCATCTTCACTTTCGTCACCATCCAAGCATTTTCCCTTTGTAAACAGACGGAAGGAGAAGAGAAAGAGAGAATTCTATATTTATATACGGAGGAAGAAGAGTCGGTAGAAATGTTGGGGATCATAGTATGACATCCCCGCAACGTTGACATGCAAGCCTACCTCAGTAGGAGATGACCGTTCGCATATGACTCTCCCCCAGCTCACGATATTCAGCAGCTATTAATGTCATTGGTCGCGTTTGATGCGCTGCCTGACTCTTTCCTGTGACGCAACTCGAACCGGGGAGGCAAAAGAGGCATCTCCTCGATCCCAATGGTGGATGATTGAGTGCTGTGTCTGACGCATTCGTGGCACGGATAGCTTTCGGAGTCGATCGATCGAGCCGTGAGGGAGACAATGTGACGGAACGAAAGGTGCGCAATATATTCCTTGCGCTCAGTTGATCTGAATAGCAAGAGCGGAGAGGGCCTTCGCCCTGGAGAAAGTAGAAAGACAGGACTTGTTACATCAGAATGGAGATTGAAGTCGACTTTTACCCTTCTTTTCGTGGAAACCCTTTCGTGGTGGAAATCCTCTTTACCCTACTGAGATCAGACGCGAGCCATCCTCCGACTGTAAGAGGTCGATGTTTTCGATGCGGACGCCGAAAATGATACAAGGGCCATGAAGCTCGCAGGCTACACTTTCATACGACCAAATTTATGCGTACTGAAGTTGGTAAATCGAGGTAAGTGACCGTGCTCATTGAATGACTGCTTGGGGAAATTAGCTTGGGACGATCTACGGTCTCCAAAAATCGGTCGATGCACATTTGAACGTTGATCGTTTTTACTCATTGGATGAGATTCACGTTCACCGTCTACTACTGAGAATGATCTGGAAATTCTATATGCACACCTGCAAGTAGGCATAACGACCGAAGGCCCAATATGCCAAGGCTGCGGTTCACTCAGTGCACAATATTTGCAGGCTTGCTTTAGTCCACGGCCGCCAATCTACAACAACACCGTGACATGGCACGATGGTATTAGCAAGAGGCTTGGTAGGTTCAATTACTTCAGGCTAGTTGTGTGTTGAGCGTGAACCACCATGAGACACCAGGTACTACGGCCAGTGGTCCCCGCACTGGCGCAATGATGATAAACAAGGTGACTCCAGCCCCCTCACTGTATGTCGACAACAATTGCCATGAAGTTATGCATGGCCGCTACACACCTCAACTGTGCAAACGACTTGACGAAGACTCATGATCACCGATACGACACGGTAATCACGATCTTGACGCCTCGTATTGCACTACGCGGATTCCATCGTATGTCGCTTTTCATCACAGTGCCGTTGGTTTATTCCCTCACACGCCCGCCCTAGATATCATTGGGCTGGTTAACGATCATGGCACGCTTGTCAACGCTCCTTACTGGAATTCTGAGACGGTACAAGCAGACAGGACAGACGAGCGCTTCTTCCATTTGATGGTCTGGTAATGGCTACTAACCATCATCGGATGCATCATTTCGCCATCGACAATGGGAATATCTGTCTTTATTCCTCATGGCCGCGGGCCATAACAGTATGTATGTAATTCTGTTGCATATAACTTTAATAACTCACAGCCACCGTACAGGCGCACCCGCATGGCTGGTCGTTGCGGTAGTATTTCTCGTCCCCCTGCAGACCTGTACTATGTGAGATCCATTGCTAGGGTTTAATTTGACATAACATACTACCTAACGGGTATCTTTTCTTGCAGGATAAGGCCATCGTATATGTAAATGGGAATCCAGTAACTTGGGGACGCTCGTCGGTATCACCCGTCCGTGGCGATTGTCGTACATATGCGCAGCTGTATCACGAACCTGAAACATATTGAAACCATCGCGTTGAGCTGATCCGACGGAGTTGACAACTATTCGGTGCATACATACTAGAACCTACGGGTGGAACAGTGAAAGCTAAACCTATCGCGGAAAGCTGAAAGGGAAGGTATCGAACAAGGTGTAATTATAACAAAGCTAGAGGGTATCGTATTTGAAGCAAGCACTAAAATGCAGAAGGGGGGGTTCCGATAATATCTGCACTAAGCTTAGCCAAGCCGTCGAGTGAGTCCTTGGCAGCGAGCTTCTGATTCAGTATGCTCCCGAATAGTGGCTTTCGTGCTAATTTTTGCAAGAGTTTTCCATCAGAAGCCACGAAGTCTAGTGTTGCCAAGAGTTCCAATGCAATTGTTATTTTATCCGCGGAAATATAAATCTTATGCTAATTCCTAATCTATATATGTACAGACAGATGAACTCTCCTTTCGTGATTTTATGCACTCGCTCGTAACTTTGTGTGGGTCGTGGGCTGGATGTTGGGATGAGATTGAATGATGGAAGCAATAAGATAAAATAAGGAGCTCGGCGGGACTATGAGAGGCTGTGTAGAGTGGGCAGGTGCAGTGGCCCACGGAACCAGCAAAGATGCTTCAAAAACGGGGGTGAACCCAAATAGTTTAGAACAAGAGAAGGCTATGGTAGATGAGAAACCAAGCTGCACACAAAGGAGCAAGGCGCAACAAGAAACAAGCGGAAAGCGGAAAGCGGAAACAGGTGATGATCAAAACAGGAAACATAGATAGTAAGAACTGGAAAATGAGTGCATGTGTGCTGTGTGTGATTGTGTGCTGATGCATGTCCGTGACAAAAGCGGCGCATATAGATCCGTTCATTATCTTGGCGGAGGTCTAAGAGCAGGAGACGGGACGCGGCGAAGCGCTAGCTGGCAGGCAGACGAACTGCCAAAGTGTAGCCTGTCAGGGGGGTGAGCGAACCCTGACATATGCACAAACGACAACTTGATCAGTGGGCAGCTGTGGTTTGAGATTGCGATTGCGAATGTCGATCGGTGATACTTGATGACAATAGTTACCAGTCGGTCCAGACGACACGATGTTGAACCGGGTACGACGAGCAACGGTCACCACCTAAAAGAACAGCCGCCGCCGCCCAGCCTTCTCGTCCGCAATCTTCACGTGTACGTGTTTCAATGGCTCGTCGCCCCTGCACGAGCACGCATCGATACTGCGTACCCACGCATCGCCCTCGGCATCCTCTTGATCGCACTCACAGTCCGCATCCTCAGCTGCGTCTTCCTTGTCAGGGACATCATCGGCATCAGAATCGGCATCGTCCTCGTCCTCATCAGAAGTGGCCTCCCTATCGGCATCCGATTCCTCCATGCAATAACACCGCTCGCCCTCGTCAAATGCCACGATGCCAGGCGCGCACTTGCGCCCGTACAGTAGCTCACCCATGGTCGTACGTGCGCGAGGATCGAAGCACAACATACGGCGAAGCGCAGGGCGTGCTTCCCGCGGAAGTAGGCGGAAGATAGAGTTGGGGGAGGAGTGAGAGGAAGCGCGGTTGCGTGCTCGTGCGGACGGCGTTGGGGATTTGCGCGGTGGTTGGAGAGTGGGCTGGCCATTTTTGGCGGCATTGACGTTCGTCTCGTCCGGTGAAGTTGCAATCGGCGCTACAGAGGAAGACAGATTGTCGGCTGAAGATGGCCCAGGGATAGTAGAATTAACAGTCGTCGATGAGGCTGCAGGAGTAGGAACGGGACTTTGCACAGGGAAAGTGAGGGCAGGTCGGGCCATCTGTGGATCAGACGGCGAACACGACGGCGCTGGGGATGGTGAAACCGACGGGGCAGGCGAGTGAGAGCGTGCTTGAGATGGTGACTGTTGGCCAGGAAGGCGCCCCTGCGGCGACGGCGAAACACACATACACTCGACTAGTTCCCCATCCTTTGCTTTCGGTGTCTTCGCATCCTCCCTCCCTAGTGCCCCATAATCGCGCACTTTCAGATCTTGCACCTGCTCAACGACCTCAACTGCTGTTGACGAAAGCGAAGCGCTTCGCAGGGCTGGTAAACTCTCCGTTGAATGGCCCGGCCGCCCAAACTCTAGTACGCTCTTATCCATATCTGCGCCTCCCTCTGCAGTTGATGTCCTGTCTATGGATTCTCCACTGGTCCGAGGAACGGGCAGCGTCGCAGTGCGCGTGCCGTGTCCTGGACCCAACAGAGCAACACGTGAGAGAGACCGTTGGTGCTGGTGCTGCCGACGACGCTGTTGCAACACACTAGTGGAAGCGGCAGTCGACCCCTCTTGCTCGTGGGACGAGCGCCCCTCGTTGTCCTCACACTCTCCAGCACCCTCAACGTCCGCACCAGCATCGCTCTCGGATCTGCATGCATACCCGCACTGCGAGCATACACTCGGAAACGTCCGTTCGCTCGGCGCATATGGAAAGGTACTCACGCTTGGAGGATAGCCGAAGGTGTTCACGCTCAGCGTGCTCATGAGGGACTTGGCATCATCCAGGGCATAGGGGGGCGTCGGTGCCAACGCTCGAGTTTCTGCGTGATGGACGTTATGACCATCGGACGGCTACATCCGAATCAGGAGAGGGACGTACCACCACTAGGTGAACCTGTCCTTGGCACAGCAAGTAAACTCTCCTTTCCATTGGGTGTCTCCGGCGTTGTCGACGCCTGGCCATCCTTCGTCTCGCCACTCTCCCTACGTTGTCCTTGTCCAGGCACCTTGCGTCTCCTCTTCGTCTTCGTCTTCGTTGTGGTACGAGGAGGGACGCCAGCAGCCTTGGCTCTGGCAACGTCGTGCGTGAGCGTGGGGTTTTCACCCTCGGCATCGATGAATGCTTTGAACGAGTTGTCCCGCTCGCGGTCGGGGACTGCCCACGGAAACCGCCGAAGCATCATGCATACCTAGTGTGCGTCAGTTCCGCTAGTCCAATGAAATGATGAAGAACTCCACGTGATGTCATTCCGTAGTAAACAGCACGAATGAAGAAACATAAACACCACACCCACGTCAACGGTCACAGCAACGCCACTGTTCCGCTCACGTGGAACAAGTACATTGGCCGTTGCACAACAGACACAGCCTGAACCCAAATAGATGGAGAGACGTGCAAGGTACAACCGCCAATTAGAGAAGAAAAGAAGCCGCCACATCACATGAAACCTCAATAAGTCAGACTTACGAAAATGATACCAACACTCCATACGTCGGTCTTGCGGGGGTCGTAAGTCGAACCTGCTAGGACTTCAGGAGCAAGGTAGGGGTCGCTTCCAACGATACCCGTTGTTCTGACGAGATTGGCGTGCGTATGTGGCATGGGTGGCTGAGACCCTGCGTATCCGGAGACAACCTGGCCATTAGCGGACTTGGTGGTGGTGGTGGTGGAAGAGGAGTTGGAGGTCTCGACGCCGGTTGTGTTGGAGGTAGAACCGCCCCAGCTAGAACTGCCAGGATAGGCAAAGACGACTGCGGTTCCGAAATCGATGAGCTTGACGACGTCACCTTTGGTCAGGACGCAGTTGTCGAGCTTGAGATCTCTGTGGGCTAGACCCAGGGAGTGGAGATATGCGACGCCGTCGCAGATCTGGCGAAATACACAGTAGATCTCTGGCCTGAGCATCTTGGCGGACATGACGACCGAGAAGAGATCATAGGGGGCGTATTCCATGATCTGGGGGAGTGGGGTTAGCGATGGGAATGGGGAGTGCGGGGAAGAAAGGACCTCGTAGTAATGGCCGTTATCGCAGACGATGTCGACGGTCTCGATGACGTTGACATGTTTCAAGCAAGCACCGACACAAAACTCTGCACGAACTTTTTTCTCGTAGTCTCTCTCCGATTCGCCGGTGCGACGTGGTCTAAACTCCTTGACGGCATAGACTGCACCGCCTTCCTTTGCACGTGCACGAATGAGTCTGACAGTACCTCCTGCGCCAGAGCCAAGTACGCGATCCCACTTGCCGTACTTTTTTGACAGGTGAGCGTGAGTTGCAGTAGAAAGCGAAGGGGTGGGACAAGGTGGTGTTGCGAGCTGGCCGTTGGGGGAGGGGGAGGAGGGGGAATGGGGCTTTGAGGAGGGTGCGGATGAAGCAGGGGAGCCAGTGCAGATCGGGTTGGTGTTCTTGAGATGGGACTTGGGGGTTGGGTTCTTGTCCTTGCACCGTGCGGCTTTTTGGATGAAAGAGCCAAGCTTGTTCGTGTCCTGTTTGACCTGCGCTGGTGTGATGGTCTGTGGAGAGGCGGGCGTTGTGGCCCGTTGCTGATCGCGCTGTACGGTGGCTGCGAGGACAGGGAGAGCGTGTACGACGGCCGAGGTGTCGAAATCCAGACCCCTTCGCTGGTTCTGTGGGACGAGATGTGGGTCAGTGGGGGTGTGGGGATGGGAGGACTGGGGTGAGCTATCTGAGGATGGGGAACCGACCGAGCTGGCCTGCGATGATGAGCTGTGGTCGTTGTGGGTGAGATGGCTGTGGTGGGGGATGTGGTGGTTGAGGAAGCGTTTGAGGTCGTGGAGGGGCCCCAGCTTGGTCGCTGGTGGGGCTGGCATGGCTGCGACGGGGGAGACCTTGGGGTAGAAGGACAGTTTGTGACGGAAGCCCACGCGGGGAGGCTGCTGCGGTGCGGTGGCGGGTGACGGGGTGGGCGTCGGCGTCGGCGTCGGGGGTTGTGCTGCGAGCATCCGACTGTCGAGCATCTGCATCGGACGGGCAGAGAGCATCGCGGGTGGGTCGAGGAGGAGAGGATTCAAAAGTGTTTCCCCTCCCCATTCCGACTTCCTTATCAGGTTTCGGTCCGACCCTTCCATGCCGTTATCAATCGACTTAACCCCCCCACGTCCTCGTTTAGTCTTGAGCCAAGCCGTCTCGTCCAGAACCGCGAGGCAAGCCAAGTCTCTCACCCGAACCTCTTCCGTCGGAATCTTCTGTTCTTGTTTCTAACTCTGCTCTTCAACTGCTCAACTTGATTCCGATGAGTCGCACACTCTGACAGACTACAGTGCCTATCTGCGCTGAGTAAGGATAGGCTCGTCTCTCACGACTTGCAGTCACGTCGATCAATTCGTCTTCGTTTCCACGAACCCCTGTGCACTGTGCAGCCCACAGAGAACAGACGCGAAGTTCAGTGACTCTGCCAATGCAGTGTTGGCGAAGAGCCAGACCCGGTACTTTCCGCCAGGGTCGTTTTCAGGGCTATCCATGATTGAAACTCGAACCGCAGTCGGTTTCTAGACCCCTCCCATCACGACAATGCAATGCAATCTATGGCAATGTAACTAGTTGTGGGTCGCTCTTTTGACACTCGCCGGTGGCTGTGCTCCTTCTCTCACTCGCCTCCGAGTTTCCAGCCCTTCTGTAATGTATGTATGTACAACGGCGCCCGAGGCCTAGGGAAGGACTTGGCTGTCTTGCACAATGAACTTGGCATGCATATATTACTACCGCGGTGTCTGTGCCAATCCCCATTCGAATGGATTTCGTTTGTACCAAGAGTGCCCAAGTCTACTTCCGACAACTTATGTTACTCTTGGCTTACTGGGAGCTTGATCTCGAGTGCCAGAATGGTGGGTGATGTCATCCACCACAGGCCTCCTCGTACGTAAACTGCGCACTTTTGCTAGTATGCCGCCGGCGTTGCATGTACATAGCCTTGGTATTGCTGCACACAGCGCACGAGTGATTAAAGCCGTCAGTGGCCGCTTTCCCAGCATCGATGCAGATGTCCTTGAGCTGATTGAAATCTTGTATTAATCCGGACATCTCGCATCTTCGACGTGCGAGTCTACTGTAAGAACATGTTGATTTCCTGCCTCCCACCGCCAAGCCTAGGAAATTGTTGAGACAGTGAGATGTCAAATCAACTGCGGCTTCGATCTCGGAGCTTCGAGTGCAAAGAACGTAAGGCGGTAGTGCTCGAACGGTGCTTATTTTCACGTGTGGGGGCCTTGCAGGGTTTTCCGAGGAACAATCCACCTGTGACAAAGAGGAAACAATGGGACCACCAAACTCACAGTGGCACGGTAGGCTACTATGCTATTCTACCACACATCTGAGTCCAAACGGATGCGCACAGTTTGGCAATCACACTCACCAAGTCGTCACGAGCCCATGATGCTAATCAGCCCCGCGTTGTGTTGTACGTGTATGTACAACTAATTTACGTACACCACTGCGTTAGAGTTCCAACCTTAAACATTAGGCCAGCAAGTTACCTATCCAGGCTTGGGCCCCTCTCGTACTTGAGGCAGCCAATGACACCGTACACGGTGGAGATGGAAATCCAGAACACATGTATACGTCCCGTATCGGGGCTAAGTCGTCAAACGATAGTTCATCCCGCATTGATCGGTCGTAATTGGTGTAACGGGACAACGGTATCAAAGTCACAGCTGCGGACTCGCGTCTTCCTGCTTCAAGTAGTGAAATTAGTTGATCTATGATGCGTCAGGCATCATCTCTACTTGAGCAAGTGAGCATAATACCATCTACATGGATACAGACAAACACGCCCAGACAGTGAATACCCTAGCATATGCATCTTGTAACAATATACATATCAGCGATCACCAGATTCAAACTGCGGTTGAGTCACAGACCACACCTAACCATCGTACCACCCCACTGAGGCGCGTGTGCTTACTCAATTTCTTCCACCTCCCGCTTCCGCTTCATTTCTCGTGACACCTTGTGCTGGGCGGCCTCGTGACGGGCGAGCTCCAATGGAACCTTGGACACTGGGGACTTGGCAATTTCTGTAGATCAGTGCACATAGAGCACGAAAGGAAGAATTCGGAGTTAGTGCGTTGGTTCCTCGAAACTACGAATGATCGGAGAAAAAGAAAGACGGGGCGCAAGTGCAAGATCAAAAGCGGGGGGAAAGAAGATACGGGAAATAGTGTGTAGATAAACGGGGAGATGAACAAATGAATAAAGATGTCAACGGGGTGTATGGCTCGTCACATCGGTGGCGTGATACCAGTTCCTCCCACGTAGTGATAAGAAACGAAGTATACAGAAAGTGGGGTAAAGGTGGTAACGTGGCCGCATCACAGACACATGCGCAGATGTGAGGACAGAATGAGGCAACTCATCCCGAAAGCAAGGATTCGGGGTAAACGGTATCCCATCTGGGGGTGCGGGGAAACCTGTGAATAACATGTGGGATAGACGATGATTATACGTCGGGTAGTCGCCAGCACCTCAGATGGAAATTCTCCCGTACTTGCCCGACAACAGGGTTCGCCCAGGACGAGGAAAACGAGAAGGGAGGAGTCTCATGGATGTCATGGGAACCACCACGCCAGCGCCAAGTACAACGAAAACATAACAAAAATCGGATAGACTAGAAAACAGGAAGCAAATGCCGACACCACATGATCCACATAGAAGGGTTAGAACATCACTTCGACAACTGCGTTGCACCCTCACCCCTGCCCTTAGCAATAATTGCAGGTGGGAAATCAAAACCCAACGGCCACAAATGGCTAGGGGGCAGAAGGGATGTAAAGATGAACGTTGGAACAAAATTGGATTGTGGAAACAGAAGGGTGGGCATGACAGCTGAGCACAACTGCGCAGCACATGAGTGCATCTTCCTACGGACGCAGCTGTCGCCGATGCACCGGGACATTTCTTCTGCTTTCCACATTAGACGACGCAGTAGAGAGCGCTGCTTTGTTTGGGTGGTGAAAGCGGCTAGGACAATAAAGGCATGGGTCATAATGACCACTGGTGCCACTCTAGACCGCCACTCAAGCGTCGCCAATGGCAAGATGAATAGAAGGAACAACCCGGAAGATCGCAAGAGTTGATACCCGGACTCTGCCGAAAGCAATGAGACAGAGACCAGGAATGAAGGATCCAAAAACAAGGGCAGTGTAATGGAAATTTGACACCCGTAGGAGAAACTCGAAAGAAGCGCAGCGGATTTAGAGACGGAAGCGCACAGAACGAAAGAAAAATGAAAGGTGACAACGAAGACCCTGGGTCCAAAAAGGTTGTTGAAGGGACCAATTAAAATGTGGAACCCACCTTGCTTCAAATCGTACCTGCCAAAATGGTTCAGCGTTAGAAATGGGTATCCCGACAGGTAGAAAGGCACATACATAACCTCGTCGTCGTCATTTGTCAGGAACGTAATCGCAGCACCCTTCTTTCCGGCACGACCAGTACGACCTGCGACAGATTGTGGGAGGATGCACCAAGAGCAGCTCATCAACTCACCAATACGATGCACATATGCCTCAATAGTACTTGCCATTTGGTAATTGATGACGAGACTGACATCTTGGACATCTATACCACGCCCAGCAAGGTCAGTGGCAACCAGAACATGAGCATCGCCTGAACGGAGAGATTGCAACGAGGCCTCCCGCTGCTCTTGCGTTTTGCCTGAATGTAAGGTGGAAGTAGACCACTGCATATTGGTTAGCAGTCCGGGTCGATTAACTGACAGGGAGGACACGCACTCCTGCACGCGATAAATCCTTGGCAACCATATCTGCTGTCTTCTTCTGATTGACGAAAACAATGATTGGCGCAGGGTACTTCTCGAGGATCTCCAACATTCGTTGCCTGTGACAACAATGATCAGCTGATACTCAAATGTTCACAACATGCTTTACCTCTTTTTCTCGTCGCCAATAACAAACTCGACATTTTGCTCGACAGTGTCGACAGCCCTTCCAGCCTCACCAATCGTAATAGTGGCTGGTCGCTTCAAATATTTTCTTGCTAGACGTTCTACGGCAGGAGGCATGGTTGCTGAGAATAATGTTGTTACCCTTGAGCGACCTTTGTTCTTTGAATTTCCATTCTCCCCGTCTACATCCATTGCATTCTCTTGCACGTTGTTTTCCTCTCCTTGCAGCATGTCGGAGGGAAGTTTGTCTAGGATGAAGAGTAAGTCTGCTTCAAAGCCCAGATGTACCATCCGATCAGCTTCATCCATGACAATGTAGCGGCACTGAGAAAGAACGATGACATGTCGCTCTATAACGTCCTTCAGACGACCCGGAGTCGCAATAATGATTTCGGCACCCTCGCGAAGGTTAAATTGTTGTTCTTCTACAGCGCGCTGGTGAAAAAAAGGTGGATCAGCATGTTGGAAAGCTGCCCGAAAGAGCTACTTACCCCACCAACAATAGAGACACATCGGAAACCTAGTGGCCCCGCAAACTTGCGGGTCTCTGCCTCAATCTGTTGGGCCAACTCACGGGTGGGGGCAAGAATGAGTGCGTATGGTCCAAGATGGCGGTTATCATCAGTAAACGTGGGGAGGTTAGAAATGAAGGTGAGCATCGGTATGACAAATGCAGCGGTCTTTCCGGAACCTAGGAATACGAATCAGAGAGAAGGATGGCCATTTATGATCTCTGCATACCAGTCTCCGCAATGCCTATGATGTCACGGTTCTGCAGTCCAATAGGAATAGCTTGCCGCTGAATAGCAGAAGGTTCCTTGTATCCTATCTTTTCAATGACATCCAAGATGATTTGTGGAATGTCCGACTCGGACCATGAGCGAAGTGGGTGAGGAATAGATCCACCTGGGAGCAGCGTCTCAAAATAGTACCGGAATCAAGGAGGGGCCTACCTCGTGTAGCAATGCTGAAATCCTCCCTAAATATCCGCCAGTCTCTGTCTTTCATTTCATTCAATGGCTTCTCTGACCAATGACGCTCATCAATGCCACTCTTGGCTGCTTTCCGTCGCTCAATCGCATCAGCCAAGTTCGCATGGCTGGTTCTTCCAGACATCGAAGAACCTCCGTCATCCATACCACCGACCCGACCACGCCCAAACATCACCTGTGCACCTTGCCTATTGGCACCTGCAGCAATGGGGGAATCTGACGTAAGAGTATCTTCCTCTTCTGCCCAGTCGAAGACGAATTTCCTGTCATTCATCTTGCGGATCTTTCTTTTTTTGTTTGTAACACCGAGGTAGCGGTCTCGTACTGCCGTGAGGTCGGATTCGGTCATCGGGGGAACATATGTCGAGGCGGACTCTGTTAGGGATTCATTTGGTGTGCTCTGTGAGGGATTGGGTACAGGTGTTGGTGCAGAACTCGCCGGCGTAGCAGATGAAGACTTTAGTCGATCTGCACGCGGGCCTGTCGGAACATTTTCAAAGCCATTCTTGTGTTGCTGGGAAGCCTGAGGGTGGGCGCGACGGTCATCCTTACCTCTTGCGTCCCGTCGACCATAGCGACTATCCTTCTCCGGGTGTCCATAACGATCAGTGTCATCAACTGCGAAAATAAATCAGCGAGTTGTGTGTAACGTTGAGACCGTGCTTACGTCGAGCGCTCCCGCTACCATACCGTGAAGTACGATCCCTTTCTCGTTCGTGCTGACGGACTTCTTCCGCTTCACGCTCTAGGACCTCCTTGTCTCGTTTTGTCCTCTCCTCCCGTTCGCGTTGTTCCTTGAGTTCGGCCGCCCGTCTGGCAATAGCAAGCTTGGCACGCTCCTCCTTGGAAAGGAATTTGGGCTATAGAACATACTTTAGTACACAGACTACAAGTATATCCCGAGCCCACCTTTGCAGCCGCCTCCCTCTCTTCCTTCTGCTTCTGCAGCAGGGATTCGATAGACAACGGCTCAGCTTTCCCAGCCATGTCGTCACTCAGCAACTTTGGCTTGTGAGTTTGAGACTTTGAGTCCCCCTGTGGTCACGTGATTTATTGTATGTCAGAACAACGCCAGTCGAGGTCAACGCCGGACTCGCTGCCCACGTCGATTTGTAGCGATTGAGCCATCGCTATGCCCTTCCCGATGGCCTCCGTGGCGGAAAAGGAAAACAATGATTCTGACTTGCGCGTGCAATCTCCACGCCCTGGCACGCCAGAGCCCTCCTCGAGACAGGGCAGAAGGAACACTCAGCCAGACACGCAGTTGCTCGACGACGATGGCACGATGTCGGAAAAGGTGATTCTCCCTTTTAGCTTACTTCGTGGTGTTATCTTATATGTTGTGAGTAGCTCGAAGCATGTCTTAAACACATTTTTACGAAGTATTGTACACCCGCACCTCTCGACTCAGCTCATGGAGGACAGTCTCTTCTCACACCACCTGAAGGCGCATACCTCACCCCAAGTGGCCTTGATTTTTGGGCTCGCGACACCAATGGTGCTCCGTTTTCACAGGAGACAAAGGATGAGTTAATCGAATTCCTTGATGTAACTGATGATGGAGGTCTCACGTACGTGCTCGTGCCGCCGTACACGTTCCACATCGACTGATTGATTTGTATTGTCAGTTTGAAAGGCTTCATGCAAATCTATCAGCTCCAAACTGAGAACGACGAAGAAGAAACTTGGAGAGACTTGGTATGTTGGGTGCCGCACTGCAGATTCGCTGTAACCTAATCGACTTTCAGTCTTGTCACGGATTCGATCGCACACTCACACTCGTGTCCACACGCCGTGAGGATGAATTGGAACAGCACCCAACAGGTGATCCTACATCCGTTCCTCATTTGGTCGACACACCATCGTCATGTACGTTTTCCAATCAGATTCAGCAGTCCATATTCTGAGTTCTTGGTGCCCTTATGTGTTGTCCCACAAGCAGAGCTACTATCCCGTATAATACGCGTTCTCGTATTTCTACCTTGGAAATCCTTGGTATCACGTCCTCGATGTCTGCATTCGGTCATATAACACCGATTTACAAGGGGGGACTCATTTACCGAAGAGACTGATGCAGATCAAATCAGCTTATACGTACTTGCTGTACACGCGACATCTCATACCTGATCATTGGAAAGCTCTGTGGGGTTTCGATTGCACATCGCTTTTATCCAGCCTGGCAGATTTATGTCCCAGAGGTGAGTGGCATCTATTATAAAAATTTCTCTGCAGTTCCGACTATTGGACGAGAGCTGTTAAGTCGCCAAGCTTGCTTTTCGACTCCAGCACGTCTTTATCTCGTATCGCTACCAGGGTTCCATTATGAACCGACTTCCACACTTAGTGCGTTCCTCTTGCTAAGTATTTCAGGACCGCCATCTGTACGGGGAACTGATCGGGTATCTGCTTCACTCGATCCTGGGATGCATAAGTACGTCACTGGCGCCTCATCTCTCTGCCGCCCCTGTAGATGCCCAGGTTTAGTCGTACGTGACTATTTTGCTCCATGCTCCCCTGAAAGAGAAACATCCGATCCGATGAGGAGCCATCCTTACTCTTCAGTGTTCTGAACTGGCTCCTTCACCCAGACCCTTGTGGATTCGTCACATGAAGGATGTTGATCTCGCCTCACTATGTTATATTTGCTGGTACAGGAGTGTATGAAGTTCTCAATCACTGCAACTTAGTCTGTTTCAGAGACTGGGACAACTCATGTCGCTATGTCTTGATTGTGCAACGGTGTTCGGGACCGGGTGTTTGAAGGTGTTGATGAGATATGACTGCTGAAATGACGCAACTGTCACGCACGAGCAGGTATTCAATTATATGAGCGGATGTTGACCTCAGACTGCATACCTCATCCATTCTCAGCGATGTCACCCGGAATTAAGATGAGCCGTCTCGGCATAGCGCTCGAGGCTTACCTTGTATATTATAAACATTAGTGAGTACTCTTCTACTCTTCTAATGCATAAACATCTAACGCGAAGAATCGTTAGTGTCTGAAACCGAGATTATTGATATGCGAGGTTCTTTCATGGATGCGCTCCGAGGACTATTATGTCCTGGACTAAGCTCCAGGGGAACAGGAGACACTGCCGTAAGAACTTGACAGGTGAGCTGAGCTTAATCCTGTTTACTGGCGCTTTTAGTCACCGAGTATGTTATTTCAGAACCTCAGCTTCAACATCTTCTACTCGGTTGTTGCATGGTTTAAAGAAATAGTATGGCACTGTGGCAATCAAAGATTACTGATGGCATTTCTACCATAGAACCAAGGTCCTAAACCATCATTCCAGTTTAAAATGAAGCTTATCATGGAGGTGCTTGTCATACGACTGTCCGTGGTCTCACGTACCCACCCAAGCACATCGGTTTTTTTGGTTCCTGTTATTACACATTTGCACCCAATCAGGTGTATTGGAAGACCCTTTAGGCGACACGGGGAGTACTCGTTAAAGGAAAACTGACAACCACCATGACCAATGTACGTATTGAACGCCCATTCAAATCTCCCAGTGCGTCACCACAATGACATACCCACATCCAGCTGATAACGATGGCAAACCAATTGGAGAAACTGTCAACGTCTGTCAGAGGCCCCAGGCATACCTGCATCCCCACGCGTGACTTCCCTGGGCATTGGCTCATTGTAAAGCTTGACACATATAAGGGGCCAAGTGAGAGGCTGGATTAAGCAGATTCCAACACCCCAATGTCTTCTCGAGCATCGACGATATCGACAATCACGACGCCTTCTCTGCATGCGGCAGAAGTTTCGGGATGCAAGGCGGCCGATCAATGTAGTGAAACCGCCGAAAATCCTGTGAAGGCTGAAACTGATCCAAAAGACCCTGGAGCCTTTCCAGAAGGTGGGCTTGCCGCTTGGTGTGCAGTAATTGGCGCGTAGGTGCTGTTTTGTTCCTTGTGTCTTCTTTTGTAACTATTTGTCCATCAGCGCCCTTGTTCAAGCCTGTGGTTTTGGGTGAATTTGCAACTTTTTTCAGCTAGGAAAAATGCTCAGAGACTAAATTAAAGCTACCTCGCTTCGTTTGGTGTATTCCAAGGTCAGGCTGTCACGCCTATTGCTATGTCTCAGCGAGCGACTTAACTTTCGGCACCAGACTTCTATACTAGACAATATCTTACGAACGAGACACCCTCCACGATATCGTAAGTAACAAGGAGCCTAGAGCAGTATCGTCCGACCTCGAATGTGATCCTTTAGGTGGATTGGGGCCATCAATATATTTCTAGTATCTGCGCTTTCTCCTCTTTCAGGCATGCTCTATGACAAGGGCTATTTGTCAGTCAAAAACATCCTTTAGTGATGATTATACCGATTGACCTGTACTAGCCATCACTTGATAATCGGCGGAGCGGTGCTGCAGTCTTTCTCCCTTTTCATGTTGTCTCTGGCACAGCATGGACAGTTATATCAGGTACATTGTTTGCTATTCATACAGGTCACGATGTTAACATGATCGTAGATTCTTCTTACGCAAAGTTTCGGCAGTGGGATAGCTCTGGGGTTGATGTATGTCCCAAGTATGGGCCTTCTTTCACACTATTTTCATCGACGACGGACGCTTGCCATGACTCTTGCCGCCTCTGGTTCACCCATCGGCTCTATCATACACCCCATCATGTTGAACAATCTCATCAAGAGGATCGGGTTTGCCAATGGTGTACGGATAAGTGCTGCATTTGTCAGCCTTTTACTTTTCGTAGCCTGCTGGCTTATGCGGTCACGACTCGAGCCGCCGAAAAAGGCGACGAATCAATGGGCCGTCGCTAAGGGTGTCTTTCGCGACTTCCCTTTCTTGATCATGACTATTGGGTATGACTCTGTTCTTCACCTTCTCGGATTTCCACCTTACATATTCGTGATGCGGTAGACTTGTTTTTTCACAATGCGGGTTCTATTATCCGGTGTTTTTCTTTCAGCTGGATTCCGTCAAGCATGGGAATTCCCTGGAATTCTCTTTCTATTCTGTGAGTCTCATTGGGCGTTGCAACGGTTGCACTGACAGACTATGCGAAATCGAAATCTAGTTGGTAATACTGAGTACCGCCAACTTGGTCGGGCGTGTTTCTTCAGGCTTTATCACGCCCTACACTGGTGTTCCCATGTTGATGATAATCACTACGTTTGCATGTGGCGTGCTTGTTCTGGGTATGATCGGGCTGAATAACACTGCGAGCGTAGTGGTACTCGGCACCCTTTATGGCTACTTCTCCGGAATGTGTGAGTACTCTTTGTCACGCTTTACGTCTCTCTGCTTCATCATAGCCAAAGATATCGCTTTGATGGTCCCCCTCATGACAGTGCTCACTTCTGAGTTATCTGAACTCGGGTAAGTGTTGCTGTGTAATAAGTGCACAGTTTTGCTCAATAATCCTAGAGGACGGATAGGGATTTCGTTCATGTTCGTAGGTACGGACTTGTATCATCATAAAGGATTTGTGAATTCACCATCACGTCTTCTTTCTAGGGGCTTCTAGTTTATTTGGTAGGTCATTTCAGGGCGCCGCAATCTGTAACCTTCGTGAACTTGTATTTCTTTCAGGCCCGCCGATATCTGGTGCACTTCTCACATCCCAATACAAATGGTGGATACCAGCATTGTTCTGTGGGGTATGTTTTGGTGGAAGACATTCTGTGCAAGAACATTAACCATATTTTCATAGCTCGTTTTCATTGTTGGTGATTCTCTATTTGTGATCATGCAACTGCTAGTTGGCAGGCGTGACAGAGCTAGTATCAGAAGAGCAGGTGCTGTGTAACATGGGTCAACTACAATACATCAACCCTACTTGAATGAAAATGCTGGCGTGGGGGTCTTGGGAGATGCTAGTGAAGGATAAAGCCCAATTTACTTTGGGGAATCAAGGTTTGTGGTGCTGCAAGAATATACATGTATTTGTACAGTACCAGTATGTATGCTGTGGCAATATTTTGGATGCACTGAAAACAATCAGTGAAGGGCTTGCTTTTGTTCCAGCATCCATATCAGGACACAGAGCTAGGTATGGAGGAGCCAGGCAGGGTTTTTGTGGTCAGTGACGCCACTCAGCAATGAGGCTATGTAGTTGAGAACGAGGGCAATATCGAAACGATCGTCCTCGTGTGGGAAGTACATGCGCATTACATGCAATATATTTATTGGGAACCGTGCAAGAGGCTTTTGCCTCCTGCCCACGGCGCTTTCGAGGACTGCAATGTACATCTTGCCAGGAGTGCTACCCCTTCCCGTGACGTGCGTGCCACCAAATTATCGAAGCGCTCCTTGATCGTCTCACCAACAGTGCCAGGTTTGATCCACTCGCAGGCGAGTCAGGCTCATTCGAACAAGCCATCTGATCAGCTCCGCACACAATCTGGTGTTGCACCAATATCTCGTCCATCCCTGAGCTGCTTGGATATATACATATTCGGATTAACACGTTCAGCAGAAACCTTGTCCAAAGAAACCGCTTCACGTGTTGTGCATTGTGGAGAGTAACCACGATGTCGGCTAATGGTCAGCATGTGAGAAGTATGCGGAAGTTTGAAGGGAGAGAAGCAGCCTCAGTGAGTACCTCCATGGTGTGCTTTCGCGATGCGTCGAGTCCGCTCTCATCCAATGCATCGATGACCACGACGTTTCCGACTCTCCCACCGTTGCATCACGTCGTGTGTGGCCTTGAACGTGTTGCCCTCCTTGATACATATATCTAACCAACGCTCGTCGAAAAGTAGGGTCACGGTTAGCCAGGTCACGAACAATGGTCGACAACACCTTTTTCTCTCGACGTTCTGTCTGCTGATCGTGCGCGAAGCAGAAGCATGAACAAAGCCCCTGCATTCTTGTATTGTAGCGCGATAGTGTGAATGGTGGCGGATTTCCCCCTGCCGGCCTGGCCATGAAGCCAGAAGATCCGTGGCACATTAATGTCCGGGTCGTTAATCCAATTAACGAATTCTTTCAGAATTTCCATCCTGGTTCCATCCAGGCATTTCTTTGTTGTGTCGAGTCCTGCGCCCGCTGCATACGCCATACCATCAGGTCGTCGAGGACATCAAGGACATGGTGTACGCTAATGAACGTGCCGCGTACTGCGTGATCACGGAATTCTTGCATCAATTCATCCAACGCCTTGTATTCGTCGACGATGAACTGTTTCAGAAAAATTGTTCTTTGCGGCTCGTTTCCCTAAGATGATGCCTAGTTAGCAGGGCGTCATAAACGTATTATTAGAGTAGCATCCTCAGGGCTCATAGACACTTTGAATTTTTGAAAGTAGGCTGGAGACTGAGTGGTCTAGGTTCGCTTGCGCAATGATCAACTAACGGAATGATGAAAGATGCAGGCCCTTTCCGACCAGAAGACGCACTTGAGCGGCACCGATGAGAAGCCCCAATGCCATCTAAACGTAGGGGTGGACCTGCCTATCAATGTCAGCCTGCTTGTCACTCCAAGGAAAATATGATATAGTACATTGGTAATGGTAGTGACTACGGTGTTGAAAGTCTTGAGTAGTTGAAGGTACGTCGGACTGATGGTGTTTATTTGAGAGACGGCAGTGTTGATCCCACCGACAAGTTCGATGGCGTGTTGCGTAACACGTGAAGCAGGTACTAGTCTTTTTTTATGTAGCAGCATCGATCTCGTCCGAATGCACACAGGTCACAGGAGCAACTGCAGGCTGGTCCACTGTGCATCTCGCCGATGCTGAAAGCGGCAATATTGGGAGCAAGAGTAGGCAATGTTCCTTGAGTCTGGTTTCTCGTTGGTTGATCAAGATACTCTTGCAAAGGACGAATTGCTGACCAGAGTAAACTGAAGGTCCGATGTGACTTGAACGGGTTCGGTTTCAGCTTAGAGTGGCGAGTATTAGGCTGATTGTCGGCCATGTGTGACTCGGTGATGGCAGGTTTGTTGAAATCTTGCACTTGCAGGTCGAAAAGAGCAACGATGGGAAGCGAGAAAGGTAAGACCAAGGGAGAGGTGGTCTCAGCAGGTGCAAGGGCGATATGAGTGGAGGTGAGCATAAGAATGAAGATGGTACTGCTGATTCTGCCAATGGTCTAGTATGAACGTGCGATTGCCCGTGTCGATAGTAAGCAGTTCACTGCCAAGATCCCAGACTCCTCCAATCAGTTTCTATTTGCACCTGCATCACAGAAGAACCACCAACAACATCAGTGCACACATATAAACCTGCTCGGAAGCATGTTCACTAATATCACATGACTCTTTATAACAACAATAATTTCAGGTTCTCAACTTTTGGTGAATGTTCCCAATGGTTCCTGTCTATGACTCTGTCCAAACCTGGTATTTTAATCTGTGGTGAGTGGGCAACAAGAGGGTGTGAAATCAACATCTAATGCATAATTCTGTCACAGTAGGCTCTCATGTGCCAGTGCAGCACAACAGCCAAGTTCATTCTCACATGTGATGAATCCAAATGGCAGATGCCAGCTGCTGATTGGCATGCAAGGCTGTTCAAATGTGACTTCCTCTTTTGGTATCTGTATTACTCTCTCTCTGCAAAGACCCCTGAATAGTGATTGTATTTCGAACCTTTCTTCCCCAAGGAGAATATGAGAATGGTGGAGGACATTGCATTCTGGGTCCCCTGACCTGTTTGTGCCATCTGGGTGGCAGGATCTCTTCAGGTCTATGCATTTATTATACTTTGGGTCAGTTTTGGAAGCTGGGACAATCTTTAGTTTCAGAAATTCTCCACCAAAGAATAAATATGGTTTATAGATTATAACTTACAGGTTGTCAGTAAACGCAAAATAACCCAATGCATAATAGCCATGTGGTGGTCCACGTGTAGAGGCACTGTAACATCGTCACTAAAAGCAGTTACTTCGAGTGCACCGGTCTTCTCATGCTATGTATGTACCGAAATGGTTGCCGGCAGCTAATGACATGACTGGAGAATGAGCGGGGAATGTCGTAAGGAGTCCAGGGGGAGATCGGTTGCCATATTCACATGCTTGCAATGTCCAAACTGTCCAGACATATCATGGAACGAAGAGGGGAAGACGCACTGTTATCCCAGCACCCGTCACTGGGACAACGGCATGGTGCTAAAATGCTCCTGTGAACCAGCGGTCAAGTCAAACGTGCGCCCAGGAACCGTGTGAAGAGCCTTGGTGGGCGCTAGGAACACCAAAGAAATTGTGCGCATGGCAAAGAACACGTGGTACTGCATCAGAAATTAAGGCTTCCTGGGTCCAAGGATCACCACTAACTCACCTGCTACGCACTCTGGATTTCAGAACGAGAGTGACGAAACGAGGTTGATCGTGAGCTTGGCACGAGTAAGTAAGACAGGACAAAGCACTCAACGTAGGACAATCGTGGGCAGAACTAAGAAGCCTCCATCCAAAAAATGCCGATATGGATGACTTCCACTATGGATCCCCCCTGTTCTTCCTCCGCCCCCTTTCATGATCTGAACCTTAAAAGGAAGTCCAGATAGTGCGTCATCTAAATTCTGCGGATGCTTTTATCGTTGCCCAATAGTTGCACAGTTAACGATAACAAGCCCAAATAGGGTTGCAGAACAACATGTCCAAGTATTTGAAGAATACAGCGAAAATTTGCCAAACGGGATCGAAGGGAAGCTGTGTACAATGTGAAAAGATGGAATTACATTATTATTGAAACGAAAAAAAAAATGGAACAACTCAGCTGTAGCCAGAACGTTGGAAAACTTGGCGATCCCGATCGTAGATGGGAATAATTCTAGGCAACTCTGCCTTTTGGGCCACCATTCAACGAGAGGTGAAGTCTAGATACGAACGATGGTGTGGGTGAATCTGGCGGAATCCCCTGATAGGCGCCACAATTATCGGTCCTTGTATGACCTTGCAAAAATTGCCCTGAATCGCACAGAAGCATAGAAGTGTGGATGTGAACTATTTGATGTTGCATCCACAAGGTTTTTTGTGATATATACCCACATACAATGATAACCATGGGTGTCCCACAGCTACCGATCAAATCAAATTCGGCACAGACAACTGGGTGACGCTGGTGTTAGACACTCCGAGAAATGCATCCTTTCAGCTCAGCGAAAGAGCTAGTAAGATGGCGCATTGTAGGCGACAGGAGACATGAGCTGTCATACAATCACAACATCGCCGCTTTATTGCCATGAAATAATACATGAAAGCGCGAAAAGAATTATCCATCGCCCATGTGTCAAGTTGCAAAAGTCTGGCCCAAAAGGTATTCGTGGCGCACCTCATGCACCAGGAGAACCGAAAGTGAAGGAGCGCTGCAAGACGCCATGGGATTTGCTTTCATGAAGGCGGATATGACACGCAGGAAGCTACTGGCATTGACATCATTATCCCGTCAAAGATGGCTCTACACGTAACCCTTAGAACAGCACCGTATGAGAAAACGCTTGTCAAGTAAGTAAAGTAGGACCCACCTTACAGCTCATCTCTCAGGTCACGGGATTCCTCCTCATCATCCTCACGCGCCTTACCGCCGTCATTATTCGTCTCCGCTTCGCCTCTCACATCAAATCCTGCTTTTCTCAGGGCGTCTGTGAGTTGTGAGTACGCCTCAGACGACATTTCATCTTGGGGAACACCGTTTGCTGAGCCGTCCATGGGTATCTCCTCCAAGATCTCAATGATAATTTCACCGTCTTCACCTCGATTCAAATAGACTTGCTGGTTGTTGCCCGTGAGGGCTTGAATCTCGGGGGAGTTCATGAGGGCTTCCATGGTGCGCCTGAGAAGGCCGTTGAGTGGGTCGTCCTTTGTGCTAGGATCAGCCCCGATCGAAGCCGGCGCCGGCGCCGGAGAGGGTATGGGAAACCTGGATACCCGATTTGAAAGGCCGATGGGGTAATCAGATTCATCCAGATCGGTGTGGTGTTCTTCGGGTGTTCTTCGCTCCAGCTGAGTAGACTCCTCTGAAGACATCATAGGGACCGGGGTCGGTTCAATTATTTGGCGACATCGGATGAGGGATTCGTCGCGGTTCTGCATGCGAGACTTGAAACCTGGTTCACCGCATAGACGAGGGGTTTGTACGACGAGCACGTAGGAACATGTCTTGGCCTCCCGCACGAAAAGAATGGAATCGGTCATCGTCATGGAGCAATGAAACTAAAAAAGGGAGACGAGCGCACGAGACGAGTTAGCATATTCTGAAAGCGCCGCGGCATTGTACTTACTTGAACCTCGACTTCGCGAGGTTTACCAGTTTTATCGCAATAAGTGCCGTCACTCCATCGCTGGACGAGATAACGAGTGCCGGGACCATGAGCTACTTCCAAATTGGCTACTTGGGGGATTTGGTCGGCTACGGCCATTTGGGCATCAGCTTCTGGAGCGGTAGGCGCACGACCCAATGTGAACGCCTCCCACTGGAGGGTGTGAGCACGAGCAGTGGGTGAGATCGTGCGATAAACTGACCTCGGGATCCTCGGTGGGCTCGTAGGTGCCTAATTGTGAGTGAAAACCTAAATAAAGATGAAAATACAAATGGACGATACCTTGAGCATGTGGATGGTTGTGAGGAAGCTCCTTAAATTGTCTGATTTCGTGGTTATGACAATAGGAATAAGTGAACCACGTTTGTCTATGCTGCGAATGAGGTAAGTCGGGTGCAAAGACAACCGGAAGAAGAAAGTGATCGCACATAAAGACACCTGCCGGTTAAGGGCTGCAATAGCGACCAGCCATTTCGAATAACTTCGTTTCTATCGAGTTCTTCTGAAACAGGAGAGCTATCACGTGGGGGCGGAACTAGACAGAGAAAATGGGTTTCTGGGCCTATTTTCATGTATTCGAGGGCATAATCTGGCTGTGCTAGAAGTTGGAAGGTGAGCTGGAGAGATTGGTGGTTGTATATGTGACGGGCTTACAAACGGGACTCCCGAGTTCAGAGCTACTGATTTGCTTGAGGGACGACTGTGGATACCAAGAGCGGTCTTCACCCATAAATTCGCGTTCGCCCCCCTTGAGGCCCTGTGCTAGCCAGTGTTGCGCTGTTTCATTTGAGACAGGGAAGTTGTTGAGGAAGGTGACACGACTTTTGGGGAACGCGTAGAGGTCTTCGGGGCCCGAGTAGAGCAGCCTGGCGCTGCAGAGACACGCAGAGGAGAGGGCGAGGAGGGCAGCGTGGAGGGAGCGCATTGGAGTATAAGGTCGGATGTGGCGCGGGAATCGCCCGACTGAATTGGATCGCCGCCCGAAGAGCTGGGGTAGGCGCCGACTCCGCGGCCGACGACGGGGGAGTGCGCCGGTGGTCGATCCTGCAAGGAGACGTGCGATTGCGGCGAGGCAGTCTCTTTGCGACGCCGCAAATCGCCGATTGGCGGTCCGCCAGCCAACCTCGAGAACCTCGACATCACCGTGCTGACACACGGCCAATCAGATCTGATACTGTCACATCAGACGGGGGGAAAAATTCGGATGCAAAATGAATTTTATTTCCTGGCTGCAGAGGGCATGTCGCTGGTTACGTACGCATCTCCCCCGAAAGAAAAATATTATCAGGGGTCCAAAACCGCTACGAAACAGCCAGATTGTCCTGCGATAATAATAAAATCCTAGTTTCGGCCCAGAATCACACGAGGGAAACTATTACACGTCCTGCAACTATATTCGGCAGGGGGGAAATATTGTTAAAACGAGGTCCTGCACCCTTTCCCCGCCTTTTCCTCCCCTCGTCTCGACGCGGACGTACCGTACGTCCCACACCTGCGACCCGCCAGGCTGACATTCCCCCCCTGTCCTATCCCCTTCCTCTCGTTTCCCTATCATGTCCCATTCCCCTCCCCCAGATGATGATGCCCCCAGATACGACGAAGATGCTCCTGACAATGATCAGCAGACCGCAGAGGAAGCGGAGAGGTCCCGTCAGTCCCAGCTACAGCCAGCCTGGCATGTTGATCATATCTTGCTTCCCTCCATCCAGCCGTTGCAGAGCCTAGTACTAGTGAACCGATTCCACCAGCCAAAAGGAGCCGTGGTCGTCCCAAAGGCAGCAAGAACAAGAAATCAGGGGCTTCATCTTCCTCAGCCGCTCCCGCTGCGTCCACTTCAGACCCTCCCGTCAAGAAGAAGCGCGGCAGACCACGCAAGGTATACACGCTCGTCTGCACCATTCTCTGCACCCCTGACTCCTCCCATCCGCATCCCATTGCAGGAAAAGAAGCCGGAGGAAGCTGACACTGAGGAACCCCCTGCCAAGCGGAGACGTCGGGGACGCCCGCCCAAACAGAAGGAGGACGCTTCCGCACCAGCTACGAGTAGTGCACCTGCCACTGCACCGGGGGAGAGTGCTGGCGAATCGAGCACGAAGAAGAAGCGGGGGCGCCCACCGAAAAAGACGTAGCCACGGATGACCTGTCCATTGCTATTTTCATCCACTTTATGCTTTCGTTTTGTTGTTGTCGTCGAACGCTGCTCATGGTTATCACCGCCGAGGATACTACTCTCCCTTGCTTTAGTCTCATTTCTCGGGAGTCCACTTTTACGACTCAGACTAACGACTATTTCGACCAGCTGTTGTCTTACAAGCCGAACCGTAGACTATTGTATATCATGTCCCCATGATCATGCATTCCATCATATTTTATACTGCATCTTGTGGACCGGCACGATCACCGTTCCAGACCGCACCTGCCATATTTCTTGGGTGAGCGTGCTTTGACACGTCCTTAAAACCAGGCAAAATACCCTCATGTCTCGTACACACCAATTAATCACCGTCCACCACAGCTCGTTCATCGCGTCCAGAAATTCTACTTTATTAAATCCATATCATTGTGGCCGCAAAAATATGTTTATGACCCTGGAGCGACGTCTAGACCCATATTATCTTTGGCACGGAAAAGGACGCAACACCTTCAGTGTCCAGTATAATCCCATGACACCTATCAGCACGGTACCGATCCGCCCAGCTACAGTCAGTGTCTCTGTCTGGTCCGCAGATTTCCTCTTCGCCGTCGCATAGCTGATGTCGGGCCTAAAGGTAACCATGGTGTAAAGTGGGATCCAGCATGTAGGCCAACGGGTCGGAAACGGGTCACCGGATGTAACGGCCCTTGTGATGGGGTCCTGGAGTGGATTGCGCCACGAGCTGATGGCGTAGAGTAGATTGTCAAGTGCCTTCTTAAAAAGATACGTTGGCGTCGTCACAGAATGCCGCATTTCAATGCTATTGTGGTTCATGTCATTATCAACTGTCACAGAACAATTCAGAGAAGGGGGGGGGCATAGCCCAAGAAAAATGGAATCATGAATAAAATAGGGGGACTGAATATGGTAACAGAATGAGGGAGCACTTACTAGTTGTGCATGGCCAAGTCACTGATGGCAACGAGATCCTCATGTCTGGTTTCTGTATAGCGAGAGAGAGCGTTGGACAGCCTTGGATCCGTCTCGCCTTGTTCGCCCAATTCGGATATGGTGGCGCCAGAGGCAACGCCGCTTTCCTCAAGCAGAATTCGCAGTACCCTAACGTCTTCGAATCCACAGTTAAGACCTTGTCCGTAAAAGGGCACCATGGAATGTGCAGCGTCGCCCATGATCACACATCGATCCTTGTAGTGATAAGGCTTAGCCTGCCCACGGATTTGAATGGATATCCACCATCGGGAAAAATCAAACAAGACTAACTCGAATGGTGATAAGCGGACTACGGGGATTACTCGCAAAACCTTGCAGCAGATTCTCTTGGCCTAGTAAGGACAGTGCGTCCGGGAAGTGGGTCTTGAACCAAGATAAAACGTCTTGCGGTGTGGCCAAGCGATCGAACTCCGTGGTGGGTGCAAATAGGGTACAGGTAAATGAACAGTCCTAAGCCTTAAGCGTCAGGTGGGATGAATAAAAGAAGGGTGACAAGGACTTCGACTTTGTTTGGGAGAGCGATGAGCATGAAAGAGTGACGAGGCCAAATGTGAAGGTGATTCGGATCCAGTAAGAACGAGGGATGCCCATGTTCACTGTGGCTTGCCGGCACTTTAAGTTCAATATATTCATGTGGAATATATTCTTGTTGGAAGTTCATCCTACGCGATGATAATCATAAGCTTCCGTTAACCGCGTCTTCGTGTTGTTACGAGGGATCACGGCGTCAGGAGAGCGGACACGCACCTCACGACCCGCATGAGCTGGCGACGAACAATCGAATAGGAACCATCTGCACCAATGCAGAAGTGAAAGCTGGCTCGAATATCTTTCTCCGAATCGATATCCCGAACAACCATGGATTTATTATCGAAATCAATGGCAGCCACCTTGTGTTTGAAAAACAGGCGGGTATTCGAACTGGCGGAAATTTCATCAAGAAGGGATTCGTTCAGGAGAGCGCGGTCAATCGAATAGATGCACTGATCGGTACGCGCGGTCAATTATTTACTTAGCGGAAAGATATGCGGACGGAAGGACAAGTCCCAGGCCACATTTGTACGCTCATGAGGAACCAAACGGGGACGCACCTGTCCATCCTTATCATACAACTGACTTTGCTGCTTCCCATTTACATCGTGAATCATCCGACCACGCATAGGGATGGCAGTCTGCAAGAATCGCTGTCCGATAGCAGGGTCTACGGCTCTCAATGCAGCTATTCCACGGGAAGAGACCGCAAGGTTTATGGAGCGTTGTTGTACAGCTGCCTTGGACGATGGGAGCCGTAAATCTGGAGCAGGGCGAACCCTGAGTTTATGCAACGTCCCAAAGAAACGGAACCGGCGGGGCTTACCAGGCCTTTGTTCATATACATCCACCTCCCACCCCATCTTAGCAAGCGACATTGCGACTAGACAACCCACTGGCCCTGCTCCAACTACTACCGCCTTTCGAACCCCGTTCTTTGTGTCGGATACGTTCATGAGTAGCTGCGACGTCAAAGTTCAATTGGATAGGCGACATAAGCTAATGGCGGGACCCGTTGCGTGTATTCAAATGGCCAGTGCGAAGACCATGCGGTATGTTGGCTCAGTAAAGACACACTTGATAGCTCGCGCTAGTCGACTTACCTGCAAGTGCAGCAGGCAGTAACGACCCGCCTTTTGCCTCTCCGCCGATGTGCTACGAGATTCCGTGGTTTCCACGGTTCCGGGGATCCCCGAAAAGGCAATCACGGATTATCTGACTGACCCTGCAAAACCCGGGGCATGCAAGATGACCTCCGCTTGTCTCAAAGACCTGGACGTTATTCTTAGTGGCGACGAATTCATTATCCCAACTAACAAGGAGATCGGGGCAGAGGTCTCCGACGACATTGGTCAGCGTGTTCATTACCTATATTGCCATCGCTTACCTTCATATTGATCACGCAGCCAGTCAGCGATGCACATATCTGTGTGGTAATTCCTTAGGTCCGTTGGCAAAGCGGTCTCGATCTTTAATCGAAGAAGAACTTCAAGTGTGGGCAACACGGTGTGACTTTACCCCTTTCAGAGATTCGTCGGCTAGACTCATCGCACCCCACATCAAGTGCGGTCGAGGGACACTTTAACCACCCACACCATCGTGAATGGATGGACATCGCAAATACCGTTACGCCCCTGCTGGCAGATTTGATTGGTAGGTTCGCCTTCCTGTCCATTGCCTTTTGCAGTATGTATCTCGCTTCGTAGGCGCCAAGGAGAACGAAGTGGCCTGCATGGGCACTCTCACAGCGAACTTACACCTCATGCTGTTCACTTTTTACAAGCCGACACACAGTCGCTACAAGATTCTGTGCGAAGGCAAGGCGTTCCCATCGGACCAGGTGTGTGTCCTCCTTCGGGACGTGGTAAAATATCTTAGCCGACTCCGTTCATCCGGACATACATCCACTTCTTACTTGGCAACGTATCACATCGTGTTTGTAGTATGCATTCGCATCACAAGCACTCTTCCATGGATATGATCCAAAGGACGCCATTATCGAGCTCTTTCCCCGTGAGGGAGAATATAATTTACGAGCTTCGGACATCTTAGACGAGATCGCGAAGCAAGGCTCGGCTATTTCCCTCGTCATCTTCAGCGGCGTGCAGTATTACACTGGTCAGCTGTTTCCCATGAAAGCGATCACCAGGGCTGCCAAGGAACATGTGAGCTTTACGAACGTCTTTCATTGTTCTTACGTACACCCCCTTACCTTGCTTCCACACGCGATATCTTGGTGTGCTTCCCGGTCCTTTAAAGGATCTCTGTTTGCATCTCAATACTGACGAAAATGTTTCAAGGGATGTTTGTGTGGGTGGGATCTCGCTCATGCAATCGGGAATGTGCCCATGTCGCTGCACGAATGGGATGTCGATTTCGCTGTATGGTGTTCGTATAAATACATCAACTCGGGACCTGGTGGCATCGGCGGACTTTTTGTACACGAGAAATGGGAATCCACCAAAACGCCACAGTACGCCGTCATTTATTTATTTCATCCATCCCTACCATTTTCCCTGGAGGATGACAAAATGTTGGTGCCCTTTTCTAATTACGCTGTTTTTAAACAGATTTGCAGGCTGGTGGGGACACGACCCCTCCACGCGGTTTGATATGCCTCCAATGTTCACCCCGATACCCGGTGCACAAGGGTTCCAACAGTCCAATCCCTCGGTGCTCGCCACTGTATCTTTGCTTGGCAGCCTACAGGTGTTCAAGCAAGTCGGGATGATGCAGCCGCTGCGCGAGCGTTCCGTTTTGCTTACTGCGAGACTGGAGGCGTTGTTGCGGCAAACAGGATTCTATGTATCCCCGGATGCGGCCGCGAAGTATTTGCCAAACGACCCGCCGAGGTTCACCATTATCACTCCTGAGGAGCACGAATCTCGAGGGGCCCAGCTGTCGCTCTTGTTTTTACCACCAGAGTCTGAGGTTATGTCGAACATCCTTCGTCACCTCAAGTCCGCGGGCGTTATCGGGGACGAGAGGCATCCCGACGTCATCCGTCTCTCGCCTGCGCCGTTGTATAACACGGCGAAGGACTGTGAACGCGCTGCAGAGTGCATAAAACAAGCATTCAAAGCGATAACAAAGGTGAACTAGATGGGCCTCATCTCATTGGAGGATAATGGCAGCGAAAGTCTGTACGTACATGACAAATTCATCTCCCTATTCAAGACCAGCGACAACCTTCTGTATGTGTCTATGGACAATTTCTACAAACTGATTACCAAGGAGAATGTCGTCATGCCCATCGAAAAGCCCGTCAAAGGACTTGCATAACCGAGCAGCCTGAGATCTCAGGTGATCATACGCTCCTTGACTTTGCTGTTCATCGACTAGAGTATCACCTTTTGAATGTATGATCAACCACTGAATATGCCCACAACCCGATCTGGTCGCTGCATTAGTCACTGAAACGTCCGCATACGAATCGTGTGCCCCAAAAGCATCTTCAACGAACCACCTCCGGTATGTCGGGAAGTTCGAAAGGAGCGCATCGATATCGTAAATACCCTCCGACAGAACAAGTGATGCGGTTCGTGCCAAGACCACCTCGGACGGACAAACCTGGCCTCCGTGGGAGGAACTGGATTCGGGCATGTGGAGGAAAATGGCGCATAGCATGTGCGCTGCGCAACTGTGGCCAAGGAGGAGCAGTCGTTGGGGCTGATAAGGGAGACCCGGAATCTTTCGGGAGTCGTCTGCATACGATTCCGCAGGGATGGAGAGACTCTGCGCGTCAGATCGAGGGTCGGGTGCAGTACATATGAACTCCAGGAAATGAAGAATATCCTCTGCGTGTTCAGGGTGACGGATAGTGCTCTCAGGAGACGGTCCCCCGGGTGACAGCCTGTAATTAGGGACGGCAACTGGATATCCGGTGGAAAGTGCGAGTCTGCGAGCTAAGGTGGCATGGTCAGACTTGTCCCCACTGCGAGGGTAGACGACAGCGTCGGATATTACGAGAAATATAAATATATTAGCGTGCACGAGACGCTAGAACCGAGAGTATAAATGCCTCACCTTCTCCACGCCCCTCCGTGGACAAAACAGATCAGAGGACATAGCGAGCCTGTCTGTCTCTCCTTGGGAACATAGATGTCAAATGTCTGCAATGGGGACTGCGGCTGCGAGACAACGTAGGGTATGTCGGGGTATTCGTCCACTGCCTGTTCAACCATTGCACAGAGCTGGGGACACAGCCACGGAGGGTGTATTGTGACGTCATTTGGGTGCGGATATGTATCTAGACCACCAGTCAGTGAGTATAAAAGTCTCCCAAAAAACATGCGCAGTTTCAAAGATAACGTCCCCACCCACCTGCCGTGTCTGATCTTCCCCGTAGTCTATCCACTCCTCTGACACACACCTCGAGATGGCATTCACCGCTTCCGATATTTGCAAGGTCCGTCCAAACTGCCACTTTCCTCTGCCACAGTCACTGACGCCACTGCGTCGTCCCTCAGATGATGTACGTTATCCTTGTGATGTGGGATGGGTGATCTTGGGTTGACGTCGCTCTTTGGGCAGTTTTGCTGTTATACTTCCTCCTCTTGGAGTGTTCCTTGAGCGGGGATGTGGCGCTGACCTCGTACGCCCTCTTCGTTTCCGCATTGACCGCAACCAGCCTTATCATACCCCCTTGTCAGCTGATCAACATCTTATTAACCATCCTTGGTTGGATGTAAGTACCATGATCTCATCCTGTCATTGGCATCGGGTCTAATGAACCTATCCGCCGTCAGACCTGGAGTCATACATGGTTAGTCAGCGTCGTCACTGACTCAAAAAATACCGGCTCACATCATATCGCTTTAGCATTCTACATCATCTTGAAGTATTAGGGTGGACCACTATGGCGTGGAAATGCAAGACATGATGGCATGAACTCCTCAGGAACGGCGATTTTCTAATGAATACTACTTATGATGCTGGATATTTTGTTTGTTGTATGCTCAATACCTGTTATATTACAGTTGGGCCTGTCTAATGTCAGCTGGCCGCTATTCACTTTCTTCTCCGGTCCCTTCTCCTGACTCTTCGTCATCATCCTCTTCTTCCCCTGACGCCCCATCTTCCTCTTCTGAGCTCTCTTCTTCCGCAGCTGCAGTCTTTTCAGGAGCCGGTGATCGGGTGGTGGGCACAGGGCGGCCCTGCACAGGGGCCTCTTCTTCTTCTTCTGACTCCTCACTTTCCTGCTCATCAAACTGCTTGATCATATGAGCACCCACATTCCAGCACTTCTTGAAACTCTCCTGTAAAACGGTTGACTTCTGATCATCCCCACGCGACGTTGGCTTCTTGTGCCAACTCCGTATGTCATCCTCTTCCACAATATCCTCCTGATAAAGGGCAGCAAGGGTCTGTCCAAACAGAGGAAGACGGTCTGAGGAGGCACAACACTCCTAGTTCCATCAAATAATTCCAAATCAGAAATACATACCCTGAGATGCTAGTCTGACGTGACACATACCTGTAGCACCTCGATAGTCTCCACAGGATCCACGCCACCGATCTTATCAATAAGCTCGCCCCATCTGCTGACTACAGCATTGATCTCCTGACGCTGCTGCGCCCCACCACCCTCCACGATCTTGATGCGGTTGACGATGGAGCTAACGACAGCCTCCCTGACCCTTCGAAGAGGCACATTGTGTGCCATGCGGAGCGTCTTGAGTTCAACGGCGGCGTTGTCGACTGAATGACTTTCCGCAAAAGCGCGCTCGAGTGACAGTTTGACTTCGTGCTGGAATTCGGAGAATGCGGCTTCGTCGGCTTGCTGGACCAGGTTCGATGTGCCAGTGAGCGGTAGGGAGGCCACGGACGACGACAAGTCTGATCCACCAAAGCGGTCGTCGTCGTCATCGTCGTCATCTTCAGACTCGGACTCGGAGGTTTCTGAGCCCGCGTCAGAGAGGTCCAAGTCAGATGCATTGTCACCTGTATTATAGTACTTTGTAAGAAAAATGACAAGAAATGAGATAAGAGGCAATACCAATGCGCATGAGTCGATGATTGATGGGGTGCTCTACTTCGTCTACTTCTTCATCCTCGTCATAAGAAAGTTCAGGCCAGATGATAACATTTGTGTCTGGTCCGAGTCTTTTTAAAGCTTCTGGGTCTTGATCTACAAAAACGAACAAGTATAGAAAAGCTGCAAAGACCAAGAAATGACGCACTGGCTTCGGCCTCTTCGTAGTCGGAATCCACCTCATCATTGTCTTCCACCTCATCCTCTTCTCCGTCTTCGTCCTCTTCATCGTCATTCTCCTCGCTCTCACCCTCGTCAGGATCACTATCTTCCACGTCCTGCAACCTTCTCGAAAGCCTCTGAAAGGGCAACAAGCGCGCACCAGGGCCCACAACAACACCATCTCCAACCAAACACCCCCTCTCGACGCGAGACCCGTCCTTGATCTGCACACCCGCCGACAATATACTGTGCTCGATCGTGCAGTTCGGTCCGACGACGACGCCGTCGAACAGATACGAGTTCTGTATGACCGATCCAGCACCGATGGTGCATTGCTGGCCCAGCACAGAAGCAGAGACGTGTGCATTGTCGGAGATTTGGCAGTGTGAGCCGATGAGGGTGTTGTTCCCTATTTTGCAGGTTCTGGAACGGGGGTGTTAGGCATGGTCGTGGTGCATGAGGAGTACCACCACCTACCTAGAAAGTGTAACGGTATTGTCTTTTGCGATGTACTTGTTCCCGCGTATGTGTTCGTAGGAGTGGCCCCCTGGATGGTTATCATCTGGGACAAGAGGGAATGTCCAGCGGGCGAGAATATCCTTGCTATACCAGAATCAACACAGGAAGTTGAGCATCGGGAGAGAGGAACTGACCTAATGGCATCGTAGCTCTTGGTATCTTTGACGCGCGCCGCATACCCGTCACTTGCAATATAGCAGTATATGTTTTTCATGAGAAGATCAGACGTGAGGACGCCATGCACAAAGTCTTTTCGTATGTCCCCATAGTCGAAGTTATCCTGGAACAACGACGGCACCTATCACAAAACGATATTAGCCTACTAGGAAAGTGACACGATGTTTTTCAAGTGCCCTACCTCAACAGAGCAGACATCGATCGCACAATCTATGAGGTCGTTCCTGATCTCGACCTCGGGATGGTCCTTCAGAACCTCGCGCGGTACACTGGCATACTTCTTGGTCGGGTACCCCGTCACGGCTTCATAGTACAAGCACTCTGACGTCTTCGGGTCGACCACGAACACCGCAGACTCGCCCTTCGATCTGCACCCACAACCATCAGTCCCCAACACAACCCGGCGTAGAAACACCTCACCTCGTGCGATGCCTCACTCCGCTCTCCTTCACGACCATGGTCATGATCGCATCCTTGTTCGTTCTCCGCCTCTCCTTGTGCACACGCACGACCTCGTCGATGCGCACGCTGCTCACCAGGTCCCCCGTGACAAGCACAAAATCAGACGTGATGATGCCGTGCGTGTAGATGTCCCGCATCGCGTCGCCCGGCGAGAAGGTCTCCCTGGCAGTCATGATCGGCACGATCTTGAGCCCCGCGCTGGGCTTGGACCATTTGGAGTTTCTGTGTGCAAGGTAGTTAGATGCGTGGACGGTGTGAAAAACGGTGAACGAGGACGTACTTGATGGCGGCTTTGACGAGCTCGGCGTGTGAGCGACATATCACGAAGATTTCCTGGACACCCGCAAGAGCGAGACTCTCGAACGTCCAGTCCAGCAACGGCGCATTGCAGATCGGCAGTAAGCACTGAGTGTAAGAGGCGTTAGTATGCTGGGCTCACAGCATGGGCCTTGACCCACCCTGGGCTTGTGTAAGGTCAACGGTGAAAATCGCTTGTTGAAGCTGTCAGCGAGGATGACAGCCTGCAGGACGTCTTCCTCTCCGATGAGGGACTTTTCCCTGCCAGATGCAGAGGATTTGGGGGGCATTTTGAGGCGACTGACTGGATGATATCGACTCGGCCATCGCACGTTTTCTGATCCGACATCGAGTCATGTTCCAAAAAGTCTGCCCATTTGCATTCACCACGAAGCCCGTGTGTTGTTGAAGCCCTCCAGATGAATTACAAGGAGAACGTATGGACATGTTGTACTCGACCCGAATCACGAGGAAAATAGAGGGTATCAATGATGAGATTGTTCAACATTACGTGGTGAAACACGGATCAAAGTAGTCATGATGAGTAGGGTCGTCGTCAGGAGAAGGAGTAAACCGAATCCAACGAGTAGCGTATTAGAAGTGATAGACAAGGCATAAACAGAAGAGAAGGAACTGCCGATGTCGAGGATGACATTGAACCCACACGACATACCAAAGCACAAATTAAGAGAAAAGTAGGGGAAAAAAAAAGAAGCTCATGTCGATCGTGAGGGAGAGCTAGATCAATGCAACCTTATTTATGCAGCAGCAGCAATTACAGGAGTGGCAGCAGGAGCGGGTTCTGCGGCGGGAGTCTCCTCAATTGGAGCGGGAGCAGCCGCATCCGCAGCCGCCGGATCCTCCAAAGGAGGCAGGGGAGCAGGCTCGTCGATCATGGGGGGGTGCTCATCGACTTTAGCAGGAGTAGACACTTCGCTCTTGGCCTTGTGTTTGAAGAAGTCACCGACGCGAGCAGAGATGCGCCGGCTAACCTTGAGAGCCTTGTTATCATCCTTCTTCTTTTCTTCGACCTACCATAGCCTTGTCAATGATTATAAAGAGAAAAAGGCGACGGAGACCGACCTTTACCTCCTTGGTAGGCTCGGGGGCAGGTTCACCAGCAGGCTCAGGTGCGGGTTCCGCAGCAGGTTCCGTCTGGGCAGGTTCTGCTGGCGTAGTCTCACTGGGAATGATGTCAGACAGAGTCGATCACTGAGAATATAAGACGCACGTCTCCTTGACTGGCTCAGCAGGGGTCTCGTCGACTTTGGGGGCCTCAGGAGCGGCCGACTCTGCGTTAGCCTCTGGGGCAGGGTCCTCCTTGGGCGCCTCCTCGGTGGCGGCAGCGGGTGCAGGCTGTCATGCAAATATAGGACCCTTGATCCGACCGAGGATAGGATAGACGTACCTCCTCCTTGAGCTCATCCTTCTTCTTGTCTTTCTTGGGGCTCTTTGGAGTCTTTACCTTCTTTGCGCCCTCTTTGAAAGAAGAGAGCAGCTTGGTGAGGAGGTTGGGGCTCTTTGGCCGGTCGTCCTTCTTCGCCTCCGCGGCGGCCTCCTAAAAGAAAGTGTTGAGATGGATTAGGGGTAGCACGTGAGTGCGACTTACGGCCTTGGCCTCCTCCTTGGCGGGTTCAGCGGCTGCGCTCTCAGCCGCAGGCTCTGCTGGAGCGTCGCCGGATGCTTCGGCAGCGGTCTCCTGAGAAAGATGTCAACAAAAAAAAATTTAACGAGTACAACGACGACATACAGCAGGCTTGGGTTCTTCTTCCTTGGGTGCCTCCTATAGAGTGTGAATAGGTGACAGAAAGAAGGACAAAGGACACGTACAGTGGTAGCAGGGGTCTGCTCGGGGACAGCAGATGGCTCTGGGGCAGGCTCAGTGGTGGCGGGCTCGGGGACGGGCTCGACAGCCTTGACTTCCTCGGGGGGAGCAGCAACGGTAGCGTCTGCGGACATTATAAAAGGGGGTTTGAAAGGGAGCTGGAGGAGAAAGGGAGTGAGCGACGCGTCGAGTGGAAGAGAAGGGTCAGACAGACGTTGAGAGACTATAGTATGACAAGAGAGAGAGGAGCGTGCTGCGCAGCGCTGGGCCCGTTGGGAGCAGAGAAGGAAGAGAGAGAGGAAGAGATACGGTTTCGAACAAATTCCGCGCCTCTCTTATCCGTATTTGGCTCCGCTTATGCGCCAAACAAAAACACTTGCCCTAATCTTTTTGACTTGAACTCCTTCCCGTTTGGGGCACTCGCTGGTCACACGCCGTCCACTCTGCGGCTTCGATGCAATATCCTGGAAGAAAGATGCTCGCAGCAGAATACGACGTGCTCGCTGTGCGCTGTGGTTGAGGGCGACGAAAGATATGCTGTGGGTGGCGTGACCTTTGTTGATGAGACATCCCAAATATGGGGTCGCTTTTTCAAATGTCACATAAAAAATTCCTGCATGTTTGGCGGATCATGCATTCAATTACATCGCTAAACCTGTCGATCGCTCTCAGGGCAGGGCGAGACGGACACAGTGGGTCGTCGCTGTGCATTCCTGTGGGCAGTCCACGAACTTGGGCTTCTCTTTCGGCGGAATGCCAGATCAAAATGCGTGGATAACTAAATCACCCTGTGACCATGTGAAGAGTGGGCATGTCGCTGTCACACTACCCACTCGCTGTTCACCCCGGTGTAGACAGCACAGTCGTGACGTGGTCTCCTCCCAAGAACGCGTCGAGTCCAGTGAGCGGTTCTTCGCTCTCCCACCTCCACTTTACTATCCTTTAGTATTTCGCATCAATGACGGCTCCAGACTCCGCGCCGTCTCCTTGACTTGCCAGTTGCCACGTCCCTGGCCTTGGGGAAAGTGGCCACGTAGTTATAGCAACTAGTAGCGTCTACTTTGTTCCCCTGCCCTTCAAAGAGACCGACATATCCAGGACACAAACCTCCCTCAAATCTTCTCCATGACGTCATTCATCTACCGAGACGTACTTGAGCAAACGCTCCAGTCTTGTCCTCTGCCGACTCACAAGTCGAATCCTGAGGGACCATCATGCTGAACGCCACCCAGGCCCACGCTTGTGCCCCAACTGCCACAACCCCTGGACTACTCCATCTCAGAGCATCTGTTCCTCATTAATACCCATCCTCCGTAGTGCACCTTCACCATCACCATGATGCTCCTTCTGCTGCTCATCCTTTGCCTGCTGCTGGCAGCATTTATCATGCTTTTGTTGGTCACCCTTTCCGTCCCGATAATCAAAACCATCTATCTCTTCCAGCTGGTGGCACAGGATTCGATCGCGTTCGTGGATGCCAGTGCTAGTGCATCGGCTACCTTTGGCGTATGGGGGTACTGCATCTCTCCATTGCAGGCATCGTAGGCCATTTCGCCATGTCGGATCGTCCCGGCTCCTTATTACACCTTGTCAGCGCGATTGGCATCGGTTTTCAGACAACCGAAGAATGCTCCGAGGTGAAGCTCGGGTACACTTTTGACTCCACTGTGGTCGATGCTCTGTGTGTTTGGCTGGTGCTATCGTTTCTTCACCAGCTGAATGCCTTGTACAGTCAAGCAAATGATATAGCAAACACTCTCTCCCGCGCATCGACCTTTGCCTTGGTTCTCCATCCAATCGGTCAGCACAGCATACATACATCCCATCACTCTCTTCCATGTTGCTGATAGTAGACCTAGCATGTTGTTTGACATTCGTGGCCTACCTCATAGCGGTGTACACCTACGTCCAGCGCCGTCGTGTGTCACGTGTCAGCGTCCAACCCTCTCGTCTGCCACCAATTCTTCTCTTCGTCAGCACCACACTCGCATCAATACTTTCTCTCGTCGCTTTCGCCATCGACGCTGGCGTTGTGGGCGTACTGGGGAAGTCAGTCCACGACAACACCGACAGGCTAGTGACACTGACCTGGGGAAACGGGGTACGTACTCGAGACACGTCCTCGCGTGGTCACTTACCCTGTTGATAGGTTTGGGTAACATTGGGTGCAGCCATCGCCCTTGTGACCTGCCTCCTCTGCCAATGGAGACGTTTTGGCTGCTGTGGTCGGCGTGGCTAGGCTTCTCTGTGGTAATGGCAGTACGGTTGGTATTAAAATGCAACACGACCCATGACTTGAGTACGTAACCTAAACGAATAATGATGCTTACAATTGTGACATTCGGAACAAATCACGGAATATGCATAATTGATCCCGTTTTCCGCGCTTTCAGGGTGAAATTTGGTCTGGTCTCTTCAATATGCTCTGCCTAGTAATGTTGGTCTAAGAATTCATTATAAGGATGACATTGACAGCCCCTGCCATCTGAACAACATGCTACCTAATGGAACACGCCATGGCAGCCCTGCAGGAACATATGACATGGAAGCATACGAGGGAGTAGCGCTGCAGAACCATCTCGGACCCGCCCGCCAATGTCATGGCCCTATTAAGCCGTTATGATCGGAGTGGCCATGCACTGAAGCCACCCTCTCTCCGCTCCTTCTGAATATGAGGCAGCCTCGACAACTGTTCATCCGCGCTGCTGTTTCCGGTCCGCCTTCCGAACAAGGTGGATCAGACGTAGGGTCATTGAACGTCTTAGGTCTGTCTCCGACACATGCAGGCATCTGTATACCTAATCCTTTATTCAGGTGTTGAAACGTAGTCCCTCTGATCAGGGTTGTCCGGACTACATGCCGCACGTAAACCACTACTTGCGAAATGCATCGCGGCGCCAGAGGAAATGTTTGCGGAAAATATCTCAAAAGGTCAAGGCTGTCCAGCGCTTGAAACGGTACGACTACACTACGTCAACGACTGGACGAATCACAAAGGCCAACTTATCGAGCATTCGGCCTTTGTTTACCTTTGAGGGGAGAATGGGAACAACGTGGAATTTTGATCGTAGACAAACCATTGAACATGTGTATAATAATACTATTCAGATGCTGTATCATCATCGGTAGAATCGTAGGTAGTAGGATCACGGAAGACTATCAGAGAGTGAATTTGCCCTCTTGAATCATATGAGACATTGGTAGTAGTAGACGACTGCAAGGTCGCACTTCGGATATCCAAGATGAGCCGACAGCCAGTAATGCTAACCAGGCAACACCAGAAAATTGCTACAACATGGAGGGATTCAACCTACTAAAATTGTCAGGTCTCGGTTGTCCTGAGATGAAGGAAACCTACAGATATAACAAGCGACAACGGCAAGGAAACAAGCACATAAAGTAACACTCTGGTGATGTTGGTCAGGGTTCATCGACCAGTGGTAGGACTCACGCAAAGAAGTATATCAGATTTCCTTCTATAAGAATAGCTCTAAGGTGTCGAACCCCATACCGAGTTACTGGCGAGGAAGATCTAGAGCACTGAATGGCGGCCCACAGAGCAAAAGAAAATAATAGAAGCTCATAAGTGAAGCCTACAGAAAAAAAGATATATATCCTGATATCTTTTGCGAGTAAATTGCCAGTAGCTTGAGACATCGAAGATAGCAATCAGTTTCCACTAAATATCACTGGCAGTCAATGACTGACCTCTAAGGGCGTCCAGTACAAACATGACGGCAACTTCTATGATGAAACCTAACACCACGACGAACGTTACTCTTTTTGAACGGTCGTAAAGAACATAAAGCCGCATTTGAAGAATGACTGAGGGTGTAAGACCGCAGCATTATGTAAACAATATGAAGAACACCTACTTTGCACAAGTATATATGGCACCAGGACAAGCCAGTCTTGCAAGATGGGGAATGTATTGTTGTCTATGCAAAGTTGATTACATAAATGATGAAGACACCCACGCAAAGTTCGTGCTTACAGCTGCCATCAGAGCCAGTGATAGTATAAATTGATTATATCCTAAGGCTAGATGGTGAGAGACTCACAACTACCAAGATAGTCAATCATCAGCTGTGCATTATATGAACTTAGTGCTTGCCTCATTCGGGCTATTCCAATTTGAAGTGTATACTGGCTGCCATAAACATTATGTCAACCTTGAATAATTTCAATGACCTACCTCCAGTACAAAGCCTATCAATGATCATCAGCTCGAGCACTATTGAAATGGACCCAGTGAAGGACGCACAGGGTGACTATGACACTAAAGTATCGCAACTGAGTCAACTGAACTCAAAAATAAAGTCAGGATGGTTCATATATTTAGTGCTTACCACGAGATACATCAGGGTGGTCACTGACATGGGCTTTTTCTGTACAATCTCAGACATGTCAGATACTGTGGTCCAAGAAGGGGAGTTGGGATACCCAAATACATTCAACCTTTCCGGAAGACATTGGGAGCATGAATCAGATACATATGTTACCAAATAGAGGGCCTTTACCTCCTTGGCTAGTGTAATTGCTGATCAACCTAATCAGTTTCAGAAACATCGAGCGAGTAGCACATCGTATCCCAACCACAATCATAGAGTATCAGGGCAGGGGGTACCACTGTAAAAATCAAATTTAACAGGGCAAGAATTTCATAGAGTGAACTGGTTACTTGTCAGTGGATTGGCCATTTGATTAGTTTGTGTCGTGTCAACGAGCTGTGAGTTGACTCAGTTGAGGCAGGAAAATGGGAGAAGTTGGCGACAAGGCACGACGTTACTTATATCCCCAATCTTAATGATCGAGAGGGTTCACCTTTGCTGTGCGAGTCAGACTGATTTGAAAACAAACCACGCTGACTGCCCCTGGGGCCGCCGCATCGATGAATGGCGGTGGCTGAAGTCTCCGTGAACGGAAATTTTAGTGCTCTTGGTCTGGGTGTCACGCATAGTTGCGATTTCAACCAACTGCCTCGAGCGCACTCAGGCTTGTGATATGGAAGGTTTGAATGTGCACCGAACTCACTTGATTGTGACTTGAGAAGTACGAAAGGGCGCCAATGATCAGCACCACTCGGTACTGGACTGGCACCTGCCGTCCGGGCTCTAAAACGGAGAAATTTAGGTTCGTGACTCACTGATATCCAAAACTTGTAGCCAGCTTGGGTGACATATCATGTTCGACTCTTCAAGCTACCCCATAGCGGTGTACACTGGGCAATGTAATTACGGCCGACCACCGCGCCATCCAGCGCCGCCGTGTGTCACGTGTTAGCGTACTCGCATTTTCCATCGACACTGGCGTTGTAGTACTACGGCGCGCTTCGGAAGACAGTCCGCGATGACACCGACAGACTAGTGGCGCTGACTCGGGGTAAGTACTCGACATCGCGCTGTCACTTGCCCTTTTGATCCGCCTTTATAGATTTGGATAACGTTAGGTGCAGCCATCGCCCTTGTGACTCCTGCCTAGGCTGCCTCGTCTGCTAATGGAGACGTTTTTGGTTGCTGTGTCGCATGGCTAGGCTTTTCGTGTTTGGTCCGTGGGAATGGCGGTGCGTTGGTATTAAAATGCAAGCACGGCTCACAACTTGAGGAGAAATAAGTACGTCACGAATAATGACGCTTGCCATTGCGACCTTCGGATCAAATCACGGAATATGCATAATTGATCCCGTTTTCTTCGCTTTCAGGGAAAATTTGGTTTGGTCCCTTCAACATGCTTCAACCAGTAATGTTGGTATGAGAATTCGATATAGAGATGACATTTACAGCTTTTACCATCTGAACAAAATGCTATTTAACACGTGTGTGCAACACTCGGTGCTATGGCAGCCCTGCAGGAATGCACGACATGGAGGTATACGACTCGGGGGTAGTGCTGCAGAACTATTTCAGACCCGCCGCCAGTGCCATTGCTCTATTA
>Ga0307518_10000016_pt1 | contig 114248 bp, 122 predicted proteins | sample 25_EM_MG_FD_203889 | JGI IMG/M metagenome (GOLD analysis project Ga0307518, IMG submission 203889) | Populus trichocarpa ectomycorrhiza microbial communities from riparian zone in the Pacific Northwest, United States - 25_EM | ecosystem: Host-associated > Plants > Roots > Unclassified...
CGTTGGACCGGACGGTGGGATAAATTCGCCGTTGAACGTCACGAGCACGAGGAGCTCCGGTGGGGGACTCTCACCATGCAAGATAAGTTTGCGGATTGGGAACACAAGCTGAGCTTCATTGTGGGAACAGTAGGAAGCTGGGCGGTCGCAAAGACCTCCGCAGGGGATGAGAGTTATATTCCAGTATGTAAATCCCTGAAAGTCTGAATGAGCTGACGGACGCTGCGTTCCATATACAGGTGACCGGTGACCGTTCTTGGGTGGACGTGGTCCGCAACCAGTCGACATTCGGTCAACTTTTTAGCGCTGTGGTTGACACTTTACTATACCGTATTATTCACTTCACTCACGGTTGCACTGGTCAATATTGGCCAGCCGCGAGTACAGAGGATAATGTGGTCATTCGACAATGCCGCCCTTCCCACACGTCTGTCGAGGCTGGTAGCAGTGAGATGCGACGTCCCAAATAGAAGTGTATCCACTTGACACTTGTGCATCATCTACGACGACTGTACTTCTATCCAGGTGCGTGCCACTTTATCAACTAGTATCTTTTATCTCCTTTGCGAGATCTCGTACGATTTCGTATGCTACATCCGGTCCTTTTACGAACCTTCTGGAAACCGTAGCCTTCCACTGCCTGCTGTTCACATTGCGCACTACGGCTGCCAGCATTCCAACGCGCGTATCATCGACCGATGAGGATGTATCGAGGGGCACACTCGGGACGACGTGGATACTGGCTGGTATAAACCACTTGGGACATGATCGCGCAAACTTCTCGATGTGGTTTGGCAGCCTCTCTGGATCTCTACCTGTAGGGTGAATGTAGAGAACACCAGACCGAATGCCCAGCTTCAAGAACCTATTATATAGTCTTTAGAACGGACATGGCCACGGTTTTACTATCCTCACCCTGATGCTCGTGACCATCTCTCCATGTTACCCTCAGCATCTGCCTCGTCGAATGGTGGCACAGCAACAAACACGACGTTATCCAACATCCACCCAAGTGAATACACCCACGACTGTATCCCATACACAGTGGGAACTGTGACGAAGACATTTTTCGCAGCTCTGAAATCCAAGTCCAGTCTCTGCATAAACTAGCAATGGACTTAGAAATGTTGCAGAGACAATTTAATGCTGTATATTACGTAGCGTTTTTCGTCATTAGATGGTCCCACTAAGCTGGAAATCCGCTTCAGCCTGACAACTAAAACATATCCAACATTCCGCCACTTACAATATTACGATGTCGCTGTCCGTAATGCCCTGGGTCTGTGAATTCCCCATCGAACGCGAGCTATAAGATGTGTAACAAACCTTGTGAACGCACTCCTCTTAAGTAGCTTGTAATGGGGCACAGGGCTGGACTCTACTTGGCATGTGGCAGCTCACACCCTACACCCCACGAGGAGAATACAAACGCAGCCAGCCTGGCACACCCTGCATTGCCCCGGATCAAGATAATGCGCAAGCAGACAACCCTAGGCTGTACGCCGTCTCGACTTCTCGCGTTAGCCTGCAGGCCTACGGCGTGGGGCCTGCAAGCTCAGGGCCTTTATCTCGACAGACCGTGAGCCTGTTTTTCATGTGGAAACCTTGCGATGCTGTTGACTCAGTGCCTGCTGCTACTACTGGGGAGGTGGTCATGTGTGGATATTTGTCGTACTAGAATTCTGGTTCTCGACCCGCGAGGAACAGAGTTTTCGTACTGGGTGCATTTCCTCGGTAGGTATCAAGTTCAATGCGCCCTGCAGTTAATAGATCGGAAAAAAAGAAGATCTATTGGAAATTTACATGTATCACAATTTCATTGAAATGCGCGGTGAGTTACTAATCTTAGAACCGTCAGTCGTCTCGTTATTCAATCTCAGCACCTGAGGCAAGCATACAGCAGAGGCCTATCTGAAAGATTCTATGTAAGTGCTACGTATACCCCTATTGATCAGGACTCAACAGTATTTGTAGTCGCGTTAGCATTATCGATCACGATTTGCATCGACCGTTTACAGATCCTAACCTACGTGCATTGTGGAGATATGTCAGGGTCTCTGGCTCAGGCAAGCCGACGTAGGTCAATGGGTTCAGACCCACCCGGGCGTTTTTAAGTATTGTCGGAACTAGAACCTTCGGTTATCGCTCCAATCGTGCAGCGAGAAACGGGCGAAAAGTGATGGTGCTTTTGAACCTCTCATCCTCGTGTAAGGCGTGCATCCAGGTCACATAAACAGACATCTCCCAGTGGATGCATCACCCTGTTCCGACCAGTAGGCCTTGCACATCCATCCCAGGTTACGGAAGATTGTCATCCGCTGAATTCCTGATGGAACGACTAATCGTGTAAGTCAATTCAACATTGATATCGTGCTTGCTATTGGACGGTCGTACCAGTGTCGTAGGCCAAACAAGAGTTGGGAAATCATCTGTGAGTTCACTCCCTCGGTCTCGTCGATACCAGTGTTCATCAGTATCCTAGTTTATTTGCGATTTAGTGCCCGACTCCACCAAGGTCGGACAGGGTCTCCAACGCGAAACAGATAAGGCGCAGTCCGTCGACTGGACCTACAATGGAATCAAACTCATTCTTGTGGATACCCCCGGCTTTGATTCCGCTCGCGAGGACGACGAGGAGAACCTCGGAGCGATTGCGACATACCTAAGGACAGAGTAAGATGTACATTGACCCTGTTGCCAATACCGTCTTATCCTTCTCTTAGACATCGCTCACAAACACCCCAGCTTTGCGGTCTTGTATACGTGCACATGATTACTGATATACAGGTGGGGACCGCATCCACATGCATCAGGATGTTTCAACAGTCTTGTGGCTTGCACTCGATGAAGAACGTTGCTATTATCACGACCATGTGGAATAATGTTACTTCTCACACTGGGGAACAATGGGAGAAAGCATTAGGGGCTCTATTCAAACCTCTGCTAGACGATGGCGCTGTCATTATGCGTCATGATAGAACTCCTGAGTCTGCAACCGCCATTATCAACCATCTTCTCAATGAGCATACTACTCCGTACATCGCTCATGAACTCGAGGACATCGACATACCTCCAGAAGAAACAGTGGAAGCGAAGAAAAATAAAGCCCCCACCAAGGCGGAAGACGACAGATCCGTAATCTGGAACAAGACTTCATCGGTGGCTGACGAGGAACCCGCCAACGAGCTGCCAGGGGTTCCAATGAAGGGAGCCCGCAGACGGAATGAAACTGGGTGCGTATTGACAAGCAACCAGCTGGGAGCATGTAACACTAATGAGCGGGTCGTTGCACTCAGCAACTTCTCTCGTGTGCAAGAAAAACGGATATTCGGCAAAACAAGCCCGGAGAAGGCAAGAAGAGTCGCACGTTACTCTGTTAGCGCCCTGTCCAAACCTAACTCGTCATGCGTCATGGATTGTGTCCAGCTCCTTATATTCGTTAAGTATGTTGTCAGAGACTCCTTCGGTTGAATTCTAAGCTGATTGGCAAAAGTCTCTCAAAATCCACTCTAGGATCTACCCGCAATGTTGTTTCACAGAATGTAGCCCTTCGAATTCTCGAATTTGCACACAGATTAGAAATCGATGTTCAAAATATGGAGCAACAACGGCAAACTTGCAAATCGATCCTAGACTTTAAAGGTCTCCCTGAACTGCGGGACTTTCTGAAGAAGTTTGAGGGTTTTCTTTTGAAGACCCGGCGTCTCTGGTCAGATGCACAGAATCATGCAAGGATTGTGGGTTGGCTCCGTTCGCTGCATACGCATTCATTTTTTCTCGCATCCAGGGAATCAGCGATATCGGAGCGCATTTGGAGGCACCGGAAAAGCGGTTTTCCTTCATTGAATGGCTGTTTACGAGTCGGAAAACAGAACGCGGTAGGGCAGGTCCATGTCACCCTTCGCATCGCTAACTATTATAAACAGCCATTTTGACCAGGATTATGGATTTCTTGGTAAACATTGCTGATGGTATGCAGGCCGCGATGGACTGGTGGGCCCCCGTATTTGAGGCCATGGAAAGACTACAGGAGCAGGTTGCCGATTACTCCTACGCGACAGGAGAGTTCACGTTAGAGAAGGACATTATGAGGTACATTTGCACTGCGATGGATTTATACTACAGTGCAGTAAGTATACACGTTTCTGTTTACACGGGAAATCCATCTGACTTTACTCCCCATTTAGTATGAGACGTCTGTGAAGGAAATGCTCCAGGTAGTAAGTGTGCAAGTTTCTGTAGGAACGGGATATCATCTGAACTTTCTCCCTATGCAGTATGGGATCTCTGACAAACTGCGCCAGGCAGTAAGTGTGGAAGTTTCTGTAGGTATAGAATACTATCTGACTTTATACAGTACGAAAAACCTGTACAAAAACTTTCTAAAGGCACAGGAAACAAGTCCTAATTCGCTGCGCATATCCGCACAGTGGTCCTGCGGGTGTACAATAGCCACCACATATACTATCTGTTGTTCCATACAATACTCTTACCGTCGACCGCCGCTGAGAAGTCCGTGAAATATAGTGTTTTGTCCTGCGGGTTAATGTTCGGAATGATGACGATCGCTGTGATGTAATGAGGTGTTCGGAGTGAGACTAGTAACACGGCAAGGAAAAGCTGGTGTCTACGGTTTGACCACAAGTCGATATACTTGAGACAATCTGTACCTACAATTCTTCTTACAGTTTCGGGGGGACTGTTGTTTTTGATTGCAGTAGAAATTAGAATACATAGGCCTAATACAATACAATTGTCAATTGTTTTTGGTCCGTAGTAGTCGGGGGGTTCGAAGAAGAGGGAAGTGGGAACTCGACACCTCATCGCGGGGAGTTAGTATGTACCTCCAGTGTCCGCGCCCTGGGTGACGAGAAGCCTTGGAGGTGTTCATCCAGAAATCGACTCCGCTCCAGGTTTGGAGTGTGGTCCTGGCAGAAAGGGTGTAGAGCATTATACACCGTACTAGAGCATATATCAACGTGTCTCAAAGACTTCGCTTCATCGAGTCATCAGCAGCCATACCGCGTGGACGCCATTCTGCCCATTCTACCTCGGTTGACCTTGGGCGTGAGCCCCGTGCTCGCAGCACATCGACGGTCAACTCTTTATTCGCCATGTCATCAAGGAACAACAACTACGAACGTCTCGAAGGCGGCATGGGCCCCGCCCGACCTGGCGCTGGCAAAAAGCTGCAGTGGAAGAAGCTGGCCATTGCCTGCACGACGCTCATTGTACTCGTTTGGTTCTTGAGCCCAAGAGGAGATGGAGGAGATGGTCTCTTGCCTGGTAAGTCCTCGCCAGCAGTACCCTTATTGCTTCAGACCCATCTGCCCTCCCAGACGATGTATATCCATTCTACACGACAACGGGCCCTCACCAGAACATACACACTGCTAATCCTCCCTCGCCTTCCAAGTTTCCTGCTCTACCATCAACTTCCGACCCACAGACTGTCCCAACATCCCCAGAGACAGACCCAGATCCGCTCAAGACAGTACACTGTGCAATCCCACACTCATCCACATCCTCGCTTGTGCAATACGCCCTCATGATCGATGCAGGCTCGACAGGGTCACGTATCCACATATACAAGTTCCACAACTGCGGACCCTCGCCTGCATACGAATACGAAGTATTCAAGCAGATCCAGCCAGGACTGTCGTCGTATGCGGGACAACCGCGTGCTGCTGCTGAGAGCCTTGATGTCCTTCTTGACGAGGCACTCCGCGTTGTGCCTGCGTCTCTACACAGCTGTACGCCCGTCTCAGTCAAGGCCACCGCAGGACTGCGCCTGCTAGGTGCACAGGAGAGCATCGAGATATTGGATGCGGTCGAGGAGCATCTGTTGAGTGCGTATCCATTTATACTACCCGACCGAGACGCAGTCGCAATCATGGATGGGAGGGATGAAGGTGTATATGCGTGGATCACGGCCAACTATCTTCTCGATACGATCCGCGTGGACTCACCTGCGGGTGCTGCACCATATGCAGTACTTGACCTGGGCGGAGGCTCAACACAGATCGTGTTCGAGCCGGAGCGGGCTGAGAAAGAGGGGGTAGGGCTCAAGGATGGAGAGCACAAGTACGAGCTGGTGTTCGGCGGAACGACAAGGATGCTATATCAACACTCGTATCTCGGATATGGCTTGAAGAGCGCACGGGGGAGCGTGCATCGGCTGGTGGAGTTCATCGACTCGGTGCGCAAATCCCATGCAGACATTGACGAAGAGCATATACCGAGGATACCCAACCCCTGCTTGGCTCAAGGAACGACCAAGGAGGTCGAGATACCCCAGGTGAACGGAGAAAAGAAACTGGTGCTGATGGCGGGCGAGGATATCGGCAGCTTCGATGCATGTAAGCGTGTATTGGAGCTCGTTATGGCAAAGGATGCGTGCGTGTCGCTTTGCTTGGTGTATTTTCGTATATCTGACCAATTGTGTCCCGTCGCAGTGTCTGCGAACTAAAGCCGTGTTCATTCGACGGCGTCTACCAGCCTTCCCTGCTAGATGCGTTCCCGACAGGGAAGATCCTGCTGCTTTCCTACTTCTACGACCGGATCACTCCGCTCATTGGATCCACTGACCACGCAAACTCTGGTCTTATGATTTCCACCATTTCACAGCTCGCGAATCAAGTCTGCGCTGGGCCCGCGTCATGGAAGGAGTACTGGGGCAGTGATCCTGCTGTGATGGGGGAGCTCGAGGGTCGGCCAGAGTGGTGTCTCGATCTGAGCTTTATGCATGCTCTTCTTGTGCTCGGTTATGAGTTCTCCGAAGCACGGGGTGTTGAACTTGGGAAGAAAATTGGAGGGACAGAGTTGGGTTGGTGCTTGGGCGCGACGATTGCAATGGTCAGTGGTGGCGAGGTGCATTGTCAAGCATGAGTCCAGCGTATACTCCTTGTTCTTAGATCTCACATGGATGTATGGACTACTAACTATAAGTATATTGTGGACCTAAAAAGACATGAAAGTGTGTCATCGTCGACTCTTCATAGCCTGTCTTCTACTCTTCCCTGGTCTCTGACTTGCACCTCCTTTACCTTTGCCCTTTTTACTAGGACCCGCAGCGAAGCTATCCGTCGACGACCTCGTGTTTTGTTTTGATCTCTTTCCCTTTCCACCAAAGCCAAACTTTGCATCTCGTGCATTGCGCGGCATTTTCTTCCCGCCTTCCCCTCTTGCGTGTTTTGCGGCAGGACGGTCAGCGATTGCCTCTTCAACAGCAACATCAAAGTCCTCTCCGTCTGCTTCTGCATTCTCGAGTGCGCCCTTTCGTTCTGTCGATGGAAAGCAATAAGATGTGCACGCCTGTGCAGCCTGAAGAAACGATGACGTACTTCGTTTGAGTGACTTGAGCCGCTCAGCCATATCTTTCTTCGACCGCTCCCTCTCCTTCTGCTTTTCGATCTGCACCTTCTTCCCAAACTTCTTTGCCTCACGCTCCTTGCGCTTATCTTCTGTTTTCTTAATCCCTGCACGTTCATCCAGCAGTTTCATTCGAATGCGTTCCATATGTGCATCAGACTTGACCATTTCAGCAAAGTAGTCTGGTGGACGGGTAAACGGGAGGGAATGCTTTGCTGCCAGTGTGCGTGCTTGTTCGGCGGAGTAGAGAGCCTGTTTGTAGCTTGCATATACACGGTTAGTGTTCGTACGTGGGCACGGTGGTATGCAAGTAGACGTACAATGCAAGTTCGCGATTGAGGTCATCGTCAACGTCGACGTCGATTGTCTCTGGGAATGAGACGACCAGTGTTTCTGTCCATGGCAGAGAAGGATCTAGCTGAATCGATTCGCGTATGCGCTTTAGTGCTTGCTGGCGAGCAATGAGTATGGCACGGTGAAAGATATGTCAAACGGGAACTGGACAGACTGGGTTGTCGATTTCGACTTTTTGCGTTGGGACTGCGTCCGCGTCGACGACGCCCTCCTCGATGTCTTCTAGAGCAACTTCCTCATCTACCTCGGATCCACTCTCGTCTACCTGCTCATCGTTTTCCTCTGAGCTTGACTCCTCCACTTCGTCGAATTTTGGTGGGAACTTGGGCATGGTAGACTGATGACAAAAGTTGTTTACTCCATCTACGGCGTTATTTTTCCTCATCTGACGCACACGCCGAGGCAGACAAAAAAACCATGGCAAGTCAATCGTATTAGTGACTATGCGACTCTGGAATTGACCCTTTTCAGAGGCCCATACTGCTCCAAGGTAAGCCTATCAACGCATGGCCTTCATTCGATCTCGATTGCGCTTCGTCTCGCAGGCCACGAACGTTCGCTGACGCAGATCAAGTTCAACAACGAGGGAGATCTGCTTTTTTCGTGCTCAAAAGACCATATCATCAACGTCTGGTTCTCGCACAATGGTGAGCGGTTAGGAACGTACGACGGACACAACGGGACAGTGTGGACGATCGATGTCGACTGTGTGTAGTCCTCTCGTTCTCCAACGTAACTTGTCACGAGACACCGCTTTCGCAGCACAATCAAAATACCTTGTGTCTGGCTCGGCAGACAACACGCTCCGTCTCTGGAATGTCTCCAATGGCAAATGTTTGTACGTATGGGAATTCCCTACTGCTGTGAAGCGGGTCGCATTCAGCGACGACGACGACAAAGTGGTGTGTATCACTGAACAACGTATGGGTCACCAAGGTGCCATCCGCGTTTTCAAAATAGACCGCGAAGGCGATGGAACGAACCGTATGTCCTCGCACCTTTTGTCCTCTCTTCGCCAGCCCTCTCTTAATCTCATCCCCTTTACACAGAGACCCTCGAACCAGAGTACATGTTCAACCCGGTCGGGTCGAAAGCCACAGTGTGTGCTTTCACCTACAAACCCAATCTCATCATCACCGGTCACGAATCTGGAAAAGTCGCGCTGTTCGACGTCGTCACTGGCACGGAAATTCTGAATAATGAACGTGCGCATGGTGATCAGGTTACGGACCTCCAGCTATCAACGGACCGGACGTATTTCATTACGAGTAGTAAAGATAAGGCGGCTAGAGTTAGTTCTTCCCATGAATCCCGTTTTCCCACTGCTTATGCCCTCGAGCAGTTGCACGATACCAAGTCTCTACGGGTCTTAAAGACGTTCACGACGGAGACACCACTGAATAGTGCGGCGCTGACGCCGGACAAGCCATACGTGTGTTTCTCATCGGTGTTTGCATCGGTCCTGGGCTCATCCCTTTCCAGATTCTTATTGGAGGAGGCCAGGAAGCTATGCAAGTGACAACGACGTCCCTACGACAAGGTAAATTCGAGACTCGGTTTTGGCATATGATCTTCGAAGAGGAGATCGGCCGAGTAAAAGGCCACTTCGGCCCCATCAACACGTACGTATTATCGTGTTTTCTGTACTCCTAGATCTGATCACGCAGGGCAGTATCGCTGTCCACCCAGCAGGGACGTGTTACGCATCAGGAGGAGAGGACGGATTCGTTCGGGTACATCACTTTGACGAATCGTACTTCAAGGCAAAACCATATGGAGATCTCGAAATCGAGGATTGAATGTGCTTTTAGTAGATGGGTTGTATCGATGGGTTTGATGAGATTGTAACCTAAGACTGAGACAGTACGATCTGAAATACATGGAGGTAAAGAAAAAAGCTGGCTACCGACACAACAGATCACCATATCATATTATTATACCCCAACATGCACGAATGCTATCCGCTGGGATAGTGGTATCGTCTCTTCAAGCGTCTTCAGAGCCTCGTTCAAAGCCCTGGCGGCATCAATCTGGCTCAACGGCACAGCTTTTGATGGTGCATTTTTGTAGAAGACGGATAAGACGCGTCGCATTACTTCCTCATCTACGGCCCACAGTGTTCCAATCACGCTCTTAAATCCGACATACTGCAAGCACAAAGGCAGGCTCATGAGCTCGTCCGCAGAAGTCACGTCAGTCTTCATATTCTGGCTTGCAGACACGAATGCGAAGCGCGTCTGAGGCCGGATCCGCGCGATATCATACACCATCAAGTCACCGTCCCGCATCTCGAACGTTGTCCGGAACGGCCGTGCAGGGTCATGTAATACCGGACACGCGCAGTGTATCCAGTTGGCTTCTTTGAGTGCACCGAGGACTGTGGCTGTTGACACGTTCTCGCCTTCGACGCGGTTGAAGGGCACACAAGGCGGGATGCGGTTCCGAATGAAGTCGAACTCGCCATCGTTTTCCAGCGCATTCGGATGTCCGATCACGATGACATTCCCGGTCGCGGGTAAACCCCCCTGAGACGACAGAGACGGTGAGCGCGATGGCGATGGCGAAGGTGAGGGTGAAAACGGCTGATGGGATTTTTTTCGACCTCTCAAGAAACCAGATATGCTGGATGTCAACGGCGTCCGACGATGTTGGGGTGGTGCAGGGACCTCTCTACTACGCACCAGTGCGGATAGGGTGGAGGTGTACGATGATACATAGACGTGCGACAGAAGCGGTTCCTCCGTGTGATACGGGCCCGCTGCATGCAGAGGTATCGACGTGAACTTGCCAGTGGGACACCACCAGAGCCTCGAGCCTCTCGGAGTGCGAGATATCAGCTTCTGCGTAATCGGATGCACGACTTGGTCCCATAGCTCAGACAGGAGTTTAGCGAGTCGATCTTCGCGGGTTTTGGCGTCTGGCATCGCACCACTGTCCATTGTGAGCTCGTCGAATTGCGATCCCATGAGCGATACGTGCCTCAGAGACACGGCTGGGAGAGGAACGTGGAGCGGTTGCCCCGTACCCCAGATGATGATGGCATCGCACGAATACTGGCTGGCATTCACAACGATGACCGGCCCATCGCTCGCTGCTCGCTGGAGTTGACAAAAAAGTGGTTGAAGCAAGAAATCTGCGCATCCCCGCTTCCGTCTAATTTGCTCGATCACCGTCTCTCTGTCCTTGAGCAACGACCGACAGCTCTTCGATGTGACCGATGAAATCCTCGGCACGCTCTCCAACTCTTTATTCAACCTCTCGAACTCGTTCGCCAGCGCGACACCCTGCTCACCGGTGGCACGCAGATCATCCAGCATTGTCATAACACGCACAAGCTGTCCCCACACCAGCTCCCTTCCCTGCTCGAGCAGTTCTATAGCCTCTGCAGGTTGCTGGAATCTCAGCGCGCACGAAGCGCCATCGACGGCCAGCGTCGCTGCGTTGTGCACGACCAAACACTGTCTCAGCTCCGGCGATCGCATCTCTAGTGCAAGTGGATCCAGAAGGCGAATGCTAGTCCGATACGCGTCCACACCTGACGAGTGGCGGTACATCTCTGCATCGCACACCCACCGCACCGACGCCTGAAACGCAGGGATCGACGTTCCTCCTGTGAACGCCAGACTGAGTTCATGGTAGCCTTGCGCGTCCTTGAGTTCTGAAGGCTGATGTGTGAAGAGGTACTTCAGGAAATGCACTGTCGAAAGCTCAGCGTAGACTTCGAGAAGGAGGGAGTGGTCCGTAGGGCACAGCTCTTTCGCGCAACGGAGGTGATGGAAGATTGGCTCGAGGTCCTTGACTTCATGCCAGGGGAGAAAGCGGGCCCTTAGGATGCGGGAAAAGAGCAATTCGGACGACGCTCGCTCAGAATCATGCGACTGGCGCATGTACAGAGAGGCGCTACAGTGCAGATAAGCCTGGTGGAGATCAAACTCGTCACCCCGCTCGTGAAACCGGTCAAGAAGTGCTCCTGCTATGGTGTGCAACGCTGACGCCCGGTCAGCATGGGTAGGGTGAATGAGCTCTATGACTTCACGAGAGTGAGAAATAGCCTTGTCCAAGTCAGTGATTTCGCCATAAACTCTGAAACGGGTACCCAAGGACGAAGTAATACCATTCAGGATCGCAACGTAGTGAGGGTGATCCAAGGGGGCGTGTAGAAGGGCTTCGTTGAAGTAATGAATGGCAGAATGGATATCCGCGGGATCCCCCAGTCGCTCGAACCTGACGTCATGGCAAGTAGCCAAGGCCTCTAGCGCGAAGACAAGCCTCTCTGACTCAGCTGTATAGTGCTCCAAAGCAAGCCGATGGTTCTCGATAGCCTGCTCCAAATCGTTCAGGTTTCCCAACCTCATCAAGCGAAGGAAAAGGGCGTTCCCAAGGTTATTGAGCAGCATGCCCTCATCCTTGTGCTTGGGGGGAAGGACACGGAGAGCATCGGAATAATAATCAATGGCAAGTTCGAGATCAGGCAACCCCATTTGCAGATTATAGCGTATGATGAGGGCGTCAGCAAGATCGCTAAGTGCAGAGAAGCGAGTTGGATTCCCAGGCGGACGTAACTCCAATGCGATCTGAAAGTTCCGGATAGAAGACTCGAGGTCTTTGATGTCACCGTGAAGCTCAAATCGTCTAACAAGACCAGTCGCGAGACAAGTGATGATCAATGGATGATCAGGGTGACATTCTTCCAGCGCATGCAGAGCGACGCATGAATATTCGATGCTAGATTCGAGGTCGACATGGTCTTCAACAATTTTGAAGCGAGACAGGAGCGCATTGGCAAGGTTGTAGCATGCCGTAGCTTTACTCTCAGGGGGGGATGTATCCGCCGTGGCGTAATACTGGCTGATGGCCCGGTTGAGATCAGAAATACTCCCAGTAGACTGGAAGCGAGAGAACAATGCGCTCGCGTAGTTCATCAAAGGCATGAGGCGACTCGGATCTCGAGGGGGAAGGCTTTCTAGCGCGGCTTGCAGATGCTCAATTGCAAGCTCAATGTCCGTATTGACGCCGAGTTTACCGTAACGCATCAACAAGGCAGTCGCATAGTTTGCCAAGGTGCTCGCCCTACCGGGGTGTCCCACTGGTCGCAGTTCCAGTGCAGAGACATGGCACTCGATAGACTGCGAAAGATCAACGATGTCACCCTGGCGCTGGAATCGGATTGAGAGCACATTTGCGAGGTTCCCGAGGACTTTGCTGCGCGCATCGTCCGAGAGGACTGTGCTCGAGGAGGCGACGGTGAAGGCTGAGCGGTAGTGAGTGATAGCAAGGCTCAGGTCCGACGACTTCCCGTGGAGCTCGAAACGCGCATAGAAATCATCAGCCAGGCGTTCGAGCGGTTTGAAATCCTATCTCAGTGTTGGTCAGCCAAAGGAACGCACCAAAGAAACAACGTCACATACAGTCATTGCAACGTTCTTCCTCAGTACATGCCTGTGCGGGGAGCATGTAATAGTAAAAAGGGTCGGTGAAATAGCGGCCTTGGACCCACAGGATTTGAGAAGGAAGAAGAAAATTTCGACCACCTGTGGGGTGTTATACGTTCATCGTGAAATCCTGGGTGGACACTGTTTGACAGGCCCTGACAGTCACTGATGCGAACGAAAACTAATCATCCTTGATTGCAAGGGAGAGTTTTGTTTGGCTCCGGTAGCAACCTGCAACCATCTTCCAAAACTTTCGCATGCCAGGCTGGGATTGGAGACCCTGGAGAAGCACCAGGGATGGAATCAGGCTGAACGGTATACCCACACCGTAGTTCCAGCAGCTTGAGGCTAGTTCAAACTGTCACACTGCTGTTGTTTTAGCCGTAAAACCACGCACAGATATGACGCATCAACACGTCGATGGTGCATCCACAGATTTGTCGGTCCAGCGCAAATTTTTTGGTTGGTATCACATGGCAGCTTCGGGACGGTTTGCAGGGTTGGATGTGGAGGTCATCAGATGACACTTGGCAGTTGTGGCCAGCCTCAACAGCAATGCTTTGGCAACGCTGTCACGGTACTTCACTGGGTTACCAAAGTTATGCAAGCAGGATGGCCAACTACAGTCGACTCCCTTAAAACCCATGCCCGTCGCGATAGGCCATATGGTATGAGTTATGAGGGAGTATGGCCTTTTTGAAAGACTCACTGCCCAGACACTGGCCTTGTTGTACCATTTTTCACTGCGAGAACATCATGATGGGACGACGCGGCGCTAGTCTCACATTCCGCTCCCAGCGCTATCTGACGTCCACTATTCTGTCAAGATCATCCCGATCACTGGGTTCCAGCGCTGGGACCCCGTCCAGGAGATTAAGGCTGCGCCCCTCTCTTAACCTCGGCGAATTTTCCAGTTCTTGGGTCTGTGCGTGCCGTGTATACGTATTTGTATGTAGTTTATTTTTTCCCTTTCCCTATGTTCTTATGTCTCGTTCGACGAATTGGTCACGTTTTAGCATCCAAGGTTTCACGTTGCGACTTTGTTAGTGGTTTGGCAACTACCTCTTGTTTCGAACATCCTCAGTCAGTGGCATGTCTCTGTACTCTTCTACACTGAATTTCTTTATGGAAGCACGTTCCCGGTTGAATCCCTATGACCCAAACGCAGCGCAAGCCACTCCAATCCTTCCCTACGGGCTCTGGGTGGTCCCGAGCAAGAGTACTACATCATGGCTACTGGGTATCAAGTCGTGCATCTACTTCCTTGACCAAACTTTTGGCATCCATCAGGAGGACATCTTACCCAGAGAAGAGAAATTCTTACTTATCGAGGGCACTACCTACTTCCTTGTGCGTCTGGGAATGCATTTGGTGTGCTTTGAAGTGCCCATCCACCCATCTCTTACTAATTGTCTTAACTATGACCTTGGGGACATTGATGAGATTATGTTCAGTTGAAGAAAAGTGGTGCTGCCAAATCATTGGCTGTGTCTGGTGGAGGTATGGCACTTTAACTTGACTGCATTTAAGCTATGTGAACATGCAACTTCTCTTATGGCTCAATCCTTTTGTAATTTCGTACTTGAGACCTCAGGGTCTCAAGTACGAAATTACAAAGGATGAATTAATGATACTAAATTTCTTGGGCTGGTGAAGTTTCATTCCCAGCCACTGTGGGGACTTCAGACTATGGGGTTTAAAAAATGAGAACAAGATGCATCCCCATGATGTCTGGTGCAGTTTGTCCAACAGGTCTAGTGAGTTTTCAGCAACTATGGCAGGCCCAAAAGGTAATATAGCATCAAGGACTACTATTACAGGCCGTTTCTGCTATCTCGTTGAGCCTCCTTCCACTCCTTCAAGGTTGATGCCAGCACCAGCGTGAGTATACTTGCGGATCCAAATCTCACTTTCTTTCGTGGGCATTCTTTTTGCATCACTCCTAGCCTTAGAAACACTGACATAGTAGGGAATTAGGGCCCGTTAGAGGTTCGTTATCAAGCCGAAACCTTGCTTCGCCATTACCGCACTTCTCAGCAATGTCCCGTAGCCCACCACTTGATTTTCCGCACCATGAGGTCCATAACGAACCAGCGACCGCCGAAACGCATCGAGCGTCATGATGACTTAGTGCTCATAGACTTCGCCTCTGGGAATTCCCACACAAAATGCACAGATTCGCGAGTACTTCCTGTACGAACGTCGAACGGGAATTGCGAACTCGTAGAATCTCACTGTATGATAGTACGACATAGCTCTCCTAGCATCAAAAAAGGATCACCTTGTCTAACAAGGTCACTCCCACCCGAAATGTGTCAACATTTTTTGAACGTCCACGGTCTTGTGTATTTCAGTGTCCATTATAGTGTCGAGTATGGTGCATTTGTTGCCAAATACCAACCTTTCGTGTTCATTCTATCTCCGGTTCAATCAGGATTGGTGAGCTAACAGAGATACATCGATTCTTACTATGACTACTATATCATGTCGTGCATAATGGCTAATTGGTAGATGGTAGAATGACAATGTGACTGTGGTGTGGGTCATATACGTGTTAGGCAAGGTGTTTGCCGTCTGCGACGGCGCTGTTCTAGTATCAACAATGGTGGGAACTATCTGCATGTCCTTTCCATGTGCTGTCTGGACTGATGATCGAACACTGCGTGTCCTCTTTGAAATCGGGTACGTATGTATTACATGTTTCAATTGCGTCCACGAGGAATGCATTACATTGATTGATAACAAAGCGCGTAAAAATGTAGATATGTACTTGGTTAGAGTGTCGTAGCATTGGCAACCTGGATGTAGTCTCCCCAAGGCAGACCGAAGATTCGATGGAAGACAATTAACCTGGATGATGTTTTCAGTGTATTTGTATACTAATATAGACCTCAAGATTACCATCATCACCATAAGGTGAGTTGAACGAGTTTCTTGCTTTCTTTCACTTTACTGGCGATGCGTATCACCCTCTCCTCTTCTTTATCAAGGCCGGCGGACTTCAGCATGATTGCCATGTGGTGATATGCTCGGTTGTACCTCGAAGCGGCAACATCCAAAAAGTGTGCAGCAGCGGTGAAACCTTTCTCAAAGCTTTCTGGGGAACAGAACCCCGCTCGGGGTGCTCTCGCAGTGGAATTCTCGTCCTGGCCATGCAAAATGCGCATTACAAACGATCGGACTAGCCACCATTTATCGTCGTGGTGCAATAGCTGAAAATTGCAGTCCAATCGTGGGGGATTGGGACAAGCAGAGATTTCGGCTACAAGCCACCTCGATTCGTCCGGCACAGAATACCTTATTTCTGCATGCTTTCTGAGTTTAAGTATAAGATGTTGCTGGCGTTGGAAAAGGTATTTACCACGATAAAATGAATTAAATGGCGACAGGTCACAAAGGAAGGGGACCAGTAAAGATCTTGAAGATCCTACCGACGAATAAAGACGAAAATTCAGTTGATTGACTGGTAGGCGGACTCACCTTAATGCGGCACTGCAACCTCGTACTGACCTCCCCAAGTCTTTTAGTGAGAATCCGGGGGACGGATCTGGCGTTGACAGAACCGTCCACTGTATGAGCCAGTATACACAGGGTAACGACATCTCCTTCCTTTGGGACATAGTAATTGACACGTTTCCAGAGATGGTCTATATCTGGATTCGATAGCACATTCGAGTTCCACAACTCTATGCCAAGGCTGGCGAGACCGAGACCCCGACGTTTGGCGTTCTGAGCTGCATAGTAGTCGTCAATCGAAAGCATCGTAGCGCTTTCGGCTGTCCGAGAGCCCAAGATAGACTCTCCCCAAGAAAGGGACCCCTGCGCGTTGTTCCAGCATTTAACCAAAGAGTCGGATATGATCGACTGGCCATATGACCCATTCGTCTTGACGCCATAACAAAAATAACGACCTCGAAGCTTTTCTGTTATAACCTCGCATAAGCTGATGTAGATGCCTGTTCTTTCCGGTTCATCGACGGCTCTATCAAACAAAAGCTGGGAAAACAATTCCAGCACATTGCCACGAACAGCTTCTTCACATTCGTCTACCCAAGTGATTATTCGGTCGCAAATAAAACCAATGTTGACCCGGGTCAGCTTGTTCAAAAGTCCAGTGAACCTACGCTTCGCCTGCTCAGGAGAGTACGAAGCGATACAAGCCTGGTGGTTGATTGTGCTCGGAGCGATCCAGCGATCGGGTGACATCGCGAGGGGAACAATGACATCGCCAGAGCTGTGGCGCGGACTGTGCTGTAGCAACTGAGCAGGGATAACATCTTCTGAAACAACATGGGCGACTTGTGTATGTCCCTCCAGCATTTGAGAGGAGCTGCTTTGCTGCAGAGACTGCTCGGGTTGAGTAAATAGGACGGCGTCTTGGGGAGTGCAGTCAATTTCCTTCATAGTACCAGAAGTGCCTTGCACTTGGATGAAATCGCCATTGGAATCGGAATCACTTCTTTCCAGCGTTGCATCAAGAAGCGGCGAAGACACGTGGTTGGTGTGGGAGCCCAGGTGTTCATCTACGATTGTCACTATTCCACCAGATGTTGGAACGGATACTGAACGTAAAGTAAGCACCAATAACGTGTGTATGCACACCGTACCATCTGTATGCCCGGCTCCTGCCTTCTGTGCCACCATAATACAACCAATGTACGGTGTGACATGTTCCCATACATCATCGTCAATCCTTGCTGGAACTTCGTTGCAAAGATTCATGCATGCCGAATAGAACTCGATGTCAGAAGTTCCCAGCCCGAATTTCTTCCTAGCCAGTTCCTCTAAGGCCTGAAGCATGGCAACCATGAGAGAGACTACAAGCGCTGGGTTCGTTAAATTTACCGTAAATGTTCTCGGCATTGTCGCGTACAGGTAAGATTCGCCATAGCTGAGTATAAGAAGTGGTGTTTTGCGACTTGGAGGGGCCGTTGTCCAGTCCGTGCAGTTATGACCCATTATAACCAAGCTGTAGAGATGGTCGTCGTATCGATGGCAAAGGGCTCATTATTATGCCTCATTGCTACTCCACGTGTCGACCATAAGCAAAGAGTTTAGGGCCGTCATTGAGGGTGTCAAAGTTACAATGGACACTCCCAGGGATAGCTGGGATGCAGAAAAATTCCGTGTTCCTTTCGACCCACGAGTATTGTATATAAGCAAAAAGGCATGGAACATCCACCTGAAGTGTGAAAGGTGAACTTGTCACTGACTATGGCTAGTAGAAAATGGACGACATACTTTCTCGAGCAGGGATGCTGGAAATTATGCGCGGCTAGAGAGAAAAGGGAAGAATGGTTCAATGATATCAAAATGTGCGTATGAGTCGTTCAGACCGATGATTATAACAGCCTTACCAGGTTCCACCACGGACACGCACTCACAGACACAGATAACCATGGGAAGTGGCGCCCGTACATTCCACTTGGCTTGAGGGCTCTACATGTGTTATATAGTAAAACTGGATGGAGTTGGGGATGACAAATATGCCACGGATTTCGAACGGAACCTGGTAGTTAGTGTTACGGTTAAACTTTGCATGCCAGAGAGCTGCTGACGGAGGTGAACGCCCTGATAGTTAAATTATCGTCCTGGATAAGTAAATGTTAGAGAATCTTGGGGGCATAGTAAAATTCAACGAGTACGCTACGTACCGGGTATATCAGGTACAAGTGCACCTAAATGCCTTGTTAACTTAGAAATGGAAAAGGCAACAAGAGTGTAGTTCTGAGATGAAGGATATTATCGTAAGGAATGTCAGACGTAGTGAGCACAACAGGATGAGGATGTGGGGCAAGAGACGCACTTAAGTTGAATCCCAAGTAATTCATGCAATAAGGACGAAATAATCAAGCCATGAGATTGCAATTCGACAATAAGTGGGACTCAATGTAGAGGAAAATACTGACCAAGGAATCTGCAGGAGATCATAAGATAAAAACGAGGTAATGTTTGTATTTCCATTTTGTTGTCATAAACGAAAAGACGACGCACAATGTGGAGGGAAACTCCTTGAATTGATAAGTAGTCTCGACTTTGGTGAGAAGTCGGAACGCCGCCGCTCGTGCGATGCAAGTTCCTCGCTCCACTGTGCACATCTCACAGTTATGATGTACATAAGAGACCAACCATCCGCACTGGGATTTGTCGCCATTAGTCGGCTAGTCCCAAATATTGTTCATTTCATCGGCTCCATGTACTTTGGTTTGGGACTGTCACGGCCGAGTGGAAGTTCTCCAAAGCGAGTCTTGATGTGATCGTAGACGATGCAATCCTCAAATTCTGTCGTGTCGTAGGGTGGTTTTACCGAGACTGCATGAAGAAAATGATAGAACAAAGTGCTGCTGGAGAATGTCTGCATACGCAGATACCTGTGTCTGTGAAGCAGTGGTGGACACAATAGCCGAGTCGTGCCCATCAGATAGTGCGAGTTTCGGTGTCAGAATGCGGTTGTGTCTGCCTTGGGAGATGTGGCACTCACAGTGGACAGGAGCGTTGACAGGAAAAAAAAATTGTTGGAGGACTGCACCATTTTGCTTGCTTGGACGCAATACATCGCTAGCAGACGAGGGAAAGGTGTTTTAAGTTTCAGGTTTGAGATTAGGACTTTATTGTAATGTGTTTCTTCGATAATAGGAATATGTTGCAACGAAAATACCTTGGCTAACGACCATTGGCGATATCGACTGTAAGTCTAGCGCCTTAAAGCGGGGGTGGCAATTGACATCCAAGGCGCTGCGGTCAACATCCGGTCAATGTTCGTTGACATCCTGTGCTGCAGGGTTGACAGACGCTCAGTCACTATCTCATCAGCAGTAGCGGGCTCTATGCATGCGATAGTCTTCTCCATATCTTCCGTGACATAGATGATGCCATACAAGCCTGCTTAAGTGCAGGAAAACGTGAAATATTCTAACATACAGGAAGTAGTGCAGTATGCTTACCATGTAGTCGTGGTGAGATGAAACATCAAGATACAGGAAAGAAATTGCCAACGATACAAATGTCATCCGTGTACAAATGAGTCCGTAGTCAGGGAGGTTGAGAACTGAAGAAGAGATATATGCTGAGAAATTAATGCACTGAAATCGGTCCCCTGGCAAGATGCGACTGATACAAAAGCTTCCGCCACCATGTTAGGCGACGCAACTTGGTTCTTGGAACATCTGCCTCCTTGTGTGGCGGACTAAACTTGGTTACCCCTGCACGCGAGTGGTCGTGAATCTGGCAATAAGCTCGGCGGCACAGCTTCTCGCTCTCTACGATCTCGACAAACGTCTCGTAGTGAGCTAGGATAGCGCCCTCCTCGATGGTCAGTGCTCCAAAGCCGAAGTCGAATAGGAAACGCAAATCGATGGCTGCGATCTCTGTCGCGTCAAACAGAAGGTTGTACCCCTTCAGCCGTCTCTCCGCAAACGGGTCATCGCGGATGAACTACGCAACAGCCCAACGAGAAACGAGTTGGTCAGACCGAGTGTATCAGAAGACGTTTGGGAGTGATGCATACCTGGTTTGCCAGTATCAGTGCACCGAGAAATACCCGTTCGTATGTAGCTGTGCCATAGTCTAGTGTGTGATGGAGCTTCATCTCATCCACGTATGCCAAGGCAATGAGGACGGTGCCCATGGGCACATGCGATAGGCGGAGTACTCGCAAGATGAATTGCCTGAGTAAACTGGATTCCCTAAGCGAAGGGCGATGGGGCGATGGGGAATTCCCTTTGGAGAACTCGACGGCGTCGATGATGCAGTCAATGATATGGTCTAAACAACGGTGAGAAGTGAACTAGAAATGAATCATAACTGAGCGTACCGATGAGGGACCCATGGATCACTACATGGAGTTCACAGAGACGAGTGAGGGAAGAGAGAATAGCACTGCGGTTCTCGTAGAACATGGTGGTCGAGGGTCAAGAGGGGATGGAGATCGAGGGAACACTGGGCAGGGAATTTATACGATTGAAGGAGGGGGGAACGGACACCTCGGGATAGAAACATGACTCGGTGCACAGAATTTCATCACCGAGGTGGAGAGCTTTGAAATTATGGTGAACGAGATAAGGTGCAGACCGAGGACTTGCCTCTCGTCAACTTCCCTGAGCCAGGCAGCCATTCCCCCTCCTCGAATCCTGTTAGGTGTCTCCCGAGAATGAAGGGTATCTGCTCGTGTGCCACTTTGGATGAGCTGATCATGGCTTCGCCAAGGATGCTTTCGTTTTCAAATGTTTACTTAAATTGGTATGATTAGTCATCAGCTCCAAAGCACAGCCACTCCTCCTCCCTCGACACTGAATCCACACCTATTCTATTATACACTCGAGATGGAGGTCTCGATCGACTCTATTCGAATTCGAGATGCCAGCAGAGTCGATGGATGTCATCCTGGTCGAAGAAAGGAAGAACACGCAAAACACAATGTCTAGGGCGCATTCGCAATTGTCGCATTTCTCGAAGTTCCATGATCGACAACCATGACCGAGTCACGTCGATGCTCCGGTGCCCTCTTATAAATCCCTCGCCCGACGCTCTGTCCACCACCGTCCTCTCTTGACACTCGCCCACCATGTTCTACGAGAATCGCAGTTCCGTCATCTGCACCCTCGCTCGCCTCCAGAAGTTCAACGTAGCAATGTACCCATCCCTCATTGGTACGCCAAGTCGTCTTCCATATGTAGCTTGCTGACCATCGTTTAGATCGTATTGTCGACTGCATTGTCGACGCAGTCCAATTTTCCATGGGACGCTCGCCGTCCATCCATCGCCCCTCCCGGCTCATGGAACATAGTCTATTTAAGGGCTTCGTTTCCCGAGTCCTACGCTTGTCGCATATCCCCATGGACATCATCCTGGTCGCACTCGCATATGTAGACCAAATGAAGCTCTCCCGCGTATTGGAATATGGGCCAGGTACCCACGAGCGCGTATTTATAGGGGCATTGATACTGGCCACAAAGGTGTGTGCATGCCTTCACTTGTCTCTCCAAGGTGAAACGTACCGACCGACCACTTGTAGTTTATAAGTAACGACTCCTTTGCGACCAGACAATTTGAGTCTGCCCAAATGCTATTCGACAAGGATGAGGTATATGCGATCGAAACGTGTTTTCTACTCGATTTCGGCGTAGGGGATGTGACGATCACAAAGGAGGATATCATCGCCCATCATCGTGTCTTCCTCGAAGACGTGCTTTTTTCCCCCACACAGTGCTACCGAGCTCACTGCCAGGTGCATGACCACTCTCCGTCGCTAGTGTCCAAGTTCTGCCCACCACACAAGGAGCCACATATTCCAGCTACCAAATTCCCTCGTCAAACTCGGTGGCGCAAGCTGTGGGATGAATCGTGCCTTGCTGGAATAGGCTTGGTACATTGAATTGAACAAATTGTAGATTGATTTTTTGTCTTCTTCTATTCCAGTAAATGAACAGTTGTATCGCTATATTCCTTCCGTATGTTTGTCATCATTTTGTATCGATATCATACTATAGATTTTCCATGCACTGCTTTATTATCAACATGTTGCAAATTGCAAGCCTTATGCATGTTAAGATATCGTGCGGCAATTTCCGGCGTAGCATTACAAGCGAGGATTATATCACGCAGATGCGGACTGCTAAATGGTGAGCGTCGAGGAAGATGTTGGGCCGCCGCGGCCCGGTCCTCTGTGTATGTAAGCCACTATGATATCATACGTATTATATAAGCGGAAAGCTCTCAACTTGCACAGGCCGGCTTAACAACATTTTGTACTACGGACGGCAATTGATTGGCCATACTATCCGAGCCATTCATTCTGACTTATTGAGTGGTGTGGCTGCAGCGGGCATGGAATAGCGGTTTGGAAGTTGCAAAGGCCAAAGTTGGAGGACTATAAGCACAGGGGACACATTCTCACGATCATCGGGGGTTCCGGGATCCCTGAGTCTACTTCCTGCTACTTCATGGCTATCCCCCCCCCGACGCTACACCGAACCTGTGTACAGTCATCTGTCATGCATGTGAGACGCAGGACTGTGCGGGTCTACTGCGCGGATACCATTCCATATGTAATGTAGCCGGCACTCCATGATGTCGATGCCACGTCTCTTACGTTGGCTTCTAGTGCACCTTTAACCCGAACTCCTCACTGGACACGTTCGCTGCTCTCCAATGCTTTCCCCCATCTTCAGAGTATTTCTTGCATTGACCCTCGTCTACCTCCCGCCCACAGCAGTATTTGCTTTTCAACCGGGAGCCGATTATGGTCTTTACAAAACTCCCAACCTCTACAACTGTTCTGGCACTTCTCTCACCTCCAACGTAACTGTGCACAACAGTGTGGATACACTTCCTCAGATCGCGCCGCTCTCCGATGCAGGATGGGAGCAGTGGGACTTCTTCATGCATGGGACGTTTCCTATCATCATGAGGTGGTACCAGGGAGACCAGAGCGATTGTAGTTCTTCCCCCGTTATCGGAAAGATCGATGTGGCTATCTTGAATGTCAACGGAACGGATGTACGCACGACCCTGGTTGGGCCCCTCACTTACAAGAACGATGCGGGTGTGAAGGCGATCTCTATCGGGGATAATACGTTCCACTGGGATGACAGCACCAAATGGTACAACTTGACGCTAAATGTGGAGGGATACTCGCTGGTTTTGAACACCTACTCGTACGTCCGATCGTTCGTATTCACGGGATAGAGCATGTTCCAACGAGATATATAGGGCAATGCTGGACACGTTCCATCCGAACGTTGGGTACTACAATGGACGACTCAGCAGTGTCGGGGATCCCGCATTGTTTGGATCCGTCCCCATTACCCGTGGTCAGAGGTAATGGCATGTCTCATTCATAAAGACGATACTAACATGATGTAGCGCTGGATACCTCTTGACGCCAGACAAGCAGAACATAACTGTCGACGGCCTCACCACTTTGAAACACATGTTCTCCAAGAAGGCTCTGCCTGAATACATCAGCGGGTACAGCAGTGCGGTCGTATGGGGATACAGCACAGGATTTTATGATACCCACGTGTTCTTTAAGATTGATGAAACTAACGGGACAGGTAAATTCGCCCCTCTTAAATTCCACTCATGCTGACTTATGGCCGTTTGATCGCAGTCCATGAAGCTGCATACATCGGGCGAGCCATCCAATCCCCACAAGACAAAACCACATTCCAGGCCACATATGCAATATATGCCGTGACAGACGACATAGCCCTTTATCACCTCACTATCAACCAAGGTCTCCAGACCATCAATTCAACCTTCCATGGGTGTTCTGCGGTGAATAATATCTCATACGCGTTTAACTTGACCCTGGCTGGTGTTCTCGGAGAGTTTACGGATCTCGGGGGTGGGAAGACGACGTATTACACGTTGAATGGGACCACTACCGCTCCGTCTGGAGGGAAGATTGTGAGCGCGCCAATTGCCGGCGCTTTTGAGGTGTATCAGGCGCCTACGTCGAAATAATGTGTTTGGGCCCTTTATTAGGCTAGACCTCCCAGTTCCGGGGCATTGATACGAATGTCACTTACCTTGCAGCATGAGAGACGGATGCAAATGACACCCGGACATGCCCATATACTGGTGAGTACATATAAATATTGGCCACGACGCAGTCTCCGAGTGAATCCGCGACGTTTGTTCTTGTAATGCGCGGTTGTTTGTGTCTCATGTGAGAATCACACCATTGTCGATAGCTCAGGATAGCAGAAATAATTTGACCCCGTTCCAGTCACCATCGAGCTGGTGGAGTCTGCAAAGTACGGCTTGGCCCATCTCCCAAGTCAGTCCTTGTACTCAGTTGTAGGTTGGGAAACTGAGCAACCTATAATTTGCCTAACAATAATAACGACTAGTAACCTGGACTACAACTAAGTCCTGGGTATTGTTTCTGGAGCGCTACCCGAGGCAGTGACTAACTAAGCCAGATGGTGATTATACGACCCGTGATTGATTTGATATGAACGGAACTTTAGCATCACCCCGACCGGCTAAACAGCGCTGTCGCCCTCGCACTCGGTATAAAACTAGACCAACAATGATGATCGACTTTCTGTCTCTGTCGCCTTCCAATGCACTCCAAGCGGCTCTTCCGGGTGTCTGCTGTCATCGCCGCAGCCAGCCTACCTTTAACCGTACTGGGATTCCAGCCCGGAGCCGATTATGGTCTTGCCAAAACTACTAACCTGTATAACTGCTCAGGTTCCTTCTCCGCATCCAACGTGACCGCAACAAACAGTGCGGATACCCTCCCTCAGATCGAACCCCTGTCAAGCGCAGGCTGGGAGCTATGGGACTTCTTCATGCACGGAACGTTCCCCATCATCTTGAGGTGGTCCCAAGGCGATCAGAGTCAATGCGATTCGGCGCCTGTTATTGGGAATATTGATGTAGTTATCCTAGATGTCAATGGAACGGACGTACGGACGACGGTGACTGGGCCACTCACCTACAAGGACGGTGATGTGAAGATGATCTCCATCGGAGATAACACTATCCGGTGGGATTCTGCTGCTCAATGGTACAACGTGACTCTGTGCGTCGATGGGTATTCATTGGTGTTGATTACATACCAGTAAGTTGAAGCGCGGCGGAGCGTCGGCGAGATAGTGTGTGATCCTTGTGCAGGGCGATGCTAGATACGTTTCATCCGAACGTTGGACACTACAATGGACGACTCAGCGGCGTTGACGATCCTGCTGTATTTGGGTCTGTCCCCATTCCTCGTGGACACTCGTAAGGGAGGCTCCTTTGTCGGCAAGTCCAAATGTTGATATCTATCTTTTCAGTTCTGGATACCTCGCGACACCAGACCAGCAGAATATAACTCTTGATGGTCTCACCGTGTTAAAGCACACATTCTCCCAGAAAGCTTTGCCTCCGTACATCAACGGGTATACTGCTGCAGTCGTGTGGGGATATAGCAGGGCATTCTATGACACTCATATCTTCTTCCAAATAGACGAGGCTAATGGTACAGGTGAGCATAGAATACATATGTCCACAGATAGATTACCACTTGACGAAGAAATTGCAGTGCACGAGGCGGCATACCTCGGACGTGCTATCCCGGTCCCAGGCTCGACAAACATATTCCAAACTACATCCGTAACATATGCCGTGTCGGACGATACGAATCTCTATCACCTGTCCACAAGCGGGAAGACAATCAATGCGACGTTGCCTGGTTGTTCTGCGACGAACAACATCTCGTACTCGTTTAACCTGACCACGGGAAGTGTCCTTGGGGAGTTTACTGACCTGGGTGGGGGGAAGACGACGTACTACACGTTAAATGGGACAACGCTTGCTCCGTTTGGAGGGAGTGCGGTTAATGGGACTGTGTCTGGTATGTTTGAAGTATACCAGGGGCCAGAGAAATAATGAGGTCGCCTACAATTTTTTTCCTTCAACGCTGGGAGGTCTCTCCACCATCATTGTAGCACTGTAGACCCCTCATGAGTGCTTGTCAGTCTGACCTCAGTGAAGTCAGCCTGGTTGAATTGCATCTCATGCACAGATGCATTCTGTGCGACACGTGCAGCTGGCTAAGTCAGATCCGACGTAAACCAGCGTGCGATACCTTTCTTGTGTAGAATCGCAGAATACGTTTGGATGTGCTTCAACAAGCCAACCGCCGAGTGCTGAAAAGTTGGTGACCAATCAAGTGAGGAAAAGTACAAGTAAGAGGTTGAGGTTAAGGCTTGGTGTGCCCTTGGTTTTTGTTTTGTGGCGGACACCAATAATGCAGCCTCGAGAACTGCACAGGTACTCAATCACTAATCCATACCGACCCGTACCCGCGACGGGTAATACCCACAGGTTTCGCTATATGCTGTATCATTGTAGTGTACATGATAAATATACCTACTCTAAATCCTTTGTCGTCGTCGTCGTCTGCAGCTCAGCTGCTGTATGACTGCTTCATTATCATCGCGGTCCCCGGTCGTAGTCGTTGCTGGCGTCAACGTCATGGTGGTGGTAGTTATTTTCTTCGTCTGTCTGCGGTGTCGTTGGTGGTATTGGTGGTCGCCGTCATCTCGTAGTCGTTGCTGGCGTCAACGCCGTGTGGTGAAGTTATCGTCTTCGTCCGTTGGCTGTCGCGATGGTGATGGTTTGTTGCGGTGGGGTTGTTGACGTTGGTGGAGGGTCGTTGTCGACGTTGTCGGTGGTGAGAGGCGTAGTGGTAGTTGTCGTTGTCGTCTCCATTGGCTGATGGTAGGGTGATGTGGGCGGCTGGTGTTGACGAGTAGACGTCGTCGTCGTTGGCTGACGGTAGGGGTGTTGGTGGTTGGCGTCATGACTGACGGTAGGGGTGGTGGTGGTGGCTGGCGTCGACGGCGTCGTGGTGATAGTTGTTGATGTCGCCGTCCAATGACTGATAGATGCTCGAGTCGTGTCGTTAACGCTGTTCCGTGTGTCCTATGTCAGTGTGTGAATTGATGTCAGATTAAAAACAGACTAGGTGGCGGAACGAGCCACATGGTCCGTCGCGCAGCGAGACCAGGGGTACCACAATGTCCGTGCCGATGTTATTCACGGAACACAACTTTGGATTGTCTCCTTCGCGGACATGTTACCTGAGAAATTTTGCTTCCAAATATACCACTGAGCTTACCAGGAGTTACAGCAAGACATTACATGACATCTTCCTCTTCTATCTTAGACCAATGACACGTGAGCACCGAAGAGGTTTGTCCAATGGTTGCAGTACATGAAACGGCATACCAACGACCATCGTAATGTCGGTAACTTGAGTTCTGAGGATACGGGGAAGCATGTGATGGAATACGCCAGTAAGTATACCAGAGTCTAGCTCCTTACGAAATATCATCCTTCGTGGGTTAAATAGCAGCTCCTAGTTCCGTCCGATCGTACAAAGGTAATATCCGCTGATCCCGGACAATTGTGGTTCTTAGGCACCCGCTAGGAGCCTGCTGCCCACCAGACGAGTCGCCTGTCACAGGAGACATTCACCCTGAGATCACGGTGATCACCAAATCTGCGATCGTGTGTGACGCCGTGGAAACAGGACGAAATTACTGAAGGAGACAGATGGCCGTCGCTGTTCTTTTAATGAGCATTCATTGAGCCTGTACGGCTTTGCCGTGCGGAGGGTCAACAGGCCAGAAAAAAAATGGGCGAGAGGTATAAGATGGGCTGGAGTGATCAACCACTTCCGACATACCAAAACCTCTGACTACTTGATCCATGCGTCTCGTAGTGCTTTCTCTTCTTGTTGCATCCCTTGCCGTCCTCGGCCACGGTGCTGCTGTCAGCCCAAACGCCGAAAGGAGACTCAACTCTGTTGCAAGAGGTGACTGTCAACCTATTTATGGCAGCTGTGCCGTCAAACCATGCTGTTATGGACATTGCGTTGCGACTGTCTGTGTAGTAGTAAGTCAGTGTCTGCACCATGTTGAGCCTAAGACTTATTTGTCATGTCTTCAGTGATCCTCTTGTTGGATTCAATTACTAGCAAAAGAAGAAGCTGAGAGGGGAGTTCCAAGTTTGAAGTTTGAGAGCTCTTGAACGGTCATAAAGCTTCTTGTCAAAAAAAGGAGTTTAGTTCCGATATATTGTGACAATGGCGATGCCAAGTGCTTGTCGACTGTCCACGTTTTTTTTTTACAGTAATGTCCTCCAGATGAATCGCTGTGATCGTTCGAACAGGTTCCGATGCACGTACGTGTTGAGTCCAAGTTGAGTTTGTCCTCGAGGCGTGGTTGTGACTACATAAGTCGGCGGCCTTGTCAGACTTCAAGGTCTCGACTCTCGACTGTCCAGCAGATTGCTCCGAAAGCGGATACGAAATGGCGTGTATCATCTGCCCTGATAAATTTCGGAACGCGAAACATGTTCGATCAACCCAAGGAGAGCTGGTTTGTACATACGGGCTGATCTTCATCCGACAATGTTTTGGATGGTGATGGAACGTGAAAAAGTGTAGATTGGCACAGCGAGTCGCCCCGGACCTGGGCCTGAGGACTGATTGTTTACCTTGTCTAGCAAGACAGTTTGGTATCCAGACTCCAATTGCACTACGCAGATCCGGTCTGCTGATAGGCTACGACTATAGTGATATTCAATCGATCTATTCAAGGATTGATCAAACTTTCACCTTTACTGCGTCTGTAGCGACTTGGATGCCAACCGATGGGTCTGTGAGTCATTCGATCGGGAGAAGATGAGTACTCGTGAGAAACACAAGCTTAAGGCATGGAACAACACATGACATACATGAGTTGCTGGACTGCCCAACCAACGACTACGCTGTAGCAGCCCACTCCTCAACTCTCCACCAAACGCACTCAGGATTTCAACAATGTCTGATCAATCACCCCCAACCAAGCCCAAGCCTGGTTCGCTGCGCGACAGGATCGCAGCATTCGAGAACAAGGGTGGGGCTACCCCAGGCCCTACTCCAGGTGCACCCGTTCCCCGTCCAAAGCCAGGTAACATCCAGTGGAAACCTCGACCACCCTCCCCTTCCTCCACGCCTGATCTATCTTCCAAGATCATCAGTAGTAGTGGTAATAGTGGTAGTGGCGGCAGTGGGGGGATGTCTGCCTCGGACGCGAAGGAGAGCATCAGTCGTGGTGGAACGCTCAAGGAACGCATGGCAGCCCTCCAGGGAAAAGGCGCGTTTGGTGACCCTTCTCCAGCGCTTTCTGTATCCCCAAAACCAATCGTCGAGAAACCCAAGTGGAAGCCGCCTCCAAGAGTAGCCTCGCCCCCTGCCGTCAATGACGGTGTGGCTGGTCGTGCTGCATCGCCATCGCCCCCTCCAAGGCGCACGGCGAGCCCTTCGTCCGATATGCTTAGCAAGGCGGACGAAGGGGAGGCGGATGCTGCAGCGACAGAAGGAGATCGGGGTAGTCCTGAGCCCGAAGAAGAGGAGAGGCAGCGTAGGGCCGCGATTGCTGCTCGCATGGCTCGGCTTGGGGGAGCCAGGATCGGAATGGCACCTCCAGCCATCGCTCCTAAGCCTGCGATGCGCAGATCGTCTGTACTCGTTCCTACTTCGTCACCTCCCCCTCCCCCTGAACCCGTGCAAGAAAAGAGCTGGACTGAGGAACAGGAGTCTCTGCAGCCATCACAAGGTATTCACATTCTTGGTCTTTTGACACTACAGCCCCACTGACAGTCGTTATCTAGTTGCAGATGAACCATCTCGCCGTGGTTCGCTCGGCTCTACTTCGATCAAGGATGAGATCACAGCAGAACCTGGTGTGTATAATCTCCATGAACTCCATCGTATCATACGTGACTAATTTGAGCAATTCCCAGAACCATCTCTCGAGCCCAAAGAATCTGATCAAGCAAGCATTGCATCTGCTTCCTCTTCTCGTGCACCCACATCGATGCCTGTCCCCGCAGGCCCCCGCCGCGCAGCACCTCCACGCAGGAAGACCTACAAATCGCCACCGTCTGGTCCCCTCCCTGATCCACCTGCTTCTGTTCCAGTCTCTGCACAACTAGACTCAGAGATGGCCGATGTTGCGCTCCCGTCTTCAGATGGCGCGGTGTCAGAGACTCCCAAATTTCCACCTTCCGAAGAACCTGTTGTCTCCCCGCCAGATGAGATGCTTGTCTCAGATGACGTCTATACCGAGGTCAGCAAATCTATGGACGTGTCGGGCGATGCACACGTGGCTCCAGTGCAGCAGGACGAGGTCGATGAAGAAGCTGTGTTAGTGGAGCAGCCTACGGAGCTTATCAATGAGCCAGAAAGCATGGAGGAAGAGCTGGACCCCCTGCAAAAGAAGGGCGAAGCCTCAATCAAGGGGTCATCGATGTATGAGACGGCCGAAGACGAACATCACAGTGCCGTGCTGGATACTGAGCCAGAGCAAGACCAGCAGGAGTTGCAACCGGAATCTGAACCTGAGCCAGAGGAAGACGAAGCTACTCGTCGCAAGCGTGTTGCGGACAAACTCGCGACGATGGGCGCGTTCAATCCGTTGGACCCTTCCTTCTCTGTCTCGCCTCACGCCTGCGTTGAAGAACCGGTCGACGCGGACACCGAGCAAGTTGCGAAAAATATGCCTGTTGCAATCACCGTTCCTCCCATCGTCGAAGAAACAGAAGATCAACACGTTCACAGTACCCCCGAGGTAGATGTCGAAGAGACAAAAGTGGAGTTAGAGGTCGGAGAACAAGAGGAATACGAACACGGAACAGTGCAACCAGCGCCTGTCGAACGCGATGGTGAATCTTAATCTACCTTGTACATCTGCTAGTCTTACGGATATTAATCATGTATGGTTACAGACGAACATGAAACTGATCTTGAACGAGCACATGAACCTGCGTTGTCGACGGAAGCTGAAGTCACGCGCAGAGTACTCTATCATAACACGGGGGTTGACGATGATGGGGAGCTGGAGCGCGCTGCGTCTCCATCCCTCGATGTCGATGCTGTTGACACTGGACCGTCGCGAATTCTCCATCAAGAGAACAGATCAGACACTCCTGTCGAGCGGACCTCTATGTGCAGTAGGAAGGGTGACACCGATGTGTTGGCCACGGACGTCGAAAAGAAAGTCGGAATGTACGCGGGCACAAATACTAGTGCTACCGTGCAAGCGGCTCTCGACGGCAACGAGGTCACTGCTGCCAGCCAAGATGATGATGACGACATAGCCCTGCCGTATCCTTCTCGACCGATACCTCCGCCTCCTGTCGTGGTTGGCTCCAATCCCGCGTTGCTTTCGTCGCCACTGCCAAAGAAAGTCTTGAAGACTCTCAAAGACGATGAGGATGAGCGGGCGGCGTCGCCAGATATCCCCCCACGGCCCATCCCCCCGCCCCCTATGAGGAGTGGTACGTATATCGGATGGTGTGCTACATGATACTGTGCTTACCGTGCCACTGTACTAGTCTCTGACGGAACAGAAGGGGATGCACGTGGCCATGCTCAGCGTTCTATACTTCCGCCCCCAAGGCGTACGAGTCTTGGAGTGACTGAGCCACCAGTAGGGGCCCCGGTCGCGTCCACATCCCCGTCTGTGCAGACCTCTCCGCCACGCCCGACTCGCAGGCCTACTTCGCCTCCGATCCTCACTGTGTTGCCGATACTGCAGGAGCCTGGACAAATGGGTGGTGATGGTATGTCACCTCCCACCTTGTACTATACTGTCAGCTGAGACAGACATGTGGGATCACAGCGTCTGCGCTTGAAGAGCAACAAACTGGAGTGCAAGAACCAGAAGACGACGAATCTGCGCGCCGCAGGACCATTGCTGAGCGCATGGCCCGACTCGGCGGTATCCGCTTCGGCGCGCCTCCATCTATGCACCATCTTGCTCGTCCCCCGATGCCACCCGTACCACCTCCAACCTCGATTCCTCCCGATGATGCTGAAACAGAGACCACACACAAGGATGACGAAGAAGACGAGGCGGCGCGCAAGGAGCGGATTGCAGCGAAGCTTGCTGGGATGGGAGGTACGCGTTTCGGCATGCTGTCCACTTCTGTACCCGTTGGTATGGCTCCTGCCTCGGCACGGAGACTTGTTTCGAAGCAAGAGGACAGCGAGAGCGAGGATGTGGCGCTGCCCGTTCCTGCTCCAGCCTCCCAACGTGGTCCGCCCTCGCGGAAGCTACCGCCTCCCGTGGAACCCGAGCCGGAGAAGCAGGACTTTGGAGGTAGCCGTGTGTTGTCTGATGATGGCGTGAAGGTGGAGGCGGAGGAGAGTGAGATTGAAGAGGTGCATTATTCGGATGCGGATGTGCGTTCGGAGGAAGACGAGGAACAGGCTCCACCATTGCCACCCCCTCGTCGTCCAGTTGCAACGTCGAAACCCCTGGACGCGTTGCCTACCCCGCCTCCTCGGTCCCCTCCTGGACGGCCACCCGTTCCAGCCCTTCCAGGGTCCTTGCTGGCCCGTCGTGCTAGTGGAACTGCTGCGTCAGTGAGTTCAAGAAATTCTTCTGCGGACTACTCCAGCACTGCAGAAACCCCGGTGGCGCCATCGCGTGCACGGACATCACAAGAAGGAATCTCCTTTGATAGCGGCTTCCGCCCCCAGTCAGAATACGTGATGGTTGAAGTCGATCCAGAGCCTGAGGAAACTCCCGCTCCACCACCACGCAGACCAACGCGTGCTCCTCCGCCTTCTATTCCACTTCCACCCCCACCCCCGCCCTCCGCGATTGACCCACCCGAGGACCTTGCGAGCAGCGCTCAGTGGGAGCTGCCCTCGATTCCACAAGGTGCAGAGTTCATCGCGGATAGCGACGTCGCGTCGTCTGGATGGTCGGATGACTCGACGGCCGTCCATACTGCCTCGCCTCCACCGCCTCCCCAAGCCCCTGTCCTACCAAATATCCTGTCGATCGCGCCCTCCACGCAGGCTACACCTGCCCCAAGCAGACGCAGCACATCCAGCATCATTGACCAGGAGCAAGTGCTAAGCATTGAGGACTTGATGACAGTATGGGGCAAGGTCGGCGCACAAGTTGCCGAGGCTGCTTCAGGCCTATTTGAGAAGAGCAAGCGCACACTTGTCGGGGACGGGTCTTACGTAGGGTTCGTGCGCGCCGTGCTTGCGCAGGTGCCTGGCGCTCTAAGGAGCTCAGATCCGGAAGAATGGGGATACGTCATTTACGCACAGACGGGCACGACGGTGCAGCGCCGCGTCGTGGATATAATGCCAGGGGACGTGATTGCGTTCTGGGATGCGAAGCTGAAAGGGTACAAAGCGCTGCATACGTACAGCCAAACTACTGGCGCTGGGGAGAGCGGTGCACTGGTAGGCGTTGTGAGCGAGTTCGAGCCGAAAAAGATGAAGGTGAAGGTATGGCAAGCTAACCAACACGTTGGCCAACAGGTGAGTCTATTTCGAAGACTCGCACGCAAGGCGAACGGTGGGCTAATGCCGAGGGCCACGCAGACTGTGGAGAATGTGAGCTATAGGCTGGAGGACCTCAAGAGTGGACGGGTCAAGGTGAGTTCGAGGCATTGATGATTGGATGTAGGTGCACGCTGACATTAACCTCGGCAGATATATCGGATACTCGAGAAGGCAATGTAGTAGTACTACTAGGTAAATCGGTTTGTTTTGCACGGTGTCTTTGATCAATAGGAACCTGGATCCATTCATCGCATGTACAGTAGCCTCTCACTGATGTAGATTATGTAGGACTGTTGATATGTTAGTACTCGAATCATTACTAGGCATGGGACACAGCACACAGAACGTCTTTTAAGCAATTATGATTCCACGGCGGTGGTATATAGAATTAGCTGACAGCAAGCGTCTGCTAAGTGTTTAGGTGTTAGTATATATAAACGTTTCTACCCTTTAGCTAAACAGTTAGTAGTGACCTCTGATCAGTAAAAAGAATGGTTCAACACACACCAAAGGGAAGTCCATGTATGCGAGTCTACTTGACCAAGGAGCGAACACCGGTACCCCTGTCCTTGAGCATCCAACCTTCCTGATTACGTACTTCCTTCTGATAATTTGCTGCAAAAACACAGTGATAATGTGTCAAAGCAAGCAGCGTACAACAACTCACCGAGCGGCAGGGGGGCTTCATCAAGTTTCAGCTTTTTTGCTGGACTTTCTTCTGCCAGATCTATAGTTGTCACTGCAGGGGATGTATCAGGCGGAGGGAGATGACGCTTGCCCCGGGTTTTCTATGCGCATAAACATGCGAGTTAGATGAACGTTGCGAGAGCGGTTCGCGGGAAACAACTGACAAATCTATCGGCAAACTGCCTCTTCCTGGAGAGACGGAAATGAGAGCAGAAATGAGCGAGAGAAAGTTTGAAAATGTGGGAAAATGGCGAACCTTGTGAGCGCTTCCTCAGCTTTGCGTTTCTCTTCGTCCTCCTATACGAGGGTCGTCGGAACATCGGTTTAAGGAAAAGAAGTTGTATTCTCACCATTTTAGGCCGCTGGAACCGTTTCAAGAACGAGCCGTCATTGGAAAAGACATTCACAGGTTTCTGCTTCGACGGGACTGGCTTGGGACTGGCTGTGGCTGTGGTGGTCGATGGAGTTGCCAATGGAGGGGCTGGCGAGGCATATCGAGAACTGGCTGAGGGCGTCACGGACATCGTCAGCGAGACAGTCCAAGTTTGTTCGATTGAAGAAGTGCACCAGACAAGACGTGTTTTGATCCGCTATAACTGTCACGTGAGGCTTGACTATCATATGTCCCCTAATTTGGGGCTAATCGTTAATCGCAGAACAATGATGTTCTACAATGCCCACCACCATCGCCACCACGGCGAATCGTCCTCCGAGGCCCCCCCAGAATGGACGCCTGCACCTGAGAAGTCTTACCAACATGGCCTCAGGAACGAAGCAAGCGAAGCTCATTTCAGAGCTGCAAAGCAATTCTGTTCTGAACGCCCCCTTGAACAGCCGAGGTTACTAGACTCGAGAGTTGTCGATGACATCCAGACGCGGGGTAGTGCAGTCTGGGGTCTGGTACCACCGGGCCTCTTCGTGGGCACAGTCAACAACCAGGTCGAGATGCACGGCGGAGGAGTTGTGACAAAAGTCAAGACACGTGGTGATCAAGATGATTGCTGTCTGCTGAGCAATCTACCTATCGTAGCGGGCCAATACCATATTCCCCTCACCGGGGGTGTTTACTACGAAATCACGGTTGGGGAAATGGAGGGTTATGATAGTATAATCGCAATAGGTGCGATTCATCATCCCGAGGCTATCTTTACTCTCTACTGATATAGTAATTGGTCTGGTAGGAACTGCATGCCGGCCGTATCCCCCCTTCAGGCTACCGGGTTGGAACAGACTCAGTGCTGCTCTCCATTTAGACGATCTCCGCAAATTCTTTGAAGACCCATATGGGGGTCGTGATTACGCCAAGGGGATCAAGGTTAGCAGAGGCGACGTCGTGGGATGTGGATATGAATTCTACACTGGTGCCATATTCTTCACGTACCAAGGTCGCCGTCTCCCGGATGCTTTCAGGGGGATATACCTTCCCCCTCAGAAGTACGATGTTTACGCTGCGGTGGGCGTGTCAGGCGCCACTGAGTTCACGGTGAACTTTGGTGGAGACACCTTTAGGTGGCTGCCCGGAAATGAGTGGGATTGGAAACTGGACCGCCATGTTGGTCAGCTGGCGGAAAGAAATCAAGAGGAGCTTCCTCCCTACAGTGCTTGAGTGGGGCAAGTTTGAAGTAATAAAGTTAGACGAGCAACTTTACGTATGCCTGGCGCCTGTTTCATTTGTGTACATAGATAAGTACACACTGTATGTATGTATGGTTAGTTGGATTGTTAGCTCGGTCCTTGTCCGTCTCCCTGCCTCTGGACCCGACCCTCGACGATTGAGTTGGCTGTGGCGAGCATCTTCCGATTAGGAAGCTTGGGCGTTCTCGGCATATTTAAAGGCTGCTGCCGAAGACTGCATAATTATTGCCAGCAACAGCCGCCCTCCAAATTTTTGGCCACGACCACCATGAATTACCGCTATGTCGACGAGGACGACGCAGACGACGTCGAAGGAGCCACGATTTTCGAGGACATACAGTTCGACGGCAGAACACCGCTAGACAAAACTATAGACCGCATCGGGATGGGTGCGTCACCCCCCACGCCGTTTTTTTTCTGGACTGACGCAAGGTGTTCCAGGGAGTTATCAGTGGAGACTTTTATCGCTCTGTGGTTTTGGTGAGTATTGTCGTTCGACTTTGGCCGCCCCATCCCATTGTCATTGCCCGATGCCTTCCTCAGTTGAGGTCACCACTGACACGATTCTGAACTGAAAATTTCATCCCATGCAGGATGGCTTGCCGACAACGTGAGTGGATTTTATATGCTATGTACGGTACACACCTCATATGTCGTCTAGATGTGGATCCAAGCCATGGCAATCGTCCTTCCAAGGGTACAGCAACACTTTTCAGGTATCTTAACTACCTGGATCAACCTCATTACCTTCACCTCGTCTCTGTAGTTCCGGACAGCCTCATTGGGGCTCTGTCATCATCAATGTTTGCTGGCATGATGATAGGAGCTGTCGGGTGGGGGACGTGCTCAGATATTATCGGGCGCAGTGCAGCATTTAATGCTACTCTCTTTTTTACATCGCTGTTCGGAATGCTGGCCTCCTTTTCACGTTCATTCTGGATGCTTTGTGCTCTGCAATTCTTCCTTGGAAGCGCAGTTGGTGTAAGCTATTCCGCTATTCTGACTCAATCTGACGTGATTGCTGAACTTCCTGGAAAGGGATCAATGCCAACAGATGGCACACTGTTGTTAGAACACATGCCCGGCGATAAGCAGTATTTGGTTACCGCACTCTCGGTCTTCTTCTCCTTTGGCTCCGTCCTCTCTGCATTCGTTGGCCTTCTCATGATCCCCAAACACTCCTGCTTACCGAATCAACCATGTGATATTTCCACTGACAATAAGGGATGGCAATATATGTTTGTCAGCCTTTCACTCATCGTATGCATGTGTTTACTCTCCGTCAACATTGCCGCTGACTGTTTTGTCCCAGACCTTATGCATGTTCCTTGCTCGAATACTGTTCTTCCGCCTGCACGAATCTCCGCGGTACCTCGTTCATGCAGGGCGACACCAAGAAGCACTAGAGAACCTCCAGTTGATCTCGCGCTTTAATGGCTCTGAGATCTTACTCGAGATAGAAGACGTCTGTGACCGTCGTCCTCCCGAACCAGCCCCTGAAACGAATGGATTCGCATCCTCAGGCGAACGTGCTCCGTTCTTGTCACCATTGGCAGTGCCCGAAGCTTCGTCCCATCCACCCACCACGACCCTGTTCGATGCTAATGCAGGCGGGGACACTTCTCCGACGGCAAATGGGGGGACTCCTGTTCAACCCGCTGGAGAAGAGGCGATGAAGGGATACCGAGCGACAGATGAATCGCCCAACTCACTCGACAGCCATTCGTTCACCACGCCCGTCGAAGAGATCCCGCCATATTTGCTTGATGTCCAACATGAAGAAGTATCCTCCGGGAGGGCGGGCGGGCGCATAGGATCGGTGAATACGGAAGCAAAGTGGAGACGGCTTCTACCGTCACGCCAATACCCCCCTGAAAGACGTTCTGGATCGCGACGGTCGTCGATTGTCGTCGAAGAGATTGAGAAACGATTTGGGGGGAAACTTACACGCTGGACGGATCGATTCCGGAAGGTACTGAGCCCCGAATGGTTCGCGACAACGATCCTGGTCTGGGGAATATGGTTATTCATCTCTTTAGGTGAGCGAGGGAAGTTATGGCACGATGATCTCCCTACTCATCTGTCGCTCGTCCAGCTTATACGATATTTAACGTCTACTTCCCCAAACTATTGGAATTGACATCTTCGGGAGATGGAGCCCCGAGATCACTGGAAGACAACCTATGGGACGTGGTGATCTTCACTCTGGGTGGATGTCCGGGGCCCATTGTAGGTCTTTTCATGACTGATCCTTCCGTACTGACACATAATGGGATCTAGCTTGGAGCGTATATGGTGGAAAGTCCGTTGGGACGTAGGGGGTCACTTGCCGCAATGACGGCGCTCACCGCCATGTCTTGTTTCATGTTCGTGCAAGTTAGAGGCCCACTATTAATTCGGTTGAGCTCCCTAGGAATCAGTATGTCCTCGACGGTCAGTATACATTTCCTCAGATCTTGTACTGTGCTGATCTCGCTAACACGAACAGACGATGTATGCCGTACTGTACGGGTGAGTGCTTCTACCGAATCACCCCATAAACGGGAGACGAATGAATTTGGTGAAGGTGGACGCCCGAGATCTTTGGGACCGAAGTCCGCGGAACGGCCTGTGGAATGGCAAGCGCCCTTTCGAGGGTGTACGTATTGTTTCATTTCCCGGTTACATGCAGCTTACCGACCACCACGTAGTGGCGGGATGATCGGACCTCTCCTGGGAGGCGCTCTCCTCGTCATCGATCCTGCATATCTCGTATACTGCAGTATCGTGGTGTACATTTTCGCCACGGCATTCGTATTGCTCCTGCGTGAGACAGGTATCAACAGAGGTGAACGGTCTACCGCGCATTGAACATATGACGAGATCGAGGTCGAGGGGAATACGAGCTTCTGTACCACCATCATTACTTCTACCTGTAAAGCATTACCATGAGCATGTTTACAATAATTCTGCATAACTGATGTTCGTTCTGCAGCTGTAGAATACATGATAGTAGGTGGAGCCGGACACCTGTTGTGCACGTCGCAGCTAAGGTTGCTGCACATCGAGACGATGTGGATTATCAAGTTCCTTGAGACGAGGGAAGGATCCGCCACAATTAGACAGACGGTTTCACGATACCCTTGCTGATCTTGTAGTACACGGTAGACGAGTCGTCGGCGCAGATGGCCACGAATATCTCTTTTTGCGCTGTCTCCCTCAAGTCCGCGAACGCAGCCCTGAGCCTGTCGGACGACAATTACCAAGAGTGGTCCAGTACGTATATGCGGGTGAGGACGGTATGACACCATACGCCAACGCAGAACGGATACAGATACGCACCAGGATGTACTGATCGGTTCGACAAGAGGACACGGGACGACAATGCATGTGGTCGGGGGGTCTGCGCTGTCCTATACACACCATTATTCATTAGTTTATAAGATGGAGATGGATACACTCGATGGATACGCACAGAGGAAGGCCGGAGTCCTTTGATAGCGGCCCGCTGGCACTCGAACAAGTCAATGAGCTCGACGTTCGTCCATCTCTGTGCTGCGGCACGTCATACGAAGTGAGCGTTACTATTGGTGCACAAGGGACGTATCGTCGCAAGGAACAAGATATACCTAGTGTTAGATCGTTGAAGGTCTGGAAGAGGGCATTGGACGATTTGGGGTACTTGGCGAGGAAGCGGTTTAGTTCAGGATACTGATGGATGGACAGATGAATGGGGAGGTGAGAATATGTGGATAGGACGCTTAGAAAGTTCTTACTGATGGGTGTGCTTGCATGTCGGACGAGGCGGAGAAGGAAAGTTCACAGGGGTCGTCACTAGTCGTCACTACCAGTGCCGGTCTCATCGCAGTTTCACTTTGTATTTCAGCTTCATTGCACTCGATGCCAAGATCCCATAGCATACATACCCCCGAACGAAGCTCGTGTTGCATCGTACGACAAGGTATACACAAGGTGGGCACGTGAAGTGATTGCTAGTGGGACTGCGCAGGACTCGACATGCCACTCCTCTTGTGATGCGCTTTTCATCTTTACAACTTTCTGATTATAGCCACCGCCTGCCCGAGTCATTCAATACGCAGACTTGTGCATAGTACTCACGCGTGAGTTCTTATGATAATCCACAAAATATCATTACAGGCTCTTACACTCCAAGCTTCCTCCAACCGCGTCAAACCGTCTCTGGACTAGCGAATGGGTGCGAAGATTCCTCAATAGAAAATCGTTCCTTTGATTTGGATTGGTGGTCTTGAAGGGCCTGTATTTCCCCGTCTACCCAGCCCTTCCAAAGGGCCGAATCACGAAGAACCCAATTTTTCAGCACCATAAACCTTTGGTCTGTTAAGGGGAGATTCAGGTAAGGCAACGTTATAAACTCGGTGATCCATTCCTTGGTCAAGGTGTGGATGGCAGGTATTAGCCCAGTGTATCCATATTATCGAACATGAAGTGGGACCTGGGGGCGACAATACGCGGAACATAAAAGTACACACTAGTGATCCACCAATAAGATGCTATCTCCTTTCAAGGACCATTACCGCTCATTCCAAATCATCGTACTATATCACCTGAGGGTTCTTCTTCAGGAAGGGGATCTTCGAGGTACCTTCTGAGCCGTCTAGCAAACTCTTCACTCAAGCCACCACGCATTATTAAAGCCTGGGTAAGCTTCTCGCCCCTGGGCAGCCCACCTTGAAGTAGGCTTCTCATCCTCCTGAGTAGCCTCTTAAACCAAACATCAGGAGCCACGGTGTATCTCCCTAAGCGATCGCAATCCGTTAGCAATCCGTAGATCGCAGCCCGCGACAAGGTGACCTTCCCCATAGAATTGGGGTTTGACAATCCGGTGACGCAGGCATGCCCGATGCTCTTGATACCATATTCATTGATCCTCCTTTCATTCCGCGTCCACCAGTCCTCCATATCGATCTCCTGTTCCAAGCGCGTTATTACTAGCCCAACGGGTACTTGCTTCTCGCAAAACATCTCGTGGAACAGCCTGTAATTGCTCTGAGCGGTGTTCGTGATCCTGGATCCTGGCATGCAGAACAAAAGAAGGTTGACTCCACCAGCAGACGCCACTTTGCGGATCAGCCAGAGTGATTTCACGATGGCGGACAAGTATCCGTTCACGCCCAGTACAGGCTCCGCCAGCCCGACAGTGTCCCAGATACGGAACTGATGCGAGCCAACGGTGAATTGGTATTCTGTAGAGCTCATCGTGCAGCCATTAACATCTGCGCTGACCTCCGCGACAGGTGCTCCAGCAATCAAGTTCACGATCGAACTCTTGCCGACCCCCGTCTGCCCAAACAAGATGATATTAATCTCCTATGGATGTTTAGTGAGATGAGTAAGAAATGATCATGCTCTATGTTTCCTTACCTTGGGATGCAAGTTGGGCGATGTCAGTCGTTTGGCATGAGTGCTGATCAATCCCCACATGTCTTTCTGAGCCTTATTCCGCCGACCCTCCATAGGAGGATGATCATCATCCTCTAGGGTAGATACGCAAACATAACCCCTGAACTCCATCCCTTTTTTTACACGCTGACTCTCAGTCCCGTTCCACCAAACTTCAGTTGGCTGTCTCATTTCGTCAGCATGCGTGACTGCTGCGACGACAGGTATTTCAATGCCTCGAGTAGAAGCAAGAACAGCCTCGTATACTCTTTGGAGGCCATTGGTGATTACTTTGGTGAATCGGAAACAGAATACCAGAAGATGAACACCATCCCCTGATTCTAGCTCCTTGATGAGGGATTCCAGAGCCTTCGCTGCCTGATGTGAGGAGACATTGCCTTGAGTTCCTTCATTGAACCCCGGCGTATCCCATAAGCGATAGACCTCGGATTCCTTGACCGCGATGTATCGTTGCCTTTCACCCGTGACGCCTAGAATATCATTGGAGGTCTTTGAGACCTCCAGATCAAAAAGGAGGTTGATAAGAGAGCTTTTCCCAACTCCTGTTTCTCCCGCAAACACGACGTTATAAGCCACCATCTACCAGGATTGTCGTCAGTACAGCACCATATTTCAATCCAGTTATGGTGTTCCCTACTGTGCACGCCTTCGATTCTTCGATGCTCTGAATGACACCCGGATAGTTGGACAACACTTCTCACCCAAACACTAATACAACTTCTGAATTAGTAACAAGCAGCCATCGTAGATATGACCGCTTGTGTCAACATTCTGGGATTCTCGAATGAAGACATACCATTCAGCGGAAGCTAGACCACTCGAACACTGAGAATGGGAGTTAGGTCGTATTGACCAGGGTGGTAGTGGTGTGCAGCAGTAGCTCTACACGCATACAGCCAATTGAGCACGAGGAGTCGGAGCGCTGTATGACTGCCATGTGCCAGAACTTCGAGCGCTAAGCACCTTCCAGGCGATCTCGTCGACTGTCGGTGTACAACTTCGGAGTTTTGTTGGAATTATATAAGTAAAGCCGGAAGCGATTGATATAATCATTACATACCGTCCAACATGTCGGCAGACAGACCGTACCCATGGAAGATACTTCCGAAGATCGTGTACGATAAGTACAATGGTCTTGTTCCATGACCATCCCAACAAGTTTGTCATCTACTCACACATACTTGCTCTGAGTCTCTGACACCGAGTCGATTTTACCCAGCTTGTGGGATCTATCATCTAGGTTAGTTGTATTATTGGTCGCACCTTCTGATCAGTGGACTTCTTGGAGAGGTTATCCGGGATTCGCTCTAGGCAAGGCTTGACTCTTAGTTTCCTGAAGGTGGCCATGGCCAGGTGGCTGCAACCTACCTATATGCAATGCCTTTGGATTCTTGGGAAATAGCCAGCGTGTTTGTGCCTACACCTGGCATATGAGGTCGCCTGGGATGGTTTACTTTCTTCGTCTTATTTATCTGGCACTATTTGCCGGTTAACGTCGAGGAACGGGTCCCTTTCCTGTGGTTCTGCAACTCGCAGTACAAGGATGTATGTATGCACTTCAGAGTTCAATATCTTCTATCCACTATTGACATTTCTCCTGCTACTATCCGAGATGTTCTTGAAAGGAATGCTGTAATAGTACAACTACCGTCCTATCCCCACCGCACATGTCCTGTGTCCAAGTTTCTACAACAGTCCGATTGGAATGCATGTTTCGAGGAGCTTGGTCGTTCAATAGAAGAGTTTATACGCACCGTCTATCTGTGGGTTCATTTACCAATGCACCTCGCTTGTACTGTCTTATCCACTTGTCGACGATTTGGCATCATTGGATTCGCGTCCCCAGCGTCTGAAGTGCGCCGAGCTTCCCTCTGTTCTGCCCAGGTCATAGCCTTCTTGGGGGTGCTTTCTTCTGATTTTCAGCGCCCTTTCCCCTCATTTGTTTAGCTGGTGCAGCACCGGAAGCCCAAGGGTTGCAACCTGCCTCGGAAACATTCCGACCGTCGTTGGAGGTGGCATCGATGGCCGGATTCTGCACACCGGTATCGGATTCGTTAGACGGTATCGTCCCGCCGCTAGTAGTAGGCGCTTCAGAACGAGCAGCTGCATGTGCGTTGCACAATTCCCTTTGACACCCTTTCCAGTACTTGCGACTCGGTATCTTATGGAACATCATGCCAGCCGCCGATTGCCAGTGTCAGCTGTTAGCAATGTGTGAACCATAAGAGGCCCTCCCTGGCTTCCCAGCGCGATAGAATGAGTCCGTCGTGCTCGCGCCATATTCATTCCGCCAAACTCTTCTTCGAAGTCCTCTGAGATCTGGACGACCATGTCCGAACACATAACTTTTTGAATAACAACTCAAGAAATACCCCTGAGCTCTTTGCTTATGGCATTGGTTGACACGTAGCAAAGAGGCGCCACGATACGACCACCATCTCTGCGACTTGGTCATAATGGTACATAACTGCACAAACTGGGCCGCGACTCCTCCAATTCGCAAAACACCACTTCTCATACTCAGCCATGGTGAATGCCACCTGTACGTGACAGTACCGAGAACGTTCAAGGTAAGCTTTATGATTCCACGCCGGGCGCTCGTAATCTCTCTCTTGGGTGACGCCCTTCAGGCCTTACAGGAGCTGGCTAGAAAGAAGTTCGGGTTGGGAAATTCTGATATAGAGTTCTATTCGGCATGCATGAACCTCTGCAATGAAGTTCCAGCAAGAATAGACCGTGATGTATGGGAACAAGCTGCGCCGTACATCGGTTGCATTATGGTGGTAGCACGGAATCCAGATACAAATGGTACGGTCTGCGTAAACACACCATTAGTGCTTCTTTCATTTTTCACGTCCAGAATTCGTCCTATCTGAGACGGAAAAGGAGTGCAAGCCCCAATGATATTTCACGATAGGATTTGGCATAAGGCTGTATCATTGTATCAGTATTACGAGTCTGCATGATTCCAAATTTCATCATCGCCAAAAACATCAGCGACTTCCGTGTGCTCCATACGAGTCCACGATATCCTCTACATACCTGGTGCTCGCCTTTTCTAATTTGTCGTGTCTCCAGGCCATTGATACAGGTTTGCGAAACTGCCCCCTGAATCCATGCATGAAATGAGGCAACATCTTGCCGACCAAAAAATTTGCAAGGACCCTCAGACGGGGGTTAGTCTGGATACCAGACTGTCAAAGACAGCTTATTGCCCAAGCTCCTTTGACAGTCTGGTATCCAGACTAGACGGGGGTCCCCATCGTTGATCTCGACAGCTTTTGTTGTGGTAGGCATGATATCGTGCAGGTGTTGCGAGAAATCGTCTGTCACTAAGTGCTGTGATTTATTCTGTAATGCGCTCAGGGGCTCGGTTTTCTTCACTGACATGATCGTATTATGGCTACCTAGATCTAACTTGTTTGAGAAATATGACGTAGTTTATCATCAAGATCTTGGACTGCCTTACTTCGTGATTCTGTATGTTGTTCCTGTCTGTGTACACCACGTCAAGTACGGAGATCGTAGTAGGGAGTGGGAGTAGGGGACGACGACGTCTCCACAGTGTTGTCGTAAGCTCGGCCGCACTTATGATTCGGGTCACGGTTCAATGATGGAGTGCTGCCAATGACATATGCCAAACACGATTAGCTCAAATGCACAACAACCCGGGCCTCTTTCAGTGCGTTTGGAACTATGTATAGCAGCACCCTGGTCTTTCCGTCTAAATCGCGCAAATGTCTCAACGTGGAGCAGGGGCCGTTTTGTCTGGTGATTACTACCTCTGCACCTCGAGTCGACGACCTCAAGTAATCGCAAGAACAAGTTTGCGATGCTAGTGCCACTTTCAGAGGCTACGATCAAACTATTCAAGCCACTCGCGAAGCGGGCGACAGCGGAAGGACAGGTTGGTTCGTGTGGCTAACTTTCCTGGACACCCTCCCATGCGTTTCGCTACAGGGTGGCCTCCTCTCTGGCGCAGATCCTTCTGCGTTTAACACTGCAGACCCTCTGAGGTTATGGATTATTCAAGTTGGTGCGTCTCTTGACTTACATAGCACACCATGGAAAACTAAAGTTTGCTAACTCCCAGGTGTGATCATTATGATGGCCCAGTTGCTTTCTCTTGGCCTGGCTAGAATAAGACAACCAAAAGTCATCGCCGAGGTCCTTGGCGGGATCCTACTTGGTATGATGTTCAGGCTTTCATATTTGTGCTCACTCAAGTGCTGCATCAGGTCCCACTGCGTTTGGGAGAATACCAGGGTTTACCGAGCACGTCTTCCCTTCGGAATCATTACCTTATCTTTCTCTCGTCGCCAATATCGGTCTCTGTCTCTTCCTCTTCCTCGTTGGACTCGAAATTGACATTAGCGTCGTAAAACGAAATGCACGGCTCTCCGTCATCGTTTCCCTGGCAGGAATAGCCCTTCCATTTGCATTAGGTTCTGGATTGTCAGTGCCTCTATACCACCACTTCGTTGATCCCTCGGTCCATTTCACTTACTTCATGTTGTTCACCGGAGTGGCGTACTCGATCACAGCCTTCCCTGTTCTGTGCCGCATCCTCACAGAACTCAACTTACTCGATACCACAGTTGGCATTGTCGTTCTATCCGCTGGCGTCGGAAACGATGTTGTCGGCTGGTCCTTGCTCGCACTGAGTGTGGCCCTCGTAAATGCAGGCTCCGGACTGACAGCGCTATGGATTCTATTCGTTTGCATCGCTTTTGCTATTTTTCTGCTGTGGCCTGTCAAACGGGTGATGCTATGGCTGGCCCGCAAGACAGGTAGCGTCGAGAATGGCCCAACTATGTCTTACATGACGGTAGTGATCCTACTACTATGGGGTGCTGCATTTTTTACAGACATCGTTGGAGTGAATGCGATTTTCGGTCAGTCTCTCTGGGCCTACATGTTGCGGAAACTGAGATCAGACATTGTAGGTGCCTTTTTGGTCGGGATCATCGTTCCTAGAGAAGGCGGCCTAGCCATCACTTTGACTGAGAAGCTCGAAGATATGGTGTCCATTGTGTTTCTTCCTTTGGTATGTTATAGTCGTGATGCAGTACAACCTTGCTCACTTTGTTGTCAGTATTTTACGCTTTCTGGCTTGAATACTAACCTTGGATTACTCGACAACGGTTCGTGGTGGACACAGTCCCTGCTTCATGTGCTGAAATACCCACGTTCCTTGTTCTAGGTCTAACGTGGGCATTCACTATCGCAATTGCTTGTCTTTCCTTTACAGGTAAATTTGGTGGATGCACGCTAGCCGCTAGGCTATCGGGCTTTAGTTGGAGAGAGGCGAGCACGGTCGGCTCACTAATGAGTTGCAAAGGGTATGTGTTCACGTCTCTCGCCCCTGTATCTCTAATGGGCCACGATCACAGATTGGTAGAATTGATTGTTCTGAATGTGGGATTAGAGGCAGGAATTCTTTCCCAGAGAGTTTTCTCGATGTTCGTCCTCGAGGCGCTAACGCTCACGTTTTTGACGACGCCACTTGTCACCGCTCTTTACCCCCCTGAGCTGCGTGTGCGGGCGTCTGATCTTCCCGGGAAACATCCTGTTACACGAGGTGGAGATGGCCCAGAACAGGACAATCCAAAGCCGGCAGATGATGATTGGTCATGGCGGTATAGGTTTACTGTCGTGCTCGACAAACTCGAGCACGTTCCGGGTGTACTGGCACTCACCCAGCTCGTTCTTCCAAAGCCTCTGGATCCGTCTGCCACCGTGTCCGTCACCTCCGCGGCAGAAACCATTGATCTGAAGAAGCCCGAAGTCGTCGTGGACGCCCTTCGCCTCATCGAGCTTTCTGATCGCACTTCGGCGGTTATGAAATCTTCCGTTGCAGACACCCTCAAAGACACCGATCCACTCCTGGGCATCTTCCGGATGTTCGGAGAGTTGAATGATCTACCTGTGTCGACTTCACTGTCCGTGGTCCCATACGACGACCTTCCACGCAGCGTCGCAGATCACGCCGTAAGGCACGCATCACAGCTTGTGCTCTTACCATGGCTTCCACCGATCGCTCAGAATCCAACGGAAGGTGACTTGACGAATCTGACGCCAAAGGCATCTAAATACGAGTACAACCCTTTCGAGGCCTTCTTCGGTAACCTTTCCAAAGGCGACAAGTCAGCGTCGACGACGCATTCCCAGTTCGTTCGAGGCGTATTTGCACAGAGCAAATCGGACGTTGCACTGTTCATTGACACTGGGGATCGGTCGGGTGCTGGTGGCTCGCATCATGTCTTTCTCCCATTTTTTGGTGGACCGGACGACAGACTTGCACTCGAGTTTGTCGTGCAGTTATGTCTCAATCCCAAAACGACCGCAACCGTCGTAAGATACATTAAGCGGGATGCCGAAGTTCCTCCTTTGGAGCAACTCGAGAATACCTATCTGGGCGACATGGCGCAGGCACCTTCTCTTCCATTCCCACTGGCCACTCCGAGGGATCATACCATCGGTATGCAATCGGCAAGTAAACCCGCACCATTTCGGTAGATGACACTCAACGTCACATTCTAGGTTGGATTCCCAGACACCGTATATGCACCCCAAAGCACTCAAACCCGTCTGCAATCCGAGACGGCGGACAGTGTGACGTGGTCCAAGTACGCACTGCCAAGCCCTGGTGCTGATATCCCGAATCCCCTCCGCGCTGCCTTGTCCCGTATCGATTTTTCTGACTTCTCCACGCCGAGTCCCTTACACGTCGCCATCCAACGGGCATCGGCCATCAGGGCAGTCCATAAACGGCTCCTTATCGTTACTGGCCGTTCTAGGCATCTCGCTACAGAAAGCCATCACCGCGAGCGCAAAGAGATCTTTGAGGAGTACCGGATGATGGGCTCAGAGCTCGTGACAAAGACGATAGGGGACGTCGCGTCGTCGATGGTTATCTCGAGTTCTGCGAGTGCGTTGGTGGTGCTTCAAGCTGTGATCCCGTTGGAATAATTACACGATGAACCACGATACCCTTAATGCAAATTACTCATACCTCTAGTATGATATCTGAGATTGTATCACCTCAGGTTGTATCACTAGAAAAAGGCCCTCAGTGATGGCAAACGTTCTTTCACCTTGTTTACTTTGTGATACTTCCCCCAAACTATGAACAAACAACTTTTATGTAACCAAACCCAAGAAGGCGTCCAAAGTCATGAAGCGTGGAGTAGCAGATGCCACTTTTGCATCCTCCATATCAGAAAGTCAAATGTGATGCGTCGAACGAAGAGTATCCGATTATACGTCTTTATACGCTCACAACTCCTCAATTGAAGGTCTCGACAACAAGGACTTCGTCAACGCACAGCTCGGTCTTGGACACTTTTACGCTTGCGCCAGTCTCAAATTCAACGTGAACCATGTCAACAACATGATCATACATGCCATTGCTCTCCTCGACCAGCTGGACAAGGACATCAACCTGTTTGCTATGCGTATCCAAGAGTGGTATGGGCACCATTTTCCTGAGCTCATCAAGCTCGTTTCCGACAACTGCACCTACGCTCACCTCGCCCAGTTCATAGGTAATAAGGATACCCTGACAGAGGATGAACTAACGTTTGTTGTTGGCAACGACTCGACATTCGCACGAAACACCCTTGATGCATCTCGGGGCTCAATTTCTCAACGGGATCTGATATCGACATGCTCAACATCTCTGCATTTGCCGCACGAGTCGTTTCGATAGCAGATCACCGGAAATCCTTAATTTCCTGTCTGGCCAAGAAGATGAACGTCGTCGCACCCTCGCTAAGTTCTAACTCCCCTTCTCGGAGAGCGCATAGGTGCACGATTGATCAGCCATACTGGCAGTCTGATGGATTTAAGCAAATATCCCGCGTCTACTGCTCAATCCTCGGTACCGAAAAAAAGGTGCTCAGAGTATTGAAAGCCAAAGTGAACACCCCCAAGAGTTTAGACACAATAACAGACCGACCGACGTCGAAGTTCGGTGAAGTTCTCTGGGACCAAGTTGAGGAGCGACTGAAACAGGTGGAGTCCCATCCAAGAACGCGGATACTATTCGCAAGGTCCTTGACTGGCTCGCACTAGATGACGCCGAAGATGCGGAGTCTGTTCTGCCGATGATCGAAGCATCTCCGCCACGGAAGAAAGATGAAAAATAAAAGGAGGTCAAGCGATGCCATGGACGGCGAGGAGGAGGAGCTGCCTATCAAGAAGGTGACGCGGTAGCAAAAGGAAAAGAAAGCACTGAAGAAAGTTGCAAAAACAGGTAAGAGGTTGGCGGCCGCTTCAGCTACAGAGGAGGTGAGTTCCATTTATTGCTTCGTTGAAGTAACTCGCAGTAGGAATCTGCAAGAACGAGAAAAAGGATGGCAAGGCACAGTAAGCAGCCCATTTCCGGGTTCGCCCTCGCTGCCCTACCTTTGCGCCAAGGTCCAGGCCCCTATGTCCTTCACCAGTAGATGGTTGCGTTCGCAAATCGCCAACTACAGCGCGTATGATTTTCGCTATGAAGATCTTATGTATATTCTCATATGCATTATGGTACAACAGGTGATATGAATGGCGTATGAGTAGTTTGCAGAATGGGTATCATGGTGCATCGTGTGATTATTCCAACGGGACCACAGCTTGAAGCACAACCAATGCACTCGCAGAATTCGAGATAACCATCGACGACGCGACGTCCCCTATCGTCCTCGTGACGAGCTCTGGGCTCGTCGTCTGGTGCTCCTCAAAAATCTCCTTGAGCTCGCGGTGATGGCTTTCTGTAGCGAGACGTCTAGAACGGCCAGTAACGACGAGGAGCCGTCTATGGACTGTCCTGATGGCAGACGCCCGTTGGATGGCAGCATGTAAGGGAGTCGGCGTGGATAAGTCTGAAAATTTGATACGGGGCAAGGCAGCACGGAGAAGATTCGGGATATCAACGCTGGGGTTTGGCAGTGCGTACTTGGACCACGTCACACTGTCCGCCATCTCGGATTGCAGACGAGTTTGAGTGCTTTGGGGTGCATATACAGTATCTGAAAACCCAACCTGGAATATGGCGTTGAGTGTCATCGACAGAAGTGGTGCGGGGTTACTTACCGATTGCATACCGATGGTGTGATCCTTCGGAGTGGCCACTGGGAAAGGAAGAGAAGGCGGCTGCTTCATGTCCCCTAGATGGGCATTCTCGGGACGCTCCAAAGGAGAGACTTCGGCATCCCGCTTAATGTATCTTACGACGGTTGCGGTCATTTTTGGATTGAGACACAGCTGCACGACAAACTCGAGTGCAAGTCTGTCGTCCGGTCCACCGAAGAACGGGAAGAAGACATGATGCGAGCCACCAGCACCCGACCGATCCCCAGTGTCAATGAACAGTGCAACGTCCGATTTGCTCTGTGCAAATACGCCTCGAACGAACTGGGAATGCGTCGTCGACGCTGACTTGTCGCCTTTGGAAAGGTTACCGAAGAAGGCCTCGAAAGGGTTGTACTCGTATTTAGATGCCTTTGGCGTCAGGTTCGTCAAGTCACCTTCCGTTGGATTCTGAGCGGTTGGTGGAAGCCATGGTAGGAGGATGAGCCGTGATGCGTGACTTGCGGCGTGATCTGCGACGCTGTGCGGAAGGTCGTCGTATGGGACCACGGACAGTGAAGTCGACACGGGTAAGTCATTCAACTCTCCGAACATCCGGAAGATTCCCAAAAGTGGATCGGTGTCTTTGAGGGTGTCTGCAACAGAAGATTTCATAACCGCCGAAGTGCGGTCAGAAAGCTCGATGAGGCGAAGAGCGTCCACGACGACTTCGGGCTTCTTCAGATCAATGGTTTCTGCCGCGGACGTGACGGACATGGTGGCAGACGGATCCAGAGGCTTTGGAAGAACGAGCTGGGTGAGTGCCAGCACACCTGGAACGTGCTCGAGTTTGTCGAGCACGACAGTAAACCTATACCGCCATGGCCAATCGTCATCTGCAGACTTGGAACTGTCCCGTCCTGGGCCATCTCCACCTCGTGTTGCAGGGCGCTTCCCGGGAAGATTAGACGCCCACACGCGTCGCTCAGGGGGGTAAATAGCGGTGACAAGTGGCGTCGTCAAAAATGTGAGCGTTAGAGCCTCGAAGACGAACATCGAGAAAACCCTCTTGGAAAGAATTCCAGCCTCTAATCCGACATTCAGGACAATCAATTCTATCAACCTGTGATTGTGATCCATTGGAGATACAGGGACAAGAGATGCGAACACATACCCTTTGCAACTCATTAGTGAGCCGACCGTGTTCGCCTCTCTCCAGCTAAAGCCCAACAGCCTAGCAGCCAGCGTACCTCCACCAAATTTCCCTATGAAGGAAAGGCAAACAATTGCGATAGTGAATGCCCACGTTAGACCTAGAACAATGGACGTGGGTACTTCAGCGCATAGAGCAGGACTGTGTCCACCACGAACCGTTGTCGAGCAATCCAAGGTCAGTATTCAAGCCAGAAAGCGTGAAGTACTGGCAACCAAATAAGCAAGATTGTAATGCAACACAATTACGACACGTACCAGAGGAAGAAACACAATGGACACCATATCTTCAAGCTTCTCGGTCAGAGCGATGGCCAGGCCACCTTCTCTAGGCACGATGATCCCGACCAAAAAGGCACCTATATGCCTGATCTCAGTTTCCGCAACAACATGTAGGCACAAAGAGACTGACCGAAAATCGCACTCACTCCAATGGTGTCTATGAAGAAGGCAGCACCCCATAACAGTAGAATGACTACCGTCATATAAGACATAGTTGGGCCATTCTCGACGCTACCCGTCTTGCGGGCCAGCCATAGCATCGCCCGTTTGACAGGCCACAAAAGAAAAATAGCAAAAGCGATGCAAACGAATAGTATCCAAAGTGCTGTAAGTGCAGAGCCCGCATTTACGAGGGCCACATTCAATGCGAGCAAGGACCAGCCGACAACGTCGTTTCCGACGCCAGCAGATAGCACGACAATGCCAACTGTGGTGTCGAGTAAGTTGAGTTCTGTGAGGATGCGGCACAGAATAGGGAACGCTGTAATGGAATACGCTACTCCAATGAATAACATAAAGTAAATGAAATGGACCGAGGGATCGACGAAGTGGTGATATAGAGGCACCGACAATGCAGAACCTAACGCGAATGGAAGGGTTATTCCTGCCAACGAAACGACGATAGAGAGCCGTGCGTTTCGTTTTACGATGCTAGTGTTGATTTCGAGTCCAACGAGGAAGAGGAAGAGACAGAGACCGATATTGGCGACGAGAGAAAGATAAGGTAATGATTCCGAAGGGAAGACATGCTCAGTAAACCCTGGTATTCTCCCAAACGCAGTGGGACCTGATGCAGCACTTGAGTGAGCACAAATATAACATGAAGGCCGAAACATCATACCAAGTAGGATCCCGCCAAGGACCTCGGCGATGACTTTTGGTTGTCTTATTCTAGCCAAGCCTAGAGAAAGCAATTGGGCCGTCATAATGATCACACCTGGGGGTTAGTAAACTTTAGTCTTCCATGATGTGCTGTGTAAGTCAAGAGACGGACCGACTTGAATGATCCATAGCTTCAGAGGGTCTGCAGTGTTAAACGCAGAAGGATCTGCGCCAGTGAGAAGGCCACCCTGTAGTGAAACGCATGGGAATATGTCCAGGAGGGTTAGCCACACAAACCAACCTGTCCTTCCGCTGCCGCCCGGTTCGCGAATGGCTTGATTAGTTTGATCGTAGCCTCTGAAAGCACTGGCATCGCAAACTTGTTCTTGCGGCCACTTGAGCGCGCCGAGGTGCAGAGATAATCACCAGACAAGGAGACAACGAACGCTGCTCCACGTTGAGGTACTTGCGCGATTTAGATGGCGGACCGGGGTGTGCTGTTATAGCTCCTTCGCACCAGGTCGCTGAAAGAGGGTTGTCGTGCATTTGAGCTAATTGTGTATGGCAAAAGTCAGTGAACATATCAGCACTACATCATCGAACCATGACAGGTTTGGTTTGGGCCTCGGGTCATGAGTGCCATCTGATCATGCTCCACAACGGCACTGTGGAGACGAGGTCGTAAACACTGCTCCATGCCTTTATGTAACAGGACGTAGGCTGAAGGTGAGACTGCGTCACTGCATTTCAAGTACCTTGCCAAAGTTAACCTCAACACACTATTCGTGAGAAAGTGCAGCCCCTATCGTCTTGTGGCAAAAAGCCGAAACGTAGTGCAATAAACCCTACTACTCGGGGAAGTACCGGCTACCGCTGGCAGGAAAGGATTGGTCGGTAACATCTTTGTGGCCGAAGTCAATGTCATGAGGGTGCCGGAGCGGCGCGTGGAGGAAGTGTCATGTCAGGATGCATTTGAATCCCAGTGAACCACTTAGGAAGACATGTCGAGTGGCAGGAGGAGTATACATTGTTTAGAATGCAAACGCAGACCATGTCCACAATGCGTGAGGCCCTGAGGTGTGTTGAGCAAAATCAGCAGCCCCTCCAAGCGCACGCCTGAGTGCACCAGCATCAGCTGATTTCCGAATGTGGGTAGGGGGAGTGTGGCTCCCACTCCAAACCGAATAGAGGCGTTTAAAAACCTAACTTAAAATATGGGGAGGGGGGGCGAAAATATACAGCCAAACGTTGAATTGTGAGTGGCCAAGCGCACTCACGTCAATGGTTAGACTGATTACCGCCTTCCAAGGAAATGGACATGAACCTACGATTGAGATGAATACACCTTACACTGTTTGGGCGTTTGTGCTGGGGAAGACGTCGGGTCAGGCTGGAAGGATGACGATCAGCGTGGAAGGGGATCCAATGATCCTGCCGGGAGCCACGGTTGGTGGACTTGCAAAAGTGGTATCGTGTGTACTTCGAGTTCGCCATGAGGGTCATATAAATGGTATAAATGGGTAATGCCGTAGGCCAAAACTTGCTTGAGTACGGGTGCGGGTATACACCAAGCCGTTGAGAACAACACATAGGGGTCGCATTCCCACGATAGAGACCCTGCAAGGTGATAGAATTTCTCTCTCGCTCTCGGGTCCGAGCCGGAACCGCGGCAAGACTGGGACTACCACTGCAATGCATTTCTACCGTAAATTGCACCCACTAAGCTGCCCCAAACCGCCATATGAATTTCGCGCATTTTGGGGGGATTTACAGTCCCATAACGATCAACCTATTCAAGATATTCGCGAACCGGGCAGCGGCAGAAGGACAGGTCAGTTTGTGTGGCTAACCTTCTTGGACGTCTTCCCATGAGTTGCAGGGTGACCGTTTGACTGAGGCGGATGCATCTGCGTTTAACACTGCAGACCCTCTGAAGCTATGGATCATTCAAGTTGGTGCGTCTCTTGACTTACATAGCACACCATGGGACACTAAAGTTTACCGACCCCCAGGTGTGATCATTATGATGGCCCAGTTGCTTTCTCTTGGCCTGACTAGAATAAGGCAACCAAAAGTCATCGCGGAGGTTCTTGGCGGGATCCTACTTGGTATGATATTTCGGCCTTCATGTTATATTTGTGCTCACTCAAGTGCTGCATCAGGTCCCACTGCGTTTGGGAGAATACCAGGGTTTACTGAGCATGTCTTCCCTTCGGAATCATTACCTTATCTTTCTCTCGTCGCCAATATCGGTCTCTGTCTCTTCCTCTTCCTCGTTGGACTCGAAATTGACACTAGCGTCGTAAAACGAAATGCACGGCTCTCTATCATCGTTTCCCTGGCAGGAATAGCCCTTCCATTTGCATTAGGTTCTGCATTATCAGTGCCCCTATACCACCACTTCGTCAATCCCTCAGTCCATTTCACTTACTTTATGTTGTTCACCGGAGTGGCATATTCCATTACAGCCTTCCCCGTTCTCTGCCGCATCCTCACAGAACTCAACTTACTCGACACCACAGTTGGCATCGTCGTGCTATCTGCTGGCGTCGGAAACGATGTTGTCGGCTGGTCCTTGCTCGCATTGAACGTGGCCCTCGTAAATGCAGGCTCTGCACTTACAGCGCTGTGGATTCTAATCGTTTGCATCGCTTTTGCTATTTTTCTGCTGTGGCCTGTCAAACGGGTGATGCTATGGCTGGCCCGCAAGACGGGTATTGTCGAGAATGGCCCAACTATGTCTTACATGACGGTAGTCATTCTACTGCTATGGGGTGCTGCGCTCGTCACAGATGCCATTGGAGTGAATGCGATTTTCGGTCAGTCTCTTTGGGCCTACATGTTGTTGCGGAAACTGAGATCAGGCATATAGGTGCCTTTTTGGTCGGGATCATCGTGCCTAGAGAAGGTGGCCTGGCCATCGCTCTGACTGAGAAGCTTGAAGATATGGTGTCCATTGTGTTTCTTCCTCTGGTACGTGTCGTAATCGTGTTGCATTACAAATTTGCTCATTTGGTTGTCAGTACTTTACGCTTTCTGGCTTGAATACTGACCTTGGATTACTCGACGACGGTTCGTGGTGGATACAGTCCTACTTTATGTGCTGAAACGTTTGTTCTAGGTCTAACGTGGGCATTCACTATCGCAATTGTTTGCCTTTCCTTCATAGGGAAATTTGGTGGATGCACGCTAGCTGCCAGGCTGTCGGGATTTGGCTGGAGAGAGGCGAGCACGGTCGGCTCGCTAATGAGTTGCAAAGGGTATGTGTTCGTATCTCTCGCCCCTGTATCTTTAGTGGATCACGATCGCAGGTTGGTAGAATTGATTGTTCTGAATGTGGGATTAGAGGCAGGAATTCTTTCCAAGAAGGTTTTCTCGATGTTCGTCCTCGAGGCGCTAACCCTCACGTTTTTGACGACGCCACTTGTCACCGCTCTTTACCCCCCTGAGCGGCGCCAGCGGGCGTCTGATCTTCCTGGGGAACGTCCTGTTACACGAGGTGGAGATGGCCCAGAACGCGACAGTCCCATGATGGCAGCCGGTGACGATTGGCCATGGCGGTATAAGTTTACTGTCGTGCTCGACAAACTCGAGCACGTCCCGGGTTTATTGACACTCACCCAGCTCGTTCTTCCTAAGCCTCTGGATCCGTCTGCCGCCATGTCGATCGCGTCCGCCGAAGAAACCATTGATCTGAAGAAGCCCGAAGTCGTCGTGGACGCCCTTCGCCTCATTGAGCTTTCTGACCGCACTTCGGCAGTGATGAAGTCTTCCGTTGCCGACACCCTCAAAGACACCGATCCACTTCTGGGCATCTTCCGGGTGTTCGGAGAGTTGAATAACTTACAGGTGTCGACTTCACTGTCCGTGGTCCCATACGACGATCTTCCACACAGCGTCGCGGATCACGCCGCTAGGCACGCATCACAGCTCATCCTCCTACCATGGCTTCCACCGACCGCTCAGAATCCAACAGAAGATGACTCGACGAACCTGACATCAAAGGCATCTAAATGCGAGCACAACCCATTCGAAGCCATATTCGGTCACCTTTCCCAAGGCGACCAGTCAGCGTTGACGATGCGCTCCCAGTTCGTTCGAGGCGTATTTTCCCAGAGCAAATCGGACGTTGCACTGTTCATTGACACTGGGGACCGGTCGGGTGCTGGTGGCTTGCATCATGTCTTTCTCCCGTTCTTTGGTGGACCGGACGACAGGCTTGCGCTCGAGTTTGTCGTGCAGCTGTGTCTCAATCCCAAAATGACCGCAACTGTCGTAAGATACATTGAACCTGACGCTGAAGTCCCTCCTTTGGAGCGCCCCGAGAAGGCGCAGACGCCTTCTCTTCCTTTGCCATTAGCTACTTCGAAGGATCATTGCATCGGTATCCAATCGGTAAGTAAACCCGCTCCATTTCGGTAGATGACACTCAACGCCACATTCCAGGTCCCAGACACCGTATATGCACCCCAAAGCGCTCAAACCCGTCTGCAATCCGAGACGGCGGACAGGATGACGTGGTCCAAGTACGCACTGCCAAGCTCTGGCGCTGATATCCCGAATCCGCTCCGTGCTGCCTTGTCCCGTATCGATTTTTCGGACTTCTTTACGCCGACTCCATTACACGCCGCCGTCCAACGGGCAACTGCCATCAAGACAGTCCATCGACGGCTCCTCATCGTTACTGGCCGTTCTAGACGTCTCGCTATAGAAAGCCGTCACCGCGAGCTTAGGGAGATCTTTGAGGAGTACCAGACGACGAGCCCAGAGCTCGTCACGAAGACGATAGGGGACGTTGCGTCGTCGATGGTTATCTCGAGTTCTGCGAGTGCGTTGGTGGTGCTTCAAGCTGTCATCCCATTAGAATAATCACACGATGGACCATGGTGCATGATACCCAATCTGCAAATTACTCATGCCACAGATACCTGAAATCATATCACCTGTTGTACCATATGTAATGTAACGCACATGTGAGAATAGACATGAGATCTGCATAGCGAAAATCATATGCGCTGTAACTGGCGATCCGTGAGCGCGACTGTCATCTGCTGGTGGGGATAGGGGCTCCGGCGCTTGGCGCAAGGGCGATGAGGGCGACCCCGGAAATGAGCTGTTCACCGTGCCTCGCCACCCTTTTTCTCTTTCTTCTTCTTCTCCTTTTTATCTTTCTTTCCCTTTTTTGCGGATTCCTGCTGCGAATTGCTTGAACAAAGTAGAATACAAAAATAAACGGAACTCACGTCCACTGCAGCCGCCGCCGCCTTCTTTGCAGCCTTCTTCAGTGCTTTCTTTTCCTCTTTCGACAGCTTCACCTTCTTAATAGGTGGCTCCTCCTCCTCCTCCTCGTCCACATCCATGGCATCGCTCGACCGCTTTTTCTTTTTCTTATCCTTCTTTCGTGGTGGAGATGCTTCGATCAACGGCAGAATAGGCTCATCTTCCATGTCAACATCCCCATCCTCGGCATCATCTAGTGCGAGGCTGTCGAGGACCTTGCGAATAGCTTCTGCGTTCTTGGATGGGGCTGTACCAGTTGCGAAGAAATTCAGTCGCTCCTCGACTTGGTCGCGGAGAGCCTCGCCGAACTTCGACGTCGGTCGGTCTGGTACTAGGTGTTGGATATATTCGAAGGGACAGGTTGCGAGATCTTACCAGAGTAACAGTCTATTCGTGCTGCTATCGAGCATTTGTTGGCAAGGAAACGTGATATCCGACCCTTATGTCTTGGGTCGGCTCGTCCGATGAACGATGAATGGTATAACAGTCCATACTTAACAAAAAGAATAAGAGATATTAACTAACGACGTCATGATCTGAACTCTTACCTTGGGGGTGTTCCCTTTCGTTTTCAGTGCTCTGAACAGCGCCTTTTCGGCACCGAGAATTTGAACGGTAGACGCAGGGTATTTACTTAGATTCGTCAGACTGCCAGCATGGCTGATCAACCGTGCGCCTATGCGCTCCCCGAGAAGGGCCGTTAACGAGGGTGCGACGACGTTCATCTTCTCGGCCAAGTAGGAAATGAGGGATTTCCGGTAATCTGCTATCGAAACGACTCGTGCGGCAAATGCAGAGATGTTGAGCATGTCGATGTCCGATATGGAAGATCCCATGGAGCCCCGGGACGCATCAAGTATGTTCCGTGCCAGTGTTGAGTCGTCGCCAATGATAGACGCTAGGTCCGACAGTTTATCCTCTGTCAGGGTATCCTTGTCACCTATGAACTGGGCGACGCGAGCATATGTATAGTTGTCCGGAACGAGCTTGACGAGCTCAGGGAAATGGTACCCATACCACTCTCGGATACGCATAGCAAAGAGGTTAACGTCCTTGTCCAGCTGGTCGAGGAGGGCGATGGCTTGTATGATCATGTTGTCGACACGGTTCACGTTGAATTTGAGTTTGGCACGGGAGTAGGAGTGTCCAAGGCCGAGCTGTGCCTTGACGAGGTCCTTGTCGTCGAGACCTTTGAGGAGTTTGTGGGCGTGTAATCGGATGCCGCGAATGAGCTCTTGAGTCTCGTCCGACGCATCGCACTTGAAGCCCATGACTTCTGATATGGAGGATGCAAGAGTGGCATCTGCTACTCCAAGCTTCACTTTGGACGCCTTCTTCGTTTTCGCAAGGTTCAGTTCGAGGAGAGACTTGAGATAGTCGTTGAGAATGCCTGGAAATAGTGCGTTCCACGTGAGCAACGCGTTCACCACAGGCAAATAACATCATACCTTCTGAAATGTCATTTATGTTTTCCAGAGCGTCTGCTGCACTCTTGAATGGAGAAAAACTCAGCAGTGAAACCATTTTATTGAATTTTGCGAGGTCTTTTATCGAGTCCTGGACGGCTTTCGTCCGTGAACCGACCTCCTCATGTAGTTTGACCTCGAACACTGCATATCCAGATGCCGACTCGAAGAGGAGGTGGGTCGCCATCGTTGTTGCTCGTTGTCGTCAGAGACGGTCGAGAGTAAAATTTGGCTCGGCAAACTGCACTTCCATATTTAGAAATCTGCTTCCTTTGCAGCAATACAATGCATGAATTCTGGCCCGAAAACCTTGAAATTCTTGGTGTACATATAGGTCGAGCCATCTGAGCCTCTTGTCCGGTGGTAGCAATCGGGTTTCAATTTTCTGGTCGTCTTACCATCTTAGTACACTTTAATCGACTCATTGACTGCTGAGACATGGGCTTTCAGTAGGGTAATTATTCACCGGTGCACCATCACTCAAACTTTTCGTCGGGGTGGTAATCGGAAGCACGATTTCGAGGGGAAGGGGGCGAATGTCGGCTTTGCCTGCGGTATCTGGGTGCGAGACTAACGGACAGCGTTCAGGATTAGTAGTATGCGACATTGAAATGCCATCGAGAAATGGTTGGGGTACTCTTATTTGTCCGAGACACAGAGGTGGACGAGGATCATGAGCAATTCTGGTAAAACCGTTCGATCTAAATATTCTGATCCAAGATACACACGAAAGGAAGGATGCAGTATTCCGCCTTCCAATTCTCGGTTTCTGGCGTCGAGGAGTTTAAAGAGCGGTATGGGTAAAGAAATCCAACTGTGGGATTGCATTTAAACCCTGAAGGGAAGTCATCTTCCAGCGCAAAGACCCTGCTATCCTTGGCAACGGCCCTATTGTATTTTCAAATCGCCTTCTTATATGAGCGTACTGCCTTCCTGCAGTGGGTAAGCTATTATCACGTACCAATTCCCAGCCTGAGCCAGGACGCCATCTTCCAACCCAATCCTCCTGTGATCCTGCAGCCAACCTGCAGTGTCCGAACACCTGGGATGGTCAACCCTGTGTGGAACACGATGCGTTGGGCAAACTATTTCTGCTCCTCTGGCCAGACGACTGCCACGTTTGATGCGTCCCAGGACCCACGGAATATGATCGCTTCCCATGACCCGCAACCCCTCAGTCGTCGTCCGTCCTCAACCACGACCCACTACTGATAGGCTGACCATGGGGCGGCTCTTAACTCAAATCCTAATTGTAGTCGCTACCGATCCATTGCAAGATGGCCTCGAGTCTATGGTAAGCCAGAGTACTACTAGTACTCATGTCCAAACCTTCTCTTTGCACATGGCATCACGCCTGCTTCGAGGTGGAACAGCTAGAAACGTTGCCCTTGGTTTGGGCTTCTGAGTCGATGGAGTTTGTCACGCTGATGGTCTGTCCCTGAACAGTTGTCATCAGGCAGCACACTCTTTGCCTCGGTGTTCTTGAAACTATTGAATGGTAGGCGCCGATGTGGAACACAGGATGTTGGCAATGGAGCGTGCACATCGCTTTGGGGAACGTTCTCAATCCTGACCGGGTCCGTGCGGTGCGGGCGCCTCGAATTCAGCTCCAACTGAAAACCTTGCTTGTTCTGGCATGGCTGTGTCGGGGACTATTCGACTTTGCTTCTGATTCCAAGCTGCCGCCGATTGTGTCGAGAAACCGATGCTGTAGAGAATGTTTCTGTGGCTGATCACGGTGAGTGTACTAACACCTTGTTTCTGGAAGGTGTGAATGTGCATTTGATGTTTTGTAATCTTGGGGATGCTGTATTTCTCTTTCCAATTACATAAGCACATGGTGGCTCTCTGATTGGCTGGGTTTTGTTGGTTTTTAATTAATTAGGAAGGTGATTACGCCGGATGGGCCTCGTGCCTGCCTCGAGTCCAGGTCGAGTTTTACAACCCACCACAGCTGCTCCTCCCCACTGCGTCTCTCCCTGGTACATATAGGACGCCGGAGTGACTGCGCGAGCCCGCTGCGGGTCAAGAGGCTTCCACCGCATACCCTCGCGTATTGGCTATCTCCAGTGAAGGTCTGCATCTCCTATAAGACCTCGATCCTTATTGACGCTGCTTTACCCACCCCCCCTTCCAACTTCAAGCCTGCCCACTTTAGTCTGCTCTTTACGACCCTTCATGTTCAAGTCAAGACACCAACCAGGGAGCCCGCAGTTCACCCCCAGCACTCCCAAAATCTCCAAACGCTCACTATCCCCAGATGAGACGAGCAGCGTCCCATCCCGCCCAACAACAAGAATGGGCACACGGCCACCCACGCCCCTGATGGCATCGACCACCAATCCTAGGAATAACCCCACCTCGGGTCAGCCCGCTCAACCTCTCAAGTCGATCCTCAAGAAAGTGGGGAGCTCTTCCCCCAATCGTATGGACTACGACAGCGAGGGAGAGACCCTCACATCCAAGAAGGTCAGCCGTTCTGGGATGTACGACGTTCGCAATCTTCGCGTGCCTGGTGTACGCATGGGTAAGCCAGCGTCCCCATCTTGCTCGCCGGCGCTTACCTTCCTTACGTACCACTTATCTGATGGTGACCCCCTGCCAGTCCCCATGAAGCCCCCGGCATGTAATATGCATTGGCAACTACTACCGTATGATCGGTTCAGATCAAAGCGTCTTATCCGCTTCGATGTGGCCCTACCTCTCGAGGACATTCGCTTCGAAGGAGAAAGCTATCGAATCAAGTTATCAGACGCTGATCTCGACAAGCTCGCCGTCGACGGCGGTCTCACAAAGATGCAGATCGACTTCGAGTCCGGCCCATTCGAATGGGAAGTGCACGTTAAGAACTCGAAAGGCATCACATGTCGGGACGTGTTCGATGCCATATACAACACCTTCAATGAGCAGCTCACCCTTTACGAGACCAAGCAAATCCCCCGTCATCAATGGCAAGAAGTCCAAACGGCTTTTAGGCTGCGTTGTAAAGTCAAGCCTGGCTTGGCTGAGGTCGAGTTCCGACAAGGTTTGAAACGTGTTGATGTCCTGCAACAAGGTACCATCTTCCTGGGGTTGACCCAACCAAAATCGGGCAGCGATTGGATACTCAACCTTGGGAAGTGGCCCTATGGCTCCTGAATCACCCTTTTTGCATTCGTTGCATCGTTGGTGAGTCTGCGTGCCGAAGCATGGTGTTCCACGGATCTTACCCTCCGAGGACAGGACTGCGTCCGCATGTACACACTCATTTTGCTGTGAGCAACTAGCATATTCCTCGCACACACACCACTTGTCGCCGTCATCGCATTACCATCCTCATTGATTTAATCTCCCACTGCAGCCACCCCTCGCTACAATGGCTTCGTCTTTTACGCGCCGCACAGTGCAGAGGGTCGCTCCAGTTGGTGATGCACTCCCTATGCAGTGTTAGCATCCATGCATCGTTCTTTTCTTTGGTTTGGGTTGGTCGGATACCAGCATGCGTTTATGCCGTCCATGGGTAGAACTCTGCCATGATATATAGGGCGTTCACTTCGCCATTATCTCTTCTCGATACCTTTTTATATGCCAAGAATACATACTACCCTGTCATAGGACGGATATCGCATCCACACTTCTCTTACAACCCTTGGCTGCTTCGCCGTAGTTTCGGCAATGCCATTGGTCCAAGCCACGTGCAGTGAGCGACATACAGTAATACAAGGACCGATACATGAGGTTGAGCCATCTATCCCCTTGTGACAAGCAGTGGCAGACAAGGCTGGTCGGCCAAGTGTCTGGCAAATTTCAAGTACATACCCCGAGGTCAATACTAATATGGGTCCGAAGATGTCATCAATGCGCCAGTTGATGGATAAGTCGACTTGTATTGGATACTGATAAAGGCGGTTACCAGACTTGGCACGAGTTGGAGGCGAAGCTACAATTACCACTGAGCAGAGCCTGAAAAAATGCGTTCGATTCGGACCCCAACTGCCTCGTGGTTACAGTGCGTCGTGCAGTCTGCAGCTGTCTCGTGGTGTGCACAACAGGTGGCCAACTCCACACCGCGTGTCGAATTCCATAGGTCATGGGGTGGGTTGGGTGGGGGAAGACCCACACCGTGTTTCACGGTGGACTAAGAACCAGAATCAGTGTACTGGGTGCGGCTACCTATCCCTCTGCCTCTGGTGGTGATAGGCAGCCAGTAACCCTTGGCACTCCACTCTTGCCTGCACTCGCACTCGCATTCGCCTCGCCAACACCTTGCTACAGCGGTGTGCCCTTATCCGGAGCAACACTCGTTAGTGTCTGCTGAGGGGTGACAAATAAATTGGCCAATGGAGCTGTGAGTTGATCAGGTGCACTTGACATCATTACTCATTCTCCGTTACACAAGGGTGCAGTAGTGTTGATTTCGGTGAAGGCGAGTATGACAGGACTTGATGCAATGATAGATGGGCCTCGTGGATAATCAGGCGTCTGCCATTGGCTTCGGTTCCATAGAATGGAACGTTCCTAGGGAATCTAAAAGTACTTGCGCTTCCAAAGACCTGGGAATTGGAAACCTAATGAGTACGAAGAGACAGGGCATTACCCTGTTGCTCCACCAGACTAGACCCTATCGAGTGCTGGTGTAATGATTGAGGATCTGATGTATCCAATTGAGTGTATCGGCGAAAAGTAACACTGCCAAATGTGACTGAAGGCATGTTATAGAACGCGCCTCGATCGAGTAGCTCCCGAAAGTCCCGATCATGTCAAGCGTTTGAACCAGAGGATTGCGCACCATGATGTGAATGGTTCATGCGAGTTGGACTGGTCGCCGAGGGACAGTCATCAAAAGAGCATCAAGACACAAAGTCCTCCAATTATTGGATGAATCCCTCGGAAGGAGGAAATAACAGTTAGACATAAAAAAGCTCTGATGAAGGCCATGGGTAATGTGATTGTCCTAAAGGTAACAAAAAAAGCCATATAATCCAGATGCAAACGAATGTCATGGAGATAGAATCTGTACAACGGGATATGTACGTCAATGACCAGAGGAAAACCGTAGTGTTTAAGGACGCACCGCTATTAGTACAAAAGCAACCACAAAAGCAATGATTATCATCAGACAAGCTGCCCGGCGGCCAGCCTTGCGCTGATAGTCCGATGCCACAGAAAGCTCTTGGGAGGCACCTTGTGTATCAGCAGCCACGGAATAAATGTTTGACTCGATATTGTCTGTCAAAGGAACGATAAATACTAGGAAGGAAGTCGCATCTATGCGTACCTATCATGCTACCCTGCTGGTTGACCAAAGTACCTAGGTCTCGGAATATCTCAGACAGTTCATGTATTCCTGATTCAATTTCCTGGATCTCCGCCTCGCGCTCGTGAATAAGAGACTCCTGATATGCAAGTTCATGGGGTGATAGTTGTGACTGAAACAGCTGCGCTTGTTGTTGCCGCGGGGTGCCGCTCGATTCCCTGGACATTTGTGAGAATGACTGAGGAAAAATTGGGGGAAAAAATGTGACGAACGAAGAGCGTCGTGGATGCTCTTCCTCGACAGCTATCTTCACGCCTTCAACAACGGTCCGCTGTTTCTCCGCACTGGCATGCTGCGCACGCTGGAAGGCCACCAAAGACAGTTGCAGGTCATGAGAAACCTTTTGCAGTGAGGTCTTTTGTTGAGACTGGCTGCGCGGTCAGTCGTGACATAAGCGTATCGGAGGCATAGACATACGGTGGATACGGGCATGGATGAGAGCTTCTTCAGATCCTCGGACCCACGTTTGGCCATGGCTCGCGTTGTTTCGGTGAGGTCATGGCTGATATGTAACTAAATAGAAGTAAGCAAAGGTAGAAGAAGTGACGCACAGAGATTTCCGCAGCGGCGCAGAATCCTTTGTAGTGCCAAGTTGGTCGAGTAGCTTTGTTATTCCTTGAACATTGGAGTTGATCTTGAACACCTGTAAAGACAGCGAGGAGTGCAGTGCCAAGAATGCAGCATCTTCTCGTGACTGAGGCAGGGAAATGTTTGGAAGTCCTGGGCGGGACAGGCCTGTCTCGATATCCTGGAAACTCATGGGCAACTTGCAATTGCTGCCACACAACTCAAGTGGTACTGACTAAGCGTAGTCAAGATTACGTAACAACGGAACAATAGGAGTCACGTGTGACAAGCGCAACCGTGATCCGTGACCACCGTGTCAGGATGAGTCTACGTCGCGACCGTGGACTCTTTCTTTGTTTCGACCATGATGAATGACGCAGTCTCCTTTGCAGATGAACCTAGCGACGAAGAATTTGAATGGGAGGAAGTTCATGTTCCAGAAGAACCGTCAGTTTACCAAGAATTTGAGCTCGAGCTCTCAACACCTCCACCGCGCGAAAACATCGAAATTACACTTCATACGCACGCCAAAAAAGACGACTCCAAGTGAGAGATTACGCAGTGCAGTGGTCCATGAGAGTGCTCATGTCCATTGAACCAGGAAGAAGACTGCTGCCGCACTGCATGCCAAAAGAGTCCTCCGAACGACTTGTCACAAAATCCACACTATATGCTTACTAGGCAACGCCCGGGTCCGGAATAAGTGGTTAAACGATGACCTTCTCCATGTTCGTGTCTTTCTTCGTTTGTCATTAACGCTCCTTCCGACTTGTAGGCAATTAGGCCCGCCTCCTGTCCTTAACTCCAATGTCCCTCCAGAATGCATTTGCAATGATCCACAAATCTCGTATCCCCGACCAGAACAAACGCGGTCGTCTCTTCGAGAATGCTGTCAATCGCCTTGTTGAGTGGTGGTCCCACACATTCTTCACCGTCCTCCCAACTGGCCATATCATGAATAGGACATTTGAACAAGTCCAGCAGGAGATCGAGTCGCAAGCTAGTGGTTCGGAATCTATCGACCCTGATTCAAATGATACGGAGTGCATTCGGAGTGTCAACAGTCTTATGAAGCACGCGTTGATGCAGTGTGGTTCCAGGGATACCAGCTCGCAGTTATTCACCGCGCTCTGTCGAGCTCTTGATATCCCAGCCAGGCTCGTCGTTAGCTTACAGAGTGTCCCTTGGAAATCCGATTCGGGAAAGCACGGCGGTGGGTCGTCGAGCAAGGGGAAAGTACCAGTGACCCCCGCAGAATATGAAAATTCGCTCGAGGGAAGTGAAGAGGAGGTAGCAAACACGGCGTCAGTTCAGTCAAAACAACAAAGTGGCAAGTAATCTAACCTGAGTGACGGACGGGCATGACTCATAATGCATTGGCAGTCAAAGGCAAAGAAAAGGCAGCGCCCGTTATTAAACTTCGTAAAAGCAAAAGTAAAGCCACCAGCCAGCGTAGCACACCGAGTACCACCGGAAGTTCTTTATGTGTGTTATGCAGGCTCCGATTCCTAACAACTTAGCTTACATGCATCCCAACCGTCAGATGTGACATCCACGCCGCCGGTGTTTTGGACTGAAGTCTTTTCTCGCGCAGATTCACGATGGCTACCAGTCGATCCTATTCGTGGCATCGTTAACAAGCGACAGGTCTTCGACCCCTCATCCACTGACACTTTACCCAAGGCGCGCCGAGCACCGTACAATAGAATGCTCTACGTTATTGCGTTAGAGGAAGATGGTTTTGGCCGCGACGTCACCGCCCGATATGCGAGGGACTATACCGCGAAAGTATCAAAAGCACAAGGACTTGGCGCGGGTCCTGCCAGTGCGCGCAAGCAATGGTGGGCAAATGTTATACAAGCCATAACTAGGCCCTATCGCCTTGTACGCTTTCCTCCATCATGAATGGAGTGCTTATTCTCGTTATGACTTTCGCAGAGCAGAGACGAGCTTGAAGACGATGAGCTGCACAACCATCAGCTCACGGAAGGGATGCCCACCACACTCGCAGGTTTCAAAGACCATCCCCTGTATGTTTATTGCATTTGTCTCGCTACATGATTCATATTTACCATCACTTTCACTTTAGATACGTACTTGCTCGCCATTTGAAACGGGATGAAGTCATTGATTCCCCCACGGAACTGGGCAAATTCAGGGGTGAATCTGTATACCCCCGTTCATATGTCGTATCTCTAAAGACCGCGGAGAACTGGATGCGACAGGGCAGGATGATCCGCTCTGGTTGTCAGCCGATGAAAATGGTCAAGCAACGCGCAGTAACCATTGCTCGTCAGCGGGAAATGGAGCTTGCTCTTGAACGTGCCAAGGCGGAAGGACATTCCGGTGGCGATGGAGAAGTCATGCAGGGGTTGTATGCATTTTCACAAACGGATTTGTATAGGCCTGATCCGATCAGAGACGTGCGTATTATGTGGGCAGTAGCTTCCTAAATGTCATTGATATGATCCCCCTCTCTGAACAGGGCATAATTCCCAAGAATGAATTCGGAAACATCGATTTGTATGTCCCGTCGATGCTTCCGCCGGGGGGTGTCCACATTCCATGTAAGTTCCGAGTTGCTTTCTTATCCGAAATTACTGATCTGAGTCAGTCAAGGGAGTTGCGAAGATAGCCAAGAAACTTGGGTTTGATTATGCCGAAGCTGTGGTAAGCACTTTCCTCCACCAAACGTTAGCAGTGTAAAAATTGTAAAATAGACAGGCTTCGAATTTAAGAAACGTAGGGCTTTTCCAGTCATCGAGGGCATTGTGGTAGCCGCCGAAAATGAAAACACCATCATCGAGGTATACCCCCGACTCTGTTCTTTCAGAGACCAAGGTCTGAACTTGGTGCCAGGCTTATATAGAAGCGGAACAAGACGCAGAAGAGCGAGCACGCGCGAAGCGTTTCGACCAGGTTTGCAAACGCTGGGTTCGCCTCATACAGGGCCTTCGCATTCGCGACCGTCTTCAAAAGCAATATGGCTCGAACCAAGCTGAAGAACAAGCTCCAGATGAACATTGGCAAGACACCCAAATTCACGAGGCAGACGAGGAAGAGGTGAGTGGCAATTAGGAAGGAAGAATTATTATTTTTTAAATTAATATTTGGCATGTTACAGCCAGGAGGCTTCCTCGTCACGGCAGACGATATTGTTCAGCCGTTCCATCTCCCCAGTAATACGCATAAATTTGCACTCTCGACCGATGACAACCAGTCGGTTAATGTGAAGCGGGCTGTGACCGACGAGAACTCAATTTTGATGGAAGAAACGTTGCCCCATAATTTGGAGACCCAAGATGGGGATGGGTACATGGTGACCGATGATAACCCGGTGCCACCCAACCGACCCATTGTCCTGGTCCCGAAGACGATGCATGAGTTAGCCGAGCACCATGCCCATCTGGAAAAGAGTAGGAAGAACGAGAGTTCTTTCCCCGGACCAGCAGAAGCGGGCCCATCGTCAATCTCAATTAATACGAGGAAGAGAACATCAAGATCGAGTAATAGCCAGCAACCGACCGGCGATAAGTCGTCAACCCCTATCTCGCGTCCTAAGCGGACACGGTCATCTCGCAAGAGGATACGGCGCCCGGAGGAAACCGATTCTGATGACGAGGCAAAGCCTTCGCCGTCGAAACGTGTCCGAGGACGGAATTCAGCTGCTGTCGACACCGCCCCATCTCCCCGCATTCTTCGGCCACGGGCGCCGAAAAGCGCAGCCAGGGCTCAGGAGGAGCACGAGATGGAAGAAGCGTATAGACAAGCGATGGAGGAATAGACCAACATCCAGGATGTACTTTTTTATTCTTAATACTTGCATCGAAGAGCAAAATAATACTACTGACTTGCAATGCCACAGTCTGCTAGTATTAGGTAATATACACTAGACCTACATACTAATCTCAATTGTCAGTTGACGGCAGTGCTTGTGCTGCGGAATCCAAAGGTTCGGATGTAAAGGGTACCAGACGAGCGAAAGTCAAATAGGAGGTGTGACCTCGAACCTCATGGCACACTTTTGACAGGCTGACCGTTTGTGCCTCCACTTCGATCGCATCGTCTTCCTCCCGGTCCGTGATAAGCGATGCCTGCAAGTTGCTCTGATCCCCAGCAGCACCCGATTCCTCTGTCCTAGCCCTCTTGTCAGGCTCTGAAAACTCAGCATCTTCTCGTTTTCGCTTGTGATTGGCGATCTGACGGAGTCGCTTCTCAGCGCGGAATTTCTCCATGTCCTTCAGCTTATCGACGACGTGACTCAATGGAAGAGGGGTGGGAAGCTGCTGAACCTCGTGTGGTCTCAATAGGGTTTCGTACATTGTGATGTCTGCACGCGAGAAAATTCAGGAACTTTGCATAAGCGTGGGGTATCAAATAAATCAGATAAATTATTACCTGTAAAACCTGCCTCGTTGAGGGCACTGACAGCCCGCATCACTTGTTCCATGCATGGGCTAAAGCAACAAATTCTAGTGGGCCGATCTTTCTGTGCAAGCGTGAGCCAAAGGAATAAATAAAAGTAGAGCCGAGCATACCCTCAGTGCCTTTTTTGCGTGAATGACAGCATCCCAAGGAGCGGGCAAATCGAGGAAAACTGTGTCCAATGAGTCCAGTTCGGTGGCCGTCAGGCAACAAAAGGAATACATACCTGCGTCTGCCAAATTTTCCACCGTGAATCCATCCTTGCATACGTTACGATGGGTCAGGGTGACTATGTCTTGCATGCCGTGGCGTATGAATTCCTCCCTATACGTCGAGTCAAGTTCCGGCATTCACTTGGGAACACAGTTACCTAAGGCTCACCTTGCCTTTTCAGCACGGCCCTCATGAAATTCATAAGAATACAGGTGTCCCTTAGGGCCGACGGTTCTTGCTACAGAATGTGAGAATGATCCCGAACCCGTCCCTATTTGGAAGGGGTAAGTTACAGCAGACTCTGAGCCTGTACCAGAAAGATGTACCTAAAAACGACCGAGAATGTCAGAGATCCCAAGATCCGATGACTCGACAGCGTAAAACTTAATGGGTGATAACATGGATCTACAAGTGGGCGTAAAAGGATTTACTCTTTTGGACAAGTAAGCGGTGGAATGGAAGATTGATGGGCGACGCGGGAGCGGTGAAAATGGGCAAATTGGAACTCAAAACTAGCGCGGAGAGACGGGCACTCGAAGGGGCAAGAATTACAGGCAAGTCGGGTTCTCACCTGCTTCGATGACACGGCTGCCGCGTCTGATGTCGAGCCAAGAAGTGATAAAGGCGATATCTGCAAGATATAAGATCTGTGTTCGATGGGGCAATGCCATTGTCCAGAGCTCTGGGGTGGGGCGCAAGATGTGAATGAACCCTCTGCCATTGCGTGAGGCTATTCTGGAGCCATATGGGATGCCAACCAGATCGGAATGCCTGTAATGGCCGAACTTGCTGTTGAAATCTTTTCCAGGCGTGATCAACAGTGGCTGGATGAGTTCCCTGGTCTTTTGAGTTCACGATCAGGACTCTCCTCACTGCATCAGAGGCTAGTCTGTGGCTCACCTGCCAGACGATAACGACGTCGCCTGCAGCGATCTCGCGACCTGTGGACCACATTCAGAGCAGTCAGCTGCAAAGTATTTGTCGACGTCAAGGACAATGCAAGCAGATTGTTTATTTTTATTTTTATTTATCCATTTGTTTTGTTCCTGGATTGGCGCCGGCTCGGGGGAAATAAGGACAAAAGTGCCGAGCGTGTCAAAGTCAGATTGAGACGATCAAGGCCAAGATCTAGTGCACCACGTGCCAGGCTTGCCTAAATTAAAACCTACAATAAAAAACCTGCAAAGCCATTGCCCTTCCAACACTCGCCACAGAAACGACGACTAATGCTGCGAGGGTATCGGGGGTCGCGACAAAGGACACGTAGCTGTGCGAGCCTATCTGAGTAGCGCGAGTGGGAGACGAGCACGTCACAGGAGTCATTGACACACATTTGGATCATCTCAGATACACACGATCAACCAGGTATCTTTATATTGATGGGTGCCTCGGGAATCCAAAGCCTAATTCACGTCCACCATTCAAAAACTCCCTTCCTTGCCTTGCTTTGCGTTCTCCACCCCCAACATCTTGTCCTCTGTGGCGGGCTGCCTCCGTCCCAGTCCCAGAGACTCCCCTCTAGCACTCACACTTCTCTGTAGCGAGTTGCATCTGTATTGCACATTTGCGATGGATTTTAACACCCCCCGATTGTCATGCAGTACGTGCTCAGCTGCTTGTGCCTGATAACATCTCGACTGAGGTTGTGCATCATCTAAAGTTGCGATTGTAGACTTCTCACAAGACGTGGGTCCTCTCTTTCCTGCTCACAAACATCGCTGACATATCTTCTTTTCCAGATACGTTTCGTGTATGTGACCGAATCGTTCACTGAACTGCTCGGTTGGTGGCATCGTCGCTGCATCCCCAAAGGGAGTTATGGGCAGCCAACTGACATAAAAATTCCACAGGCTGGGACACCAGGGAAACGATCGGGCGCCCAGGCGCTGACCTCGTCCACCCAGACGAATTTTCTGTCGTGAGAGAGTTACATTAGTACGTTCCCGTGATCGCGACCCAGCGATCGGTCTCTCCTTCCCTTATCTCGTGCTAATTCGCATCCCCTCTGTTAGCGACACCATCCGTCAAGATAAGGCTGCCGTGTTGGCTTACCTTCGTCTCAAGCACAAAGACCCGCTCAAGGGGTTTGTCCTATGTGCGATTGTGAGCATCCCTTGCTGCATTCTACCACGAATGTACTTGCTACAGCTTACTAGTCCCGTACCATCGTATCCAACGTACTGGTGGGAAGCATCACCCCTGCCACACATGGCGTGAAAGCGCTTCAAAATGCTTCTACCGCACAAGAAGTCGACTTCGTCACACCTTATGCGAGAGACTTTGAGTTCAGGGTGAGTTCCAGATCCCGTGGTTCACCTTCCCCCCTTCTCACCTCTGTTTTTAATCTCACGTAAAGCGCTGGGGAGATCCATCGCCGATGCCCCCCAGCCCTCTGCCGGACTTTTGCGCCCTTCTGGACGAAACAGTGGATGGCGCGGAGCCCTCTGCAGAGCGGAAAGATGGGCTATTGAGCTTCAAACCTCTCCCTAGGCAGTCCCCCCGCGTTGCACTGATTCTGGACCGGTTCTCGATACACTGTCCCGTACAGTACTGCTCTAACGATCTGTTCGTCGAGACGACGACGGTGATGGGGCGGAGTTTCTACGACTTCGTGTTGCCGAAGAACGAGAACCAGGTGCGCGAGTGGATTGATGTTATCAAGGCGTGGGGGGTCAACGAGCGGGGGCAGCCTTCTAACGGAGGCTTCGGGTATGGAAAATTCACGTTATTGCCCAAAGGACGCGATTCAAAGTATGAGTTTGTGACCCTTCGCTGGTGCTGCTCACTCATCGACTGTCCTACCAGGGGCGAACGAACAAGTGACGGGCCGGACACAAGGACCACGACGAATCGACGACGAAATATACTTGCCTCATCAAGGGGACACTCAGCGAGACCCCACCCACAGTCAGGAGCCAATAACCGTCCCCGGCCCCAAGTCCACATATACACCAAAGAAACTGTCGTGGACGCTATTTTTTCGGCTCACTCGGATGGCATCCTTGTCATCCTCCGTCCAACGTCACTTCCAAATCCTTAAAGTAAGTTCTCTTATAGCTTCGTTGTTGATGAAGGTATGTTGCCCATCCCTGCGTCGTCCCAGAGCATTCGGTGCTAAACTTACTCTACAGACGAGTCTTTTCTGTGCTTCCCTGTGTAACATGTATCACGGTGTGCTTTCAATCTTCGTGTTTATAGTAATGTATTTCACCTCACACATGTAACTCTCCATATCTTTCGGATCTTCGAGAAATCAGAATTTGCCGGTTCGTTCGTGATCTGACGTTGTCAAACCCTATCAGTCTTATTGGACGTTGACACGTTTGAAGAGCGCCTACAAGTCCCCCGTCTTGCCAACTTACCATGGTGACTGCGCCCGAATGGCTTGCAAAAATGTCTTTGGCATGTTCTGACCCGCCATACGGATCGGACAAAGGAACGGGGGAAATATATGTGCCAAGTCGATGCCATTATTCCGGCGAATGTAAAGGGACAGGGGAGCCGCATATATTCTATACAGTCCTACTGGGGATCTTAAGCTCGACCAAGTTTATATAAAAAATGAGCGCTTTACACCCTAAATATTAGATTGATCGTATTGAAATCATTATAGTCAATAAGGCTATTCTAGCGGTAGGGGTTCAAACCTTCCCACCTCGGAGTTGAATCTTTACGCAGAATACGCCCACAACAGATCGTCACGATCATCATCATCGGCGCCAGTAAAAAATCTGATTGCATTTCATATCGGAACTGCACTCATATCCGCACGTAACATGATTTGATCGTGTTCTGTTACAGCGAACGGGTGGATGCAGCGGTGGGTGGGTGTCAGCGGGAGGCGCAATGATGTCATCGATCGCTGCTTCCAAGTCGCTGCTGTCCGAAATCCGAAAAGAATTTTTGTTCACCGACTGCCACCAGCACTAGGCCAGAGAGGAGGTGCCTCCGAATTACTCGGAGACCTGGTCAGCTGGTGGACCGAATGCACATGATTTGATCTGTAGGATGACGATCAGCACTGACAGCACTGCGGTGGAGCGCTCTGTCCTTGTGATTAGTTAAGTTTGGGGTGGGGATAAGTTCGTCGGGACATGGATCCCTTGGAAGACTGACTGCAGCAGAGTCTGTAAGCCCGTCGATCAGGTGGTTGTGACCAGTCAAGTTTGGGGTGGAGATAAGTTCGTCGGGACTCAGAATGATTGTCCCCTGGGGTGCCCCTTGATCACCATGATCTGACGTTTTTTCTTTGAAGCGTTCGAAGCGAAGCCGCTACGCCTCGTTTGACACGTTGGAGACTGACTGTTGGGGCTGTCGGTCAGGTGGTAGCTCTTTCTGCGGAGACTGCCGGTTCAAGATACCCCGGTGCGAGCTGGGGACATTCATACAACATTCTATGACGATCAGGCAGGTGCAGGGTAGAGATTCGTACACATCCTATTGTACACGATGTTTCTTATCAGCCCTTGAACATGCCTACCAGGTAGTTATCCCTGATAGGCTTCTGGTGTGGGAAGATGTTCCAGATGAGTCTCGGTCGTGTAGGTTCGGTCGGTGAGGTGCTTCTGAGTCTAGTCCTGCACGAGGTGATACCCAGCAGTTGTCGAATCAGTGTGTAAGGTGCCCTCAGGGAATGAGTTGTGCCTCCAACGATGAGCTTCCTGAAGACTGAAGTGCAACGCTGGCGGCAAGCAAAAGGAGCTTCCTGAAAAGGAAATACCATCAATGTGCTCAACGCCTTGGACAGTGGCGGCGGTCAACTGCCAGGTATATGGCAGCGTACAGTGTTATTGCTTGGCTACTCTACAGCAAGGAGGAGGATGGAATGCAGACATAGACCGAGATAGACAGGTTGTGTGAGGGTGTATGTGGAAGTGGCGAGTGCCACGGTCATGAGGAGAAATGATGAGGTTGCGATGAGTGTGTAGCCGTGTTTGAGTCTGGTTGCTGGCCCTGCGCGCTTGTCTCCTTGTCTTCCTTCTTCCCGCATCTCCAAATGTCTCCCAGTCGCTCAGCACCAACTCTTACTAACAGGGACATCGTCATGGGTCCTCCTCCTCCTCCTCCGGTGTCCATCCCTGCACAGCAGCCCCCAAAAGAGAATCAAGATTTCGTCCACGAAAAATACAGAAAACTCAAACGTCGCTACTTCGAGCTCGAGGAGGTAAACTTCAAAAAATACAACAAAAGATATCCTCGCTCTGACACCCTACAGAAACTCAAGGAAGCGCAGTACGAACTCAAACTATCCAGCGAGCGAAACGCAAAGCTGTGTGAGGACAGAGAGTATGTCGTCTTGTTCGAGACGTAATACGATTGGCAACTTATCGTTTCTTTCTGTACAGAATGATCCTGCAGAGAATACATGAACTAGAATCTCGCTCCGAGCCAAATGTATCCGGTGCCCCTTGGCCGCCTTCCAGTGCATTTCCTCGCTCCCTCCTCTCCTCTCGCGCCCGTGCCATCTTCGTCAGTAATCTCCGCCAGGCCATGGCCGAAGATGAGGCAGAAGACCACTCCGCAGATCCCATGCTTTCATCCCGTCATCTCGCTCCTCACGCTCGCAAGCGCACGGACGACGAATTCCGCGACCACACGGTTGCAGAAGAAGACCTTGGCGATGCACGTCGACAGACTAAGCGGTCTCGCGGTGCTCCAAAAGCTCGAGATCAGTCTGTTCCGGGTGGACAGTCTCTCGTCAATCTCGCCCCTGCCCCACAGCCACAGCCACAGCAGGGCACAAGCGACGGGGATACACCGCTTCTCGTGTCGAATAAAGGGCAAAAATTGCGATTGAAGCCACCTGTGAAACCATCTCATGAGTCTGACGGTGCTCGTGCTTCATCTCCGCTGTCCCCTGTCTTACCCGACGAGGTCCCTGGTGCGCCATACAGCGCTGGCCCTTTCAGCGCAAATGGAAATGCTAGTCACCACCATCTGCAATCTGGTTCAAGTACCAATACTCCCTCGGCACCTGGACAGTCGACTGCCCTGACACCAAACTCCCCCGCTTCATCAGTACAACCTTCCGAGATACAGCGACACGCCAAGCCTAAACGACTGAAGGCGCATACAGTCACTTCGAAGAGCTTCAGCATCCCGACTGTTCCCCGTGACAATAAGGCACGCCCACTGTTACCTTTGACTGTGGGCATCATGACCGTCCATAATCTTGGCGAAGTCTGTATGCGCGAGCATTTTCACACGGAACGGTACATCTTCCCCGTGGGGTATGAAGTCACCCGGTACGTAGGCGACTCATATCAGATCTGAGGTGCAATATTCTGAGCGTCAATCAATTTCATAGGCGCTATCACTCCACCGTAGACCCAACCGCAGAGGCGGTGTACCAATGTTCCATCCTCGACGGCGGAGACGGCCCCAAATTCAAAATAGTCGGGTCGGATGTTCCTAACTGCCCTATCATCGCTGGCACGGCGACCGGGGCATGGTCCAACATTGTCAAGCAGGCCAATGCGATCAGGAATAGGCAGCACTCGAATTCCGTTTCTGGACCTGACTTCTTCGGACTCGGACAGAACACGATCAAACATCTTATTCAAGAGCTGCCTGGTGCAGATCGACTTAGAGATTACGTGTGGCAGCACTTTACAGAGGGAGGGTAAGTGTTTTCATTCCGGTTCACGATAGCCATCTTTTTCATTCATCGTTATGATTGGCGCCCCCCTTACGATGCCTTTCTCCCTTCTTCCATTTTTGTCCTTGTTCTTTCATTTCATTCTCTTTCAATATGACGTGATCGTGATGTGACGCAGACCCTTAGGCGGTAGACACGCGGCTGTCATCCCAGCCCTACCTGAGGAGCACTCCGACTCTGCTCTAGGTCCAGGATTGGGCACTGACGGCACGCCGAACAATGCAAACCACAAGAGTGGAGAGGAAGAAGGGGGGAGAGTATCGCATTCGAGTAATGATATTCGCAATAATGGCAATGCTACTTCATACAGTCATCAACATCATCAACATCATCACCAACAATATCAACACCATTATTCGCCGTTGTCACCGTCCCGACCTATGGTCCTGCCGTTACACCATTCGTCCTCGTCCTCGTCGGGGGCTCCCGCTCCTGATGCTTTTCAAGCCGTGTGCCGAGCGCTGCCTGCCCGTGGTAGAGAGTCCCCAGAGAATGGTCCATAGTAGCATAAGAGCGACGGATGGGTGGATGGTCGACGTTTAGAACAGGCACGCTGGACACAGGCATCGACGATGATGGGGTCCAGGAGACTATCCACATTAAAAGCGGTAACGACAACGCATCGGTGGAGCCCTGCGACCACTTTCTAAGGGCAGGAAGGGGATATATATGGGGCTCTACGGCTGCATGACTTGGGACCCAAAATTCCTCAGTAGGAACGGAAGCGCCTGCGGGGGTGGCTTTGTTTGTTTGAGTCTATTTGTGTAAGGCTTCCCCCTTCCCCTCCACGATTCATCTGTGATCGTCGACTCGAACACGTATTCCTACAGCCGGCACGCCATTGCCTTGCATGATTTAGGTCGAGGCTCTTGTTTAACTATTTCTATATAGACATCCCATCTTTGGGCTTACCTTCCTCTTCGCCTTCAGGCGAATACACATCCCTAGACTTACCGAGCGACCAAGATGGACTTGTGGTTAGCCAAGATTCCAGGCATGCTTATCTTCAAGAGTATTAAACGGGTTGGACGATCGTCCATCCTACCGAGCTCCTCATGTCATTGAGTGTCAGTCACACTTCACTAACGCATTATACACGTCCATCTGGTGCGTCTCAGCCCCCATCGCAGTTCGCCCCGGATGCGATCCCGCCTTGTTGCATTCGCAATGAGGAAACCAACGGGATCGCCCCCAGTTCCGGTGGAGGCTGCCGCAGTACATGTGCAAGCCGGCCCGGGCGTACCAGGAGGACGCAGTCTCTCGCAGGCTGCAGACTGGTGGCCTGCGACTCTACTCTACGTGAGTGAGCCGGTTCGGTCGTGCTTTGGAAATGGGCGAAAGCAAAATTAAGAGTGGTTTTCTGGCCCCTGTGGGGACTCTGCTGCGAGGATATTGCTGGCTAGAGTAGTATGTGGGGCCGACATTCCTTTCGAATCTGTACTGAGACTGTCATTGAGAATTGATGTCAGAACTCTTTTGACGGGCATTCTATGTATTGTAGACAAGTATTGGTGCGACACATGAACTGAGAATAGGTGTCTGCGACTCTAGTCAATTGAATGCCAGTGCAGGTCGCATTTCTAGCCATAAAGAAAGTTTGGGTTGTGGTATCATTATCTGATAGGCGTCGTCCAAATCCTGACACCTTCCTCCTTCTGACCCATAGCATCTAGCTGAGGTCTACCTGAACCTCTGCGCATCAAAAACATTGCAGATGATCCGGCGAATGTTGTCCCTGACGTATCTTAGCACATGCTGAAGGGGGGAAAGGAACAGACATCACACCTTCTTCGTGACCGAAACGATTGCACAAGACGATCGTCAAATCATTAGGCTCACTCAAGTCAGTTTGGTGTTTGCTCCGTTCGACCTTGTCTGTTTCACTATCGAGTGCCCACGTTGGACGAAGGCGTGCTGCCCAATAACGGAGCACCGACCAATCTGGTTGTTGACACGACTCGTCATCATCGATATCAACTGCTGAGCCTTCTTCATCCTTCCCTTCGTCCCCACTCTCCTCATTCTCGTCAGTATCACTTTTCAGCCAGGCATTCAGCACTACGAGCAATCTTGTTCCCTCCCGCATACAATGTCCGGCAAGCTCATACGGCCCGTCCTCAATGGAATCCCACTCGGCTTGGGCCTGCACATTCGAATCATTGCATATTGCAATTGTTGTCTTCCCTAGTGGAGGAGGGAGATCGATCACAGTGAATCCGTGACCAGCTGTCGCCCAGCTAACGTCGGTCCTGAAGAGGTTGGTTTTGCGATAGAGAGAGAGAAGTTCTCCTGTAGGGCCGTATAGGATGGCGGTGTTGGCGCCGACAAAACCCAGAGGTGGTGACTGAGAGTGCGTGTCCGTAGGGTGCTGCGAACCGTCACTTGTAGCACTGGTTGTTGGTAGTGGTTGTGAGTCACTGTGCTCGAGACGTTCGGGGAAGCCAGCTGTGACGTAGCATTCCAGGCGTTGGGCGAGCCCGGCGCAAAACATGGAAGTGGGACCGGTCCTGGGACTCTCCAGATAGGGGTAAATGGATGCGGCATCGGGGAACATGTAGCCTGAGGACAATCAACCACCGGGTTCAGACCAACGCATCAGCAATCGTTCCACAATCGAGCAGGGGAGTTTAGTTCAACTTCCTCTTATCGAAACGAGAAGGGTCACAATACTTACCAGAAAATATCATCTCTGGGAAACACAAAAGATCCACAGATCGGGGCGTCAGCCTGTTAAAGGCGCCATCACACCAGAAAAAAAGGTGAGCAAATGCTTCTCAAGCAATCGACAGATCTTCCAGTACAAAAGCAAAAGCAAGCATGTGCGAATACGATGAAAACCTAGCTTACCCTTTGCACAACTCCTGAGCCTTGGCGATGTTAGCCTGGACCTTGCCAATCTTGAAAGCTCTCGTCCATCACGATGTTCAGCGCTGAGGCTTTGACCATGTACGTACCTTGGGTGCGAACTGCACGACCCCTACCCTCAGGGGCACCATTGCTGCCATGGCTGTGAGATCGAGCAGCTAAATGTTATAGCAGAGTAAATGGCCCGACATCAAGTCCGTCAGCACGTACTGGTGAGTCTTTCGACACTCTTTCTCAAGAATAGGAAACTAGGAATAGATTGGTTGTACGCTAACAAGAGTCAGGTACAAACACAAGCAAATACCTTGTCAACTGACTATTCCGCACCCAAAATTGGAATATTTACGACGGTCATTGTTATCTATGTACTTGATTGTACTAATCTACGTGTAGCTAATCAACTGCCTGCTTGACAAGAATAATGAGCTAACAGTTCTGCCCCTCGACGAAGCATAAGCTGCGTGAGCCTATCGAGACACTGCGCGTATGCCGCCGTCTTGTCGTATTACCCTCATGCGTTCCATCGCGTCTTCGTAATATTCACCATAGACGTCCGCTGAAGAATCGGGCTCACATCTTCCCTTGATGCCATCGAGTGCCCAGCGTGCGATCGCGGTGGTGAATGCAATGAGCGAATCGATATTTTGAGTTCCAGACGGGATCGCCCTGGCAAGTTCGCCTGAGGGCGACCATACGACATCGCTCATAATACTTGTGAGCGCAGGGTGGTTGAATACGCCGACCACGTGTTGGTTTTCGATCTGTTAAGGATGTCCGAATCTGTCTGAAGGGTTGATCAGTTACTTACGAGCATGGGCGCATCCGTGAATGTCCAGCCGACGAGCAACTCGTCGACCTTATGAACCAAGTAGGGGTCCCCGGTCTCCCAAATCGGCACCCATATTTCGTAAGAATGCTCGATCAAAAGACGGGCGACGGTCTTGAAATCGTTGGTGATCTCGTGGAGGGTGTGCAGCCCCATTTTGCAAAAATTGGCCACATTATCCCTCAACCAACCATCTCCTGTGAATATAATTAGTGGAAGAATGCTCGAGTAGGGCGTTTAACTTACTGGTGTCTGCATGGAGGTACGTCGCCGCGAGGTCGACCGCCAATTGATCGATGTATGCGCGATCGCGTTTGCTTCGTATGGGCTGCACCATTAAAAAAATACGTGCGGAGGGCGTTCTTGGCCGCCTCCTGCAGCGATTTGATGGTGGACTTCGGAATGATTTGGGATCGGACAACTGTGGAAGGGGGGGCTGCTCGGTGAGCGGCAAACGCGCCCGCCTGGGTCTGCGAACGGGTCGTTGCGTAGAGGCGCTCGGATTCTACGAGAGGGCACCGGGTCGATTATATCGACCCGGTGCCACGACGAGTTTCTCCTGGGCGCAATTGTATAAAGCCTGCTCCGATCTGGTTAGATGCGTATTCACGCTGAAACGGGGAATTCCTTGGAACGAACGAATGGCCGGGAAGGAGAAATCAGTGATATCAGACTGTCAATTGAAGCTTGAGCAACTGTCGTACAGTCTGGTAAATCTGGGTTTGAATTCATAGGCGCGTGTCACAGAGACATAGTCGGTCCTGAATGCGTCCTGTTCCTTGAACGCTAGGAGGTTACTCGACCACTAACACAACGCGGACAAGCGCGACTGCTTCTTGTGGGTTTGTAATCCCACTTTCCTGATCGGACCTCGGGTTCCGTAAGAGACCCAAGCCTAATTTGGGCGCCTTGGAGGTGCACCGGTGGACGTCCAACGAAATGGGACTGATGATCCGTGCCCAACTTTGGAAGATGGGGTGGACGAGGAGCTTGCCAGGGGAATGGTACGTCAAAATGTGGCGGTTGTGAGCATTGAGTCTTTGATGGTCCGTAGGCGATGGCTCGCTTGATCTCCAAAGTAAAGAGCACAGAGCTCAGCCATGAGGGGTTTTGACGCGCATCAGAAGACACCACGGGAAGGACTTCTTACCATTCGAAAGACCAGGGTTGTCAGACCAAACCCTGATAAGTTGTTCGAAGTTCACTGTAAACCTAATTGACATGAGTATTGAAGAATGTACACCGTTACGAGGCCACTTGGAAAACATTATAACGTGCAGCTGAGTTCCACTGCAAACATATCACATGAGTTTATTAGCTGCAACTTGCATATCCCAAAGACCCCATTCTCTCCCCAAGATAAACATAGCAGTCAAACTAGCCAACCAGCTCAAAACTGTGGCAATGGGATCCTCCTCGCGTTCTTCAATGTCGTAGAAATGGATCACTGGGTCGTGACGAGTTGCACCGTATGACTGGAACCGCGAAAACACAGAGTTGGGCGGGATGTACCCGTGGTAGTTACGAGATTGGTAGTGTGCAGCGAGCGAGTCTATAATGAATTCAATTAGACACCGAACGTCAACGCTTCCCAGAAAAGCTATCATTCGTACCTCTCTCTACCCCACCATGTCTAAAGCCCAGAAGCCACAGGAAAAATATGGCAAGTAATTGGAAGGGGAGTGCTGCGAGCATGCAGAGAACGGCAAGGGTACTAATGATCATCCTCCCCAGAACTCGAAGAGGGGTCAACAACAGCTCTGGGTTAAGGCTGAGAAGGAGGAGTCCACCCGCAGCGAAGTACGGGTGGTCGGTCGCTGCAAGCCAGATGGCAGACCAATCAGCGGAGTAGTATGGTGTGGCATTGGCAGAAAAGACGCACTCCATTGGTTGACCACCGCAAGGGCTGACAACAGGGAAGAAATAAGCTTGTCTAGATTGGCTTCAAAGTCGATGTGCATGGTATTCGCAGTCAAGTGTGGGTGGAAACGACCAAACTTCAAGCGCCCTGGCCACAGCACTTGCCAACATGAGTCCGGATCCACCCCTTATCGTGGAAAAATGATTGGGCACTATGAGATCTGAGATCTTCAGTTTAGCGATAGCTCATCGTTTCGCTATTACATCCATTTTCACTGTCAATTCGGGTCTCTCGACGCGTATGACTTCAATACGACCACTCGCCACTGTCAAACCCGACTTCTGCATCTGCTGCGACTTCAGATTCATTCGAACCTCGGAGTCTCCTTCAGATCAGAAGTCACTTGTCTTTCAACTTGGTACTCACCAGCGACGTCGTTGAAGACATAAATATCACGCAGAGTCAACATCTCCACTGAGGACTATCTCTGGTCACCGGGCTGGCCAGCTATAGATTCCAACCATATCCCCCTCGCTACAGTGTTTGGGCAGCTGAGTACTCAACTCAATAAACCATCTCATGGCAACAGACAAAAAGGCGAATACAGTAGCCTCAATTTATTGCGATAGTGCTCATTCACCACAATCTAGGGAGACGTATTCCCGTGCAATCGGTTGTATGCCTACGGCTTTATTGGAGAAAGCGGCCTAAAGAGGTAAGCCATGAATATCAGCGCCAAAATATTCTTGCTACAACATGGAAGATTGAGGAGAACAAGAGTCGTTTCGATGAGGCATCTGAAGATCTCAAATTATTCCAGTCCTTATCGGATGATTCTCTCTCAGAAATGAGAACTGAACACATGGCCCTTATATGCACTTACCATGAAGATATTTCAAGGCTCACCCTTACTGATGAGGAGCTGGATCCACCGCCTCATGGGTCCACTTCTAGATGCTGAGGGCCTAGGTGAAGAAGGTTCCGCCATTAGCCAGTTGTAGTCATCAGATCAGGACCATCTTCCCGCCATGTATTCACCACCCGGTCGACGTGATGTGTAATTGAATCCTTCTTTGGTGCATCATGCATGTGCCTCAAAAGTCTCGGCCAACACGCGATCATCTCTCATCCTTGAAGCTGACCATCATGAGCCGTTCACAGGCAGGTTGTCCAAGTCGCAGGCAACGAAACGTACTTACGTTGCATGAGCCATTGATTATGGTCACAAACTATGCAGGGTGCCATGGCGGCCTTGATCTCATTCCTGGGTCTATCTCCAGGTTTTCCACTCCCCAAGAGCACCTTTCACAGCTCGCACGGTGTCCACCGCGTCCTCATCCTCACATTCATCTGTAGTGGACCCCGACTTCCGCATTACACATAGCCTTCGGTTTATTCGATCATCATATCCAGCTTGCGTCGCAGACATAGTTTGAACAGAGAACTCGATGGTTTTCGCGGCGTTCGCAAGTATTAATGCTCTGTAAATCAAATTGGGAAGAGAAGGATCTGAGAATCAAGGTAGCTTACCTCGCATCCATGTCTACTGGTAGGTTTATTGCACGACTCCAGTGGTTATTATTACAGTTATCCAGTATTTCATGCAGAGCTCTGCGAAGCGAACCAAATGCTTTCATGCGCACTGACAGCTACGGGGATGATGAGACTACAAAAAGGATAAATAATAGACCGAACCGGAATCTTATGCGAGAAGCTGGCCTCGAGTTCTACGTTGACCCCCGGGAGTTGAACTGGCCCAACTGTTAGTTACATTTGAGAGGAAGCGGAACAATGGTATACAGTCAAGCGTAGGTTGTCTTAGCACCTCGTGGATTTCGCCATCTAGTACAGGCTTGCTGTCATGATCCTCATCGGAGATTTCTACAACCTCCACATCATCTGCGCGTTCGCTATCTGCAGACGCATTTTGGACTGGTGGACTGGTGCGAACATCACCCACGCTGAGAGGCTGAGGCCGGACCTTGGCAGCCTCGGAAGTGTTCACAGGTGTCTTGAACGGTACCTTGAACGGCTTCCTCAAACTATTTGCAGACATGTATGGTCTCGTCACTTCGTAAATAGGTAAAGTAGTCACAATCACTCATATTTGCACTCACCCAGGGGAACGGGAGGATTGATCTCCCCGTGCTTCATTCGCTTTGAGTCCGGAAGTGAAGTGTCATCAGAACGGCCTCGTTTCGTGCTTTGGAAGCCGTTGGATGTGGTAGCATTGACGTTGGAAGTGCGTGAGGACTCCAAGTTTAGACCTGTCTGGAACGAGTCGCACACTGGAGCAGTGGTTGGGCAGTAGCAAGGAACCTCGTCATCATCCTCGTAACCCTCCTCGGTCCATGCGGAGGGTTCGATCACAGATAGATTCTCTAGTCGTCGGCACACCTTCTCGGGGTATTTACAAACCTAATCAAGCGAGGAAACAGGCGCTGGTCAGGGGAGGAAGGCCATCAGTATCAGAAACAACGTACATCGCACATCTTGTCACACAGGCTCTTCATCAACTCGTCATCCGTGACCTCAATGATTTCGCCAAAGTATCTGCATATGGACTGACGCCAGTAAGCGAAGAAAAAGATCAGAAGAATGGAATGCTAGGGCACACTAACCACATGCCGACAAGTATTGACTTCTTCAGCGAAATCGATAAGCTATTGGAAGCTAAACATCCAGTACACAGGTGTACGGAGGAAGTGCCCAGGCTCACCTTCTGGTGACTATCCACTGATCGCTGACTTGGCTCCGGACCGGTCATGGCTCTGGCAGCCTGCTGTCGCTTAGCATGTGTGTTCGAGATGAGGCCGCGGACGCGCAGTGAGTCTTCTCGCGCTGTTTGTGAGGGGCATGTTAACAAAGCTCGGCAGGATGGGATCGGCGGACGTTAAACTTACAATAGTATAAAACGCATCTAGATGGCTGGGTGAAGTGGAGGTTAGGATATGCGCATATGCAACATAGCAGATTTACCATCCCATCGCGACCTGCTCGACCTACACAGGAAGTTGGCTTCGTGGGTAAGTTGGTCTTAGCTACTAAAACGTACCCGTTTCTTGATAGTATGCTACATACCACTCAGCATGAGAGGTGGAAAGGTCGCACGGGATCTACTCACCTTCAAAACTCTTTGGGAGGTCATAATGTATGACATACCTTTTTTGTATGAGGGGAAGCTATCTGATCATTTGAAATACACTGCTTACCGAACGTCACTCTTGTCAATACCCATTCCGAATGCTATAGTAGCACAAACCTAGAAGAGGTCAGAACATGGACAGCATTTATGAAAGCGAAGGTGACCAACCACATCGACACCACCTTCTCCGGTTCCACCGATTTCCCAATCTTTCAGTGTCTTGTCAAGCACCGAGGGCCTGTCAACAGTTCAAGTCCTATCAAAGATACTGAGGGATTAAGTCAGGACACACGTAATGCCGCGGTGGTATGGTCTAGCGTTAATCCCCTTCCCTCTGAGGAAGTTCGACATTTCATCACACATTCCTCGCCGTCGACAGTAGACTATTCCAGACGACGGCCGGTTACGACGTTTGTGTAATGTAGTGATGAACTCGAGTACATCTGACATTTGTGACTGGATATCCGGGGCAGACATGTACCGTATCTAGGGTAGTGTAACTCATCAGGAATGATGCAGTGGATAAAAGATGCCATTACCTCATAGAAGAGGTTGGCACGGTTGAAAGGGTGAACAGCTGTGAACAGCCGGTCTTCTACCATCTTAAGGCTGCGTATGATATCCTCTTGTACGCTGGGGCTGGTGAATTCCTCTTTGACACCATGAAGGAGGAAAATATACCTATTTGTTGCAGTCGCAGTCAGAGCCATTACTGGCACAGTTGGAAAGTTGTCCCGGAATGCACCTAATTTCCTATACTCTTCCCTGAAGTCATGTCCCCATTCCTAATTCTGTATCGGTCAGTGAACTCCGACGCGCTGCGGTTGCTTACAGAGATGCAATGAGCCTATCCAAAGTTGTGAGCCGTACGACTCATGCAAAACACGGGTTACAAATACTACCTCGTCGACGACCAATCTACTAAGGCGACCGTTTTTGTATACTGTGAAAAGAAGTTGCATAACATCTTGTGTACACAGGCGCTCTGGGGTAGCTTTGAATATTTTCTGTTGAGCCCCGAGCTAATCGGGAATATATGGAAAACGCACTGTATAGCAACCGATGCCTTGGACGAGGAGAACCAAGGTCGTTGAATATCTGTGGGAAGCAGCTCTAATCCTGGCATTTCAAAACGTAACTGATCAGACATTACCTGTATCTTCTCCTTTTTTGTAGTGTCAGAAGTAAGAGAAGCAGCTGCTATGCCTTTTGCACAAAGACCGGCGACTTCTATAGAAAGGTAGAAGTTGGAAAGGGCTGAATGCCTATAACAGGATATACTTGCGATTTTTCATGAGCGCTGCGTACGGTATGAGCACAATAATCGGCTACATAACGATTGCTTTTTTGCTTACCTAGGAGAGGTGAAATGACAACTGATAAGCCGCACTGGAGGTAACGTCGATTTCTTTCCGCGCCACATGAAATGCAGGAATCACTGACCTCGGAGGCAATGGCCGGTATCTGGAAGCAGAGGCTCTTCACCAGCTATCAGCTCCGAGCTTTACTAAATGGCTTCCTTGGCTCACCTTCCCCATCCCCGTTGGAGCAATGACAAAGACATCGGCGCCTACACGGTAAGGTAAAAGAGTTACGATCTATCATGCGAGGAAATGTGAATCTCAAGAACCTGATATTGCTGCCTCGATAATATCTTTTTGCTTGCCCTTGTATTCCGAATGACCAAATTCTTCCAGTAACGATAGTTCAGATGGCTTGCCAGAGCGAGGTTATAGTTTACTCACTCTCACACAGCAATCTAGGGAGCAGGGTGCGTTGAGACTGGGCCCCACCGCAGTGAACTATTCTTTCGCACCTGTTGCATCTTTCCATGAGAGCACCGTGTGTCAGAGCTGGCTGAATGTTGTTGAATCTTCCACCGGAGTTTGATGTAGGTTTGTAGTATGCGAGAATGCCATCTCCGTGATTACGATCCATGGAAAAGGACTGGGTACTTGGCATGTAGGGTATCACACCTTAGTATTACCACTGGGCGCGAGCAGCTGCGCGACAAATGACGCGATCACGTGACCTCAGTCAATGTCAAGTGTTGAATTACATCATTCGCTTGTCGTTCAGATCTTCAGAGGCCATTCTGCCTGGTCTACTCACGATTGCAATAGTCGTGCCAAAACACTCCATTGAAGCAGTGAGCCAATCGATTACAGTCATCAAGTACACTTCGTGCGGAACAAATTCTGGTCGGACACGTGGCCAAATGGTGTTTGTAGCATTACAACTCTCCGACCTGAGGAAGACATTGACGATGGGTATTCAAAAGGGCAAGTAGACATATTTACCTGACTTTTTCCTTCTTTTTCCTTCAGACCAGGATCCTTTACAAATTTTCCACCTCCACCCCTCCTATTCGTGGGCATCAGTACACAGCCGAACGATAATTATTAAATGGATCAAAGTCATACCCAACACCCTCGAGGACTCAAGCTTGGTACCCGAAGAACACAAGTCCTCGTAGCCTTCGCGATCGCATTCGTAGCCACGAACACAGGTGGGGACGTTGCCGCCCGTTTGCCTGCCATGGACCTCATTGACGACATACTTTACCCCGCCCATCTGTCGGATTCCCGGAATGTTACAGACCTCAGTTTCCTCAGGAAGTTTACCAGCAGCCAAACCAGGATCAAATCGGCCATAGTCATCGACTGTCATATCGTCTTTCCTGTTGCCTTCTCTTTCGCTTTGTGAAGGTCCTTGTCCATTACTCTTGGACTGTTTCCCGGAGTACCCGCCAGCTTGCCCGGTGCCACTGCCACCGTGTCCGTAGGACTCACTGCCGTCGTGCGACTGAAGATCCTCAGGATGGCAGGTTGAATCCTCGTTATAGTCCCCTGTTGGTTCGCTTAGTTGTGCTATGTAATGGGATGTTAACAGTGCTAACTGATGGAAAGATTACGTCCACTCAGATAATCTTCACCCTTCGCCGTCGACATGTTTCTGTTACGATAAGACTCGAAGTTATAGAAGAATGCACAGGGTACTTCACGCTTTATAGTAGCGGCGTGCCAAACGATGACGTCGGGAAGACAGACCTGGACTCCAAATTTGCAAATGAATATCGTTTTCACTAGCACATCCAAGCGCGATCCCCCGACAACAGTGAGGCCGAGTCAACAATTCCTGATATCATTCTTTACGTTTCTACCACGCTTAAGAAACTTGGCGCAGCATTCTCCGACAATGACAACGAAGAACCTGCTGCGAATTCAGATGGTCTTTTTAAGTGGGCACGCCCGGCATGTGATTTCGATTTCCTTCGCCCCAGGATTGGCATGACTGCAACTGAACACTTTCTTATGATCTTTTCTCAGGCTAGTGATGGCCTAGGTCCAATCCATACTACTTTTCTTTGGAGGATCTCATAAAATGGACCGTGGATGTGTTGGAGAAGTTTCGCTGGCATACGACAGATCCTGTAGTCTGAGGAACTACTGTCTATCCGCACGATGGACTCGGTGCGTCGCAAGTTCTATCGGGAGGACGACCACTTCCCCGTAGGAGCCATCCTCGACTTCAGATTTGTTACTGATTATCCGCTGCATGCGTCGTTCCACAATGTAACTAATGGTTTTCTATAGGATGCTATAAGTTACTTCTAAGATTCCTCTATGCCCACCTTCTAGAAATATCTGGACAATAGTAGCGATCTACGCATCCCATGATACAGTTTCTTCGGGAGACTTTTTCCGCGCAAATACGTGTATGTGTGCCAATCCGGGGACGCTCTGCAGTCTCTGTGAAGGCAACGGTCAATCATCCCACAGGAAGATGTATGAGTAGTGGACGTACAGGTGGATTAACAAACCAAGCTGTCTCCCATTTGTTTTCTTGCCACCGCCGCTTCACGAAGGCGCTAACTTCCTTTCCAGCATTCCGTACCATCTCTTCGTCCTTTTCACTTCCTCTTGGAATGCGAATGCTCTCGATGGTTACTCCCCATTCAGCCAACGTCGGCAGACACGATACGAGTGAAGGGAGATGCTCTGCAGACGTGTTCGAACCCGTAAAACCGCAGAGGCCATCCTGCTGTATCCGGGCTTCAATCGAGCTCGGAACCAGAGCGGGATGGAAAATAGGGACGCGAGACCAAACGAGCGTGTGCTCGATCTCCGGAGGAACTAAAGATGGTAGAAAATGAATGACGTGAACGAATCACATAAAGTAGACGCATGGTACCTGAATACGGCCAGTCGTTCTGAATGATGCAGATGAGATCAGAGTGGAAGGGAATATCGCCCTGGAAGTAGTCAAGCTCGATCTGTGAGCCGTTCCCTGTAGGTGTACTTTTATGTTCATCGATATCTTCGGGTTCGTCCAGAGCTGAAGGAATGAGTGAAAGTATGTCTCGTTTTCCCCACTGGAGACGGTAGTTCAGGAGAAAGTTGACTGTCGCACGGCTGCTTAATTGCACACCCTACTGCGCTCACGTCAATGTCACCTACCTAGGGAACCATATTTCTTCTTTATATCTGCCGCCCAACTGTCGTATCTTAATTGCAGCCTTTTGTCGCGTTTGAGGAGACCTAGGTCGCTTTGGAAGTTTCTTTCAGCGGCACTCGCAAAGAAACTAGCGCATGAACCGACCCAGAATTTACAATCGCCTTCAGCTGAGGCCATGTAAAGCGTGCTGGGTAATGTACGAGCAGCTCTTGCTTGGTCGGAGGCCCATAGCCCACTGCAACAGTTGTAACTGAGGATTTTTCTGGTTTATGCCGCAGGAGGACAGTATGTGTCTCGATAGTCATGACGTGAGATACCGCAGCTATTGGACCACGATAGCGCAGACGAAAGAAATTATGGCGGCGGCGGTAAAGATCAAGGCAAAGTGAATTATAATGTCATTCGGCGCCTGGTGCAACCAAAGGATAGCACTGCGGTCCGCCCACTTTCCGCGTTCCCATGGCAAAAACCTCCCTTCCGCGCGTTTTAGTGACGGTCAACCACGGAAGTAAAGCGCATATGTATATGACGTTAGACAACGACTCAGCGAAGAGTTGACACAATGGAGTTTGAAGAGAAGACGCCACTTCATGCTTAGCCAGGTCAATAACAACGAGGCTCGCCTTGCATATCCACATAAACAGCGAGAAGTCAACCCTAGTCGTGCTCATACTCCCACATTCTGCCCAGGAAATCAAAACTAGATTACACACTCTTGCAGGCTCGTATCTTTCAGCTCGTCTGCAATCGAACTAGACTTTCTCGTCACGGAAACGACGTCGCATCCAAAATGGCCCTGAAGCAGCAGATCAGACGACGGCACGTGGGATCAACCAGACAGCCAAAGAGTGGTCTACTCACCAGTGGGATCCTCAGCACTGTGAGTGACGGTGGACCACACACCGACTATACCTACTGGTGATCGTACACCCCCTAAGCCGATACCTTCGCAGCTAGACCAGGGAATGAAATGTGGGTGAATTGGCATGGGTTTGAGCGTAGATTGGATACGCAGCAGGATCGTTTGCATCAATAAGCACTGTTGCAATACCTGCGACTTAAAAACGAACGCACTTCCATTCACCCAGTTCAGCATTTCCACCACCCTGAGAGGTCATAAAATTAGGATTAAATGAAAGATAAAAGGTATCAACGAATCCAGACGCACGAAATGCCACCGAACTTGATCGTCGGGTGTCAGCTCAACAAATCCAGTTATAGGAAGGTCGCCTCCCAGCGCGTCTCCTATATAGTTGATCTTCGGTCGATAGGGATGAGCCGGGTTTGGCTCAACTCCAGTTATGCGAAACCGAACACGAATTGCGTGGTGATCTTCAATTTCGTCATCATCAAGGATGGCGGTATTCAATTCAGGCTAGTGAGAATAAAACGTTTCTGATTGCTTTCTCCCAAGCAAGACGAAACACTTACATCCCCGCTGTTGTAAGCTATTCGGTGAGGTGGTAGAATACAGACGCGGGTCAAATCATCATCATGATCACTGGCGAAAGAATGATGCTTACAAGAAAATTCCAAATCATCAAGGAAGCAATACCCAATGTTCCACAAGCTTTCGACACCAGCCCAATCCGAATCAACCTGACCAAAATTCATACCGGTTGGAATGACACTCTGGCAAAATTGTAAGCGGACACCGGTAGCGAAAGCTGTTCGTTCATTGTCGCCATCGCTATCCGGGTCATTATCATCTTCCATTTCCATGTCGCTGTCGTCCGAAGAGATCTCGGTCTGTAGCATTCCATATACATGGGCAAGCGCTTGCACTGCAATCCAGTCCACCCGCATAGTGCCATCCTTTAAGAATGGCCCATAGGCATTTAGCGGTGTATAGTTCGCTAGATTATACACAAGGGCGCGCATAGCAGTGCGTCTCTCCTTGTCTTCAGTATCTTTCGCTGTTAGCCCAACCCACACGTGGAGTCGAGCAAGTAATTGCTTCTCCTCTGGTGTTAACCGCGATGGCGGCATTCGTTCCAAGCTGTCCAGAAATGCGCCGTCCCCGAGAAGATCTGTTACCCAGACGATGTTTCGTGATTCCCCAGCGCTGTTCCTGAACGAGACAGAGGGCAGGTTCGTAGCGACATCAAGCAATGCTTGTAAGACTTCGGCAAATTCTCCTTTCCGACACAGACTAGGATTGCGTACAACAGCCGCTGCACGTATGACTCGCTGTAGATCCCTGCACCAGTCGATGCTGTACGAGTACATCGTACACCTGTCCACGGATCTCGTGGGTGTATTCGGGCGGCTTGGGTCTGTCACGCAGGCTCGCGGGATGCCTAGGTGTGTCACTGTATGCCGCGGGTCGTCCAGTGGTTGAATGAGGTAAAGGACTCTCCAGAAGCTCTGCTTATCGGCCCCGTAAATTATATTGCGAAAGACCCAGCCTGATTGTGCTGCCTTGGATATATCGCGCGGATCCAGATGAAAGAGAATTTTCTCTATCAATTCGACGGGTAAATCTGCGATCCCAGCTGTGGCCATATTGCGCTTAAGTCTGGGTATCATCACGAGTGGGTGGAGCAGCGTAGCTTTTAGGCACGTCGCCAACGAGTAAGAGCAGGCTTACTGAGAATGTATTTTCGTTATGAAGACGATTCAAGATACATGTAGCCCAGCCTCCTTCCAGTAGATCAACTCACTGCGGCCTTGTTGAACAGTCCGAACAACAGAAGGGTTGAGTGGAGCGGATCGAGCGCTGCGGGCATACACCGCCCTGCATTTGCTGTTAGTGGAAACCTTTCTTGTTTGGTTCCAACTTCCTGTACGGTATCAGTGATTCCAGATCACGGTTCATTGATGACCAGGGTGAATATTGGTGTCAATGAGAGTAATTGTGTTGGTACGTGTATATCCTAAAATTGCTACAGAACAGATCTCGAGAACCAGAATTGCGACGAAAAGGACTTAGTACGACTCTGATAGCAAGAGGACCATCTAACAGACCTAGACCAAGAAAAAGAAAGAAAAGCAATAATACAGATGAAAACTGCAAACCTAAGACAGCTCTTGTTTCGTGAATATCAAGTACTTGAAACCAGCGTGATAGAGAGGAGACCAGAGTGAAGGAATGAAGATGAAGATGATAGGCAAGCCGTGCGTGTGTAAAGTAAAAAAAAAATCCGTGTGTGGCGTCGTGTCCTACGTTAAGTGATTCGTGATAACAGAATTGGAGGATGCCGTTCCAAGTCATGATGGCCCGTGTTCGTTGCCTTTTGTTGATGGCTCCACTGGTGTCAACGGTCTTCTAGGGGTCGATTTGGTGGATCGTTTGCCTGAATTCTGCGTTCGGCCCCCTTCCCCTTCAGTGGCAACAGCGGCGAGGGCCACCCATTCGTCAATAAGTGTTTGTCCAACACCTGGTTCGAGTTCCGTGCCATCCCGCGAGACCTTGATCTCCCTGTCGTGGTTCCAAGCGTTTCGGAGATGGCGTGTTCGTTGAAACGGCACCCGCTGAGTGCACAGCCATTCAACCTTAAATGGCTCTCCCCATTCCCCATCGTGATGTTCGAGACCCGTCTGTTTTGCTGGTCGGGGTGCTTCTGGAACGTCCCCGCCTCCGCCTACACTGCTGGCCGGATTCTCCTCCCGAACTAACGAGGACTTGCCTGCTTTTGGGCCCTCCACGTTCCTCACAGCCCTTACGGGTGCATTCCTGTCAAGTACGATGTCCCTCGCAGGTATATTTGCAGCGGCAGAAGCTTTCGATATGATGGGCGCAGCGGGCCGCAGGCCGATCGACCCGCCGAGGCTAAACCTAGGAGTCGCCAACTCAATAGGAAACTCTTCAGGGGGGGATGGACCGAATCTTGCAGGCGCAGATTTCCATTCCTGTTCAGACGACGAAATCGGCATCGGCGAATCCTCAATGAAATGATGTTTAGAGGGCGTGAAGTGTGCCAATGGACCTTCTCTCGAACACGTTGGACTCTGCGGTGACCCTTCAGCAGTCCTCAATTGTTTGCGGCCTTGAGGCGAGACCGAGAGAATCGACGAAGGCGAGTCATCGGTGCGAGAAGCCCACGAAACGTTGCTCTCGCCGCGTAGTATCCGACTCGCCATACTACCAGTCTGGCGCATCAGAAGGGAACAGAGTACCAATTATGTATTTTACGCACCGTGCATACCCGTAAAACTCGCCGCTCTTGTTAACGCTAAAGATAAGAATCACCTCCTTGCTCGTACGGTACGCCTGATCCAGGATCATCTCATTATGCTTTTGTGTCGCCCAAAGCTCTCGTTCCACGCTCAAATCCAAGTCGAACTGTGCGGAATACTGATGAATCCCTCATCCAGATGTGATGACGACGACCTACCTGTGTCAGCGATTTAAGTATGAAAAACCGCTTCGGAAAATGTCGACTTAAGAAACTCGAAGTCGTAGATGCATACGAGCTGACAGACTGTGCCTTGACCGTAGGCGACGGCGCCTTCGCTACCTCTTCATCACTTGAAAGGGGCAGCGCAGGCGGCGCCAACGAACGGAACGGCCCCTCGCTCGCTTGCGACCCATCGCCGGCCGAAGATCGCGCTTCATCTGCCTTCTCACGCTCTTGCCAACGTTGCTTCCGAACATGTTCGGTATGTACACCCATCCCTCGCTGTCCTCCCACGCCAGCACGCAGATCGTCCTCCCTCCGGCGCGCCCTACATACGAGGCGGGGGCACCGCCTATCATTTGGACGCAGCTGCTGCCCGTTGAACCTCCCGATCGCGTTCTGCAGATAGCCCTCCGTCTCGAAGTTGACGAAGGCACAGTTAGATCTGGAAATAAGGAAGATCGAGGTTACTCCATTGGCAGTGTCTTCTTTCTCAGGCTCAGGGGATGCGGGACGTGTGAGGAATCGCCATAGCTCGTCATGAGTTGTATCTCCAGGAACATTTCCAACCCACATCACCCACTCGGACCGGTTAGCTGGTGGATTGGGGTGATAAGACCGACGGACAACAGGCCGCTCAGTGTGAGTGCGTGTGGGCACAGTAGAAGATGCTGGGCTGCTCTTTTCGCCACCAGTCATAGTGAATTGCGACGCGGGAGTAACTGAGGGTGCGGATGGTGCAAGCGCTGGCGACTGCGAAGGTTGTGGCGCAGACTGAGGAAGAATAGGCTTCCGTCCTTGAAGGGGAGCACTCACGCTAGAGCTGACCTGCGGAGGTGATACTTGCGATTGACGCTCCGAGGGAGGCCCGCTACGTCCTTCCATTTGTTGGTTCGGCGGGTAGGTCATAGGATGGTGAGGCGGAAATTGCATCTGCATTCCCTCGTTAAACGGGGCAGCAGGCGAGCCGGAGACGTAGTACCACTGATACGGACCGGGCTGGAAGTGCTGCGAGTACGTAAAGGGTGGAGATGAGGCCCCGTAATGCAGCGGCTGGTAGGGTTGCGGAGGGTATGTTGGGGTGTGCGACGGCCCTGGTGTGCCTGCAACAGACTGAGGCGATATTGAACCATGAGGTGGTGGTGGGTACGGTGCACCATCTGACGCAGAATGGTGCGGATAGTATGGCTGAAGGTGGTGCTGTACTATCGGCACATATCCAGTGCCTTGCTGGTACTGACCACTATCGGGCGGGAGTGCTGGATGAACGTGATACGAGTATGGATAAGACTGATGCGGCGGATTTGGGAATGGATGTGGAGGTTGTGAAGGCATAGTAAATGGTCCACCGTAGCCTGCCCGAGGCGAATATGGTAAACGAGAAGGATATGATTGTGCGGGTGGTGGACTACCGGTGAAAAGAGACGATGTACCAGCGGTGCCGCGCGATAAGGGAGCAGATATGTTTTGATCGACGGAAGTAGACGTAGCCTCTTGCTGGGGTTGCGTTTGACTGGGGACGCCACAAGCGGGAGATGAAGGAAAATATGGCGGCAGAAGAGTCGGCTGCATGGGTAGCTGAGGCTGTACCCGAGAAGACGGATTGGACATGGAACTTTGCGATTGCTGCTGCTGCTGCGAGCTACGGCGACTCATTCCTGGAAGATAGGTGGAATGGGACTGCAGATCAGATTTGTCGGACAGCCTCCCATCGGATGACATGGAAAAATAACTTGAAGGAGGAAAGGTTTTGGAGGGATGTGAGGGGAAGCCTAATGACGAAGGAGAGGGCGAAGGTGTGTCATAAAAGCCTGTGGAAGAGGCGAAAAGTGGGTCAGATGTTCAGTCGCGTGCAGCAAACGAGCAGAAAATAGAAGAAAAATCTAGAATAGACAGCAGATGCATACCCAAGTTTTGGGAAAAGAAATTTTCCAAAGGAAAGAACAAGTCAGTAGAATCAGGACCTGAGCATGGATGAAGGAGTGGAGGTCAACGAATGCGCGACGGGGAGAGAAGAGAGCCAAGGAAAAAATCAAGCATGTCTGTTTGAGCAAGCTAACCAGCCGCCAGCCGCGTAATGGAAAGCCCACATGCACTGAAATGACACATACCTGTTTCGGAGGTCAGCGCGGAATTGCCACTGGAGCCGTCGCGGACAGTGCCAGCACTGGGGTTGGAAGAGATGGTGGACGACCTCTGTGAGGGACTCTCAGAGGGAGTTGCTTCGTGATGCAGGTGCTGCGCGTCCTCAATAACGGCCATCGTATGTCAGCCCTATAGATAATAAATACAGGCCAGAATAAAGCAGGCATCAAACTGGTTCTGGACACCCCTATAGATTGGTGACTGTCACTGACCGAGAAACACGGCACTCACCTGAGAATGAAAGCCCCGTGTTTGCGCTTTTCACGTATTAGAGCATGTGTAGGTTGCGAGGAGAACAAGACACGCTTGTAAGACATTCGATGCTCGAGCACATAAATGGTGTCCGAGGCGTGGGAATTATGACATCACTGGGTTTGGAGGAGACGCAGCCAATTTGGATTTCGTCGACGGGCCAGGTGGCGCACATCTCAAGTCAGCACCACTCACCTGTGCCTCCTGACCTTGGGTTTCCGTAACCTGATAGGCTACGACCCCCACACAGCAAAGGGCACCTTGTTTTCATTCCCGGCAAGTCGACTCTCTAAGGAGAGAGGGCATTGCACACACAGGGCACAGCACAGGCACGGCTGTCCCACCTACCTATCCCAGTTGGAAGGCAGTTCTCCGAGTTTGAAAACGGAGTATTGGCACCATCAGCACGGATAATCGTTGGGCGCCGCGCTTGATAGAAAATATGCACGACACTGCGGTGCGTGGGTTCGAACGCCTTGGGGGTCTCCACTGGACGTGAGATTGCGAAGGAAGTGGTAAACATTCAGCACCAAACTGCCGTGGGGAGAGAAGAAGTACAGAATCATTGATGGGACATGTGGCGTACTACGGCACCGTACCCTATTGATACACGCCAACAAAAAATATCCTGCTCGCCACAAGACATCACCCCAAAACGGTTGGAGCTGGTAGCGCGACAGGTAAGTAGGTATTCAATCAGTGATAGGCAAGTTCTCGTACTGCAGCACTCCAAGTTACGGGAAAGGGATACATAATAACACCACCATGTTCCAGTTCGAGCAATCGATTGAAAAAATCCTCCGGTATAGACACTGCCTCGGCAGTGGCGCAGAAGGGCGAATATATCCGGACCCAGTAAAGGAAGGCGAGAGGCATAAAGGAACAGGAGTCTGAGCCATCGACGATTTCCGTGCCGTCGAGCCCTTCCTTCGCGATGCCATCGCGAGAACTCACGAGAATCGGCTCGGCTCACCCGAGACTTAGTCAGTGTCCGCGAGGAGAATTAGGAGTGAAGAGATTATCTAACTTCACCCAATGTTTGGCTAGCAAGTTGTAGTGAGGCTGAAATTTGTGGACAGGTCTCCATGCTGCTCCCACTTGATCTTTTGTCACCAGTTGACTTCTCTAGGCTTCTGGCCTACTCCGAATCTCTTTGGAGCAGTGGAATGGCTCCTGCTACTGTACAGATGTAAGATTATCATATTGGAGGGTGGTTTTCACTAGCTTGGTAAACATTCGAGTTGTTGATGCAGCTTTTTTCTGATCTAAGTGATATGCCATTGCACTTACAGGCAAATACAACGGTGTAGAACTTGATGTCAAGTAATGAAACAAGGGTGGAGCCATCTTTACTTGCTGTGCCTCTTTGTTTGATAGATACCTCTAACATTGTGCTGTGCGTGAGGGTTCACTTGTATATGGGGATACCAGGGGGAGACAAGGCGAAGTCTTCCACTTGTCTTATAAGCAAATTAGCAAAAGGATATATACGCGTTGTAAGCTCGGTTGAAGCGAAATTTGTTGTCAAACAAGGTTTATGTGAGGTACAGTACTTGTCACATGTCACGCCGATCAGTCTTTCAATCATAGTGCAACGTCAATTCGGTTTACACTCCACTCTTCAGAAACACAGCGGTACAGTATATATAGGTTGATCACAACGTTAAATGAGCGCCAGATCACCTAACGCGTTTCATCTCAGGTCTCTGTTGCTATGCTGCCCAGCGTTAATGGGCGCGGTGAAGGTATTGTGGGACTCGATCAGAGTTTACACTCCAGTGGCGGCACCTTTGCCCACAGTCGTTGGGTACACTTGATATCTCACATGCCATGTCAGCCTATCTGTCATACGTTCACCCCTCCAATTGGGGAACTCTCAAGGGTGATTTCGTGACACCAACCTGCCATGCAGACCTGCACGACTACACGGTTCGTAGCCATGGCAGAATGTCAACATCCAGAGCATAGCAACCTATCAACTCATTACGCACACTCAGTACCTTCCTTCTTTCCCCTTCATTTCATATCGCGGAAAGCTTACTCCCATACTCTTATCCGACTTGTTTCCACAGGTGCGGAGAAGAGGTGCTGTTATCACCGCGCTCTCTTCACTCCATCCTCGTCGCGATCGCGAAAATTTCAATCCATCAACTTCTCCTGTTCGTCGTCGGCGCTGGCGGACGACGACACGCACGCTCATTTTCGACCTTCCGCTCATTATTTCCCCCGTTGGACTCTTCCACGCATTCAACGCCCGCGCGCGCGTTTTGTAATCGAAACTTGTATCAGAAACAATAGAGAAAATCCGAACCCATAATCCCACGACGATAAAAGGTCCTACTGACAAAAATGCAACGTATCCCAATACATCATCATCGTCGTGCTTCACTTGGCCAGCACGATCCAATCCTCGGGGGCGTCGGTCAGGCGGTCGGGGGATTGTTGAATACCGTTCTTGGTCCCGGTAATACGCCCTCTAGTGCCCCTGCTGCAACGCCGGCATCTAGCAAAGGGAATGGTGGTAGCAGTAGCGGAGGATCGGGGAATGCAAATGGTGGGGGTAACGGTGGAGGATCGGGGAACGGGAACGGGAACGGAAATGGCAATGGCAACGGTGGTGGTAACAGTGGAGGGTCGGGTGGCAGCGGCGGCGGCGGCGGTAGTAGCAGTGGAGGATCGAGCAGCGGGAATGGTGGAAGTGGGCCTGGAATATCAAGTGCTGCGGGGAGCGGAAGCACCCCGGCGCCGCCAGTGAATGCTGGGAACAATCCTGGATCCAATCCACCAAGCGGCAGTTCTGCACACCCAAGCACTTCGTTGTCTGGCTCACCAGCTGCTGTTACGGGCAGTTCTTCCAACCAGCTTTTCTCTTCGGGTGCTTCTTCGCCAGCCAATGCAGCAGGAAATCCATCAGGACTGTCCGATTCTCCTGGCTCAACTGGTGATGGTGGTTCATCTGGCGCTGGGCAGTCTGTAGGCGTTGGATTGGCTAGTCCCACTGGTTCGGATATCCCTGGCGCGGGATCAACACTCACACCGACACTCAGTGCTGAAGCAGGTGCGACGCACAAGGGACTATCGTCTGGCGCGATCGCGGGCATCGTGTTCATATCCTTACTTTCCCTCCTCACGCTCATCGTCATAATCTTACGTCGTCGTGCCATTGCTCGTCGTAGTCAACGCCTCAGACAGTGGTGGTCCAACAATAGTGGTACCACTGGTAGCCTTTCTTTCGTCGGCATCGTTAGCGGCTCCTCCCAGGACTCTACAGGGGTTGGGACTGGCAATAGAGCGAGCGCGCGAAGCTCTTTCGCGACGCACTTTGACCATGGCTTACTCTTCCGCATGGAATCCCCGACCACTCAGCTAGGAGCACCTGAACTTCCGCCCATGGCAGAGGTGCGCGATCGCAACTCCGTTTTAATCGCTACGGGTGGCCAAGCCGCGCAGAGGGAGTCCTTCATGAGCATGACGGGCAACGACGCCAACGCACAATACCTACTCGTCTCGACAGAGCATAACGATATAGATGACGGGGCGACGTCCCCCATGTCCGTCCGCCCCTTCTCGCCCTCCGAAACATTCTCGTTCCCAAAACCTCCGATTCCTACATCACCTCCCGCGATGTCTTCGCACCAAGCAATCAGCTCTCCAACCTCATCGACGACGACGCTTGTCCACCTCCACTCTCCCCCGCCAGTCTTCAGACCCGAGTTGGCTTCGCCCGTTACGTGCGCTCTAGGCACCATTTTTACCACGGCAATCCCAACAGGCCCTGTACCTGCTGTCAATCCGTTCGAGGACCCTGTCGATTCCCCAGTCTTCTCCCACATAGAAATGATTTGTCGTCCATTTGTGCCAACTCTGGAGGATGAGCTGCACGTGTCGCCTGGTGACAGAGTGCAGATCTTGCAGGTGTTCGACGACGGCTGGTCAATGGTCGAAAAGGTCGGACTGGGGCCTTCCACAGAGGACAATCAACAGCGACGGGGCCTAATCCCTGTGGATTGTTTCAGGGAAGCAGGGCAGGCGCTCCCGACCTTCCTCGCGCAGAAGGGACTGAGCGATTACGTCCTCCGGAATGGTACTCATGAGGCGCAGATAGTTTGAGACGTGATATATACGTAGATGTTTCGTGAGTGCTCTTGATTCATCCTCGCTTTCAACTGGCTGATGATGCTTGAATTGTAGGCCCAAACTCTTGCTGATGGGCCTCTTATTACTTGCCCATTCTCGTCTCTACTCTCCATCCCTTTCGATCATCTAATGGATTGCGGATATTCTAGGTTCTCCTATATACCCTTCTTTTACCTTGGCTGTGCTTTTGTTTTGTTCCCTCTAGATATATCGGCGCGGGATGCTTGTTTTGTTATATTCTGTGTTTGGCATCCTTCCGAGAACTCCGGACCTTGACTTGTATTCCACGGAGGACTTTCGCATTTTGTTGTTTTCAAAATGACCTGTTTCCTTATCATTCTACCCACTGTCCTTGTTGTCCTACAAAGTACATAGCCAGATATTCGTAGTGAGCCTGACCCCCATCCCAAACCTCTGTACGCGTTGGTTTCATGTTAGCGTAGTAGCGTGTTACCTTCCCTCCCCTGCCTGTGACTTTCACGCTTCATTGATCGCGGCAGCCTTCCTGGCATATACATATGTACTGTATGACTCATAGTCCGACTACAGCCGGCTTTGCTCTCGCGGATGGGCTTATCACTTTGGCCATCTTAATGGCATTACCCTCGGACTGGGAGACACTTGTCTCGACACTCTGCTCTACGCTCGACGATGCTAGTTTTACTGTAGCAGAGATTACTGCTCAGATCAATCGCAAGTATATGCATAGACAGGCCTCTCGTGGCAGGTCCACGATTTCTTTACAGGATCGAATTTCAGAGCGAACGACTTTCGCTGCTGAGTATGGACCTGACACCACTCTTGTGTCGCGTCTTACAAATGTCAAGCCCGCAGTCCGTCCCTCTTATCAAGGGGGAGGTAATTGAGGAAAAGGCAAGCAACCTGTTCGTGAAGGACAACGCAATCAGTATCCGTGTTGTGTCTTTCAGGGATGTCGCCGGAATCATTTCCTGGCTGAGTTCTGTCCCATTGGTCGTCAAAGAATCTTCTATGACCAAGCAGGTAAACAAATTTGCTGCCAACCACAGGTCATATCTCCTCCCACTGGAGGATCGAGTAACAACAATCGCAGAGGAAAACGAGGACAAGGAAAGGGTCGTGGCCGTGGAGGTGGAACTCACGTTATCTTTGATGAGTCCCTCCAGTATTATGACCAACCTGATTATGAGGAATTTCAGGATTATACGGCCATGATGGTCGATGAACCCACCACCTCTGGCATTGCTGAGGTTCCCGTATCTCCAACTGCTGAGCTTGATGCCCAGTTGGATGAGTATAATGCAGAGAGGCCTAGAGGACCGTGTACTGAATTTTCATACCTTCAAATGAAAGTTAAATTGTTGTCCAGGTCGAGGCTCTCCACAGGGTGGACTTTCCAAGTATTCCTGGAAGCGTTCTCGGGCCTGATCCACCACGTCTACCACTGGATATGAGCTGTCTTCGCATCTTTGACACTATTATGAATGCGCCAAAGCATATCCTACATCTGCGCGTGGGTCATGTCAGCCGGTGGAGTGTCTATGCTTCACTATTCAAACAGTTTGCTCAGTCTCGACCCTCCTGAACACTTACATGCTTCCCAAAGTACTTACTGATCAGACTCATGGTGACAGGAGAACCCACATAAACCTTCTCAAAGGTGACTTCTGATGCTAGCGTTGTACACGAACCTGACAATGCCCAGGAAGGGACCCCTTGCAATCATTCGTATTCTGGGTCCGTGGTTGATATGTTCTCAATCGACAGGATTTGCTGATTGAAGTGGCCACGAGTGGTAACGAAGGTCCCAGAAGAACGATTCCATGTCCGGTACAGGTGTCCCTGGAGTTGCTGCGACCAGGAACTCAATTGCCTGCAAGGTTAAAGTTCCCTGAAAAAACGTGTCAATTGAATGCAAGATACATATGTAGAATCACCTAGAACTGCATATATGAGTGTGTCGAAGAATTTACGAACACATGACAAGGTGATTCCAACTGCATAGACCTTGAATACGGTTCGTACGCGATAAAAGAGTTCTGCTGGCTGAGCTACATTGGGGGTAACGTTAGCGATACTATGTCCTCCATCGGGCTTGGCTGCACCTCCTCTTGTTCATAGTACACACCTGGCAGGCTGGAAAATTCTGAAGGGCATTCTCCTTGAGATCAAGAATGCAGTCACGTGTATTATGAAAAAGCCGTGGCAGAGCGTGGCAGTAGCGACCTGCGACATCTCTTTCATAATACACCTGCACTAAGTGTTCAGTGATAGCGCTAGCAGTAGCATCTCTCTCCGTCTCTCCGCGAGTGGTGTCACCCTGGAGCAACAAATGTAAGTGCCATGAGCCGGCTGTCTTTGATGACAAAACTTGTTATTCCCTCGTGGCGCTTGTTTATGTATGTAGTAGGTGGCCTAAGCAGCGCTAGGTGTTCAACCACGTCCGTTGATACCAAAAGCCAAAGTAGATTTTATCGCCCTATCACTCAAACTCGGACGTCCAGCCCTACGAATAACACACAAGGGTTGTCTTCGTCGTGCATGTTACCTTGTAGAAGACTGCGCCCGGGAGCTTGTACTTCTTCTCTGGCACATCATGCACTCCTGGTTCCGTGTACGCGAAGACCACTTCTCCGTTGGTATAGTGCAGCTAGCACCACAGAGAAGCCATTCTACATCACCACCCCCATTTTCTACCCAAATGCCCGTCAGTAAACCAACTTGCGCTCCGACGTTGCCAGGTGCGCTTACTGGTTTGCCTCCCAGGTCCACATATCGGCCATCTCTATTCCCTCGTCACAGCAGACATCATAGCACGGTTCCAGCGTATCTTGAACCCGTCTCGTTCCGTGGTTTTTTTGACGGGCACAGACGAACATGGGCTGAAGATGCAGCAGACTGCTGTAGCAAAAGGCGTGACTCCGGTGGAGTGGTGCGATGCGATCTCTTCAGAGTTTCGTGTGTGTTTCAATATCCAGCTGATCCTCCGACGGTACTGACTTGTACGCAGAAACTAGCAGAGAGAGCGGATATCAGCAGCTCGGTCTTCATGCGCACAACCCAACAATGCCATAAACAAACAGTAGAGTATGTTTGGGTGCGTCATGTCAAGGTACATCTACCTTCTACCTGCCCTCACATGCACAGCGCTCGCTCGCCGCGCAAGGGATCATATACAAGGATACGTATGAAGGATACTATTCTACGACGGATGAATGTTTCTATCCTACGTCTCGCATCTGTCCACATCCCACTCTCCCAGATACGATGATCGCAACTGAGACAGGCTCCGTCGTTGAATGGTCCCGCGAAGTCAACTACAAGCTTCGCATGTCTTCGTTCCGTAGCGCGCTCCTCACACACTACACGAGTGCAGCCACGCTAAACGCGCAGTCAGCGGATGGGCTGGTTGTAAGGGGGGTGCATCCTGACATGCATCAAAGTCGCATTGTTCAAGACTTGGAGTCGGAGCCACTCGAAGACCTATCGATATCTCGCCCGCGTGAGCGCATCGGGTGGGGCATTTCTGTTCCTGATGACCCAACGCAGACGGTGTATGTCTGGTTTGATGCACTCTTAGTGTACCTTAGTGGCATTGGATACCCAGATAAGCAGGTAGCGTGGCCTCCAGACGTGCAAGTGATCGGAAAGGATATCGTCCGGTTCGTTTCTTTCTGTCCTCGCAAGATCTTTCGGTTGATATAGGCATGCAGTTTTCATGCAGTTTACCTACCTTCCATATTACTTGCTCTCGGCCTCCCCATGCCAAAAACACTTCTCTCACATGCCCACTGGACTGCGAACCAAAAAAAGATGTCCAAATCCCTCGGGAACGTCACAGACCCTATGCAAGCGATGAAAGACTTTGGCGTAGACGCTGTGCGCTTCTACCTCGCGCGCGTTGGGGGACGGTGGAAGGTGGATGTCGGTAAAGTCGCACTTCATTCATCGGGCAGCAGGATGGCTAAGGAGTCTTGTCCATGAATCAAAGACTGGTCGGAAGAACAGCTCCGCAAGCATGCGGATGAGATCAGGAATCTCTTAGGGAATTTTTTCCTACGGGTCACATCAAAAACAATCAGGAACCGTGTTAGCCAGGTCCTTCCCGCTGCACAAGATAAGTCCTTCCAAACTCTACTCGCTCAATTGCTCGTCGATGTAGATCTATCGAAAGCCATCGATGCGTCTGCGTATGTGGAGTTGGACGCACCCCTGACTATTGAGGCATTCCTCCCGCTGCTTGACAACGTTGGTGGCGTAGTATCGCACCATATGAAAAACTTGGAAGTAGCGGACGGCCTTCACGCCATCGTTCAGGTTCTTCGACAGGTAGGAAAATCATTCTCGGACCTTCGATAGCGCTGACACGGGTGAAATACAGGCAAATGGCCTTCTTACCAACCTTTCGCCATGGTCCGAGGCGCACTCTCCTGTCGTTGCGCTCTCCTGCTATCTTACTGCGCTCGAGACGGTCCGCATCGTTGGGATACTTCTCCAGCCGTTCTTACCCCGTACATGCGAGAAGCTTCTTGATGGATTGGATGTACCTGGACTTCATAGGAGTATGAAGTATACGCGCGTAGGGACGGGGTCTATTGGTGCGGAGGATGTTTTGGAAGTGAGGGGCGTAAAGCTGTTTGAGATGCCCCAGAAGGCGGCGTGAGGTAATACGGAGCGGCTTAGATTCAGGCATGATCTACTCAGGTGGGAGATTGGCCCTCTGAGCCGTGCTGCTGTCACTATTCTGCTTAAGAGCGAACAGGGTGTCATCAAACGCATTGTATCCACTAGGCCATTGGACAACGACAGGTTACCGAGTGTGCTAACTGATCAACCGTAAATTCCACCGTATATTAAGGATGTTTGCCAACAATCGGACACAGTCGGTCTGCTTATCTCTGTCGCATTTATCTGCCCAAACCTGCGGCTTTGCCCTGTTGCGTTACCTACACACGTCTTCGGCCTTCCAAATCCATGGTAACTGACTCTGCCTCAAAAAATGAGGTGTGAATGCTATTTGGAAGCACTAAGACAAAGAATCACGCTTTTGGCCATCACGCTGTCGCCCAAGAATAGCCGCCAACTTCTGGATCGATCATGGCTACATAGACGGTAGGGATAGTAGCTCGCAGCATGCTGGTGTAACCCAGAACTTGTATCAACCCCCCCTCCCCAAAGCCAGAGTGGTGTGACTAAATCGCATGGCGGGAACGGCGGACTGTCTAAAACCAGGGCATTCACACACTCAGGGGGAACGGATGGGCCACTGAACAGGCACTTACATAAATGCGATTCAAGACAAAAACTCGCAGCATTTCTTGGTGCCGTTCCGTCATCTACTGATATTTTACTCTTCACTATCTGCCATAGATGCGCCTGATCAATGTCCAAGTAATCCTCGATATCGAGGATGGACAAATCGATCGCGAAACTGAAGCCCTACGAGAATTCGATGACGAAGAATTGGCGCAGACGGGGTATGCCATTCTATCCCATTGCTGGGGTAAGGATAAAGAAGAAGTCAAGTTCAGTGAACTGGACCAATTAGCGAGAATGGAGAAAGAATCCAGGGATGAAATTCGGAGGCGCCCTGGCTACAAGAAGATCGTGGCTACTTGTAGACAGGCTCGCAGTGGCGGAATCGGCCCTGATGGAACGCAGACACCCATGGATTGGGTATGGGTGGATACGTGTTGCATTGACAAGTCGAGCAGCGCAGAACTGTCGGAAGCAATCAACTCAATGTACCGATGGTACGAAAACGCCGTGGTATGCTATGCATTCCTTCAGGATGTTCTTGATAACACCATTCCCCACATACAAATTCCTTACGGAAAATCCGACGTTGATCATATCAGAACCTCTCCATTCGGACGTAGCAGGTGGTTCACACGTGGGTGGACCCTACAAGAGCTCATTGCACCCCGGATCGTCCAGTTCTTTAACAGAGAATGGCAGTATATCTGTGAAAAGACCACTTGGACGGTTTCGGTAATATTAGAGGTCATCACGCGGATTCCGTGGGACGTATTGGGCTTCGGGATATCCGTTAATCGTCCATCAGCAGCGGAAATAATGTCGTGGGCTGCTGACCGAAAGACGAGGCGGGTAGAGGATCGGGCGTACTCACTATTGGGCCTGTTTGGCGTGTATATGCCGATGATCTACGGAGAGGGGAAGCATGCGCTGCGCCGTCTGCAGCTGGAAATCATTCGGACGTCGAATGATCAATCCATCTTTGCTTGGGACCCCGAGGGGAGATTTGGACGTCTTGGTAATGTTCTGGCGGACGATCCAAGTTTCTTTCGTTATAGCGGTCGCAAGATCGCGAAGGTGGCGCCCACAGAATTCATACGCGAAACTCTCAACCTCGAATACTCAGAACTTGCCAGTGCTAGGAAAGCAATCATTGCCCAATCTCGATCATATACGGTTACCAATGCTGGCACCATTCAGATATGGTTGCCCGTCCGATGCTGTCGCAAATCTCGATGGCTATTCCAAGCATCGTTGGCCTGCAGCCCTTCGATCACGATTACTCTTGCATTAATCAATGATAGATACTACAGAACACATGGCAACGTCGATGCTTTCTTGGGAGAACCACAATTACAGGAACTTCATCTGGTTTACGAAGAAGCACCTCGTACCACTACCAAATTCCTTCTCCATGACCCCCTGTTACACTGTAATCTAGTCCCCCGCAGTTACCGCTATTCAAGATTCCGCCGCTACGTCTTCCCTACTGGGTTAGCTTTCTCGGATGATGAGCTCATGATATCCGACAACAGCCATGCTGTTATCGTTTATGTGGAGAATGAACTCAACTTCTGTTTTGCATTTGTCCTTGGTTGCTGCTTTGGACAACATTGGGCACAGGTCGTCTGTGATGACACCCCGATGGATGGCGCCTGGCCGCAAGAAGCTGATGAACGTCGCTGGGAAGCTTATGCTCGGGCCGTGCATACGAGGACGGAAATGACAGGACTAAGCAATGTGAACCGAATTCCTGACATGCTATACCCTTCTTTTGTCACTCACACCCACATCCCTCGGTCAAACTTGGGTGTGAGGCTGGTTATCTGCAAATCATCGAAGCCGAACTCTTGCAGAACTTGGATTGATGTTACTCAATGTACCGGATGCTGCACTTCCGTGCACAGGCCAGTCTCTCTTGATCCCCAAATTTTTGATACTGTATTTGATAATCCCACAACACTGAAGCTGTGTGAGGAGATAAGGCGAGCTTGTTATTCACGTATTCCTCAGGTGGTTGTTACTGACGCTGAACTATACTTGGCCATGTAGGAAACAGTTCCGGGTCCTACAGCAACCTGTCTGTCTTCCCTGCCACTGATAAAGTTACACAGCCAAATTGATTTCGCTTACAGCACCCGGAGCCTGCGCCCCAAGAAACCGCCCGCGACCAAGCCGTGAGTTACACCCTGGGTTGTACCTGTCTCAGAAGGATGGACATCATTTGCAGGCAGATAATGGACACTACGCGACGGAAGCCGAAGCATTCTTTGCAGATATATTCAGTGCTAAGCGCTTCCGAGATTGGGTGAGTATTAACGTGCCATCGACACCCGAACCATAAATTCGTCAATTGTCATCAGATCGGCGACATTTACTTCTTTAGTGACTTACCCTCGCTACTACCGACCAGAACAACTGATGGCAGAGAAATATTGCCTGATGGTCCTCTCAACCAAGATTCCGGAGCGATGCCAGATAGTAGTCCATGCCGAGAAGGACTTTTTTCAGTTGAATCTTTCTCATTAACACATTTCACTTCCGATGCCGAGCGAGAGTCCAAGGCACTAACAGAGCTGGAAATACGTGTCAAAAGACTGGTGACGAGTCTGATCGAAAAGTTGGAGCCCCCGGACAAGTTTCTGGATAATGAGGGCATAGTTGAACAACTGGTGTGCGAGGCGGAGGACCTGAAGTCCGAGGTCTTTGGTATCGAGGTAGATTTCCGAACTGGTCAGCCCGAGCGCTGCTTATTTGTTGGGGAAAATAGCTCCTTCGATTGATCGGAAGGGTTTACATGAACGAGGTAACAGCGTTTTCTAGGTGAGCATTTGTCCGGATGATTTCGAGTGTAGTAAACCACGCACGCAAATCAAGAAGTCCGAGTTCAGGACAAACTGCCCCTTATGGTGACACTATCCGCTCTGTCATGGTTGACATCGAGGGGCTTGAAGCGATAATCGTTGGAGATGTGAAACATGACGAACTATTGGCCCTGAATGAGGACATCGCTGGTAGAGTACGATCAAAGAGTAAGGGCCATTCCTTCATGCTAACAAGAGAATTGTTGCAGATTCTGTACCTGTGTTGGCATGGTATTTGTTGTGAGGTGGAGCAGGTGTTGCAAGAGGTAAGTAAGTCACCCACAGAATCATATTAGTCGACTCATGAGACAAAGGTGGTGCAGCGACTTTTGAGTGATGAGACCATATCTTCAGCAACTTGGTCACGGCGGTGCAAGGCAAGCGGACTGATTCGGAAGCGCTATGAATCGTATCTCACGGTTGTTCTTAGGCTTTGATGGAAATTGGAGAGGTCTTCATGGAGACCACCCTCGACGCTTGGGACGACCAGTCTCCACTACGAAGGTATGTGCGGCTACCAGGTTTAAGATGCACTTTAACTTGGTATTGTTCTTGGACAGGATAATGGCTGACGCACAAGCCGGTACGTCGAAGTACAGCTTGTATCTCTCCGCAGTCCAGAACTCTATCCAAGGATGGTCGTACGATGAGGAGGAATCCGAGGTAGGGGAGATCATGGGTCACGACAGTAATGAGACGGAGTAAGAAGGATCCACATACCTATTTTGATACCCCAACTACTCATGCTAGGAAGCACATCTCATCTTGCTGTGTGAATAAATTACGGCCGACTATGCTACAAAGAAGGTCAGGTCACAGTTAAGGCAAGATGACCGGGTAAAAATACATGAAGAGTAGTAAGAGGATGAGTCGTAGAGGAGGAAATGAGCCTTGAATTCGCCCCAGAGATGAGCCGCAAGGCGGATAGCATAGATGCGCCACCCGGAACAACAAATAATGAACATCTACATGCACACCACGAGACTGGTAAAGAACTGCAAGAGGCGACAACACTCCCAGGTAGAACTGGGAGCGGAGCTGTGGCCAGACGTGCGCATCACCAAAGAAAAGGCTGAGCGAAGAGCCTCACACGAGAAGAGCGAGATCGTCTGATGAGACGGGATGGTCATGTGACCAAAACGCGTTTATTGACTCGCTTGATCACGTGACGGCTCATTGCACGCCTATATAAAATGCTCGCGTTGCGTTTGTTGAATGAGTTTTCGTCCCTCTCTTTCATACCATCATTGTCGTCCTCGACGAAACCACATCTTTCGTCAGTCCAGCGGCTTCCATAAGAAATGGCTCGTACCAAGCAAACCGCACGCAAGACCACTGGTGGTAAGGCACCGCGTAAACAGGTCCGTTGTGCTCGCTGTCGTTCCCTGGTCCGTGCACTCACCATTGAATGTCCAGCTCGCAACAAAGGGCACTCGCAAAACTACGACGGTGGGCATCCTCGATAACAAAGGTGACTACAGTACTTACATGACACCTCCAGCAACCCACTACCGGAGGTGTGAAGAAGCCACATCGATTCCGCCCCGGTACTGTCGCCTTGCGTGAAATTCGTCGGTACCAGAAGTCGACGGAGCTCCTGATCAGGAAGCTCCCTTTCCAACGACTCGTAAGGGAGATTGCTCAGGACTTCAAGGTGAGTGGCGGTGCCACTGCTAACAACCCCACGTCGAGGTTAACATCACACGTGCCCAGACCGATCTGCGCTTCCAGTCGTCGGCCGTTATGGCTCTTCAAGAGGCTGCTGAGGCATACCTCGTATCACTCTTTGAGGACACGAACTTGGCTGCCATTCACGCTAAGCGCGTTACCATGTACGTTTCTCCTCCCTTTGTTTATGTCAAGCAAAGTGTGGCTAACTGGTGGTGACAGTCAACCCAAGGACCTCGCATTGGCCCGTCGGCTCAGGGGTGAGCGGAACTAGATGTGCCCAGTCTGATAATATATGATTGGATATGTGTATAATTATATTGGCAGTATGTAGTTCAATTCTATTACTTGATGATAACTCCTCGTCGAAACCCGCTTAACAGTATTCAGATGGTAACGGTACATCTCAGCCCGCAATGATCACTCCAAGGGATCTCGACAGATTCCTCACCCGGCCTGGGCACCTCAATGGGACCAGGGCGGAGGACTTGCATTTCCTTAGCCTTTAAGCCCCTCATTGCAACCTTGTCCAACCTGCCCGGCCCCAGTCCGTCCCGCCGTTCCACGCCGACACTCCACGTGGCTCCATCTGCCCTGCCGTGCAATGCGACCCACGCATCTACCAGTTCGTTCTTGTCGACGAGCTCATCATCCTCGGGGCTGATGGCGTTGAAGTCGCCCGCAATGATTCCACCACTACATCCGGGCTCACGCAGGATGTTGGCCAGTATCTCTATCTGCTGGGCGCGGTAGTGTAGCGTATCCCCGAGCGAGTCGAGGTGCACGTTGATGAGACGGAAGACTGTGCCCGGCGCGATTGGGGGGATAATGTCCACATAAAGCGCATCCCTCCTGTACTTGCTCGGGAGTGTCACGCGGGAGACGCGCCCGAGCATGAACTTTTCCCCTCCCTCGATCCCATCGCCTTCCTTCTGCGCAACCAGGCCGGAAGCAAAGCGCGCACTGGACAGTAACGTCATGGTCGCAAAGGGTACGTCCTCAAACGACGTTTGGTCCTCGGCGTCAGTCGTCAGGAAGGCAGCGCGCACTCTCGCATCGTCCAGGAGAGAGGTCCGGACGTCAGGCGTGACTTCTTGGAGAAAGATGATGTCAGGAAATTTTGGTCCCTCCAGGATATGGCCGAGGATGAGTTTGGCGCGTGAGACGGGCCGGGAGGAGAAGGCGTCGAGGTTCCATGACATGAGAGAAAGCCTCTGCGTCACTTGGCTCTGTGCGTTTTGTAAAGGTATGGCCCGTGCCCAGCTTCGGGTGGAGGGGTTGAAAGCAGACAGAGTGCGCCAGAGTCTGTTGGTGACCATCTTTTCGGCATCAATAAGGGTCTTTTAGAAAACCGCGCCGGCTTTTCCCGACTTGGTGTGCCCCTACCTTCTCCTCACCCACTTCCCTCTCGAGACCGTCTGGGGAGCATCGTTCCAGGGGTCCACACTATCACGTTCACGGTGTGTTTTTTCTTTTCATTTTCTCTGTAACAATAACCGGGGAGCCTTACAGACTGCTGCCAAGGTGCAACGTTCTACAGCCACCACCAGCGCGATGATGACGACAATCGCCAACCCCGACTGCCATGTGGACAACCACCAGACCGTCATCCCCACCACCAACAGGTACCGACTAACGATCCCCGAACCACAACGCCATTCCCCACTGCTGGCATTCCCAGTGCATTGACACAACGACCATGATGGCCATTCTACCATTCCACTCATCGTGCAGCAGTGCTCACGCCGACGATCACTACGGCGCGATGGCGCCATTGCTGAGCCAGTGTGGATAGCCACTTCAGTACGACACACGCCGATAACCACCGTCATGTCGCATCCTCGCCATCGCTCAGCCAGCACTAACGGCCACCACGACCTTGACATGACGACGACGACAGCCACCACCACGGCACAACCACGAGGACGGCCCTCCCCATCGCTCAGCCGATGCCGACAGCTACGAAGACCTCGCCACGACTCACACCGACGACCCCGACCCCGATATGGTGACTACAATGGCCACTTAATCAATGTCAACGACCACTACCACAGCGCGATGACAAGGACCGCCCTTCCCAGCCAGCGCCAACAGCTACCACCCCCTTGGCACGACCCATACCGACATCTCCGACCTCAACCTCGACAGGATGACACTACAGCTCCACACCATTGCCACTCCAAACATGCAGCCCCACACCGATGATCACCACCATGGCACAGTGATGAGGATGGCTCTCCCCACGTCGTCTTCCGGCTCTTTGCGTCGTCCACCACCCTACAAGTCGTACGCCTTGGCTGGTTTGCTCGGTGACACACCCTCTTCTCACCTTACTTTCAGATCGTTGGACCTGACCAGCCGAAGAGATCTTGAATGCCCTGAATGTGCTCAACCCCAAGGCCGTCTTGTAAGTCACCCACAATGGCTACGAACTGTCTCTGATCCGCTCAAGAAACGCAAAGGAACCACCCTCTGAGTGGCATTCCTCAAGACCCAGAAGGCTGAAACCACCTTGTGGACATCGCTGAAAATAATGGTGACCTTGAGCAAATTAAACAAACCTACAAAGCTTTTCTCGAGATGTATCCCACAACATGGTATGGGGTCTTGTTCACTCCTTGGCCATAGTTTGACAGTGCAATATGAAGTTGTCTGCCCAAATTGCTTATCTCAACCACTTCTTAAGCCTGGGACTGTTCCAGTATGCTGAAGAGTTATTCAAGAGATTCCTGAGAACTTCATCCTCAGTTGATCTTTGGAAGTTCTATCTCACTTATGTCAGGTTCATAGTTAGCAAAATTACCTACTGTGAATTGAGACACACCACAGTGTTATTGTGGCCCTTCAAAAAATTCTGACACATTTTGGGTTGGAGTGACCTTGTTAGACAAGGTGATGTCTTATGACTTAGCAACTGGCTGTGTGTCTTGCAGGAGAAGGGGGATATTTGATGGTGCCACTGATCCGTATGTTGCGGAGTTGCCGCTGTGGCGACTTGCGACTACCAGCGGAAGGATCCTGAAATGAGAGGAATACCTGGGGACGTAGCTCTCTTGCGCGAGCGTCCAAGTTGTGGGGTTGTGCGCAACTCGGGACATGCCATGGCTGTCATGTGGCGTCTCAAATGACGAGCGGTCCCTGACGACTCCTCAGAAAAACACATGGGTTACCGGAACGGACGTTTGAACGCTGAGGAGCCTTGGTGGCGATGGACTAGCTAGGCCACTAGAACCACAGACGTGAGCGCCACAAAGGGGTAAAGCAGACAATCCTTATTCGACCGGCTTTGAGCAACTACAGTTGACTACATCATAACGCATATCAACGGGACCACGAAAATTATATGCATTAGGTCATTTATGCAGACAGGCATATGTCACGTATGTGTGACAATTATGTGACAATGGTGACTATATGTGA
>Ga0307518_10000018_pt1 | contig 110086 bp, 143 predicted proteins | sample 25_EM_MG_FD_203889 | JGI IMG/M metagenome (GOLD analysis project Ga0307518, IMG submission 203889) | Populus trichocarpa ectomycorrhiza microbial communities from riparian zone in the Pacific Northwest, United States - 25_EM | ecosystem: Host-associated > Plants > Roots > Unclassified...
TATCTCCAGCGATCGATCGTAAAACTTGGAAACAGTACGTGCACCAGGGGCACGAAGGGTCGCTTTGCGTCCAACGCTGCAGTAAAGGTGCGTACCAGTATGACACTCTAGTTGTTCTAGTTGATTCACGCAGAATCCTTTTAGGCTGGCACTCTCCCAACTGAACCAAGCACCCGCTACTTGAAAGCTACTCACGATATTTCGCCTCCTTCTGCGTCATCCAAGACTGCCAGCGTACTAGCCCTAGGAGAGCAGTACCTCCTCGCCGTCTATGCTCGTCCCCCATTAGTGCTGTCCCATGGTGACGGGTGCTGGGTATGGGACACGGAAGGACGGAAATTCCTGGATTTCAGCGCAGGCATTGCTGTCAATGCCCTCGGTCATGCTGACCCCGACGTTGCAGAGGTCAGTCGGTTCTAAACCACAGATACGGCGCAGCATTGATACCTCTGACGCAACAAGGTACTGCACAAGCAAGCGTCGACGCTCGTTCACATCTCAAATATCTATCACAACCAGTGGGCTCCAAAGCTTGCAGAGCTCCTTGTCACGCTTACCGCCTCAGAAGGCGGCCTCGGTTTCGCTGCTGGTTCATCCTCAGCCTCTTCCGGAGCCAAGGTGTTCTTTGCCAATTCTGGGACTGAGGCAAATGAAGGCGCACTCAAGATCGCTCGTAAAGTCGGAAAAGACCGGTGGCTTCAAGCTACGAGAGGGAAACTTCATGATTCAGCATGTTCCAAGACGAGGATCGTCTGTTTCGAAAATTCATTCCATGGCCGCAGTATGGGCGCACTCAGCGTCACGTCCACAGAAAAATATCAGGCACCGTTCAGACCACTGATTCCAGACGTCGATGTTGGCAAAATCAATGACTTCCAGGGGCTGAAAAACTTGATCACCGATGATACCTGTGCTGTTATCGTTGAACCAGTCCAAGGCGAAGGTGGAGTGACCACCGCGGATGAGGCGTGGCTGAAAGCACTACGAGAGCGCTGTAATGAAACAGGCGCGGTCTTGATCTATGATGAAATACAGGTTGGCGTATTGTCCCATTATCATGGATGGGAGATTAATGCTGTTGGCAGTGTGGAATTTACAGGACTGGAACATTGTGGGCACATTCCACTCTGACTGTGGACTGTCACCCAGACATTGTGACGATGGCCAAACCTCTGGCCAATGGATATCCCATCGGGGCAGTGATGCTGCGAGATACAATCGCACCTACAATGACGGCAGGTAAGGGGTTATTCGTGACAGCGAAAATGGTCCTATATTTACATATCTCTGCTTCTCAAAGGTACTCATGGCACCACTTTTGGTGGATCACCTATGGCCTGTGCCGTCGGTCACCATGTGCTGAGCCGGCTTAGCTCACCGTCCTTTGCTGCTCATATCAGCGACGTAAGCAAGTATCTGGACAGCCGGCTTAAGCTATTACCGGGATGGTTCCCGGCCATTCTTGATAGCGAGGTCCGAGGTCGGGGACTTATCAGGGCCTTGGCCTTCAAAGATGAGAACCATCCGGCGCAAGTCATGCAATTGGCGCGGGAACGGGGCGTCTTCGTGCTGACTGCTGGCAAGGACGCACTCCGTCTTGTGCCCCCTCTCGTAGTGTCCAAGGATGAGGTGGAACTCGCCATGGATGTACTAGAAGGTTCTCTGGCATCTCTCTAGCGCTAGAAGCGGGAATCCAATTCACTTTCGGTACTAAAATCTGAGACTCCGGCCATGCATTATGCATTAGTTGTCCATTAGCCATGTCTCATATACCCGTGTCTGACCGTATTTGTATATCTGTAGAGAATAGCTGTTTGCGGCCGAGTATCGCAATTAGCACGTGGTTTCACGGCAGCCAATCATAGCTCTTGCAATTCGACTTTTATTGCAGCAGTGACTCGCAAATATTTACTCGTCAATCCTTTCTCAGCATCAAGCTCACATCGCTTGTGAGTTACTCGCCAAGGAACCATAAAACAAAGCTTCTAACCTGTTCCACCACCAGTTATAGACAGTTTGTAGAACTCACATTCCCAAAGAGCCTAAAAGATGGAAAGACTTTCGGCCATATCTCGGTTCAAGAATCTCTGCCCGTTCTTGGGGAGGACGCAGACCTCTACCCTGCGCACTCTATGCACTTCTGCTTCTCCTAGATTCCCCTCTCTGTCTTGCCTTACTGAGAGCGCCACCAAGTGTCCCGTTATGGGGCCAGCCCTACAGATGCGCTCTACCCAGCTCGTTGCCGGGTACGCCAGCGTTGCTGGCCAGGAAGATGTCCAGAAAATTCACCACAGGAAGGGAATTTTCCCAGGTGACCGTGTCACCGATGCCGATATTGCCAAATGCCCGCATGCCTCCGCTGCCCGTGCCGCTGCGCGTATGGCTGATGAAGTTGCAGCAGCGGCCAACGAAGGAACTTCTGCAAAGGAGAACAAGGCTGCGGCAGGGGGATGCCCATTTCATAAGACTGGCGCTACCACTGCTGAGCCTGTCGCTAAGCAGGACAAGGACTCTAAACCCAGCGTCCTCAAGGCCCCCACCCCTGAAACATTCCGCTATGAGCAATTTTATGCCACAGAACTGGAGAAGAAACATAAGGACCAGTCCTATCGTTATTTCAATAACATCAATAGACTTGCACCCAAGTTTCCCGTCGCTCATACGGCGAACGTCAAAGACGAGGTCGAGGTGTGGTGCGCCAACGACTACCTTGGAATGGGCAATAATCCCGTTGTCCTGGAGACCATGCAGTTCGTCCTCAGTGTAGCGCAACTTTGACCACACTCATTTTTGTTTACAGTCGGACCTTAGACCGATACGGAGCGGGGGCAGGCGGAACCCGAAACATTGCCGGAAATAGTGCCTTGCACCTTAGTCTCGAGAAGGAGCTTGCTTCCCTCCACCGGAAGCCCGCATCCCTTGTATTTTCATCCTGTTATGTGGCCAATGATGCCACTCTGTCGACTCTTGGCTCCAAAATACCTGGCCTTGTCTACTTTTCGGATGCATCCAATCACGCATCTATGATTCAAGGAATCCGTCACTCTGGCGCGAAAAAGGTCATCTTCAAGCACAACGACCTTGAGGACCTCGAGTCTAAATTAAAAATGTGGCCTCTCGAGACTCCCAAGATCATCGCATTTGAAAGCGTCTATTCTATGTGTGGCAGCATAGGGCCTATTAAGGAGATTTGCGACCTAGCTGACAAGTACGGTGCATTGACCTTTCTGGATGAAGTTCACGCCGTTGGGCTGTACGGCCCACGGGGTGCCGGAGTAGCTGAACATCTCGATTTTGAAGCCCATCACAAGGCTGGTCAGAACCCGGAGGCTATAAAGGGTAGTGTTATGGATCGTGTAGACATCATCACCGGTAAGTAAAAAAAAGGTTTAGAAGTTGTCCCGCTAATCCAGCCCCTCAAAAGGCACTTTGGGCAAGGCGTACGGAACTGTTGGGGGCTATGTTGCTGGTTCCAAGGACTTCATCGATATGATTAGGTCTTACGCTCCCGGTTTTATCTTTACCACCTCCCTCCCGCCTGCTACTGTTGCTGGCGCTCGCTCGTCCGTCATTTACCAGATGCATCACATGGGCGACCGTGCCCTGAAACAAGTCAACGTTCGGAATGTTAAGGAACGGCTCGCTGCCCTTGACATCCCCGTTGTTCCTGGTCCTTCTCATATCATTCCAGTTCTCGTCGGTGATGCTGGCTTAGCCAAGGCGGCTAGTGATAAACTCCTTCTGGAACACAGCATCTACGTTCAAGCTATCAATTATCCTACAGTGGCTGTTGGCGAGGAGCGCCTGAGGGTTACCGTTACGCCTCGTCACACATCTGAACAGATCGATGGACTCGTTAAAGCCCTTGATATAGTCTTCACTGATCTGAATATCAACCGGGTCAGAGACTGGGTCGAGCTAGGTGGACGCGCCAATGTCGGGTTTACTCAGGCTGCTACAGTCGAACCGATCTGGACCGACACTCAGATTAACGTGGCGGGCAAGCAGAAGACATTGCGAAACGGACAAAGGGCGGTGATCAACGCTCAGGCAGTCCAGACTGTTCGCGATGAGTTCGAGGACCTGTTGGGACCTGTTGAGATGACCGAAGTGGGAAAGAGAACGGAGGAGGCGTTGTTTACAGGCGCAATGGATCTGACAGCAGCCAGACTCAAGAGCATTTCTCGTCGCACCTATTCACCTGTTGCTCGCATTGAAGTTCCACGGGCTGCACAAGCTGCTGTTGCTGCTTAGAGATAATTGCTTATCATATATGTGATTGGTCAGTTGGTAGTTTGTGGTATGGAATGTCAGTCGATTGGGGCTGCATTAGTTTGGTTCTGTGAGAGCAGCGAGTAGCGAACGCGCTCGAGAGTCGATTGTGCTAGTAGAGGATGAGCCTTGGATGGAATCAGCTTGACTTTCTGCGCCAGGCGCTGCTTCATCAGATGGTTTTATCTTCGACTTGCACGTCTCGGTCAGTGTCTGCAGTGCCTGGCATAAGATGTTTCAAAGGATGTAGTGCATAAACCCACTTGTCGAATCGCTCCCTTGAGGCCCATCAGATATTGTCTTACAAGCGGCGTGTATTTATCGGGAATCTGCAGGATGTCATGAGATGAATGGCACAAATGATTTGCGACGTAAACTCGCCGCCTGCTCGGACCATATATTTCGTATTAACCAGTTCTGTTTTGCTTTATTGAATTTCCACAGTGACGGGGAATAAAAGCGTTGATATGCGTAGGATAAAGCTGGTAACAATGCACAAGTCTGCGCAGCCCAATATGACAAGTATGCCTACCTTTGCAATTTTGTTCAGTCAGTGATGCATCACTCGAGGGGTCAAACGAAAGAAAGTTATTTTCGTGGCCACCCGAGGAAAACGTCTGCGGAGGGGCTTCTTCTGCATTATCGTGTGACCTCCGTTTCTTGTGTTTCCGTTTCTTGCTCTTTTCCTCGTGTGCTGCAGAGGGGATATCGACCAGGGTGGACGGCGAAGTAGGATCGCGCTTCCGCTTCTTTCTTTTTTCCCCTCGGGCATCTAAATATGAGATTCTTTGTCTGTAGTAGGTACGTATGTAGAGTATTACTTACCATCGTCGTCATTCCTCTCCTTCGGAGGAGGGTCACTACCGTGGGCTGTGAGGATGTTACTATGTTGGGCCTCCCTCACTTGCACACTCTTTTTCGGCTTCGAGGTGGTCTCATCCAGATCTCCATGTTCGTTTGGATCTCCGTTGGGGCGCATAGTCTAGTATTCGAGAAAAAGGGGGCAGTGAACTGGCGAAGACACGTGACCACGCATAGAATTAGACTCCATTTCTGTGTGTCGCACTCCTCTCAATTTCCATGGGCCTCACGTTCTCGTCGCTGTTCCAGTCACTGGGACAGCTAATGCGGTGGAGCAAAGACCAGGATATCCGCATTCTCATGCTGGGCCTTGATTCAGCCGGGAAGGTGCGCAGTCAGCACCACAGTGGTACGATCCCCGAGTTGACCACGATAACAGACGACTATCCTATACCGACTACAAGTGAGTGTCGTCTTCCCCGAGCTGTGTACGGCATTGACGCCCAATTAGATTGGGGAAGTAGTCTCGACGATACCTAGCAAGTCTGCTTCTACGCATGATGACATAACAGGCTAACGTTCACAAAATAGCCATCGGTTTCAATGTTGAGACCGTCCAGGTTGTTCCCTCTCTAGATTCGCGGTAGATGTCTTGACTAACCCCTGCGCAGTACAAAAACATAAAGTTCCAAGTTTGGGATCTTGGAGGACAGTCGAGCATTCGGTACGTGTTTTCGGTTACTCCATTGAATCATTGTATCACACTGTTTCCCAAGGCCATATTGGCGGTGTTACTTCCCGAATACGTCAGCCATCATCTACGTCATAGATTCGTCTGATCATGCTCGATTGTCCACGTCACGGAGCGAGCTATTGACGATGCTATCAGAGGATGAGCTCTCTGGTGTCCCGCTTCTTGTTTTCTGCAACAAACAAGACGTCGAGGGTGCTCTAAAACCGGAAGAGATCAGCGACAGCCTTGGCCTTGCGGGTAAAGAAACGTCACGGCAATGGAGCGTCCGTGGAAGTTGTGCCACGAAGGGCGAAGGGTTAGAGGAGGGCCTTGATTGGTATGTTTCCCGTCAATTCTTGCATCTGTTTTGTAGGTATACTCATGATATATCTAGGTTGGTGAATGCCATCCAGAAGAAGTAGATGGACCATATCCTTCGAGTTCTCTTGCATATCACTTGCCGGAATTATCTTGGTCGGGCCCTGGTAATTCATTATATAGCAAACGTTGACATTACATATCATCTAATATACTACTAGACTTGCTTTCCCTGAGGAACATGTGGAATTGAACTGCAGCACACACTGCGGGCTCACATGCATTGGTTGTCCTGTTCTCGACTGGTTGTGGTTTGTGGTACCCACAGGCTCTCATATCTGAGATAATTGTAAGTGTCATCTGGGGTATATACCACTTGACCACTCCCACTCCCATACGTTGTCCTCTGGGTGTGCTATGCAATTTTGATACACGTCCAGGTCGGGTCGCCAGACACGAACAGTCCTGTCATCGGCACAAGAGGCGACCATGTTATTCGCCCAGTCGACAGCGCCGATCTCACCGGTCTGTCCCCGCAGCTCCACAGAGGCGGTCAAAGACTCGGTGGGTCCTCTGGTACGAGGTGAGGCACTGAGGCGGCCGGCATTACTGATGTCGTAGAGTAATAGACTGCCATTCTTACCAGCACATCCGCTGGCAAGCCATCGCCCGCACGGTGAGCTCGCAAGATGGACATAGAAACTCGATAGCAGATTAGGGTGCGTGAATGAGTCCACTGAGATCAGTGTTGAGGAATCGTAGGCGTGAATACGATTGTCAGCTCCAAGCGCGAAGAGAAGGCCTGCTGAAGGTCCAGAGCCCGCACATAGGGACATGAGACCACGCGGACGACGAGCACCGTGCAACACTGTTGGATCAACGGGGGATGTGCATGCGGGGGCCATTGGGACTGGCTTCTTCGTTCGCTTGCTAGCTGACTTAGCTTCGGGTTGACGGAGATCCCACATATTGAGTTGACTACATGATATGTCAACGCCACAATACGGTCATGGAATCCTGTGCTACCTACCCATCAAAGGATCCACTGCTCACAAGTGTGTGTGCATTGGTATACACCAGGCCGGTGACGCCTCGCGGTGAGGGCTGGGCCTTTTTCCTCCCCCCTTTGCTCTTCTCTTGCCCATGGGCGACATTGATGGCCACCACTGGGTACGAAGTTGGAAAATCTTCCTCCGGAGCGGGACTTGTGCCGCTATTATTGGTGACCCGCAAATCCCACAAGTAGATATTACCATCTCGACCGCCTGTGCTGAGAAGGTCAGGATGTGAAGGGTCCCAGGCGATGCACTTGACAGTGCTGGAGTGGCCACGAAGGACCTGTATGGTTTCTGTCGTTTCCACGGAGGTGATGTGGGTTGTTTTATCGCCTGATGCCGTAGCAAGGACGGAATCATCGGGTCCCCATTTAATATTGAAGATTCCATTGCAATGTGGCCGAAGCGTTTGCCGATACCCTATAAAAGGAGTCGGTCATTCGGACTGATGCGTATGGATGAGAATAAATACCATGATCCCAGCCTTTTCGTCCTGAAGTTTTCAGAATGATCGCACTTCCTTCTTCGGTAGCGACCGCGAGATACGGGGTGCCGTTACGTTTTGCACCTAGAAGTGTACTGTGAGCTTGAATATCTTCAAGGAGAAGCTTCAAGTCCCCACCATGTGAATATGCACATGCATAAGGAGGTGCCACGAAAGTGGTATCTGAGTAAGAGTGGCATGTATACACGTCGAATTTGTACGATGATACAAATGACTGCAGAATGCGACGAGAAGGGACTAGGAAAGATGATCTCAGGAACAATGTCCGAGTGAAAGGGGACTTTGCGTACGAATGGTTGGTGCAGCCACAGTGGGTGGACGGAAGGATGCAGTTTTGAGCAGATTAAACATCGTATGACGACGTGTTCTGGTGTTGAGCACGTCGACTGGCTCCATTTCAATGTCACTATCGTCATCAGAGTCATTTTCAGCTTGGTCCACAATCTTGAGTCGTTTCGTTGACGTCTCGTCTAGTTGAGGGATCTTGCGTTTGCACCCGACATCTTGTGGGGGTGTTGGAAGACAAATTCTGTTGTCTGAGCAGACATTGGTCGCATTCGACAAAGGTTTCTGTGGAACGTAGGCCATAGTAGTGGTGATGAGTAGCGACGCGACGAAAAGACGCGTCAATAATAAACGCGTCGCGTCAGTCACGTGCAATTGATGAGATCAGCTGCCGAACAGCAAGCAAGAGCATGCACATTCCGAAGTCGGGTTGAGCACTGAATATTGCAACAGAACTAGCATGGCTTTCAGAGCACCGTTTCGTTCGGTGGCCACCAGTACCAGACAAAGCCTTAAAATTGGCATGATTCCTGCGGACGGCATTGGTCGCGAAGTACTGCCGGTATGTCTCCATCACTTTCATCTGATGTACTCTCAACACATGCCAGGGAGCAAAAGCAGCCCTCCAGGCACTGGGGTCTTCTATTCCCAAGGTCGAGTTCATTGACCTACTCGCTGGTTTCGAGCACTTCACGAAGACGGGCACCGCTTTGCCGGAAGAAACTGTCGAGGCATTGCAAAAAGAATGCGATTGTGCCATGTTCGGTGCGGTCAGGTAAGGGATGCTGATGCGAAACCTCGCTGGTGGATTAATTGTCATCGCCATTTAGTTCGCCGTCGCGCAAAGTGGCTGGCTACTCGTCGCCCATCGTCGCATTGAGGAAGAAAATGGACTTGTATGCCAATATCCGACCAGTCTCCTCTGTACGTAGCCTCATTCAAGGAGGAGTTGACACAGTCCAAGTCTTTTCCAACAGGTCGCCCCGAGTCCGGGAGAACAGCCAGACGTAGATTTGGTGGTGGTTCGCGAGAACACTGAATGCCTCGTAAGCCCGAGGATCCAACTGAGAAGGGTAGCAGCAGGCTGATACACTTTATAGTACGTCAAAGATGAAAAACAAATTGTTGGTCCGCATGGCAAGGAAGCCCGTGCTACTCGACTTATTACCGAACGGGCGTCACGCCGAATTGGAGAAATGGCCTTCAAGATTGCACTGAATCGCCCTCGCAAGGTATGTCCGCGGAGGTTCCAGTCTTGTTTTATTCACCCGACACCATGCAAAGCATGTTACTATTATCCACAAATCCAATGTCCTTTCGATCACAGACGGTCTTTTCCGTGAAACTGTGCGTGCTGTCCTGGGCTTATCTGGCGTGAATGGGCAATACGATAGCATCACTATTGCGGAACAACTCGTAGACAGCGCTGTGTACAGGTCGGGTTTTAATGGTGTTGATTTACGCGACATTTTTTCTGACGTGGTTTCAGATTATTCCGAGAACCGCAGTAAGTCCCTCAGTTCGATTCCTTGGTGCTGATACAACGGTGCACGACAGCATCTACGATGTCATGGTTGCACCAAATCTCTACGGTGATATCCTTTCGTGAGTTATCTGATGCGATAAGGTTCGACTTGCTGAGGCCGCATTGCAGGGATGCTGCGGCGGCTCTGGTCGGATCTCTGGGACTCGTGCCATCAGTGAACGCAGGTGACACGTTTGTAATGGGCGAACCGTGGGTCGGAACTGCAGTGGATGTGGCCATGGGCTGAATTTAAATTGCAGCGTCCACGGATCTGCGCCAGACATTGCTGGCCAGAACATTGCAAATCCGCTTGCAGCCATCCGCTCAGCAGCGCTAATGCTACGCCACCTTGGGTACGGCGAGGGGGCAGGCCGGATTGAGCGGGCGGTCGACGGGGTGATTAGGGAGGGCAGGTGTGTGACGCCCGACCTCGGGGGGACGAGCAGGACGACGGAGGTGGTGGAGGAAGTGGTGAAGCGTATATAATGGTGTATGTATTCCCACATGACCTGTCCGGGGTACATAACGTGTTGGCTGGCTCGTGCGTTCTCTCGTCGAGGCCACCGCGAGTTTTTCATTTTGCTCGCGTGCTGCGTGCGTCATCTTCCACGAGGATAGCAGTATTCGATCTCTGGCTACATTCGACGGTGCAGATGGGCAAGAACACTAATAAGAAGGGGAAGCAGAAGGAGGCCTCCGCGATCGGAGGTCCTGCTCCCTGGCCAGTCCCACCCCCACGGGCGCCTCCCCAACCCCACCCCGACGGGGCTGCCTCCATCATAAAGGTGCCCTCGCCGCCCGCCGCGAAACACATTCGACACCTACCGATCACCATCGACACCATTGAGGAGGAAGACGCCCACGCGGGCCCCTCGGGTAGGCCTGTCCTGTCCACCGTGCTCGAGTCGGTCTGATCACATCTCAGGGGCCTCGATATATGGAGAGAACAGTTGGGAAGACCTGGGCCAGCGGGGAGACGTGACGGATGCTGGAGACTGGGCACCCGCACCCGGAAATGGCAACGAATGGGGACCAAACGACGTCGGCTGGGAAACAAATCCTCTTCCACAGATACAAGAACTACCGTCATCTCCACCGCCGCTACCACCACCACCACCACCGCCGGCCCAGCCACTAGTTCAGTCTCAGCAACAGAAGAATCCGGGCGGAAACAGTTGGGCGCAGGTCAAGCAGCAACAGCAGCAGCGCGCGCAGCCGCAACAACACCAACACCAACAGCAGCGTCGACAGAATGCTAACACGCCAGCAATGGGTCGACCTGCCTGGAATCACCAAGACGGCATGAACAAAACCGGGAACACTTCCAAGAACCACCATACGAAAGACGGCTGGAACAATTGGGCAGCAGAAAGTGGTTTGGCGGCCCAGACGGATTGGCAAGATCAGGAGGACGATTTCGACGAAGACGGTTGGAACGATGCAACCCCAAATAGCTGGGCTCAACAGGGCTCCGGGTGGGGTCATGCTGCATCAGTGCAGTCCGCTCAAAATCACTCAACGTCGCGTCACCATCAAGGTGGCTGGCAGAATTGGGGTGCAGAAGCGCAAAGGTTACCCAAGGTGACTTTTGATCCCGCTATCCCTCCTTCCCCTAGTACAGCTGGGAACAGGCTTGCCCTCTCCCAACCTCAACAGTCCCAGATTCTGAATTCATTGCTCAATCGATCGCAACAGAACCATCAACCATTCCCAAACCCTCCAAACCAAGGAGGAATATATCCCCCCGCTGCCACCCCGGGCTGGAATCAGGTCCCGCAAAAGCGGCCCCCACAGAATGTCCAACAACACGTCCAGCAACATTTCCCTGAACATGTCCAGCAACAAGCCTTCTATCATGACCCACAACAACCCATTCACGGCGCACAACAACCCTTCCATCACGGCGCACAACATGACCACCACAACGGAAAAAATAATAAAAATAATAATAAGCAGCAGTCCAAGAAACAGAAGAAACACCAACAAGACCCCAATGACGTCTGGGGGCTTGGTGACGGTTGGAGTGACCTGCACGAAGACGAGAATGGCGCCATGCATGATGCATGGGCTCAGAAGCCGCAATTTCCGCTACCCAGCAACGGTATCAACGGTATCAGTGGAGTTCCTACTCCGGCGCTCGCTCCCGTTGACCCTTTCAGCATTCACGCTTCCCCAAAAAACAAGCTTGGGCTTTCGATATATACCAACGACGCACAAATGTCTAAGACGCTCTCGTATGCGTATCAAGGCTCAGGATCATCTCCTGGCGGTGGCACAGGTCGTATGGCAATGAAAATGCTCGCCGATGTCCACTTCATAGAATCTCAGGGCAATGCTCTCAACAGCGCTCGGAATGCGTTTTACAACAAGTCACGCAAGGCAAGCGACCGCTTCCACTGGTTATTCCCAGCAGAAAAAGATGATCGCGTTGCCAATCTCATGGATTGGATTGACACGTTAACCTTTGCCATTGCATCGTTTGGAGTGAGTGTAGTCGTTTTATTTCAACAGATGGTCTCATCTCTTGCGTAGCTGCAGAAGTTCCTTCATACGCGGGAACGCGGGGCGTTGGTAATCAACGCCGACTATGCTCCCCCACAAGCGCCTGATGATTACGCCTTGGACTGGATGACCTGGGATCAGATCCAACCCACCATGGATCGCACTTTGCAAGTGTCCGTCGGATATTACAACCCCACCACCCACGTCATTGTCATTGTCTACCTTCCGTCACCATCCGGGAATAGCGTGGCCATTTGGAGACGCAAGCTTCCTATACCGGACAATATTCGGCTATCGCATCAAGCACAGATGACGCAGGTCATGTCTTCCCTGCACAAACCATACATCGTACACGTAGAAGAGTACGTGTATCCGTTAATATTGCGTTTGGGTTGTCAGTGCTTATGGCTGTGCAGGCTACCATCATTGAAGACTGAGGATAAACCATCCCAGAAGAAGAAAAAGCGGAAATGGTACAAGTTATGGCTATCAACATGAGTTTTGCTTTGCTTTCTGTATATGTACGAGTATCGCTTTCTTTGTTTTGACGGTTGTGCCATGATCATGTCTTGCTACTCATGAGGTTTTATATTCGGCCAGTCCATGCGCCTCTTGTTTTGTTGGTTTTACTGTGACACTAGGGACATGGATGTATATACCCTAGGCTACATGGAGTACAGTACCGCTCAAGGGTGCATGACTATTATTTCCTCAGGGTAACACCCCCCGAGGTCCCAATCCGACTGGCGAAACGCTCTTACCGCCGTAGTTTGGACCGGCTCTGCTGTCTGAATGCATGTACATGCACACTTACTATCTAGTTTCTGAGGACCGTGCAGTGAGTATATGGTCCGAGTTGAAACAGGAGCGTGTCCAGGCGCGTTCTCCACACAAACGATTGGCCCTCTCACTGATATCGATAGACACGATCAATCCAGTTGGTGGGAGAGGACGCCCGTTTATCGTCACATATGAAACGATGGCGAAGGGACGCATCCAGAAACGTTGCGAGGACAACAAGGCAAACGGAACTTGAAGAATAAGTCTCAATTAGGCTCCGTGTCGGTGTACCTGGGCGGTTACCCCGAAACTAGGCGCTTAGGTAATCGGGCGCATTCGCCTCGTTGAGGTCTGCAGGAGGTCGAAACGACTCCGCATCAGCGACGACATACATAGCATCCCAGGAAATGCTACATTCCTCTGGCTAATCTCCTCGTCTACATATCCTCTCCTTCCGCTCCCTACTACACCAAAAAGCATGTCTCCCGAGGCAGCACTCACCCCGGTTACCCTGCCACCCAATACTGCGTCTGGCACGCCCCCTCCTGTCGTCTCTCACCAGGCCTTCATTGGCTCTGAGGACAAAGACGCCCACTCGGATCAGATTTGCAACCCTAACGACTCAGAGGAAGAGACCTTGGAGTCCCACGAAGTGATCGAGCTTCAAGCATTCAGCGAAAGGAAAGCGTGGATAGAAGAGAAAACCAAAGTGAGCACCCGCGTGGTGATCTATGCATACAGGATGATGACCCATTGCCCTAGTTCTTAGAGAGTCTTCCGCCCATCGAGGTCTTTGTCGGAGTTGACTCTCTACGTCACTCGGCCGAGCCTATCCCCGGCTTACCCACCCGCGAGCAACTACAAGAATGGCTCGCCGAACACGACAGAATCGAGAAAGAGACAGAAATATTCGATTCTGGCGAGCTCAAGAAACTCAGAAAGTTCACCAAGGGTACGACTCAACGTTGCCTCCGCTACCTCCCCCCTCGCTGACTTGCGCCGCACAGCCGCCACTCAGCGCCACCTCTCCCCAGAAGACACCGATCTTATCGAACTCACTCTCACTACCATTTATGAACTGGATAAGCTACTCCACCTCTTGCGTGACCGCTCCGAGAACCTTGACCTCCTCGGTGTCCGGCTGACTTGGGAAGAACACAGGACTGCAGCATGGTCAGACCTCGATAAACTCCTGGCAGATACTGGGTCGTTCCTTGTCACCCGCGCCCGGTGGATGCCTTCAATATACGAGGTCATGTCAAAACCCGAGGAGAAACCTTCCGCACGGCGTGGCTCTGTCGCTTCCATGGCATCTGATACCTCTGTAACCACCGGTCCTGGTTTCTCTCGTTCTGCACGCTTCAGACTTGCGGAACTACTATCACGCGATGCAGCCCAGATCGCTGGCAAGATATCCTCCCTCAGATACGGCAAAATAGCTGCAGCTGGGAAGGCGTTGGACAAGCTCATCGACAACAGTCGCAAACCTGTACCAGAAGAGCTCCTTGACGAACAGGACAAACTCGAAGAGAGGGGCATCAATGACATGGAAGACGTAGGCAAATTTGTCTTGAACGTCGTCACCCAATGGCGAAAGTAATGGTCGTGTCCTACTTGCAAACTCAACCAAGGCTGACCATATGTCACAGGGCCGATGAGCTCTACGTGGAAACCCTGAAGGATCGAAATGCGGCTCAGAATCTCTTGGAGGAAATTGAGACGGCCAAACTGTACCACCCCACACCTCGCCAAAGCAGTAACTTTACCTCTCGCGCTGATACTCTAATCAAGCGACTTGCTCTGCGTGGGAATCCCTTTTCTGACGTGAACTTATTCCCCTGCCCGACACATTCGCTCTTCTCTGAACAGACGCCTTTCAACGAAAGCCTTGTTCGTACCCTGTCGTCAGAGCTATCCAGTACCGGAGAACTTGTCTCCAAAATCGACCTGCTGGCGAAAGAGTATCGCGCGGGGTATGAAGCAGTCAAAGAGGTTGATACGCTCTCTCAAAGCTTAGGCGAATCACTGTTGCACTCTCGCTCGATCATCGAAAGGCTTTCGAATGGTGTTGTAGCTTCTGATGGCGACGGTTCTCCGCCGGACTTATCTTCTGAACATTGCTTGGATCCAACTGCACATGCTGCCTTCCTTACGCTCCTGCCTTCAATACTGCAGGAGTCCGACCAAGTTCATGCTACGCTCACTAAACTCATGGGTGCCTATCAGCTGGCCCTTCATAATGTGGATCGCCCTGGCATCGATCCTACATTCAAGCAAAATGCAGCAGCTCGATTTGATGCACTTCTCTCTCTGCGTGATGAAACGCTCAAGGTCGTCGACGATACCAATGCCCGTGTCGGCCGCCTTCGGGTCGTGCGAAGAGTATGGTCAATGATGGACGGTGTCAAGAAAGGTCTGCGGAACATGCAATCCGATATCGCTGAAATACTGGTCAAGGAGCGTTGGATGCAACGTGTGGACATCACTGAGCCCCTGACACCACAATCACCCGATGTTGAGCTCCCTGCTTCTGCCTGTTCGATATCCCAGTTAGATATTCTTCCCCAGCTCGATTCAATGCGGCACACCCTCTCTCATGACATCGCAACTCCCTTGGCTTCACTGTCTGGATCGTTGGAGCAGCCCCTAGATGATTTCTTCGCTCGCGCTTCCGCTGATCTGTTGAAACGATTGGACAACATCAAGGAGATAGTGGCACTGGTCGAGGCTGTCCGGTCTCAGTCTTCGGTCATGGCTTCTATTCAAGAAGACGTCCATGATTTGCAGTTGAAGATAGAGGATCTAAGGATTCGTTTCGACGTCGCGATCGAGGAGATCTTAACAGGCGAGGTATCAGACGACACTCTGGAAGAGGAACAATCCCATTTACAAGCAGATGCAGACTCCCTCCGCAAGGCTGTCCGCACCTTTGTAGACGAGATCGCTCAACGTGTTCAATTCGTCTCGTGCGGTCCTTACTCGCAGGCTTTTACCAGGCTTTTCTCCCGCAGGGCCCCATCGGTTGTTGATATTCGCGTCGGTGCTGACTTGCCTTCAACAACTGACTTGCCATTTACGCTTGGAAGTCTGGATGATGCTATTCGTGCAGACTGCAATTCGTTTACCATGAGACTTGCCGGGGACGTCGGCAGTCTGGACCGCAAAGTTGATGGCTTGAAGTTGGCTTGCATGGCCAAAGTCGCTGATGGCGGGATCGCCGCAGCCACCGAAGAACTCCGGGGGATCAACCGAGAGTTTGAGTCGCTGCGATCAACCCTTTCGTCTATCTCACAACAAGAGGAAAAGCTTGCCCAACTACAAGTGTTATCTCAGGAGGTCGAACAGCACGCCTCCCATCACCGTTCCCACCTCTTCCACTCTCTTTCCTTCATAAGGGAATCCCTCCGACAAATGGACACAGTTCCCAACTCACAAGCTCTCCTTCTGCAGGAGCCATTACTTACGACACGCAGGCGAGCCACCGATGATCTCGAGATCAAGGTTAACTTATGGAGCGATCGCGCTGCAATGTTGCTGGGTGAGGTTTCTGAGTTGCTACTTATGGAGACGCGAAGGCTCGAGGCTCTGCGCATCCAGCGCGAAAGGGAAGCAGAGGAGAGAAGACAACTGGCAGAAATGGAGAGATTGGCGGAGGAGGCAAGAATCCAAGAAGCACGTCGTCTTGAGGAGGAACAGCGAGTTCGAGAGCATTTGGCTCGCGAGGAAGCGGAAAGGTTGCTTCAACAGCAGCTCTGCGAAAAGGAAGAGAGAGAAGCTCAAGAACGGCTGGTCCGCGAGAAAACAGAGAAGGAGGCTGAAGAACACCGCGCCCGTGAGGCGGCGGAGAGGGAGACTCGAGAACGGCTTACTCGCAGAGAGGCAGAGAGGGAGGCTCTAGAACGACTTTTCCAGGAGAAGACGGAGAGCGAGGTTGGAGGACCACTTCTCCACGAGTGCGCAGAAACCCAAGATACCTCGAGACAACCCCAAGACACTGACCCAGTTGTGTGCACCGAAGCCGAGCAAGAGCGACACGAAGACACGGCCCATTGTTCCGACAATAATGCTGAACAGTCCCCTTGGCACACGCGGCAGAGGAGTGGGTCGGTATTCTCTGTTCCCTTGTCTCCCATCCGTGATGATGAAGGTCAGTGGCTTTCTATTGAGGGTTTTTTTTATAATAGTTGATCAGTTTATTATTTAGATGTATTCGGTCTCAGTGGATCGCTCTCACCTCCCGCGAAGGATCAAGGGAAGGATGAGCTACTTGCTCGGATTGTTTCGCTTCGAAAGCATCTTCGCTCGATCAGCATTAATGAAGTTGCAAGACCGCCGGCCGTGACCGCCTCCTCGGCCCAATTACCCACCCTAGAACAGTACGGAAAGATGAACGCCCGATTTTTATCCATTCTTTCTGAAGTTGCCCAATTACCTTCATCAGGCATGTCACGTACATCAGATTTAGAGCTGCGTTCCTTGAAGACCGAGGTGGAGGCTTCTGAAGAGCTTATGCTACGTATCCGTCAACTAGCAGATCTTGCCGGTTCTTCAAACCACTGTGACAATTCCTTAAGTGACCTCTTGGAGCACATAGACAGCTATCCGGCTGCCCCAGCGGGGCCCTTGTCGAGCACCCACATTTCAAACCCACGCCTACCACCTGAAGAGCAATTAAGCGCTCGTGTTGGCTTCACGCGCCGTGCCGTGGCGCAGATGACAACATATCTCGGACCTGTTAACAATGACCCCCGCGCTCTCGCGGAACACCAGCGTGTTCAACAGACCTGGACAGAACTGGAGGAGATGGCCAGCGACCGTATCAATGGGAGGAAATCGCGACCATCCAGTGTGCTAAGCATAAGCAGGAACAGCAGTACATCTGGAGTCAGCTCACATTCTGGGATCAGCACCCCTAAGAGCGTTCAAACCCATCATAGGAGGAAGACAAGTGGATACTCGAATCTGTCTGTTCAAGGTTCTGCGAGAGGCAAATTCCTTACCCCTAGCCATCCATCATCTTCACGGCGTGCTGTATCTGGCTCGTCAGAAACTCCCCGTCGCCCTTCCAGTAAGCTGTCCATGTTGTCCACGGAGAGTAGTCGCTCTGTTTCGGGACCCATGGTATCACAGTCCCCTTCTATTTCTTCCCTTTACAACTCGACGTTTGCATCTCGCCAGCGTACTTCTAGTCTGTCCTCCAATCCTCCTAGTTCAGTGACGCGACCTACACGACCGAGAGCGCAAACCAGATCCCGGGCTTCTCCTACGCCGTCGGAGTTGTCAAGCAACTCTCGCTCTAATCAGGCTCGTCCATCTTCGTCCATGTCAACATGGTCCCGCGCACCCCGGCAATCATTCCCGACATCTAACAGAGTCCAGACCCCACCTCGTAGAACACAGCCTCCGCCCAAAAAGACCTATGTCGCAAATCCCAAGAACAAGCTCGATGTTGCTGTTGGGGACGTAGTCAACAAGTTACCGGTAAATATCAATGTAGAGGTTGTTGCAGACACTTGGAAGGACCAAAGCGGGAAATACTGGATCGGGGACCAGGAGCCGAAGTTATGTTTCTGTCGGATATTGCGGTCACAAACAGTTATGGTGCGTGTTGGTGGTGGGTGGCAAGAATTATCAAAGTACGTCTCCCGCTTGCTTCATGGACATATTCTCACAGGATACCCAGGTTCATAAAAGACCATTTCGCAGATATGTTCCGCATCATGCCACCCGAAACCCCTACTTGTTTCGGTTCGCCTCGTTTGGGATCTCGGGAAGAGAAGTGGATCAGTTCTGCGACATTGCTGGAAGCTCCAGAAATCATTACATCACCTCCCCCTCGAACCCCAGAACCCCACGGCCCTTCGATTCCATCATTTATCCTTTCGACGCCAGGTGGCCACAGTCCGCACTCGGTGAAATCTTCTTCACCAGGATCACCGCTGGCTTCTTTACAATTCATGAGACGTGCAGCCTTGGATGCACCGCCCCTTCGACCAATTACGCCCTCCAAACCACCCACGCATCGCTCTCGCCCTAGCATACCCAATACTCCGGCACGTCATAACGTATGGAGGCCCTAATCCGCACTATTTTCACATCCACCTGACTGAGCCGCCATGCCCCCCACCTAATTATTGCATCCGTGTTGAGTTTGCGGGAAATGGACGTTGACTGAGTATACCATTGATTACTGTCATACATTTTTTTGCCTTGTGTAGCTGGTCTGTTTCATAGAGTTGTTATAACGCCTCTGATACCGCTGATCAATAGAAGTACTTGTTCAACTTCAGTCTTTAGTATAGGGTTTACGCTTCCGAAAAAGGAAAGACCGAAACATCCTCTCAAAATTTGAAGACAAGAACGATTGTATTCCATCGAGACTTTGCCTAGCGGAGACTAAATCGTTTCCCTGGAACCAACATCTCCTCAGCTGGTCAGATGGATGCAGAGCTGAAGTGCAACCGTCTTACTTGCCGCAAGCCTCTGGTTGATAAGGCGGTGGTGGTGAGCGCATCGATTGGCATTCAGCCCAGGTGTTTTGTCGTAGCTGACAGCGTGTTGACAATGACTGTGTGTCACTCTACTAGACAACATGTACGTCCGGCCTCATCCGCCTGCAATGTAAATGTCTCAACGATCCGTGTCGTATCAGGTTCCCACATATTCTGCGGTAAGCTTCCTGGATGTGCACAGTGAGCATTAAGGACGATGCTACGGCTGCGAGCCAGTGGACTGCGCGAATGAACTTTTCAACGCATCTCGCCTCTGCCCAGGTAAGCAACTAGTACGGTAACGTCACCCTGTTATGCGCACTTTTCTTACATTTTTCTTACACTTGTAGCCTGTGAATCGTCACTGACAGAACCGTGAGTCATTCAAGGTGCTCTAATAGAACTCAGGTGAACCCTCTCGCTTCTTGAAAGCGATGATGTCGTGGTAAAACGCCGAAAAATGTTCACGACGTCGCTCAGATACTTAAGCCGTTGACAGGTATGCTCGTTGCACCCCACCAACGACTACAAAACGGTGCGTATATGCGTTCATCGCGATTATATGTAAGTTGTGAATGTTGTTGCCGTAGTCTGTGCTCTCAGGGCTCAGCCCATCCATCATCGTGGAAATCTGTGGCCGGTTCGCTATCGTTTTGATCACAGCGTTGCTCTGACAGCTGATCCCGTTGAAGAGCGCTCTCGTTCTGGCAGTATCAGATGCATCAAGAAAGGTAGATTTATTTGTAGGAAGCAGGTATTATTTACATGTTGGCACAGTTCATTTCAGCAGGCAGTCACCCGCAACCTCAATGATAGGAATGCACAACTACAGAAACAGCTGGAAAATGTCGTTAGGGAAGGTAAGCTTTTGTGATCATAGTAGCCCTCTGCAGTTTAATGGCGGTAAGTAGCAAATGGGGAGATAACCCTTCTTGGGAATAAAATCGCAGGTACAACTTCGTTCTTGATCCCTTGTTAGCATCATAAATTCAGGATCCGCTAGAGTTGGAGCGTGATCTTGAATTTGAGCGCCGAAGAGTACACGAATTACAGGATGCATCACGCGAGAGGGAGAAAGAATATCAGAGGCTCAAAGTTAAGAAACTCGACCTTTGACGAGCCAAATAATAACAGCGATGACACAGGATCAACACGACAAGGTGAAAAGAAAGGCGCTGTTGGCGCCAGAAAACGCCCGTGCAGCAATCGCTTCGGGGCTTAACCCTCACAGTCGCCCGCAGTTTGACAACCCAGCAGTCAGCAGACAACCAGTAGGTAGTGTCGATGTCGGTGCTGTCGTAGGCGGAATGGAGGCCAATGGAGTAATTTCTTGGGCGTTTTTCAAGTCGCCACTTTCTCAATAACATTGGTTTAGGTTCAGCGCACGCCACTGATCGATCGTACCCTACCAACGAACTTCGGGGGACAGCCGACGTATCCTTGGACAAGTAGCGGGGCTCGTGTAACCCAGCGGTTTGGCACGCAACGTCTGAATCCTGGCGATCATTCCTTCATGGCAAACTCAATTTCAGATAAATCGGACAGTGCTAACGAGGTAGAAACCATGCTTCGGCCTCATCAGAGTTGTAGAAGGTCTGGGCAAGCCCCTGGTTCCGGTGGCTGGGGCTCAAGCAAGGCTCAACCTGCACAAAACCGAAGTCGGTTATCTCAACCAGCTATCACAGATATGCTGATCCTTCTTACAGTCTTCAACCCTGCTACACGGCGCGGTTTCAAGCCTACAAGATGACTTGTTGGTTTGTATATCAGTCCCAAGTAGTAAATACTGCAGTCTATGCTATATCATCACCGTGAAACCAAAAGAGAGCAAAGAATAATACATGTATCATACTGGTTCAAGTCAGATAGGCATCGGGCAAGGGGTGACTAAAGTGGTGTAGAGAGAGGGTATCAAGTGAAAGTCAGCTGGAAAGCAAGGCCATTAAATCAACCGGAATCATAGCGATAAGTACCGGTTTTGTCGTCCTCTAGGTACTGTCCAAGAGCAAGCATGTCCTGACCAGTGCGCCTCAAGTAAACCTCGAGGATACATCTGTCTGCTCTGGGCAGAAGCGCAGCAAGCCTATCGAGCTGTTGGTTAAAGTCGTCTTCCGACATGGCGTTGGGCTGTTTCTCAGGAATGCTACCTCGACCACCAAATAGTGACGGTCGACGTGACGCAGTGCTAGAACGTGGAGGGCTCACTGCTTTGGAGGAATTCTGCGGGCCAACAATGATAGTCTGGGATCGTTGCATACGATTAGGAGGCGCACGGGGCCCACCCGGCACGGAAGGCGCTACTGGGGGAACATTGGCGGGGCGAGGGGTTGGATCAGTTTTAGGGGGACTTTTGGTGAGCAAATTCCTCGTTGGCGATGCGGGAGTATTGGGCCCTTGTTCTCTCTTCAGGCTAGTTTTGCGTCCCAAACCCAAGAAGAAAACCCCATTGGATTTCGAAGGTGACAACAGTGAACGAGTAGAGGAGGCAGAAGATGTTGCAACCATCGTAGATACTCTCGAAAGGCCATTGCGAGGTGTCATCGCTAGAGCAGGGTAGGGAAGCGAGGGCGGAGCATTGGGCGGATTGCCATCGCCGGCAGTGCGCGAGGTCAGATCCGTAGCAGAGTATGCATCTGGGCGTCTCGGGAAGGTGACACCGGAATCAGTTGACGAATGAGAAACATGACGTTGCTCGAGACGTGGAGACCTCGTTGACGGAACACGTGGCCCATCGCTGTTCAGTGTAGCACGTCTCGTTGACTGTGGACGGGTAGCTGAAGTCGGTTTCCGTCAGTAGTGTCTATGGACCAGGGTACTGCTGGAGTCATACCTCTGTGCTTGAATTCGATCATCCAGTCTCCCAGACCACAATCATAGTTGTATAGTTCATTAATCTTGCGAGCATATCCCATGGATCGTTCCAAAGGACTCTTCATAGCAAGCACATCGGCAAAACGCATTGCGGACGGAAAGGCCGACTTTATTCTCCGTACAGGTGGTCTCACTGGGGGAATGGAGTTGACGGAGGAAGATCGAGTCCTCGATGACCGCTTGCTCGCAACAGACAGTCGATTAAGGGACATTAGAGATGGAGTGCGTGGAAGAGTTGAGAAACGCTTCACGTTGAGTACCTTCTTGATCTTCGCATCCAAATATGGGACATCATTCTTGGCAGGAACAGGAGGCACAACCTCTTCCGCAGACAAACTCTCGGTGGTGCTCTCTTCGGAGCGAAGAGGGGACGGTAAGCGTATGATTTGCGGTACCTCTGGACTGATGCTGGGTTGACTCCCATTCTTCCGATTATCTTCCCTCCGTATGTCAAGACCTTGCCTACCACGACGGCCTTCATGACCTCGAGGAGGCTCGATAATAGTGGGCGGAGGCACATCATCAGAGCGCATGATTCCCATGTCATCGATGGCAAGATCAACAGAAGCCACAAGATCATCCACGGATTCGAGTCGTGGTAAAGATATGGTGATATCCTCGGAAGGGGACTCGTTTTCAGATTCGGGCGTACAGATCCTTGACGGCGGAAATGCGCCCTCGCGTACGTGAGCCATCTTAGGGCTTGTACTTTCTGATAGGCTACACAGAAGCTTTGATTAGCATATGCTAAACCAAGTGTACGAAAACAAGGCTAACCTAGTGTCATCCTCCAAGGAGGATGGCGCCGTCTTTACGGCTGAAAACGACGTAGACACTGTAGCCCACCCCGACTGCGCCCCTGACACTGGCAAGGATGATCTCGCCTTGAGGGCGGCAGTTACGTGTGCAGGAAGTTGCAATGCCTGTTTGACAGTATCCACGTCACCTTTACGGCTGACGGGATATTGCCTCGGGGGTCGAGGGGGAGGAGGAGCTCTAGGGTCAATATTAAAAACAGCGACTGGGGGTGGGGGAAGTGGTCCTGCAGTGGCGTGAAGACCAGGCTGATAATACAAGTATGGTGACATTTCTGTGGTAGGAGAGGTGTGTGCAGTGGATGGCGTCCAAGGATCAGAAAAGATGGGACTGGGAGCTGTGGATTGTTGGGATGTAGATTGCTGGCTTGGAGGTCTTGGACTTGGTGATGGGGATTCAGGGTAAAGATTGATGACAATGGGGCCAGCGACGCGACTGCTTATATGCTTTGATTGTCCTATGTCTGGGGTGACCACAGGAGTGGTGCCTTCCTTAAGCTCTTTGATGGGGCTTACACCAGGTGCAAGGGCATCCTTCCTTTGTCGTGCATGGTATGCTGAGTTACTGGAGTCAGAGATCTCCGAATTACCCGGTGACGGTGACCTCGACTGCGGCATTTGGAATAGTGGAGGTTTGAGTGCATCTAAGTGAGAGAACTTGGACCATTGCTGTAGCTCCGATGCAGCACCATCAGGAAAGGCAGGAGCGGTGCCAACGATTGCGACCTCGCGCGAAGACTTACGAGGGACGTGACCAATAACCTTGAATGAAGGTTTGACTGCCTCCGATGACGATCGCGCGTGTTCTCTTAAAGATGGCACAGGTCGACCAGTGAGGTAACTTTGCGGTGACGCGTCAGGCGGTGCAACCAATGCAAGGCCCTTGCGCGAGTGGAGGCTGTCTGGACGAGAGCCACCGGAATCAGGGGTGCGGATGGGTCCTGGTTGCTGCTTCTTCGGCTCATGCTCGAGTGAAGAGTCTAGCGTGTTCATCTGAACGATTGCGAGCCGCCTTCTGTCAGCGCCACCTTGTGTGGGTATGCTAGACCGGCGACGTGCGTTCACTGCGGGGGGCGATGCAAGGCTTGGCTGCATTGCAAGCCGGTTGGAGGTAGAGTTCTCTGCTGAGGAATCCACGGAATACTCAGAGGAATGCGTCGAAGTTGACGTGATCGAACTGTGACGAGAAGCAGGAACTGCCTTGGTTGCAGAGACATTGGATACAGTGTCAGTGGACCGGTATGAGGGCAAGATGGTATCTGTCTCCTGCCTAGCGATGCTGGCGGTGAGCAATGGCGAATGGGCTTCACGTGGGCTGAAATGGACTGCTTCCACACCAGACGTCGCAAGCAACGAGTTTCCGACGGCAATTGCATTGGTTAGGTGCATTTCAATGAGTTCGTGGATGTAGTAGCGACGAAGCTACGGAGAGATGGTCATGGGTCGCCTTCAAGTGGGAGAAAAGTCGATGATCGAGGCGAGTTATCACGTCGACCTTGACCAGGGGTGGGCACTCCTCGGCTGCACACCGCCTCCTATGATGCGACTAGGCTGTGAAAGGGACTTCGACATTGATGTACTGCCTCGACGGCAAACTAACATACATACACTTTTGGTACAGCTACACTAAGTTGCCCTTTCCAACGTCAACGACTCACTGAGCAAGTACTAATCTCCCACTCAAGTTCCTTGTCAGCCCAGAAAGGGATGACACGATCATGGCCCAACGGCCATGTGTCTTCCACTTTGATGCCCCTCACCTTTCTAAGAATGATCCGGCGAGCATTCGCAGCCGGCGGGCGCTTATAGAACGCTCGTCCATAGTTGCTGACGAAGTTCTGAAGTCTATCAAGCGCACCAAACGACTCCAGCATCTGAGCGACAAACGGCAACAGGATCGGGGATGTGTAGACCCCCGCAGCACATGGCTGAGTGGGAGTTGCCACGGCCTTAGTATGCGCGGGATGCGGTGCTGAATCTGAGCCTAAGAAAAATCTGGGATGGCCTATCAATGATTGGGTCGGTATGAAACGCATACAAATGATAGATGAAGCCGACCTTCCAGGATGACCTCTCGTAAGGCTTGCCGGTCGCTAGGATATTTGGCGACTGGTTTGCAGTAGTGGAACGACTGGCCCGCCCAATCATCGACTGTCATGGCGAGGTGATGGGCAGTAATAGTGCACGCCACTGTATCGCCCAACGACTTGACCATCTCCACCGCAGCCTGGGTGGTCGCATGCTCAAGCACAATACGCAATTTGGGAAATGCTTCATGAAGCTTTTTCAAATGGGGGAGGAAGGCAATTTCAGCATTGAGTACGCATGTGTTCTGAATGAATGCGTCATAATGTGCATCTAGGCATCCCATAAGAGCTCACTGAAGCAGCGTCGGATGGGACTTCCCCGTGGAGATTCAAGACGAGATCACATTTCTGCATCTCCTCGAACGCGGGGTAATATACTTCGTATGATTCAATACCTCCATCCGAGTTAGTGGTGACGCCTCTTGGATAGGACTTGACGCCGACGATCCCGGCTTCCTTGGCCTTCCTGACTTCCTCTGGAGTGAGATCTGGGGACAAGTAGAGTGTCATCAGGTAGTCCACATTGCTATCGATCGCTTTTAGCTGCTCCCTATATTTTATTGCCTGCTCTGTTTTGGTGATCGGGGGTTTGAGATTAGGCTGCCTTTCACTTGAGGATCTGAGGGTGGTCAACGCGAGATCGCTCACCATGACATAGGCTAAATCGAAACCACCCTTGCGGACATGGGGTGTGACTATTTCTGACAGTTCTCCCTGTCGCAGATGGACGTGGAAATCTGCGGGAGACTCGACAATGAGCTCAGTGGACATGGTCGGGAGAAAAGCACGATCACGTGACAGGCGAGGGTGCACGCGCCTGTTGATATTTTTCAACTTGACACTACTTACCAGCGACGAGCACAAGCAATGGTTGCAGCTGGATCCATCACTGTAGCAGGTTTGTATTGTCATGTCTCCTTCTAGGCTATGGATGATTGAACAATTGCCATGCGTGCAGTCCGCGTACGGCCTCCAACTCCCTGGGAGGCCGCCCGGCTGCCAGAACCATCCTATGATACCACAATCCGTGGGGACGGAACACTTGCGGCACCTGGAAAACCCGTCACAGCAACAGCTCCCCTACGCGATATCGTCCAAATAATCGACGATCGCATCCTCACCTTTGATCCTCTTGAACGGGACAGAGCTCGTGCATTCGTTGAACGGGGCTTTGTTCCTCCCGGTACAAAGCGTTACAAGGACAAGAGATTTATGTTTGATAAAGTGTTCGACAGCGAGGCTCGGCAAGAAGAGGTATATGCCACTACAGCCAAGCCCCTATTGAGTGGGCTTCTCGACGGCTACAATGCCACTGTCTTCGCATACGGCGTACGTCTTTGGGAAATTTATTCGCGTTGTTCTCACCGAATGCCCCTACAGGCAACGGGGTGCGGCAAAACTCACACGATTAGCGGGTCCGAAGTAGATCCGGGAGTGATTTACCTCACCATGGCGGACCTATTCCAGCGGATAGATGATCGTAAAGACGATTGGAATACTGAAGTGGTGGTGACGTTTCTCGAGATCTATAACGAAGAGATTCGCGATCTTTTGGCGGAACCCGGCACGCCCACTCCACGCGGCGGCCTGCAAATACGGGAGGACAAGTTCGTCAAAGTTGTCGGGCTCGTCGAGCTCCGTCCAACCAGTGCAGAAGAAGTTAAACAAATCGTACTCCAAGGCAACGCACGCCGAACACAATCACCCACCCACGCCAACGAAACGTCATCTCGCTCACATGCTGTTCTCCAAGTCCATGTCGCACAATCACCTCGGACTGCATCGTTATCTGAGCAACGCACAATGGCGACACTCTCCATTATTGATCTAGCTGGGAGCGAGCGCGCTGCAGCCACTTCCAACATGGGTCAGAGAATGGTCGAAGGCGCCAATATCAACAAGTCTCTTCTTGCTCTCGGTAATTGTATCAACGCTCTCTGTGAGAGTGGAGGTGCTATCCGACACGTCCCTTACCGTAATAGCAAGCTCACTCGGCTCCTCAAGTTCTCGCTAGGAGGTAACTGCAAAACCGTCATGATCGTTTGCATAGCACCCACCTCGTTGCACTTCGACGACACACATAATACTCTTCTCTACGCCGAACGGGCAACAAAGATAAAGACAAAAGTTGTCACGCGCAATGTCGTCAACGTCGATCGGCATGTTGGACAATACGTTGAAGCCATCAACCGCCTCAATATCGAAGTCGCCGAACTCAAATCTAAACTTGCCGGAAAGATCAGCGCGGAGAATGATGTTCTCAAACGTCGCAGGACTGAAGCCCAAGCAGAGGTCGAGCGAGCAAAAAAGGACATGCAGGCCCGTATGGAGCAAACGCAGGCTTCTATCACGGATGGAGCCTCTTGTTCAGGGAAACTCAATGCGGCGGAGGCTAAGTTGCGCTGCATCAATGCTCGCCTAGCCGAAATTGGCAACCAGTGCCTCTCGCCGCTCTCCTCTGGTCTCGAAGCGGAACGGGCCCTTCTGCAAGCTCTTGCCCGTCCAGAAGAGCAGGCCGTCAAACCTGATTCATCCCTCCACCTCCGTCTTGGCCGCTCGCAGAATTCTCGCAACATGTTTGAAGCAACGCTCCGGGCAGTGTGCGAACGTCGCTCTGACAACCTTGAGGAGGTTAGCATGGAAAATGTCAAGGCTGATGCCAAGTGGCGAAAGGCCGAAATGGAGCGTGTGAGAGCGGAAGCCGAGAGAGACGCAATACAGGAGTCGTTCCAGTCCCAGGTTGAGATTATGCTCAGTCTTCTGGGAGTGGTTGGACACTGTACTGTCGTACTTGGGGAATCATCACGAATTTTGAAGACTGCCGTGGAGGAGGGTCGGGATGGTTTGGAGGGCACAGTGAGAGCAATGGCAGCATCACTGAAGAGTGTTGCTGAGAAGAATGACGATGCCTTTGCAGCTCTCCTTGGCCAAACCACAGCTTTTTATGTCCAAAGTGGGACATCAGCCACCGACGCATATGCCAATCAGTCCATGTCGTTCGCTCGTGTGCCACCAGGTCCGACATCGCAGCCTCCTAAGATCCCCCGACGCTTATCACACAATAACATTACTTCCCCGCCCCGAAGAAGCTACAAATCACCTCGCAAGTCATTGCGATCCAGCATTGGCCAACCATATCGTCGTGTCTCCGACAAGGAAAAGAAGGTTGTTCAATGGAAGGACGAGGCGGGTCAGGGGGACCTCGATGACGGTGGGAAACGGGAGGGTCCAATCATTGCTATCACGCCGATGGACAGTGCTGAAAGCATTCCTCGATGCCAGTCAGCTGCTGGCTCGGAAAGCGAATGGGAAGACGAGAGAACGGACGATAGTCTTAGCCTTAGTTTTGTCTCTGCGCCAAATCGGGAGTCCCTGTCCGCCTCTACGAGGTCGAATTCGAGTCTCAGATCGAGCAACAGTAGGCGACCGCGGCCAAGCCGACTCGACTCAGGGTTCCTCAAAGCCAAGGGACAAAGTTCACTCGGGTGCCTTCAGGAAGCAGATGAAAATGGGTCCCCTGTACGCCATACATCCCCGCTTTCTGAACGCAGAATGAATTGCTCGCTGAGGAGTAATGATGATCCTAATGGCATCGTACTCTATGTTCCCAAGAAGGGCGACCACAACCAAAGCCCTACGCGACGCCTCCCAACATCTGCTTCAAGGCCCGCGGCGCCTAGCAACAAGAGTGGACGTCGAAGATCGAACGTCGGTCCCGTTAGACACGAGAAGACACGTCGACGCTCGAGCCTAATCCTTCAACCCCCGTCGCTCAGTGAAGATAGCTCCGAATCAGGCGGACCAAGGAGGGTGGAGACCAATGGGCGGTCACCTGCGAAACGGCCCAAGCGACTGTCCTTACTTGGAAACACATCAAGGTCGCTAAGAGTAAGAGGCCCAAACGTCTTGTCGACCATGCCGACTTTGGCTATCCCGAGCAGTACAGACTCTCTCAGTGCTGATTCTAGTATGAAAATTTCGAAACCATCATGGCGATAAACCCCTGCTGATTATCTTCCATTCACCAATGGCAATACCTTGCTTTGTACTTCAAGTTTCATATCATGGTCACATCCGTATGTCCTCCATTTACCGATGCATCCTCGTTTTTCCTTCGTTATTGCTATACCCTCATGTCTGTCATTGTTCCTATTTTGTTGTTTGTATACCTCCGCATGTTATCTGGTGTGATTTATACATGTATGCATGGTCAAGTACCGTATGTCTGTCCATATTATACGACCCTCGCAGCTTAAACCGAGGTTGGAATGTCGAGAATCTCAGCACACAACTAGTAGGAGTGCGTGGGAGGTCTCATGTATTATTGTAATGACTCAAGCTACTGCTGGGAGGCATAGGAATCTACGAATATGTCACATTCTCCTGCTCATGGATGTATGCTATGCAGTTGCCCTCCCAATATAGACATCAAATTATGCGCTTCACTTCGAAGAATGACTGGTGCACACCAATGAGCGCATCCCCAGACGACTAAGGACATGTCTGATGCTCACCTTTAGGTAGTATACTTGCCAAGCGACAACCGAGAACAGAACAAGTGCCTGTAGAACGGACCACCACTTCACACGATCGTTGGTAGATTCAGCAGTATCTCGGTGTCTTCGCTCTCGTACAACGATGTACTCTTGTTCATCCTTGACTGCCAGTAGTCCTATTGCTAATGAACGGATCTCACGCTCGACCGGCGCAACGATATCCGCTAAGCTTTATTAGTGAGAACGACGAGGCGACTCAGACGACCTACCCTCTTCCGGGATATATATGATACCATGCACATTAAAGCTGTCAAAATATGACTGAGCGGATGTAAAGGTGGATGAAACAAGTGATCACACACTTGACTTGCTTGTCGGCCATTGTGCTCATTTGATTGGAGAAGCAATATTCGTAGCGGCCATCTGTTTCTGCTACCACTGCTGCAGAGCCAGTACTTTGTCGGATATGCTTTCCTAGGGACTCTTCCTCTGGACCGGTGATCTATGTGGAGAAAAGTCGGTTGACTCGGAAGAAAGCGAGGGTCAATACACCATACCCAAAAGTCTATGTCGAGATGCCCACCCTCTCCTACTTGGTAGGTGATGGTCATCTAGCCACTCTGACTCAGTACATGGTCACTCGGACATGCAATGAAACCAACTTGGTCATGCTGGTGGAGGTCCTCAAAGAAGCATTCCTTCTTGGATGCCTCCACAGTTATTTTGTGAGCAGAAACGAGAGTAGAGAGAATTGTGAGCAATGAAAGGCAAAGCAGGGCCGCTGTGGAACGGCGCGACATGGTGTAGTTGAATGGCGTCGTGTTTCTTCGTCCGCGTTCTTGCGTGTACTATCCTGATCCAGCTCGGACCCCGAGTGGCGGGGAACACGGTGACCGGGGGCAAGTTGAGCCATCTGATATTTTTTAGATCTACATTTGATTGGGATATCTCTTTCTTGCTTCCTCAATCTTAACCCTCATCGTCACGTCAAGTCTCAATCATGGCAGATTCAAACGATCCACTTGCACCCAAGGTTAGTCGCAGAAACGCATTACGTGCGGCAGATGCAATGCGACATCTATCGAGATTATCGTGCCGCTCACCAGATGCTGATCTACCATTAATCCAGCAGCAAGATGAAGAGACTGACGTTCACTTTGAACCAGTCATCAAGCTCACTGAACATGTTGAGACAAAGACTATGGAAGAAGATGAAGAGCCCATCTTCAAAATGTGCGTATTCGCGTTTCCATCAGTCTGCAATTTCCCTGATGTGATCATCGTACAACTACTCCAGGCGCGCCAAACTGTTCCGATTCGACCCCGTTTCTACTGAATGGAAAGAAAGAGGGACCGGCGATGTTCGTCTCCTTCAACACAAGGAGACAAAGAAGGTCCGGTTGGTCATGCGACGCGACAAGACTCTCAAAGTTTGCGCGAACCATTTGAGTTCGTACCGATCTATTCATGTAGTCATCTCTCTCTTGACTGCTTTCTTTTAGTCACCTCCGACATGCGGCTCCAACTCAACATTGGATCTGACAGGAGTTGGGTGTGGAAAGTCGCTGCTGATTTTTCCGAGAACCCCCCCACCCCTGAAACACTGGCAATTCGCTTTGCAAATTCAGACAGTACGCGTTTTTTTTTCCTCCCGCCGGCGTACTTGTCTCTGATGGTATCCATTAAGACGCCAATCAATTCAAGAACAAGTTCGAAAGAGCCCAGAAAATCAACGCGGGCGAGCCGGTACCCGACGAGGAGAAGAAGGAAACGACAGAGAATGTAGAGGAGAGAAAGGAGGACACGGAGAAGAAGGAAGTGGAGGCCTCTGAAAAGAAGAAGGATGAGGTGGCCTCTGAAGGGAAGAAGGATGAGTGATGGACATATTCGTCCATTTCGCACTACTACTTCGTTCATCCCTATCGCCTTCATTGCCGGGAATACTCTTCTCGTCTGTGAGACGCATTTTCCATCTCGTACACATCTTCTTTCACACACTCCCTTCACATTTAACTGATGATGTAGACCAACCCGTTCAACATCTACTGTCCACAAGATACGGGAAGAGGTTTTTGTTGTATAAACACCATTTACAACTTCCCTTGACGCGCAGTGCATGGGAATCACATATAGATCATAGTTGTCAAGATATCCGCACGATCATGCTCTCTTTCTCCGTTCCTCGTTAGTCCATGCCGCTCGAAAAGCCGCAGCTTCACCTCTAGACCAATACATGGCTGGCTTCTTCCCCAGAACGACGTCTTCGTCAATGAGAACGTACCGAACACTCTGGAACATGGAACACCGGACATTTTGGGGCAAGCGTTTCAAGTTTATGAACCACTTACCGATCCTCTAAGTCGGATGGCATGAGATTCACCTGGAAAAACAGGAGTATGACTTACGGTACTTCATACATAGGTTCCAACAAAAGGCTCTCCTGCATCCAGTCAGTCCAGCTACCTCACGATCGTTCAGCACATCAATCCACTTACCATGATCCCCCTCAAGCCCCTTGCACCACCACCTCTGTCGGAAGCTTTGCGACATATCTGTTCAAGTGCTGCATCAGAGAACCTGATCTCGACACCTGAATAACTAAACAATGCTGTGTATTGCGATATGAGAGAGCCTCGGACTTCAGTGAGGATACGACGAAGATCCGGAATTGTTAGCGGAGCTAGGGTGGTAATCGAGGGAAGTCGGGATACAAACTCTGGTATGAATCTGAACAGAGGAAATAAGGATGTAAAAGACAGCTAGCTATGAAGACTTTACCCGTATTTTACGAGATCTGCCTTATGATCAGCTAGGGAACAACTGTAACTTTGATTACAAACCAACCTGATGGTTCTACCATTTCGATGTTGTGAGATGAACCTCGGTTTGATGTAAAAAATGGCACCGTTCCTGTACTGCTCGAATCATCGTCTTGCGGTGCTAACGTAGCAGTAAAACCAATGGACTAGGAAACATCATTGTACCATCGTGGTGCGGCAGTAAATTTGACACACCCCTTTAGCCACCCTACGCTTCACGACGGCATCTAGGCCAACGAAAGCTCCACTGAGGATGAACAGCACGTTAGAGGTATCGATGTTGTACGTCTCCGATCGTGCTGTTTACGCATCTACGTCAGCCCATGATCGTTTGAATCCGCATTGAACGCCACTCACGAGGGGTTGGGCTCTGACCCCTTGCACCAGGTCGTGATCTACCTTCACCAGCGGCAGTCGGTGAAGCATCAAATCCAGAGGGTCTACCCTGTATCGCGACAATGGAGCCTTCCATCATGCGCAACAGGGCCTGCTGTACACCTTCGCCACCGACATCACGGGTTCCCTCTGTACCAGTTCCCCCAGATCTACGTGCGATCTTGTCAATCTCATCGATATATACTATACCAGAGCTATCGAGGCATTTATATCATTCGGGGAAGAGTAGAAGTTGTATACCTAGCTCGGATAGGGTCCCAGTTGGCTGCTTGGAGCTATATATGTCAATTGAATATTTCTCTAGGACAGGAAAACTTTGTGAAAGCTCACTAGTCGTTGAATTGCCATATCGACGTCTTCTCCCACATCTTAAATGGGGTTAGTAAACGATATTTTGTTCTGAGGATTAGACTGACATCCGGCCTGGTTGTGAATAGATCAGTGTTACAGCGCATAAGGATAAAGTGAACCCCGAACCTGCGTGAACGTTGTGGCGTCACTGACAGAGAATGGAACGTCCAACACTCGAGCGAGAGTCCGTGCAAGGAGAGTTTTCCCTACAAAGGCTTTTGGTCATGATGGTGCAATGGCTTTCATGCATTGCGCCGCGCACCAGAACCGGTCGGCCCACTAGTGGGAAGCATCTCCGAGTCAGTACACGACGCTTGGACATGGCTCGGGATGCTGACATTACTAGAACATTACTTTTCTCGAACAGAGGACACGGTTGCAGGGGTTGTAACGGCGGAGGTTGAACACGATGAGAGTGGGGTCGGATTTGTGCGGAAGCGACACCTGCAGGCATTTCTGTCAGCGTAGCCAGAAACATCCAGAGACCTCACGCAGAAACCTACCATCTCCTGGTATCCCATGCCAGGTCGGTGGATCTTCTTGTTCTTCGAGGGCAGAGAGATTGGCACGTACACGGTTATAGTGATTGAATACACTAATCTCTGTCATGTTTGCACTGAGATATGGAGGGAATGGTACATACGCAACGGAGAGAGCTTTCTTCGCGCTTTCCTGGCCAATCACGAATTGGTCGAGGTATTGCATCAGCTATTTAATTCCGCCAAGATTAACTCGATCGCTGACTTGAGGCCGACGCAAGCCCACCTGTCTTGGGGTCGCGAGACCCGTTGATTTCGTGAATGGCTCTTCGCCTAGTCGCTCTGGTTGCAGGTATTCGTATCGTGCCTGGGTTCGAATAGTGCGGGTAGATTTACGAAGGGAGCAGGCGCACCGGGCCAACGGACGACCGGTTAGCATTCGAGCAGGGGAGCCTACGAACAATTGCGATCGAATTGCAAGGATGCCAGCGTTGCTAGTCATCACTACAAAAATATTTCTTGACATATGCATACGTACATTATGTAGTAGTTGTTACTGTTGTTGTACATAGTAATAGGTAGTCCAAACAACCACACCTATACCTTCGAGTTGCTTCCAATTACTCGAGTGCGCGCTTGGCAAGACACAAGTATTACTTTGTCTTCTCTCATCAAGTATGGCTCGTCACAGCTCGCGTTCACCCACAAGAAACGAGAGAGACTACGAAGCTAGACACGGCACCCCAGAAGACCCCAGAGACAGGGACCAACATCGCAAGGAAAAGAAGTATGCCCTTTGTCTAACCTATTTTTTCGGTAAATGCTCAACACTGTTCAGGCGGAAGCGCGATAGATCAGAGGAGCGCCGAGCCAAGAAGGCCGAGAAGAGGAGGATAATAGAGGAGGAAGAAGCTAGGCAGGTGGCCGAACTCAGTGTTTACAGCGCAACGGACAATCCCTTCCATGATGTAAACCTCGGTCAGCAATTCCGTTGGCACAAGAAGAACGAAAAGGAGAAAAAGCAGGGCATGTCTGCGGCGGAAGCTCAGCGGAGAGATGCAATTCGGCGCCAAGAGGCCAAAGAAGAACTCGAACGTTTAAACAAACGCAGAGCAGAAAGAGAAGCAGAACAACGCTTGCGTGAGGAGGAGGAAATCAGGATGCAACGACTGACGGAGTCCGCCCAGATGTCCGAATGGCTAGCGAAGGATGAACAGTTCCAACTTGATCAGGAGCGTAGCCGGGCGACAATCCGCATCAAGGAGAAGAGGGCGAAGGCTATCGACTTCCTGGCTCTGAATTTACGTTATGTTCAGCCAGCTGATTCTGACGACGTCGATGCTGGGCTTGAAATCGACCTCGACGAGCCATATAACATCCTTGATGTACGTATTGTCTGCCACATAGATGTCTCGTCTTGGACTCACACTTTTCGCAGAATTTGACTCCAGCCCAGGTAGAGGAACTGCATGACGACATTGAACGATACCTTACCCTTGAAGAATCCGAAGTGAATATTGATTTCTGGACGGTGAGCAATTTCTCAGTCCATCTCGGTCCTTCCTTACCATGTCACCTATAGAACATGATGGTTGTCTGTAAGGATCGTCTGGACAAAATCAAAGGCACAATCACTGCCGCTGCTGCCGCTGTCGAATCAGATATCACGGCTCTTCTTGCAGGAAAGAGCTATGAGCACCTTGCGGTATTGCAAAAGCAAATCCAAGCCAAGCTCACCAGTGGAGAACCAGTGGATACCGACTATTGGGAAGCGCTATTAAAAAAGTTGATAGTATGGAAAGCCAAGGTATGTGTTATGTGAACAGTTTACAACCTCTCATGTATTTTGTAGGCCAAGTTAAAGAGTTTGCATGAAGTTGTTGTTCGTAACCGTCTGGAACAATTGCGGAAGCGGCAACGCGATGAGGCGCTTCAGGCGCAGGAGGAATTACTCGCTGGGGTTGCCCGAGCGGCTACTGAAGGAATGAGGGGTGTGCGTTCAAACGCATCTTTCATGGTGCCTGGCGAATCGGACCTACCTTTTGAGAACATGGAGCCGTATGACCGTTCTATGAGTCCACGTTTAATCGATATCATGGAGCTGAGTGCTGAAGAGCGTGGGATCGAGATTGTTATCGAGAGGGACCAGCTGCGGGCACTGGTAAATGCCTTTTCTCCGATCCGCTGTCATCGCTAACGAGGTTTTCTAAGATGGAACAACGCCGTGCTGTTGCTGAATCTCGCTACGTCCCGAAGAACACCCAGCCAGTTGTGGAGGAACAACTACCTGAAGCCCCCATCAGTACCGATCTATCTGATGCTCTTTACAGGGCTGAGGCAGAGAAAGAGCTGGAGGAAGAGGAAGAGCTCTTTAATATGGAGGAGAACATAGCTCAACCTGCATCATACACCTGGGAAGACAAGTGGCGACCTCGCAAACCTCGTTATTTCAATCGTGTGCACACTGGCTATGAGTGGAATAAGTACAACCAGACGCATTACGAGTATGTCTACACCATTCTCTACTTTAAGCATTCTAATATTTTCAAGTTTGGATAACCCTCCGCCGAAAGTTGTACAAGGCTACAAGGCAGGCATAGCTTTTATGCTGGTGGAGTACCAATCTAAATATACCCATAGTTTAACATATTTTACCCCGATCTCATCGACAAGACTAAAGCACCCACATATAAAATTGTCAAGGAGCCGGGCAACGACGATACCGTTTTATTACATTTCAGTGCTGGACCACCCTATGAAGATATTGCGTTCCGTATCGTAAATCGTGAATGGGAGTTTTCACACAAGCGGTATGTCTCATCACGATTACATTTGGTGGGAGTTCGGGCACTAACCCATCATTTCAGTGGATTCCGGAGTAGCTTTGACAGGGGCTGTATGTCCCTTTGGTTCCACTTCCGACGCAATGTGAGTTTCTTCGTTACTTCATCGGATTGCAAGTACTAAACCCCCGCAGTTCTATCGCAAGTAGTTTTGTGCCACGAATGTGTTTGTCCTTGAAGTTAACCAATGTAAAGTGATTGTTCTCCGTGTCATTTTCCTGACTTATGTGATCCATCTACAATTCACACAAAATAATATACAGTGAACTTTTATTTGTCGCCAATAGGCGACCTTGACACAAAAGTTTCTATTATTGGCCCTTCAAGGCAAGAACAACGCGGGTCCTTTTACATAATACCATCATACTTGTCATTTGGGTGGCAACTTGCTATTTTTGGAGAATGTTGTCTTTCTACCAAGTGCTGACAGGTTCGGGTGGCTTTGCCCTTTGTTTAAATGCGTACGCGGATACCTATTCCCCTGAGACTGCCTGGAAGCAGTGCTCGTTCTTCTAGTTTGTCAGGTCACAGGAGGAAAGTGTGGACTACATGCTTTGTCCACTGCGTACGCCACAGCCTGTGGTCAAAGCGGGCCACAGCTAGTTTGTTGGTCCACTAGAGTGGTCCTTCCTTGGTGGCGACGCCTTGGTACAAAAACCACTAACCCACTTCCCGCAACATGTCTTTTCTTCTCCCTGTCATAAACTTGGTACGGTCTCCTTATGCTTTCCGCTGACCAGCAATCCTGCCAAATATCACCGCCTATCATAATCCCACTTCCGAACGGCTGGATGCTTTCCCCTGACTCTACTCCGCCCATTTCACCGAAGTCTGGTGTCAACGACGACATGAAGTACTATATCATCAGTCCGTATAAGGACTGTGCCACAATTGCGGACGTTCACACCAATGCATCACCGTACCACTTGGCTAACGCGTGTCTAATCCACACAAACTGCATGATCCACTATCCTCCTTCGTTGGACGGCCACGACTTGAAGGCGTGTAGTATGGAAGGGATTAAACGAGGTCTTAAGAGCCAAAGCGATGTATCGTTTTCGTCCCCCACTTTGGTCTCGAGAACACCCTATAGTTGCAACTCCTCTAAGGACGTCCACGAGGGCGTTAAGATGCAGGCCACTGCTCTGCATTACCTCGACGTTTCTCAGGGAGATGTAAAACTGGGTCAAGACAGTGACGAGAATGCTGGTCATTCAGTGGCACCAATCCCTTCCGTTTTGGGGACTGCACCCACTCACAGCGAACACTCAGTGGCGACCCCCTCTTCCGACGTCGCTGCCAATGACTTTCCATGTGGAACACCTTGTGATACTTGCAGCATCATTGCTCCCATAGTTCCACCTTACGGCGTTCGCGGTCCAATGCAAGATGATCCCTTACCTGTCGACCGCAATGTTCCCACCATCACTTCGAATGCAGTTATTGAGAATGATCCCAAACTTGTCATTGCATTGGCGCACTGGACCGCTGAATGGTTGCATTTACTGATAGTGCAACCCCACCACCACAAAGGGCATCGTTTTGCGTATGTACTGGCCTCCTTACCATTATCTGCTTTAGCTCATGATATCCCCCTTCTGCCAGTTACCGAGGGGATCCCGTTAATGTGTGCCCTGCTTTGGCATTACGTATCAGTCGAGTCATTCGAAACCTGCATAGTCCCGCGCAGGTCATCATTCACGCACTTTGGTATATCATTGTCCTCGCGCGAGACAATAAATTCGAGTGGGAAGACTTGGGTTTCTTGAAGATCCCTATCCTTCACTACTTGCATTCCAAGGGCTCAGCTTGTGCCGAAGACTTCATGCTGCGAACATTTGCTGTCTGCGCCATGATTGCTGACAAGTGGATAAACGATCAACCGTTCGCGGCAAAGGTTTGGTTAGTTTTCTTTTTTTTTCCGTGACCTTGGCTGATGGACTTTACAGGGCACAAATGGGCCGAATGCCAAATGTCACCTTTACTGCGTTGGAGGCTTTCGTTCTCAATAATCTCAATTGGAAATTGCACATGACTTCCCAACAGTGGAATTATATACTCGTGATGCTACGGTCATCGGAGCACTCCCGGCTCGACTTCAGTCCCTTCACCCCTACCCCGTCCCCGCGGCGCGTGACGGTCGTCCGTGTTCTAGATAAATTAATTCTCTTAGCCGACGCGTCGGGGGTGTATGCAGGCAGTGTGGGTCATGATTACGAGATCTCTTTGCGTCCAACCTCTGGTTTTCTGCAACGGCCATTGCATATTCACGCTCCACAACCCATTAGACCCATTACTGCTCAACTTCTTGCGCCCTTGGAATGGTGTCCTGAGGCTGACCCGATCGTCAACAAGAGGCCAAGGATTGTAGGAATTGCCCCTGGTGCAGATCGCGACGTGAGCATTCCAAAGTCAGCGACAACAGCTCGCGATCTCCTGGATTTGATTCTTCGGCCTCCTCAACGTCCCGTGTTTATGCCCCTTCCGCGGCCTGCTGGTACATCATTCTGCGGTCCCTTCGGTGCCATTGGCCAACGACTAGCTCATACAGTTGGCCTTAGCCCTGCTTGGCCGACCTCCTCTTGGTTTCCTTCACAAAGATGACGTTCTCTTGGAGTCAATTCGTCCATGATCCCTTCCAGTGCATCTGCCTTGCATCTTTCTGGCTTAATGGCGTGTCCTCTGCCACGATACCTCGGGTCACATGCTAACAAACAGGGATTCCACCATGCGTGGACGCCTCGTCATTGGCCTAACCATTTCGGAGGTTGCATCCCTCTGATAGGCTCGAGCTGTTGTTTTTCTACGTTCTACTCTCCCATTCTTGTATTTTGTCTACACGATTTGTAGAACAATGGTCTGCTTAGGACTAGCCTGTAAGTTCGAGTTGGATGATGAGCTACCCTTTGCCAGTGTATGTATGTAGTACGTGTCTGACTAAGCCAAGGATCTCACTCACCAGAATCCAAATCCTGTGATCTACCTCCCAACACGATCTACCTTTGATTCTGGTAACAATGACTGAGACGACGAATCTGTCCACCACGATGGACATTGACGAGGCCGCTATTGACGAGGGTCTCTACTCCCGCCAGCTGTGAGCGATTCTTTACAGTTCTGAAGGATCGCTTACATCTACCCATACTAAACTCGTACACTCCTCCAGGTATGTCCTCGGACATGAAGGTACAGTGGTATAACTAGGTATATGGCACGAACTGAGACACCATGGATAGCGATGAAGAAGATGGCTGCATCAGATGTTTTGATTGTCGGTCTGAACGGATTGGGCGCTGAGATAGGTGCGGCTAGATGATTGATCTTTTTACTATGATGCTGATGCATATTTGTGCATTATAGCAAAAAATGTTTGCTTAGCAGGTGTTAAGTCGGTAACCCTGTATGACCCCGAACCAGTGACTGTGCAAGATCTAAGTTCGCAGGTAAGCGTATATCTCTTCAGACAGTCTTCCGCTGCTAATGAGGATCACCAGTACTTCCTTCGAGAGACGGATGTCGGAAGTCCGCGTGCAGCAGCTACATTACCCCGTTTATCGCAGCTGAATGCATATGTTCCCGTGCGCGACCTTGGTGGCCAAAGCGGACAAGAGATATCCGTCGATATGATACGCCCATTCCAAGTAGGCCGAAGTGGTCATCATCATATTTTATGCCCTTAAATTTTTGGTGCAGGTGGTTGTTCTTTGTGGTGCCTCCTATGAGAAACAACTCGAAATCAACGACTGGACACATGCCAACGGTGTATATTTTGTCTCAGCTGATACTCGTGGTCTATTTGGGTGAGTTCCATTTTCCTCGTTGGCCGCGCCGATCCTTATGTTCGATAGGTCTATCTTTAACGATTTTGGTCCCAAATTTACCTGTGTGGATCCGACTGGTGAGCAGGCATTGTCGGGTATGATCGTCTCTATTGACAAGGTGAGAATTTTGCTCACATCTAACCTGTTCATGTGATGGAATGCTCCAAGGACAAGGAAGGTCTCGTAACTTGTCTCGATGAGACACGTCACGGTCTTGAGGACGGTGACTTCGTCACCTTCACGGAGGTGCAAGGCATGGAGGAATTGAATGGCTGTAAACCGCGAAAAGTCTCAGTGAAAGGTCCTTACACATTCACCATCGGGGACACCTCTGCCTTCGGTGATTACATACGAGGTGGTATCTTCCATCAGGTCAAGATGCCTAAGATCATCGAGTTTGTGAGTCTGTCACCCCCTTGTGGGTGGCAATTTATTGACTGTTTTCAGAAACCACTGCGTGAATCATTGAAATCGCCGGAACTTTTCATTACTGATTTTGCGAAATTCGACCATCCCGCTAGTCTCCTTGCTGGCTTCCAGGCACTCTCCCTATTCCAGAAGCAACATCAACGGCTTCCCCGTCCTCGTAACGCGGAGGACGCGTCAACTTTCATTTCTCTAACTAGAGAGATAGATGTCGATGCAGAAGAGAAGATCCTCACGGAATTAGCGTATCAAGCAACTGGAGACCTTCCCCCTATTACAGCTGTCATAGGTGGCTTCGTTGCTCAAGAAGTTCTGAAGGCATGTTCGTCCAAATTCCACCCAATAGTTCAACATTTGTTTTTCGACTCTTTGGAATCGCTTCCATCAATACTTCCGACAGAAGACGACTGCCAACCGATTGGAAGTAGGTATGATGGGCAGATCGCAGTTTTCGGAAAACAGTTTCAAGATAAGCTTGCTTGTCACCGCCAGTTCCTTGTCGGCGCTGGAGCTATTGGGTGCGAGATGCTCAAAAACTGGAGCATGATGGGCCTTGCCACAGGACCGGATGCAAAAATCCATGTTACTGATCTCGACACAATCGAAAAGAGTAATCTGAACAGGCAATTTCTCTTCCGTCCAAAAGATCTCGGCAAGTTCAAGTCAGAAGTAGCTGCTGCCGCTGTCGCGGACATGAACCCTGCTCTCAAGGGTCATATCCTCTGTAAGCAAGAACCAGTCGGGCAGTCGACTGAGAGTATGTGTCCTTTATCACCTTTTAGAACATAGTCCTAAACTTCCCTTGCAAGGCGTCTTTAATGATGAATTTTTTGCTGGGCTGGATGGTGTTACCAATGCTCTGGACAATGTTGCTGCACGTAAGCACTTTGGCTTGATCTTGCAGAATTGTTGGACATTTTTCCTTTCAGGTCAATATATGGATCAACGTTGCGTTCTGTATGAGAAGCCACTTCTGGAGTCCGGGACCATGGGCACAAAAGGAAATGTTCAAGTCGTTATTCCTCATCTCACGGAATCCTATTCATCTTCGCAAGATCCCCCTGAGAAGCAGACACTTTCATGCACCGTCAAGAACTTCCCCAACGCCATTACGCATACCATTGAAGTGGGTGAATACCTGAAGTTTATCGATGTGATGATGACCGTTCTTTCAATCACAGTGGTCTAGACAGGAGTTTGATGCTCTTTTTGTGAAGCCGATAGAATCTGTTAACCAATACCTCTCGGAACCTAACTACCTGGAAAATTCCCTCAAATATTCGGGCCAGCAACGCGAACTCGTGGAACAAATTGTGTCATATCTCGTCACGAATAGGCCATTGACTTTTGAAGAGTGCATTGTCTGGGCCCGCCTCCAATTCGAGGATAAGTTCAACAATAACATTCGACAGTTACTCCACAGTTTACCCAAAGACCACCTTACAAGCACCGGCCAGCCGTTCTGGAGCGGTCCAAAACGTGCACCAGACTCGTTAACGTTTGATTCCTCCGACGTTAGTCCATGTCTTTGAATATTTTCAAGAAATTGACAGTTCTCAGCACACTCACTTGGCTTTCATTATTGCCGCTGCAAATCTTCATGCATATAACTACGGTCTCCGAGGCGAAACCGATCCTAACGTTTTTAAGAAGATTGCGGATTCTGTTATTGTACCTGAGTTTGCGCCTAGGAGTGGTGTGAAGATTCAGATCAGTGAGAATGACCCAGTCGACCAATCTAACCCTGGTATTATCGTAATCTTGGTAACTTACCTTGGGCTGACATCATTGTTAAGGTTCGAATGATTCGGACGACGTCATCAAGAAATTGCCACCTCCGTCTTCACTCGCTGGTTTCCGCCTCACCCCTGTCGAGTTCGAGAAGGATGACGATACAAACCACCACATCGACTTCATCACAGCTGCTTCGAATCTACGTGCCACGAATTACAAAATCCCTGTAGCTGATCGTCACACAACGAAACAGATTGCGGGCAAAATCATCCCAGCCATCGCTACCACCACCGCACTGGTTGTTGGTCTGGTTTGTCTGGAACTCTACAAGGTGAGAAGGCCGCGTCGCTATAAGGAACAGTCCACTTAGCTGTTCTCAAGATCATTGACGGCAAAAGGAAGCTCGAGGAGTACAAGAATGGATTTATTAATCTTGCTTTACCCTTCTTCGGGTTTTCCGAACCAATCGCTGCGAAGAAGAACAAGTTCGGTGACAATGAATGGACCCTCTGGGATCGTATCGAGTTCAAGAACGACCCCACGCTCAAGGAATTCGTCGAGTTTTTCAGGACTCACCATAAGCTCGAAGTCACCATGGTCAGCCAAGGTGTAAGTATGCTGTGGAGCTCGTTTACAGATAGGAAGAAGGTACGGATACGACTAAGTGGTGGTGCATGATATCTCATCTCTGGTTCAGAGTGCAGAGAGGCTACCTATGAAGTTCAGTAAGCTGGTGGAACACGTCAGCAAGAGGCCCATCCCGCCTCATACCAAGCACCTTCTTGTGGAAGTAATGCTGATGGACGAAGAGGGTGAGGATGTTGAGGTGTGTTGCAGTCACTGTTGTTGTGCTTTCCCGGTTCACCATTTCTTTCACAGGTACCATTCATCTTGATCCACATCTGAGAATGCCAATGAATTCCAATAAACTGTATTGTACCGAATCAATAGATTCTGTGTAGCATTTTTTCACTCGTTGGAATATTTGATAAGTATTCAAAGTCACCGAACGCGACTTTCTGTGAGGGGCATAGGACGCTGAGCATTCAGGACACATGAAGTAGGGTTATGTACTACAGAACTAAAGTACGGGGCTCTACGCCTGAAAACTTCAAAGAGGATTGCATATCTACTTACCTACGAAGGGGGTTAATGTATGCAACATTGGGAAGGCAATACCTAACAGATCGACGAGCAATGATCAACTGCAAGGTAGGACGGCAGGATCACCAGTGTGAAATGAACGGCAAGTAAAAGGGATAGATGGCAAAATGTTTTTGAGAAGTTGTTTAGAAAAATGTTTTGTGTAGTTTCGTGATGCGTTATGTGGGATGGAATGGGTAAGGGAGAAAAAAACGTAGCAAGAAACAAAGAGCCAGGGAGACGAACTAGTCATCCAAGGGCAATTAGGTTAGTGGGCGTGAGGGTACTGAACAAGAATGGATACATCGACAGAAGAATAACAACGAATCAAAGGCGGAGAATGTTCAATCCATGAACAGCGGTATGGGTCAGGAGGGGGTCCGAGGATATCATTCATCATCCGGTCGAGCGACAACTAGGTCAGGGATGATGTCTCGCATAAATATATTGTTTACGCGATTGAGATTTCAAAAGATGATGGGTTGTTTGGTCCATGAGACGGGATGGATACGTCTTGAGGCGAGGACCCAAAAAAAGGTAAACATAGCTCCAGAAGCAAAGAGAAAAAAATCCAGTATTCACAAGCCGAGAAAGGACGGACAGGCATACGCAAGGGAACGGAAATTACAGCACCATTTGGATGGAACTTGGCGCAGCATTAAGGAGCCGAGACGATGATAAGTGGAGTAGAGTTCTAGGAAGGAGTTCACAAGTGAGGATTCAGGCGCGTAGCCAATTTGACTGATGGTTCACAGACGGATGTGGACCCAATGGCTGTCTAGAAGGGACATAGCTGTAACGTTCGAGGTGAACCCAGGATGTAGTCATGAATGGGGGATAGCCCGTGCCGTACGGTGTCATGCATCCCTCACCGCAAGAACGGTCGAACGTTCCATATCCCACATCATGCTTAGAAGATCGAAACAAGTCCACGCAGTGAGCCGATTGCACCTGTTGCGATGTATGAATTTGAGGAGGGCACCAGCGCGGATTATGGGACGACCCAATATAGTTACCATCAAGGGGAAGATATGTTATAGGGGCTGCCGTCCAAGCCTGGTACATCACCGGTGTGGGTGCAACATAACGAGCCGGATGCAGAGGACGTTCGGGAACGTAAATATCACTAACACGATTATTGCGATGGGACACGGGTTCATCCTCAGTTGGGCTCCATTTGGGACGTGGCAATAGGGGCATGCGTGTACTAGATGGGTTATGAGGAAGCATAGAACCGCCACCTGGAGTAAAGCGACGTGAGGCATTGCTATTGCCGGCGCGGCGCCTGGGAAGGTACTCCTCTCGAAGGGGGCCACCCTCATCTAAATTGATATCGAATGAGTCTGCATCACCGAAGCTATTTGATAACCCAAACTTCTCCCGCAGTCTTTGATCCACGCCAAGAAAGACAGGCTCGTCCGAGGGGCTTCCTAGGGGTGCTTCCATAATATCCTGGATAGTTGATCGAAGGATTGAACGTGGGCAAGACGATGGACGGGAAATCGGCTGCGGAAACAGAGAACTCGATAGGGAGTGGTGATATGAAAGTAGATGCTTGAGCCATTCAAACCAGGCAGGTGGGGAAACCGACAAATCATGCGACAAGATATCCAACGCAAAATATTCAAGCCTGTTCAGGGACTGGACTGGCACGTTGGAGATGGTATGCCTGTCCACATAAGATCAGAGTGATAATGCAGGTATGAAGGAACTTACCAAGTCTTGTTGGAGAAGGTATGATCGTCAAGCCATTTATTCGCCAACATAAACCCTAACAAGATGAGTCGGAAAGTCGCGGTGCCTTCAGCTGATTCCCCATCCGCGTTACCGCGGCTATCACCGAGTAGCTCAGCCCTGAATCGCCGCTCTTTCACATGTTCTGGACCTAAACCGGCTGCACCAAAGAACACCGGTAAACGTGCGATATACCACAACGCCAAAAGAACCGCAGAAGGTTGCAAGAGTGTTGACATCAGCACAGAATGAACTGCATTGGTCAGATGCAACGGCACAGGCAGCCGAAGTGGAGCCGCGTTAGGAGGACTAGACGAATTTGTCAGCCTATCAGAGAAAAAGGGACAGTAAACTAGGAGCGTACGTGTAATGGCCGATCGACTGCGGGAGCGGAATCCCGTTGGTACAAACCTTCCAAACATAAGTGACAGCCCATTCCGCCATTGGTTCAGCGAACCGTTTGTAAGTGAGCGTAGCGGTAGGGGGAGCCTGAGTTGCTCCGGAATGAACACCCTCTTTCACTGAGTAGGGTTGAAGGTGACTATATTTGGAGCCACAGATATCGGGATATAAAATGCGCAGTTCCTGTAAACTGGTAGCAACAAATGGGTCGTAGATGGCTGTGGCGTCGGAGGTGGCAACTGCGCGATCAACGTATTCCCCGAAAGGGGTGAGAGGTTCCATGGGACTAGAACTCAATTCGCCATTGACTAGGTCTGATGAGTCATCTTCAAAGAGAGGGCCAAATACAGCCGGCTCATCCGCAAGACACAGGTTGGGAGTCGAAGACCAGCCACGCACGCATTTGATTTGAGTGTCATCGCACGAACCGATGGATGGAACGTGAGCCGCTACATCCTGATTTAAAAAATCGTGGGCAGTCCAAGGACAAGCGCCGCCAGACTCCACGTCCAGGCCACAATTTTGGGTAAAGGTGGGCGGAAAACACGCTTTCGCATGAGCTCCTTTAATGGCGGGTGCGTTGGCCGCACTAGCCAACCCAAACCGAAAACCCTGCTCACCCTCTTCTACAGCAGTCGCTGGACGGCGATCGTATGCGCGATCGTTGTGCCTTGTCCAGGGATGAAGAGTTGTGTGAGTCAGTGGTTGGCCAACAGATGGGAGGGAGAGCGCACGCCCGTGATGATGCGAGAGAGAGGGTGTCCTGAGAGTATTACCAGGGTTGGCGTGCTTTCGGGACAAACACGCTGGGGCTCTCGGAACAAAAGGAACTGGGACTGGCATCTGCAAGAGAGTAAGGACAAGAGACCGACTGCCTAGTTGCTCGATGAGCACAGAGCAGCTGAGATCCCTTGTTGAAGAAGTCGTGCCCCTAATAACGAGCAATGAGAAAGAGAAAAGTCGTGAAAAAAAGTCGTAAAAGGCTCCAGGGTACGAAGATCTAGAATAGGAGGGATGACCCGGTGCGATGGATGGCGAACGCGCAGCAAAGGCGTGCCTTTTGGGTAGGTGTTAGCAAGGAAGAAAGAACCGGGCGACGACCTGGATAGCTGAAGGCCGCTGGCCGAGACTAGCCTTGTATCGGGGGGAGAGCAACTAGAATATTATAGAGATGAAGAGTAATAAGGATGGGAGATGGCCGACGAAGGTGGCGATGTTGAATTCCTTGAAGCTTCCCTCGACGATAGCAAGGAGTGCCGTCGACGCTGTCGCAGACGATGAGGAGAGAGTGTGTGTGGCAAGAATGAGACCGACTACGAGTCGATCCACACAGCCAAACGGTCCTGGGAGCGTGAAAAGTCGGCTTTTGTTTGCTCTTTATATTCAAACAGCATTGATTATGTGATATTTTCTCAGGCTCGTTCCGGAAGTGTTTGTCCTTGTTTTTGACTATTGAATTCACAAGTCCTTGACAAATAATGTGCACACTGTGAGCAGCGATCAAGCATGGTCTTTGCACAGTCCTCGTTATACGCTGGGGGCGACATTCAAGATGGTACAATCGCATCACAGCAACTCGGACTTGACTCGATCACACTTGGCCAGCTCAAAGCAATGGTCAATACCGCTCCCAAGCCCAAGGCACGCCACGACCAATCTTGAGTCTATTACACATTGTTCATGCGTGTATTTACAGCAATCATTCTATGACTTTCGCTACGACGATGAGGATACCGTAATGAACGAAATTGACGAATTCTACTCGTACGTAGAAATGCCTCAGGTCGCCGAAAACTTGAAAGCTTGGCAAGGTTCCTTCCGTGGCGGTATGTTGCGCGATCTCCATGAGCTCAATCCTTTTGTCGTCCAATCACGTTCTTCTGATATCACGTTCTTCTGATAGAGTGGACAAATCCTGATACGTCCAACGCGCAGAGGAAGGCACATGTCGAAGTCCTTCTCGAAGGTCTCGAGCATCGGGATGCCGAAGTCAGATTCACCAATGCACGCCGCCTATTTTACGTCCTCCAAGGTTAATTGTCACGTGTCTTATCACGAGCAGTCGGATAATCCGTATTTCTTAGGTACATTTGCTGAAACCACGTCACCGGAACACCAGTTGCACTGGATTTATGAAAACTGCAAGGTGGTCCGGAGCGCCAACGGTCTGAACACAATTGTGGAATCCATGAAAATCGCTAGTCAGAAACACGACTTACTCTGGTACGTTTCTGCGTGTCCCGTTGACAAATATTCCACCTCACCTTCATGTTAGCTCACTCTCCGATGCTGATGTAGCGCATTTCCAAATCACGCCTGAAGAAAGAGCCAACTTTCTTGAAGAATTCACAACCGAGATCTCAGTCTACCTTGGGATGATGTATCATATTATTGAGGTGTTCAAGGAACGAGACGACTTCGCAGACGAGCTCAGTGAGTAAAACGCCCTTAGTTTATGACAGGAGTGAATTAAGCAAAATTGTCAGTGAGCATGGATCCCCCTTTACCAGTATATTTATTCAATGTCGTGTCCGGGTTGAAAGACAAAAGTGCCAAAGGCTATCCCATAAAGAAGGTATGCGATCATCTTGACATCATGGTCCGTTTTGCTTAGTTGGTTGCAGCTCCTTCTTGTATTATGGAAGACGCTTCTTGCATGCTGTGGAGGAATAAGAGAACTTGGACGTGTAAAGAATTTGGCGCGAGAGCTTGCTTCGCTTCCCCCAGTCCCTGACGAAGGTGAGCACTGTCGATTACCATTATATATTCGTCTCACCAGCAAACTTAGACATCCCCATCAAGTGCACGCCGCTTGACATTGAAGCGTTTCATCAAGAAACGTCCGTCAAATATCCGACATTCACATCACCACCGATGCGTGACTCCCCCTCTGAGAAACCCTCTGGACCAGTTCCTACCACTAGACTAGCACAAGCGTATTCCCCCATTCCCGTTCGACATCATTACCATCACGATGAGTCAGACTTGCAACAGGCGGGACTTCCTAGTGCAATCACCCAACCATTCCATCAACAGTCCCAAAATATGGGTTTCAGATCTAACCCCCAACCCTCAACCCCAGCCCCCTCGCCCCCACCCTCTCCAAAACCCAAGAAGCAGCAGTACCAGACAGATCAGAATAGACCATTCCTATTTCCGTTTTCCAGAAGGGGTCGTTTTGGTCCCAACAAAGACCGCCTAGTGCCTTTTGCAATCGATGAAGCCGATAGACTCTACAACAAGCACATGTACGTGAGCCTGTCATTATGGCAGATGTGGCGCACGAGGGAAGAGTGTATGACTGCCGAAAGCGGGTTAGAACACATGCCCGGAACAGAAAGCACCCAGGAACCTCCCAGAGTTACATTGGCAGTATGTTAGTCTTTCGCCATCATGAGCAATTGCCCTAATTATCCTTTCCCAAGGATTCTGAATCTGCGGAGCCCCTTCCTGACATGGCGCTATTGGATACCAAGATCGCTGAGGCTGAAGCGGCCATTGCTGAGGCACCTTCTGGTCCTTTGGAACGTAAAGCCAGGGAAAGAAGGGAGGATCTTATGCGATTGAAAAGAGTAGAAACGATCTATGTAAGAACTTTACTTTGGCATCCATCACCTGCTGAGCCAACAATCAGACCTCCATTATTCCCGTGTTGTCAGGTTGGGTGTTGGTGCTACTAAAACTTCTACTGGCGACTGTATCAGCTGGTACTGGTCAGCAACAGGCTCCTCAATCATCAACATCTTCAGTGTTCCCGCCTGGTGTTGCTTCCCGTAAGCAGGAAGTTCCGCTGTTTGAGGCATTTCTCATGTACATGTACTTTAGCAGCAGAGCAACCGCCTGCCCCTCCCCCTACTCTGGATGACATTGACGTCACCCGGCACCGCGAGATCACCTCCAAGGCTGTTTCCGCTATTCTATTGCTTACTTTGAAATGGTTCAAAGCGTCTCGTAAGTGCCCTGAGTTTTCAGACTGTTGCGAGGCACCACCCTTTATCAATAGATGTCATGAAATTTCACCATCTCGGGCAGCTCTTACTTGACACTAATTGTCTGCTTCTGATCCTGAAGATGTTTGGTCTGCAAGAAGTCTCGATTTCTGTCATATCAAAGGCTGATTCCCCTGATGACAAGTAAGGTGCTCCTTACATCGTATTCTAATAAAAACTCACTTGCTGTAGTTTCTTCCGGTATTGTCAGATACACCATGGACGGGTTGCTCTGCGCATGCAGGAGGACAAGCCAAGGTCGCCTTCCCATACTGTCATTCACAGCAAAAATCTGCCGAATGGACAGAGGCACGAAGAGGAAATAGAAATGCTCACCGAATTTTCTTGGCGCAACTTTTTCTCTGCCATCAACTTTGCGAAGATCATGCAGAAACTGTCTAAGAACCGATCACACCGAATATGGATGCTTGTTCAGTATAAGAGCTCCGTATGTAACACGACTGTGTTTGGAACAGTACCCTAACCTACCCTGTCCTAGGCTGTTCTGAAGCGGGTATTACGCGTGTCCCACCCACTTCTCCAGCTCCAAGTCCTGAAACTTATTAAAAGCCAAGTGCCTTTCTGTGGTCGGAAATGGCGCCAAAGTAAGACTACCGTGGCGCACATGTGCTCGAGTGACTAATTCCCTGCACGTACAGCCAACATGAAGGTAATCACTTCCATCTATCTTAACTGCAGACCAGATCTGCGAGATGAATGGCTCACTGGAAATGAAGTCGATGACCTATCTGATGCGCAGGTAAGGTATTTTCCCACAGAATGGTCACCTCTGAACGTCCATATAGGCCCAAGAACAAGCATTGCGCCACCTTGTCAAGTTCTGTAAGTGGCTTCGGATGCTCTGTGAGGGTGATGTTGTTAAACCCTGGACAGATAACAACAGACGGTACGGTCCCCAAGCCGTGCAACACGCACAAGCGCATCGGCGATCTGTCAGCATCACTCACAACATGGAGGGCTTGCCACCGGGCTTGGAGTTGGGTAACATCATCCGCCCTCTGGGCACGCCAAATATCGTCGAAGCGGATGTTTTCCCTCCACCACGGTCGCAAGCACCGGATCCCTCTATATTCCTCCCATATACCACAGAGGATCTTGCATTTGAAGAGGAATACGAAGAGTATTTGTCTGATCTAGGATGGTCTGACGAGCAGACGTCCAGTTTGTCGTTCCCTCCTACGCCCTCCACCTCGGCGTGGTCCAGGTTACCTGAGTTCGTGTCGAGCATGACGGATAATATTAGTGATAACGAGAGTGTCGTGTCAATTGGCGACCTCGGTGACGATGCAAGACTTGAAGGTAGGGATGACCGTGATAACCCAGATGAAAACGTTACCAACTGGGAGGTGAGTATCTGCACACAGCTGGTCATTGGTGTGGCTCACATGAATTTGTGTTGTAGCATCTGAGTCCCAAGACTATGGCCGCCCTTCCCAAATCTCCGGCTGGCAATCGCCGTTCAAGCTCTGGAGGAGGACTTCGTCCCGTCTTGCCCTTTGGTCTCGATGATGACAGCGCCTTGGATCTAGGCGATGAAGAAGAGCCAGAAATTGGACCTATGCCCAGAGAACAATCTGGTCCCTTCGCATCTGGAGGTGGAGTTGACGAAGTCGAATACGCGTACGGGTAAGCACTTATCGGCATGCCTATGAACATGTTGATCTCACAGACAGTGCAGCGTCTAGAGCATGGTTTGGCATCGGGGGTTGGTGGTCACTTAAATTCGTATTCAGTTGCCTCTGCGTACATCATGAATTTCTGGGCACAATAACACTGCACAGTAACCTGCATTGTATGTATGGCGATGAACAGATCCTATCAACACAACTCGCCAAATGAAGCCTGCGCCCTTGCCGTAGCCCAAGGACTACCAGCTGTGTAGAAGTCCATGGGATATGGCCCTCTTGAGGTCCGACCGTCCTTCGATCCTTCGATCCAGCCCGCTGTCCTCCGCAATGCAACACTGGTTTCATAGGGGCTCAGTAACGGTCGACTGAATGCATATCCCCAGTCTATGGACAAGCGTGGGCAGGATGTTTGCACGAAGACTGAAATATGGGGATCGAAGAGTGCAAGCTTTGCAGGGGAAAGCTCAGACAGTAAAATTGGTACGTAAGGTATTGGAGCATCTGATGATCCAAGCTGGCGAGTGATGGCCTGCAATTGTTTGAGGCTCCCCTGACGCCCAAGCGTGCCTAGTATGACTCCCCAGATAGGTGCCTCCAACGCTGCCTCAGACTGTTTCAAGTCCGAGGAAAAGGCCATGACACTCTTGCGAGCTCTCTGCACAGCTTCATCCCTCACGGCATACATTTCGCCATGGCTGTACCTCTCCCGCGTGAGTTTCTTGGAGTAAGGATCATAGCGGAATGCAGGGACAGTGGGGTTAGCAATCATGATGGACTCGAGATGAAAGCGACCATCGCCAAGGTATCTGTTTGGCATCAGGGGCAACGAAGACTCGACAAAGATGAGGGACGGACATCAGAGCGTCAGTGTCATGGAGTGTGGGTGCAGTACAACCCAGAATCTCTCCTGGAGACAGCGGTTTTGAACGTGGTATAGTCGCGTCATATTTTCCAGGCCATGGTTTGAAGTTCTGGATCGCTAGGGTGTTATCAGTAGGGTAGAGAAGATTCGCTTTGGAGATGGCGAAGGATGGCGAGGGCTCCATATAATCGACTGTGAGACTCTCCTTGAGCTTTTGCAAGGCCGCTACAAACTGAATGGTAGAAACTAGTGCTAATCGAGTTGGAACTTGATTTGCAGCGGCGTGCTCCGGTTGTCGTTGTTCGCCGCTGTCTCCTGAAAAATCAGGGCCTTCGATCCGAAGGTACCGACTACCACGAAGCTGCTGACCAGCAGGAATATTCGCATCGGACTCTTCAGACTCGAGTAGTTCCTTATGGAAGGTTTCACGGTCACAAGGGAGGTTTAGTCGGATGGTTTCCGCCAGGTGCGAAGAATCGATGCCTATTTCCACAAAAACATACAGGGTCTTTATCGTAGTTTGATCGATTGGCACTGGGAGTCGCCCAATCAGCGAGAACTACATCGTGGACGTTTCAGGAGTGCTGACCGAGACAGCTATGGCCGTAGTGAACGAGCATATCGCAGCCCAGTGCAACGGCAGTGTAGTCATCAATACAGCATGCGCCATACGTAACATCGCCCATGATGACTGTCAGGGCGTCGGTGAACCTGATACATTGTCAAGCAGTTGTCATCGAAGAGGATGAATCACGCACCGCTCGATAATGTCGGCGATAGTACAAGCAAACATCTGGAGGCCCTCGGGCATCTGGAGAGCTACCATCTTTGCCTTGTTCTTCCGAACGAGATGTATGGTTTTGTGGATCTCAAACGAATAGTTTGAAGGTAGTTGGACAATGGCTTGATTGAGCAGTACATCTGTCAGGATCTCCTTCGGAATCTGGTTTGCGATGGTTGTGGGAGCACCTGGCTTTGAAGGCGCAGCCGATTTGGATCCGACGAAGCGCTTTCGTGACTTTATGTTCTTGTTCTCGACCATCTCCGAGGCCATCGCATTCGCATGGGTTCAAACCGAATTCTACTCGGGTGCATGTCAATGGCACGTGACCTTTATATGAACATAACGAAAGAACTTTTGCAATTAGAACTTCGAAGTACACATGCTAGGCAACTGTACGAACTAATAAGCCCAAATGGCCTCTTTGATGGCCCTCACAAGGCCGCAGTAATGAGTTAAATAATCTGAGGTGTATTTCCGGAGAGGCAGCTGTGCCACGTGACCTTCAGTACATATCGTAGCAAGTTCTTCTCGGCTCTGAACAAAACCAAATATTCAGCGCTTTCAGTGTTCCCAGCGCCCTTTGGGTTCTCTCTTACTTTCACCCACAGGTACCGTTTCTCTATGATGCTTGACGGCGATGAGGCCGGCATCCTGGGACAATGTGCTATGCGAGGTTCTTGTGGAACCAGGGCTTGGTTCGGTCAGCCGCTACCATGTCCTTATGATGGTCCACCTGTAGAAGTATGCGTCGCGTTTGTGCTTTGTCAATTATACTGACAACGTTCACTTAGCCGGAGGATAGCAAAGCCCGGGAATTGCTTGTATCCGTTTGCGGCGAGGAGTATGCACAGGGGCCTTCCTGCTGTACGTCTGAACAGGTGGAAACTCTTCGAGACTCTCTGGCGAGGGCAGAAGCAATTATTTCTTCTTGTCCAGCCTGCAGGAATAACTTTCGGTCGTTCTTTTGCTCATTCACGTGCTCCCCTCGGCAAGGCTCTTTTCTAAATGTCACCGAAACGCAGAAGTCCACCACAGGTGAAACTGCTGTCAAGACTGTCGACTTCTTTGTCGGCCATCAGTTTGCCTCCGGTTTCTATAACAGCTGCAAAAACGTGCAGGTTGGAGCTACGAATGGATACGCTATGGATCTCATTGGGGGAGGTGCCAAGTCTTATCCAGAGTTCCTCAAGTTCCTTGGGGATGAGAAATACCTAGGAAGTCCATTCCAAATTAATTTCCCTCGGACCCCTCCATCAGTTATCCCTCTGAATCCCGTTTCGAGAAACTGTGCGGACAATGACCTCGCTAGTCGGTGTGCATGCATAGATTGCCCAGATGTATGCCAGGCATTACCATATGTCCCCCCGCCTGGACAAGAACCAACGTGTCACCTTGGCGATTTGACTTGTCTGTCTTTCATCATAATACTAGTCTATGCTCTTGCGGTCGTAGCCTTCCTCCTTGGATATATCCTGCAAGTTACCCTGCGGAAACAAAGAGAAAAAAGATACGAACGCATGGTTTTGTCCACTGATGCATCCGCCACGCTTTCTCCAAGGCTCCAGACCCGCAATCTTGTCGGTGCTGTTTCGCTGTCGCATGGTGACGGTGACGACTCTCTCGGAGCACAATCCACAGATTCAAGACGCCTTGGTCAGGGTGCATCACTTCTAGATCCTATCGAAGCATTCCAACCCCGTCAATATCGCTTGAACACCCTTTTGAGACGTGGTTTCTACAGGCTTGGCCATGCAGCAGCTTCTTCCCCTTTCCTGACATTCGCTCTGGTGTTCACTGTCGTTGGCCTACTCAATTTTGGCTGGAAAAAGTTCGAGATAGAGACTGACCCGGTCAGGTTGTGGGTTGCTCCCGACTCCGAGAGCAAACTGCAGAAGGAATTTTTCGACGAGCACTTTGGGCCATTTTATCGCGCAGAACAGATCTATGTGACGAAAGCGCAGGGCGTTTCTTCCGTCCCCGGAAATGCGTCCCTCAGCAAGCCTGTTCTCTCGTATGACCACCTCCACCACTGGCTTGGAGTCGAGCAGCACATCCGTGACCTTCGTTCATCTCCCAATGGCTATGGTCTCACAGATGTTTGTTTCAAGCCTGCGGGACCTGGCGGCCCTTGTGTCGTCCAGTCAATTGGCGCATGGTTTGGAAATGACCTTAACGATTACAATGAGGAGACGTGGAAAGATCGTGTCCTCGAGTGCGCGAACGCCCCAGTGGATTGTCTCCCCGACTTCCAACAGCCGCTTGGGCCCCAGTATGTATTGGGTGGTGTGCCCGAGAATAGTGCAGGAGATAAATTATACTTGGAAGCCGAGGCCATGGTTGTCACGTATGTGGTGTCAGATTCTCTGGATCCCGGCGAGAAAGCGAAGGCTATGGAATGGGAACAGGCCCTCAGAGAGTATCTGCTCCACCTTGATGAGAGCATTGCTCAGGAAGCTGGCCTGCATATCGCATTTTCGACCGGCGTATCGCTGGAAGAGGAGATCAGTAAAAGCACCAACACGGATGTCAAGATTGTCGTTCTATCGTACCTAGCGATGTTTCTATATGTCTCGCTGGCGCTTGGGAACGGAGCAACGAAATACGGAGGAGGGGGTGTTGTGGCGTCGTTGGCCCAATGGACACGGAACTTGCCCTTACTCTTTAAGCCTTCCAGCGTCGCGTCTGCTGCGATCTCTGCTGATTCTAGGGACACCCCACGCATCTTCCCTCGCCTACCTCGCGGTATTTTCGTGAACTCCAGGGTCATCCTCGCTTTGTTTGGAATTGGTCTTGTGATTCTGTCAGTGTCATCCTCTGTCGGCCTTCTATCCCTTCTTGGTGTGAAGACGACTTTAATCATAGCCGAGGTCATTCCTTTCCTTGTCCTCGCTGTTGGCGTAGATAACGTCTTCATTTTGGTCCACGAGCTTGACCGACAGAATCTCCTTCATGGCCCCAATGCATTAGCGGTCACACAAAACTCTGCGTCCACATACCCCCGTTCCCCTACCCAATCCCACCGTTCTCCCTTTGAATCTGCCCGGGATGATTCCGTTGATGCTGCATCACTGTCATCCTACCTCTCTGTAGAGGAACGCGTAGCGAAGACTTTGGAAAAAATGGGACCGTCTATTCTCCTTAGTTCTGTTACAGAAACGGTGGCATTCGGCCTGGGTGCCCTGGTGCCGATGCCAGCTGTTCGCAACTTCGCTCTGTATGCGGCTGGTAGTGTGTTACTGAATGCAATACTTCAAGTTACGGTCTTCGTAAGTGCGCTTACACTGGACCTGAAGCGAGCAGAGGTGGGTCTCCTCATCTTGAATATATTCATCGAACTTACTCCCTCACAGTCTGGCCGTGTTGACTGTTTCCCGTGCATAAGGCTGTCCTCTCGGATCGCGTTGGTGGATGCCCCTACCCATGGCGGGCTTGGCCGAGTTGCCCGTTTTATTCGTCGGTACTACGCGCCCTTCCTCCTACAACCAGTTGTCAAAGGTATTGTGATGCTGGTATTCGCAGGCTTGTTTGTGTTGTCCGTGGTATCCACGCAACATATTGAGCTCGGACTTGGTGAGTTGCTTGCCCCACATATGCTACTGCGTTGACATTGTCATGGACAGATCAGAGGCTGGCCTTACCCTCCGAATCATACCTGAACGATTACTTTGATCATCTTGAGGTCTACTTAGATATTGGCCCGCCTGTCTATTTCGTTACTCACGATATCGAAGCCACGTATCGTCTTGGGCAGCAAAAACTTTGCGGACGCTTTACTACATGTGACGACTTCTCTGTTGCAAACCTGCTGGAGGCTGAGCGAAAGCGACCTGCTTCCTCGTTTATTTCTCAGCCGACTGCATCGTGGATTGATGATTTCCTCAAGTGGCTCGACCCTGCTATGGAGACGTGTTGTCGTGTTCGCAAGAGTGACACCTCGAAATTTTGTGCATACAGAGACTCGGAGCGACTTTGCCAGCCGTGCTTATATGGTAAAGAGCCTCCGTGGAACATCACAATGTTCGGGCTTCCTGAAGGAGAAGAATTCATGCGTTATCTCCAACACTGGCTTGACTCTCCTACCAACGAGGAATGCCCGCTGGCTGGTAAAGCATCCTATGGTGCTGCACTGTCCTTGGATGAAAATGGCACAAAGGTTGTTGCCTCCCATTTCCGGACAATGCATTCGCCACTGCGATCCCAGGCAGACTATATCAACTCCTTTGCGGCTGCTCACCGTATTGCGGACGACATTTCTGAACGTATCGGGTCAGAAGTGTTTCCTTATTCCCTTCATTATGTCTTTTTCGACCAGTACGCCCATATCATTGCCATTGCACAAGAAATCCTCGGGCTTGGCCTTGGCTCAGTATTGATTGTTACCGCACTCCTCCTGGGCTCTTGGCGAGTTGGTACAATCGTCACCAGCATTGTTGCCCTTACTGTTGTGAATGTGATGGGTATGATGGCCGTCTGGGGTATCAACCTCAACGCCATCAGTTTGGTTAACCTGGTGATATCACTTGGAATCGCTGTCGAATTCTGTGCACACATCGCAAGGGCATTCATGAACGCTCCCTCTGGTTTACACATGGACCGCCCTGTAGGTCAGAAAGAAAGAGACGAACGGATGTGGGCTGCTTTAGTTGATGTAGGCCCTTCGGTAGGATCACTCCCTTTACATCATTGATGGGTGCTCAAAATCGAGTCAGGTATTGTCCGGAATCACTTTCACAAAGTTGATCGGAGTATCTGTCCTTGCTTTGACACGCTCGCGGTTGCTAGAGGTATGTCAGCTCCTTACCTCAACCGACAGTGAATAACAAGTCGCCAGATCTACTACTTCCGCATGTGGCTTACCCTAATTTTATCTGGAGCACTTCATGGATTAGTTCTACTCCCAGTAGTACTAAGTCTTGCAGGAGGGCCTGGCTTTACCCATCAAGAGATGGATGATGACTACCCGTGAGTAATAACATTCATCTCTAGGTTTTCGACTTACAAAGCGTTGAAAGGCCCATTCTCACTGATGACGACTCTATTTCAAGTGACTGAGCATATAAATTTTTCGTAGAAGCTTTTTTAAACACGTGTAACAGATACCAGTACTCTGTACATAAACAACTATGACATCACTCCTGGTTGAAACACTACGCTGGTGACCTGGACCGGCTATCTCTGATGTCATCCCTACTGTCACTCCTTCGGCCTCGACTGAGAGACCTAGACCGAGATCTGCTTCGACTGTACCTCGAGTAAGAGGAGTAAGATGGGGAACGTGAACGCGTGCGGGACCGGGACCGGGAACGAGAAGGGGTGAGTGAACGCGAGCGGCTGGAACGGACTGAATAGCTCCTGGAACGACTGCGACGTCCGCGGCCATACCCTGTACCTCCACGCTCGTAGCTAGGGGACCTCCGCCTAGGGGGCAGACGGTCTCCTCGTCTAATGGGAGACCGAGACCGTGAGCGAGAGGGACGGTAGATATCCCTCGGAGGAGGTCCGCGGCGGTTAACGTATCCCCTTGGTCTGTATGTGCCCGTGTATCGCGGGGCTTCGTACGCACGCCTGCGGTAGGGAGGTGAGCGTGAGCGTGTACGAGAGCGGGAACGGGAAAAGGAGCGGCGATCGCGTCCGTTGCGCACGGGGCGAGGTCGCGAACGCGAACGAGCGCGGATGGGCAGGTCGGACAATTCGACCTTCAAAACCAGGCCGTCAAGTTGACCGCCATGCATGTGGGATACTGCCTTGTGAGCCGAGGCGACATCGGCGTACTCCAGTGCAGCTTTCCCTCGGTTTTGGCCAGCTGAATAAATGGATGAGATTCAAACTTGGACATGAAGGGGAAAATAATCTTACACTTTGAATACAGTGGGAGGTCAATTTTGACGATTTCGCCGTAGAACCCGAATATCGTTTGCAGATGCGTTTGGACGACGTTGCGGGAGAGGCCATTTACAACGACGACCTTCACATCTTTCTGATTTGCGCCATTCTCCATGTCCACATCCACATCTCTAAGAGGCTTGGGCGACGGTGAACGCCCTCTGTCTGACATTTCTACGAAGGGCGGTTAGTTTTGTAGAGACCTCAAGGATTGGAAGTTGTGACAGCGTGACACGTTCATTTGTGCTCATTACTAATAAAACAGTAAAGCCCCTATGAATTATTCTAAATCCTCTTCCTGCGCTGCTTCCGCTTCGAAACTTGTTCGTCGTCCGAGTCTGTGTGCAATCGCTTTCTGTGCCGCTTCAACATATCCCGCCGGGTGAACGATTTCCGACAGACATCGCAGCAATATGGCCGATATCCAGTATGGGTAGCTTCATGGCGTTTACATTCATTCCTTCGCAAGAAACGCTTTGAACTAGGGTCACAAGTATTAGTACACAGAAGGAACGTGGATTACATCTACTTGCCATACGGAGCAGGAGAAGGGCCGCTCATTTACATGAGCTCCGACATGAACCAGGATATGGTCTCTGCGCTTGTTCCGTTGGTTGCATCCCACGACGTAACACCGAAACTGGTCCATAAGTTCTCCCCGCTGGGACAGCCTACCAGCAAAGCGTAAAAGCCATGATCGGTCGATCACTCGGTCGGGGTACCGCAGGCGAAAATGTTTGGCTTTCTCCATGAGAGTATCAAGTTCGACACCAAGGTGTGCATTCAAAATAGGGGACGGCTGCATCGTGTCGGATGGGGAGCTGGTAGGTTCCTCACTCCCGCGGACATTGGGGGTAGAAAGAGTATAAAGGTCATTATCCGATGAATAGCCACTTTTTGGATAAGGCGACAGGAGCAGGGACTGTTCGGGTGTTGCTGCAATCTTCCATTTACCTAAGGCGGGTGACATAAAAGCAAATTCTTGAACGGGAGACAGCGGCCAAACGATCAGGTCATTGATGTCCATTGCGGACGGAAGCTCTTCACAACTTAACATCCCTGTATCATAATCTTCGTCCAGCTCCATCTTGGACGGAATTTGTGACGAAACCATAAGTTCAGGGGTTACCCAAAAATTAGGCTGGACAACACACGACGATACTCCGACCGTATCCAAGGGATTTACGGTTGGCGCTGGGGTCGCTCTGGACAACCAGACATCGTACATATTGACGTCAGCTATAAGTCCGATCGGGTTGGTTGTGTGGTTGTCAGCCGCACTTGAAGCCAGGCCATAGTGATGGGACCTTGAACTGTGAGGAGTAGCAGATACCGGAGGAAGAGGCACGGTATAGTCAACTATCATAGACGATGACGAAGACAACAATGGGAAAGCCAGGTCAAGTGTTGTAGAGAAGTTCGCTGGGGAGTGCTTTATGTTCGGGTCGGACATATTTATCGAGGGAAGGCTCGAAAGGGAGGCGAAAGAATCGCCTGGGTCATCAACCAGCATTGGAGAACCTTGACAAGTCCAGGTTTGTCTACCGAAGTTCCATTCGGTGGCTGGAATGTTGGTCTGGTAGTTGATTCCAAGTCCAGTTCGAGCAAGAGCGGAGCGAACACCCATCCATGCGTTCGATGAGAGGCCGTTACTAAGCTTGCTCTGGCAACCACGGTGGAAGGTGGACTCGGAGGGTAAGAGATAGGTTGGAGTAGCTGGATAGAAATATTGCGACGCCAGCGTCACATGGGTGTGCTGATGGTTTATGTTGGTAGTTATGCTGTTGGGTATCCATCGACGGTTCGGCTCCGGATAGTGGTCCATGTTGGAATAATACAAGGATAGTGATGCCGTGGGTGTCGTGTAAAACGAGTTGTAAACCAGCGACCAGCGACCAGCGCGAGGTGGTGGAGAGAAACAAACCAAGTTGTATTTGCTCCTGTGTCTGTCCACTTCGATGTTGTCGCCGAGTTGTCGCGTTTTTGCCAGACAACTCGGTCAAAAACGCCTGTTGTCAGCAAGCAGACCGCCTGCACAGAAATGCGCGCTGGTGAAGTCTTCAATAGCCATCATCGGAGTGTCGTCCGCTATTGCAGCAGCATACTTCCTCCTCCCTCACCCGTCTCGCTCTCTGCCAACCCATGCGGAAAAGCTACTGAGTCCGTCTCACTTCACCCCAGCAACTCTCGTTAGATCAGTCCAAACATCCCCTGATACAAAACTGTTCACGCTTTCCGTGCCTCCGGAATTGATACCCCAGGATAGCCAGCAATTTGCACCGATATGGTCCGTCTTCATCAAGGATGACGATATTCAAGTAGAGCGACCCTATACACCATTACAAGGAGTCGACGAGAACGGACACATGTTATTCTGGATAAAGAAATACGATCGCGGTGAAGTGGCCCGCTGGCTGCATTCAAAGCAACCTGGTTCCTCTATCGAAATCCGTGGGCCTCTTAAAACATGGGCGTGGAAGGACGGTACTTGGGACGATATCATCATGGTAACAAACCCGCCTACCACTGAGCTCAAACCTGTTTCACCAATACACTTCCAAGATATCAGGTGGTACAGGGATTACCCCATTCTATCAGCTCTTGCACAACGTCTTCTCCACGAAAACCGGGTTTGATGGTCGGTTTACGTTGTTTCACGCATCAAGGACTCTCGAAGACCTGCCATCAGCATCCATGATGGATTTCCTCAACAGCTTAGCCGAGCACCACCCGGATAAATTCAAATTTCGCGTCTTTGTGGACCCGTTGGGAGGTCGGCCAGAGAGTAAGCTTCCCGGGAATCTCACGTGTGAGCGCATAGAAAAATCTGCCCTGAGAGATGCTCTTGGACTAGAAAGCAACTCTCCGTGGTGGAAGGGATTATCTCGGTCGCCAACTGCCCCGATGGTTAACCCCGATCGAAAAGTACTTGTCCTTGTCTGTGGGCCAGAGCAGTTAGTATTGTTGTTATGTGAGAATACACCTCCTTGATCGAATTTCATACAGGATGGTGAATGCAATTGCGGGACCTTACGGTCATAATTATTCTCAAGGAAAGGTTGCAGGGGTTCTTGGACAGTTAGGTTTGCAGCCCCATCAAGTTTGGAAGCTTTGAGTCGTAGTCACAACCCAGGACCATATGGTAGGGACTCTTCTCATTGACTGTTGTAAAGCAAACCTGAGCTCATCCCACAGATATTTTTCGGTCATTAATCTACTTCGCTTCATGAATGCCCGCACTCCATTTTCTGAAATGTAGTGTGCGTACGATTTGCCTACCAGGGGACTCGTGAAGACGTTCTGGGTGCGCCTTCAAGGTATCGCACTTTGCAGGATTGACAATTTTTGCGTCATGAATTAAATATCCTGTCGTCTCAAATCGAGCAAACCCTTCATAACAAGCTGTACCTCGAGCACAGCTTCAATGGCTGAGCGAACGGTATTGACCTGTATCTGACCACCCTGGGGAGCCGTAGTATTGACTGGCGTAGTTGTTTTAATCTCGACTTCCCATAGGGTATCTGCATGGGCTGGAATCGGTAGTGATGTTTTCGGATCGACCTACTAAGCTAGTGAGGGATGAGAAACAACTCGAATCATGAATTCTACCTGCTCTTGCTGGAACATCTGGATGATGAGAGGTCCCCGTCGAAAAACATACCCGCGTTTGTATATCCGGGAACGACGACTTGACTGTGGTCCATCATTCCGTCCAAAGCACAATTCATAGTAAAACCTTACACATATCCGAGGGCACTGGCGAGACTCAATGCATCGCCGATAACTTGGCAAGTTGCCCATGGGCGGACAGTCGCCTCGGGATGTACACGCACAGATTCCGGCTTGAGGTACGAGTAAAGTGTCCTGGAAAGCTATCGGTAAATAACCCAGATGACTGACCGGCTCACTAACCATGCACTTTCCTTTCCATCCTCCACCTCTTTCCTTGCCCTCAGCAAGACTGGGTCATCTCCCTGAGACTGCAACAAAGGAGTACCGAGTTGTTCGAATACGACCTCGTGGGTGTGCATTGGCGCTGCCGATTCAGTGTGGAGGGTGATCCGGTTGAGGATAGCCTTGAGATCGCGAGAGAAGAACTCGCCAAAGAGGGCTACTTCGTATGCATAGACTTTCGTTTGTGCCACGCCAGACATGGGAGGCAAATGTAGATAAGTAAGATTAAATACTGTAATGTTTTGGGTTGAGTCGCGTCACAACACTTCCTATACTCTTTCGAGACTCATAATGGGCGATGTCGGTATCGAGACACCGCCAACATCTAATCAAGCAGTGACTACATCGTTTCGCGCCTGTGCGCTGTGCAGTTCGCAGGCAAAGTATGCCTGTCCCCGATGTCGAGCACCTACTTGCTCTTTACCCTGTTCACTCAAGCATAAGCAAGACACAGGCTGCTCTGGGGAACGCAACAAAGCAGAGTATGTTCCCATGAACACATATAGCTGGGGGACCATGATGCGTGACTATTCGTTCCTCGAGGAGGTTGGCAGGAAAGTCGGTGAGTGGGGGAATGAGATAGCTCGTGGGGGGTACCAAGCAAATTTAAGTAAAGCGAAGAAGGGCAAGGATAAAAGGAAAGCGAACGACGGGGGGAGGCGAAGGACAGTGGCTAGAAACTCCAGAAGACACATTCTGAAGTCCTACCTCGAATCCCTGGATATTGACATCGACCTACTCCCAAGTGGCATGGAACGCAGAATCTCCAGCCAGTCAACATGGGACCCGAAGTAAGGTGCATCTTCATTAGTTGTGCACTTCGAGCTCATATTATTGCTGTTCTGGAGACTGAAACAGCCTCTGCTCACAATTGAGTTCATGTTTTATCCACCAGAACCGGTCCCTCTACCAGCCCAAGTATCACAAAAGCATGACCTTCACACCTTCCTCGCACACCGCAACCAGATATCAAAAACGCTCCTCGAAATACTTCGTACTCGCATTCCTCGACAACCTTCTCAGTCTCGAAAACAGAAAGATAATAATTCTCTGCCAGAATGGGTGCCTCCCTTAGTTCACCCTCACCCAGAAGACCCAGAAGGTTTCATCCTACCCGATTGTTACATACATGCCACCCTCGACTTTCCCTGCCAACCGAACCCCCGAGCTACATATTACCACAAACTAGACCCAGCATTGCCACTCTCACATCTACTTCAGAATACCCGTTTCGTGGAGTTCCCGACCATCCACATCTTTGACCGAGACGCATCGAACTTCCGGGGTACGGTCATAGACAGGGCTGGAAGGATCACTCAAGTTGAGCAAGATGAAATGAGCAACGGAAGGACTCCGAAACGTCAGAAAGTCGATCCTGGTGCGATTGCAGGGCTGCTCGGAGACTATGGGAGTAGCTCTGAGTCAGAGGATGACCAAACTCAGGAAAACGACGGTTTCTTGATGCTAGAAAGCTATTCCGACGAAGGGGGTGACCAGGGACAGTGCGAAGGTGCCAATGACCCAGAACAAATGAGTAGCTCCGATACTGAAGAAACGCTGATCAAACCGGAAAAACTACTTGAACTCATAAAGCAGGCGCGCGAAGCCACGGACGAAGATATTCTCGACTGGGGCGACGAATGGCAAGACGATGGAGAGTCATAACAGCCGGGAAGAGGTCACATCATGACAGTTCGGGGCAGACTCAATACTGGATCCCTTACTATAGTACATAAAGAATCTCCATGAGATATCTATATCCAAATGCAGCCGCTATATCTCAACTACAGAATCTATATAAGAAACAAGACTGCCCACAAATATATGACACCCGTGTCTAGATGTCATCCATCGATAAACCAATCTCCACCTTTTCGCCTGGATTGAAGGCGGGCAAGCCTGAAAACCCAAGTTAGCTATGGATTTATCAACTCGTCGGCACAAGCCTTACCAAGATAAGGGCAACTTGCACATCTGAAGGCATCTCCTAGGAAGCAGCTTCCACAACTGCTGCTTGCCTTAGGAGCAGCCTTTGCTGCTGCGAGTAGTCTCTGCTTCTCTTCCTCGCCGCTGCCTACCTCAACTGCGCCATCTGTATCCAAAAGGACAACTTTCCTTGTTCGTGTTTCCTCCGCTTCCAACTCAGCGAGACCACAAGTACAGTTTTTGCAAGCTTTCTTGCGCCTTGGCGCACCGGCTGTGACAGGCTCACACGTAGCCGGACGAGCCCTGTCGGCATCAGTCAGCAGCGCCTCGGCATTGATGGTAGGTGTAGAAGGCGATGACAATGTCCAGACTGCCTTTTTCGATGCCTGACGAGCAGAATCTGCCTTGCGCCTGAGGGGAAGAGCACCATTCGTGGGAGGTGTGGGAATCGGTGCAGATATCGGCACTGCAGGCTTCTGAGCGACGATACGCGGCTCCTCGCTGTCGGATATACACTCTATCACCGAGAATCCTGCGAGGGTGAGTTCATCTGGTAGGTTCAGGAGCCCGGAAGTAAGGTTCAGAAGGAATAGTTTGCCAAATGGATTAAGTCCATCCAGGAGCTGTCTCAGTAGCGGTTTCAAGTTGGGTTGCAAAGATGAATAATCTGAAGACGTGAGAACGACGTAAATAGACGAGTACGTCGACGGTGTCAAGCTGGTCGCTGTGTGCAAGAGTCAGCACATATGATAACCAGGGAGGGGCCACCATACCACCATCGACCAGACGGTCGAGCATCTGTCTCTCGACTGCCCTCCCACCAGAAGTTTTGCTCAGATTCGAAATGACAGCCTGGTATTTCCCGTCTTGTGCCGTTCCCAACGATCCGATGGCCAGCTGCGGCCCGTTCGATACATCATTGGCCGCTGCTGTGTTCGCAGACTGCGCTGCAGAGGACGCAGGGTCGACTGGTGTGGAAGTCATCTCGTTTGTCAAGGATAGAAAGGAAAATAGTCATGACGCTACATAATAATGCGCGACTTAGAGTGCTTAGATAAGCTAGTATCGGCCTCCGTCGGATCAACGTGGCATCATTCTCCTCGGATTGCAAGTTATGGGGCCAGTATGAGCACCTCCAAACATCTTCTCGCTCATTCAACCTGTTGCTCCTATTTTTTTCCATTGGTTCCTCACTAGCGCTGGCGAGGTATTTACATCCATTTGTACCCGAGGTACTTTGTTTTCACCTCACTACTGAGCCAGTGGGGCTAAACAAAATCCATGCACTTCGTAGTGTACAGGCTACAGGAAACCAGTAATAGGATCGACATCACAACATTGGGTTCAAATGTAGAGCAAAAGATGGTAGTTGGGACAAATACAAACCCCAAACCATCTATTAGACTGGCTGCTGCATATCAGCATTCGGGGGAGGAGGGTGCATTCCAGGAGGAGGAGGATGCATCCCTTCAGGATACGCAGGTGCCAGCAGTGCGCCCCGAACGCGCAACAACATCATGTGGTACCATTCCTCGTCAGCACCTGCTTTCTCTTGTTCCGCCGTTATCTGTTGTAGGCTGCTGAGCTCCTTGATCCACGTAAGTCGCCAGGATAGGTTGCCATTCTCGTCTGCTTCGATATTATCTATCGGCACAGCAGGACCAAACCCACCGGGTGGAGGTGGAGGAAGCATCCCGAAGTTCGGATCAAAACTGCAGGAAATTAGTTATACGTTGCATGATACAGCAAGACGAATAAAACCCACGCAGGTGGATACGGGGGTGGATATGGGGCTTGTCTGCTTGGGCCCGCTTGATCAGGGTGCATTTGTGGTGGAGGACCCTGTACGTATTGGTGGGGATCGGGGAAGCCTGTTGCCTCATCTGGGTGATAATCAACGTCGTTTTGTTGCTGTTCTGACGACTGGCGGGCCTTGGAACCTTTTGGCTTCTTCTTCCTCACACGGTGAACACCCGTGCGGGGATCAACGTTATCATTGACGGTCCAGTACGAGCCTTTCCCTCGATCAGTGAGGGGGCGCGGCACCTTCTCGAAGCAGGGATTTAGGGAGAGATTATGGCGCACAGAGTTCTGTGTAAGTGAACAATAAGTTTTGTTTGTTTCGCAGGATGGACGACACCAAAACAAATATGAACACAATCAAACATCAACATCACGGTCGCGTCGTCGCGTACACAATGCACGCGACCGGTATGGCACAAAACATTTCACGCGTATCGATGCTCACCTTCCAGCCAGATGGCGCTGTTCTGAAGTATGGGAACTGATGACGTGAGTCAACAAAGGCACTCTTTGAAAAACGGTACATACGCGAGATTCAATGGCATAATAAATATCTTCTAACAAAAGCTTGCCAGTCGGAGAGCCTTTGATGGCATATCTGGAATGTACCCAGAGAGTTAAAATGTGACCAGACAAAGAGCAGATTGCCAAGTATAACTCACCGAATGAGAGTTGAATACGGATAAAATGGCTTGCTCCCGGGGGGGCCATCTCGCAAAGAATCGAGATTCATGGGTAAACCTCCAGTCAGGTCTGTGGGTTCTTGTGGATAATATGAGTTTGCCTGGGCGAGTTCGGCCTCGCCTGGTGGTAACATGTTGGATGGAACGACGGTCTGCTGTTGCTGCGGTGGCTGAGGTTGCGACTGGGACATAACAACTGTCTGCGGGTCAACGGCGGGGATGAGCGCCGAGTCTGGGCGTACTGTCGCTGAGGACAGGACTAAAATGCTGGGCAAAGGGAAGAGTTCGAGGGGACCCGCTGCTGTGGCTTATGTCATACGTGAGAAAACGACCGCGCACGGGCCATTTCCCCTCTCATGACACAGGTGTCATTGCTGGCCGCCGTTTATGACCTTCGTCGAGAACGTCGTCGATGACGAGCATGCAGCGCACAGATTCTTGTGTTCTCGACACCTTGTCCAAATGGTGGAAGACAGGGTAAAACAAAATCCAAACCAGCCACGCTCTACAATACACAAACAAAGTCTGCGTCATCCGTCGGTTCTGGTGGCCAGGCTACTGTCGCTACCCATCGCCCTAGCGTGGACGGTGGGTGTCGAACACAACCACGGTAGTCATCCCTGTGTGTGGATCTGGCATCCGCCCCAGCGCCTGTCGCTCCCGGAGTTAAAACGCAGATGCATACGTAGCAGGCAGTAACTTGGAGAATCGAACACCGTTTAATTGCAATGCCCGTGAAAGTGGCGTTAAGACACCACACTCTCATCCACTTCGGTCTTGACTCTATTTACCTCCAATCAACGTGAGTCGACTCTAATTTGCTGCTAGTTGATTTGACTTTATCCACGACCACTACCTTCCCGTCTTAGCTTTGGGATACTATCCACACCATGGTTTTGAATAACGGTAAGTTTTGTCCTCGCACAGTAAGCATTTGCCATCCGGTTTAGGCAAATACCCCTTCTGATATGTAGTAATACCCTTGTTTTCGGCGATTGGGCACCTTCGTCGATTCTCCAAAGCCTCTCTAAAGGTTAACAATGTTGGGTCCGCTTAATAATGGTCTGGAAGTAAACCCGCACAGTACCCAGTTGCTGCTCCCCGAAAAATTCGTATGCAAGGTTTCCGAAGCCGGTGTGCTAATACAAGCGGTTGTGTCCCCAAATCTCGTCCACTAGTATCGCTGCCCTGAGGGGGACTACATTTACACTCTGGAATTCCCTAGCGTCACCCATCTCGTTCTTTCAGGATTTGCCACCTCCAATACCGCGGCTACCACTATTGTATATCCTGCTGACAGTGACCTGTCCACCACCTAGATCTGGATCTGAAGTCCATGAGATGTCAGTATTCTCAGTTGATCGATTGACTTTAATCCCTGTTCACTGGCCTCGGGTCCAAAGCTTGACAGTGCGTATATCGGACGAAATGTTTCTGCGCCTCCCGGACAGTCTAAACTAGTTCAACCAGTTCAACCAGTTGGGGTGGCTCAAAGCGAGATAGGCTTGGTCAGAGTGATCACCCTTGTGCAGGTGGCATTTTGAACTTGAAATAGAGCACAGCCACAAACCATTTTGTGCTTTCGTCCATGATTTCCCCACTCAGTAAAGCGGGTGTGCGCCATCCTGCAAATTCCTCCCTAACAAGGCGCCAACTATCATCCAAGTCTCACAATGATATCAAAATGAACACGCTCGTTAACCTCTGCCACACCAGAGACCCTCTCAGATGCTATCGACGAGGCGTTCACCAAACATGAAACCCTCTTCGACGACAAAGGGAGGCATTCGTTCGCGGAACTTGTCCAAAGGCGAGCTCGACAAAAGCACTCTCCCAAGTTCTTCCTTGGTAGAGACCAATTCCACCCAATTGCATACCAGTCTTCGGGTATGAGCCCTGGATGGATCGATAGCAAGGAAAAGCGGGTGAATAGAGTGTATGAGGCGTTGGTTGGCACAAGAAGAGACGGAAAGCCGTCATGGACTGCAGTCAAGGAGAATGCGAAACGAGTCGAGGCTCAACTCGCTGCGGATCGTGGACGACAGGACTAAAAAGGAGGCAAGTGTCTGCTTCTATTGTCGATGGTTATATCTTTGTAATGTGCCAGCTTTTCTGACGGCAGTTCGTCAGTGTGGCCATGATCGAAGAATTGGCCTTTGCCTATACATGCACGCAACTCACGCTGAGTATTTATCTCCATCATTCGTTAGGCATATTCCGGGAATGGGCACTGCATATTTTTAGACACTGTAAGAAGGTGCGCTCACCCCTCGTTCATGGCCGGAGCGGGTAGATCACCGCGGTAGACTTATCCAATTTATTTCATTTGTTTCCGCTTTTCACACATCTTCGCACTTACATACATAGCACAACTTGTCTTGAAACAGTTTTCGAAAACTCTACCATGCACTCTCAACAAACGTTTCGGAATCGACGGGCTATCACAACTTATTTGGTTCTGCTACCTGGGCCCTGGTCAGCGGTACCGGATTTCTTTGGCGTACTCGACACCCTTTCCCGATCCGTCGAAGGCGTAGATTCAAACCAAACTTGCTAGGCAGAAGGGAGCACATAATCCATTTACTTTCTGACTCTTGTATCTCGCACTCATCCATTTTGATGTGGGTTGTCAACCCTCCAATGGCGGCTTTTCAGATAACAGACACAGAGAGAGTACACATCGGTGATGACCATGGTATAGTATCCATTCTTAGAGACAGCTAACTTTGTTTCAGTTCTCTCCATCTGCAAAATTCAACCAGCTGCATTCATGATGAAATGAGATGAATGCAGCATCATTTGGGATAAACAAATTTCTTGAGTCATAATGTTGGAGTATTATTTTGACTATCTGATAAGTATGTAGTCTCATCCCATCACTGCGTTGTCTGGACACACGAGTGTGGCGATGGCCTTGAATCCTCCCTCACTTCAGGATACCCCCTGCAGACAATAAACTTTAAAATTGTGGTAACTTGGATCTTGGGAAAGTGCCAATCATTGTGATTCCAAAAATCACTTCTGTCGCCCAGGGTTGCAAAAGGACCTTCACCTTTTCGCATTGTTCATCTGGAAGGCTCTGATTACATTTTCCATCAACCATGAGCCTCAACGTCCAAAGGGTTCATGTAGGCCTTGTTTTCCTGTATGCCTCGGACAATATCCATGGGGTAGACGTTTGTTTCCGCTAACATAAATTGATCATATTAATGTTTACGTGGACCCTTTTCGTGTGCGTAAGACTGTCTACTCACTTTCGTAATCCATGGATTGCAGGCGAAATCATCCACCGCAGACTCCATGCAACGTCTATTGCTTGGTCGAGACGAGGTTTGAGAGCCCCTGAGGGAAGGACTATCTAGTCCTTGAAGGCTTGAACACGATCCTCGTGGAGGGGGGAACCGGCAGGTGCAGCGTATTACGGGGGAGTCATCGAAAGATGACGACAATACCGCGAGCGGCTAGTTCCAATTGCTGGTGGACTTTGGGAGCCTTTCTGACATAGTAGCTATGATGGCACATTGCATCGATGTCGCTGTGGATTTAGACACATGGAAAACGTACTCGCTGTTATTCAGGAATGGACCGACTATAAAATTTCCGAATCTGTCCCCTCTGCTTCCGCGGGGCCCATCGCGAAGACCGGATGTTTAGTCAGCATGCAAAGATTATCTGATAAATCCACCCGTCGGTCTACACCAGCACCAGCATTATTCACAGACCCCCAGTCAGGCACGACAGTACCATTATACCTATGTCTGCCCTCGGAAAACTCAAGGCCATCCTTACGGGTTCGCGTCGAAATAGTCCGGCTTCTACTCAACAGCTCTATGATGCACTCAACTCTGCGGACGTCCCCATCACAACTGCGGACTGTCGTACTTGTCCAGACCCGTGCGATCAAGGTGAGGGATGCAGCCTTCATTCCATTCGTCGATCGCAGGAATGACGGGAATACAGACCACGATGACTATACCAGGAAAATTAGTGTAGACATAGACTCGGAGCTACTTGGATCCGTCAAACCATACAGGCGTCAGGTGAGTTCGACTATGCGCAATTTACTTGCCCTTATCAGTCTTCAAGGTGGTCATCTCGACTGGAAAGTCAGATTGGCAACATGAAGTGACTGAAGCAGATGGAACGCTTGCAGCCTTTCTATCCAGCATGGACGAGAATTTGCGCACCAAGCCAGATACATCAGGTGCCAAACCGGTCAATGGGTCTATTCCTGGAGGTAGCAAGTCCCTCCCACCTGGTCTATTCACACAGGAGACTGCCGGACGCCTGTCTATCCTTAATGGCAGCCACAACTCCCTGTCATTACACTACGATGCCACCTCGACACTTGACACCGTCATCGTTCTGCCAGATTACAAAGTCGTTTCGGATGTACCTCGGACCGTGGACGGCGCAAAAATGCTGTGGACGACTGCGCTAGATCCTGCGCATGGACGGCTTGGATCGCCGGAGAGGTCGGATACGTCATGGATACTGCCTTACTCATGTTTGATCCTGCTTTGTAAGTCTGTCAGAGGCTGTCGTCATCTTGGTTTCATTAGCCAATAGAGGCTGACTTAGCATCATCCCGGTTTTGATGACAAGGTTCGCATAAGAGGCGCGACAAGCGCTGCGCAGTCGTCGCGCCGATTCTCGAAAAGAGTAGGTCCCAGATTTCCATTCTAGTTCATTGGCTATAGTCCCTGATAGATTCTGTCGAGCTTTCACGCAGTGCCTCGAACACGAAGGATGGGAAGTCCACACTGATCTAGAAGATTTATCTAGCAGACCAACACTAGAATCTCTAAATACCCCTGGTGGCCCAGATCCAGAAACAGCATACCAATCACAGCTCAGGGCGCTTTCTGGGGAACATAGTAGGGCGCTCATACTGCGGAACTCTCATATTGGCGGGCACAAGTTCGCGGGGAACGTCATCGTAGGTTTCTTCGTCGGCAGTTTTCCCCGCAGGGCTTACATGTTGGACAGATCTATACGCCTGGAGGTTCGAGTGTGTGGTATGGGCGAGTTACGCCACATCATGTTGAATCCATTGTCAAGAACACTATCATTGGCGGACAGGTACTTCCCCCCATACTTCGAGGTGGACTAAACCTAGTCCGGCCTGGATGCAAGACACTTTATGACTGGTGACTAGATTTGAGAAACCGGATGCATCCCACTGGCGCGTCTACGTGCAATTACACATTGTGATATATACAGTAGTTCCATGCTGTAGAGGTTCCGTGCTGTAGAGCATGGCGGGCGAGGAAAATGAAATAACAACAGTGGGATTTACATGACAGCACAAACAAGAGTGAACATTAGGGAAAGAAGAAAAAAAAATGCTCCATAGAAAGTTAAGCCTTCGCGATAAGAAAGACCATGCAGTTATAAGAAAGCTAGTGTGTGGTGAAAAAAAAAAATGAACGAGCAGAAACCATACCTGTCCCTGATAGTCTATAGTTATCCCAGTTGAAATGAAGGATTAAGGACTCCATGTCTAACATTGTCGAGACGCTCAATCTGAGATGTCGTCCTCGCGTCCTCTTCTCGAGTACCGCCCAACAAAACGCTCATCCTCATATTCGTCCTCCGTCGTCGGTTCATTAATTTCCTCCTCGTCCACTACCTCCTCGTCATCCTCTTCCTTCAAAAACCCTGTAGCTGCAATGAAGCTCTCTCTGCCCGAATATGTGAAGCCCCGGAAATTCTCCTGTACGCTATTCGTGAGCGGCGAGCCCGCCGCATCGTGTTGTTTGGGCTTCCTTATCTGGATACCTTGACTCAGACCGTTCTTACCATTCAACGGTTCTGAGCGGTCGCTGCCAAGGGGCCCGTTGGGGGTATGAGGAGGCTGGACACCAGACACTGTATGTGTCCAGTCGTCGCTAGGATCCTCCTCGTCTGGGCTGCGGCCCTCCTCCACTTCCACACCAAACTCTCGCAGGTCTGCGGTGGTGAACTCAGGATCAAAATTAGCCGTTGATTCGTCCGACTCTACGGCAGGTTTAAAGGGCGGTGTCACTTGTTTCATGGAGAGTGCTTGCCACTCTATGCTGTTAAAAAATGCATGTTCTTTGAGTTCTTCGGCATCACGTTCTGCGCCTAATCGATGCTTTGGATTTCTATTTAGAAGCTGAGCGAGGTTTGTTAGTCACTCATCGGCGAGAAAGATAACTATATGCTCACCCCTTTAACAAACAACTTCCCATCTTCGCTGATAACATTCCTTGGGAACCGTATCTTCCCGAAGCATATGTTCTTGTACATCTGTTGTGTGTCCTCGGCATAAAATGGGCTCCATCCACAGCACATTTCGAACAAGAGGACGCCAAGCGACCAGAAATCAACTAATTTGCTATACCCTTGTTCGTCCAATAGCACTTCGGGAGCAAGGTATTCCGTTGTGCCACAAAACGTGGTCGTAAGTTCCCCGGAGCGCAAATCCGCCTTGGATAACCCGAAATCGCAGAGTGCTACATGACCAGTTGCGTCCAAAAGGATGTTCTCGGGTTTGAGATCCCGATAGATGATGTTATACTTGTGCAGGTGTTCCAGAGCCAGTACAAGTTCCGCGATATAAAATCGGGCCCGCTCTTCCGAAAAGCGCGTCTCTTTTTGGAGGTGCCAAAATAGTTCGCCACCGCTTTTGAAATCGGTGACAAGGTACAAATCATAGTCGGTCTGGAAGCTGAACTTGAGACCGACAAGGAAGGGGGATTCCAACGAGCGTTGTAGGATCTTGCGTTCGCCGATGGTGTGGGCGACCTCTTTCTTGGCGATGATTTCCTTCTTTGACAGGACCTTCATTGCGTATATGCGCTTTGTATCCCTTTTTCGGACCTGGAAGACTTTTCCGAAGGTGCCCCTGCCGATGAGCTTTAGGAACTCAAAGTCGCGTGGGGTGAGGGCTCGTTTAGTCTATCGCGTTAAAATGACGAAAACATGAGCATCGCTGTCAGGAGTGACTACATGTGTGAAGGGAGATGGGGGAGCGTGGGATTGGCAAGCATATCAGGCAAGGTACACGAACCTTGTACTGTTCAAATGTGATCTGGACTCGCATTTCGCCGGAAACGACCTCGTTCTCCAGCGGCAAGAGCCTGAGTTCATGGAAACCCGATATGGCAGTCCAGGGGATGGATGAGGAACAGATGAGGCATGGCGATGGGAACGGGGCCAGTGAAACTCACTTGTACCATTGGTCTACCGTGTGATCGTGTACAAGGACTGGTTTGATCCGTACTGCGCCAAGGAAATGGTGATCAGAGACGCGATCATAGACGTTGAACGTGATGACGGAGTCTTCGGAGGTGACATCGCTAATCGTGTGGTTGAGTGCACAAGAGTGCTGTGGTAATGGAGTGCTTACAAAGAGACCTCGTGTTTCCACACAGGATTGTGGGCAGAGAGCCGTCCGAAGAGACTCTGAGTGGCAGAGGGGGGATTCGACGAGGCCGGCGGAGGGGAGAGTGCAGACGAGGTGGGGGATGAACTGATGCTGGACTTGGCCGATCGCTGTGCGCCGATGGAATTTGTAGCCACTGCGTTGGAAGAAGACGTTCTCGATAAAGCGGTGGCAGTCCCTTTGACTTCCTTATCCATCTCGTCGGTGGGATCGCGGCTAACGAACTCGTTCTGTTCGAATTGGACTACAACGTATGGTCTGGCGTGCACGGAGGTGACGCTGAGGCCACGAGCAGATATGAGCTTGACGTGGATCTGGCCCTTGGATGACACGGGGGGGCCAGAGGACTGAGAGGAGGGTCCCGAGGTGGACGCTGTGCTGGACGTTCTGGTCGTCGAGGCGGTCGATGACGATGGCGTCTTGGGTTTATTTTCCATGGTGTTTGAGAGCTGGGAAGATTTTTTGGTGTTGCGCATGGGAGGGTCGGGTGCATGAAGGGAAATTTGAGGTATAGAAATGGCAGCGGCAAAATCACCGGAAGGAGGCGTTAGGGGGCCCAGCAAGGCTACATCGGCCTGTGCCGGACGGGACACCGAAGGCGACCCCAACAGATGGTGCTGGATGGACGAGGCCATCGGTGTGCGCTGGCCATCGCCCGCCGGGGAAGGCGTAGACATCGTCGAGCCTGGCTGCACTGCGAGGCTGGGCTGGGCTGCGGCATCGAATGGATTCGGCTGCTCTCGGCTGCCATCGGCGGAGGCCCGGGGCGTGAGTTGGTCCAGGAGCGAAGGCCACAGTCGCACCATGGCTTTCGGGATTGGCAAGTACGACGAGAGGGACGACGACGACGGGGACTGAAACAGAGCCTTGTCGGGGGCATTAGCTGCCAGGTGTTTCGCACTCGACATCATCGTTCCAAGTTGAAATTATCAGCGTCCTAGTACGACAAGCGAGTCCCACTACTACGACTACTCTCCCGAGTCCCTACTCCCCATCGTCTCCTCGGCTCCCCTCAGAATGGCTCTGCAAGTCCGCCCTTCCCCGCAAGTACGTCTGAGTCCACCGCAGCAATCCCATGCACCCTCCGACAAGCATCCCAAGCATCACTGTGCGGCCTGCCGTCCTCCAAGGAAGTCGGTCTGTGCATCCTCGTCAGAATTACCCCACCAGCTGTGGTCCAAACAACTTACACACACTCGAAAATGCCATCGCTGTCCCTATACTAGCCCCGAGTTCCCTTGTTTCCGCCCACGGCTGTCCGCATCGTTCCAGACCGTCTTCAATGCCCACCCAGGCAAGTGTCGTGACACCAAGTCTCAATGCATCTCCGCCCCCGTGTTTCAGTCCGGCTGCTATCCGCCGATAATTTTTGGTTTTATTGTAGAGATACCACCCCCGAATTGTTGTTGGTGGTCGGTGTGCATTTTCTGCTAGAAACCTGAGTCCTGCCGTTCTTGATCCCCGTACTGCCCCAATGACTGTTCCGACTACTGCCGCACTGACTGGTAGCATAAAATAGCGCGAATGGATGATCGGCGTCACATCGTAGGGGCTTCCATCGTCGTTTGGAGCCATGCGAGCCTCGACCGCGTTGGAGTAGGTACCGTTGTGGGTTACAGGTTACCGGCAAGAATAGTGGATCATGGTAATTCGAGGCCGATAGTCTGGCTCATTCGAACACTACATATCATAATCGGCACATACGCCCACACAGAATGCATACAGTAGGAGTCGATTGTGCTCGTGCTACAAGCGTGATTTGATACCTGCCTTCTCAAATACGGCTGCTTCCTTCTCCCTCAGCTCCTCGGCACGGTTTCGCAGCTCGGTCGCTCTTTGAAGCTCTCGCTGTCCTACTTGCTGAATGTGTACCTTGGTGACGTGTTAACCTACACAGATCACCTTGCACAGCGGCTCACCTCATCAGGTCCCTATCGCACAGGAATTCGTCAACATCCGTGCCCCACAATAACGAAACACCTACATCGGCCATTCTCAATGTTCGCAGCTGGGCATACATACTAGCGAGTTCTTGATCCTGGCTTAATCCTTCAGCCCCAAACGCCTGTATTGCACGATCGATGACCGTGCAGGCCATTTGGGGAACAACGAACTTGGAAAATTAAAATCTCAGTTTCATTTCCTTTCGAACGTCAAGACCTTGACCCACTTTGGCGACGCCAATTTCCTTTAGCGCGCCCTTGGCTTTATACTTGTCAATCTAAAAGGTCGCCGTTGACTGACAAATCCATACATGAGGAACGACTCGCCTGTAGTGCGGCGCTCAACACAAGTAATCGCGCAGCCTCGATCTCCGCTCGAGACTTGGCTATTTCGGCCACCACTGTGCCTGGCAGCAGCGGGGGTAAATTCAGTTGCCGGTTTCATGAATACGTTGTGACTATGGGCCGCACCATGCTCATATAAGAATTTGCCGAACGTCTTTCTCGTGGGGTCAGTCACGCGCTGGATCATCAGATCAAGAGCATAGGAGGCTGCGCCAATCGCACGCATGCAGTGGTGGATGCGCCCGGGCCTAGAAATGGTCAGCTTCTGAGTGATGTCAACACAATCAAAATATATCACTTACCCTAGTCGTCCTTGAATAATCTATTCCATAACACTTCACTGTTAACATCACTGATCTGAAGTGCGAAACGTGACTTACCTCGAACCCCTTCCCCCATCCCAGCACCAAATTGGCAAGTGGAACTCTGACATTCTCATAGATTACCTCACAATGTCCCTCTGGCGCATCGTCGTATCCAAACAACCTCATCGGGCGGATGACACGGACACCAGGGGTGTCAGTAGGCACAATCACGACGCTATGTTGCTGGTATTTGTTGGGGTGGTCGGGGTCACTTTTGCCCAAGACGAGATGAATTCGAGTTCGGGGGTCACCGGCGCCCGAAATCCACCTGTACAATTCCGAGTAAGGGATGCAAGTGATACAGAGGAGGGTGAATTGGACTGACCACTTGTGTCCGCTGATAACGATTTCGTCACCTTCTTTGCGGATAGACGTTTTGATATTCCGTGCGTCAGAGGATGAAACTAAGAGATACTCGTCAGGACATCGACAAGGTTCTTAAGATCCAATAAACGCACCAAACCGCTCGGTCATGGAAAACGCGGAGCGTATCTCACCACGCAAAAGCGGCGTTAACCATTTTTGTTGTTGGTGAGGCGAACCATACCGAGCAAGCACCTCTGCCATAGCAATTCAAATCTGCACCATGAAAGCGTTCTTGTATAAGACATACCCATATTCCCTGTATCTGGCGCAGAGCAATTGACAGCTTCGGAAGCCATGTGTCCTCCCCGTCCGAGGATCTCTGCCATAACTGCATACTGTAATTGTTTGACACTCGCTGTATTGGACTACCACAACAAGTAAAACACACCTCGACATTGGACAACGGTACACCGTGTTCCGGATAATGCGCCTTGCTCAGGAATAGGTTCCAAAGGCCCAATTTGCGCGCTTTCACTTTGAGCTCCTCGATCACTGGTACGATCGTGTTCCATCGTTCGACAGGGTCATTTGGGATCTGGGCATGAGCCAGACGGACGGAGGGGTAGACTTCGTTCTGACAGTATTACACCGCGAGTTAGTAGGCTAGAGAGATCAGTGCTAAAGTATGGAGAGAAAGAGCGCACCTGCAGAAATGTGACGAGTTTTGCAAGGGTTTCTTTCCCGTAGGGGGTGAACTTATCCTCTACCTGCCAAGCATCTTTGGATCTTTTTTCAATTGCTGCACGGAAAATGAAACCACGTACAAAATTCCAGGAGCCTTCAGAGGTAAGTTCTACGACAGGGTGTTTCATGAGTCCCAAAAGATCAGGTGTTTGAAAAGACTGGAGCCAGTGGGCGGCTGTCACCTTGTTTACGAGGTCAACATAACATGTGACATAGCCTATGTAGATGCCGGAAGGCCCGGCATTCCGAGTCCTGCCTAACCGCCGTAAACCGTTCTTCCTGCTGAATTTCCTCAGTTCTCAGCGATGCCAGTTGGGCATAAGCATTTCTGTCCTTCGCGCTCGACTCCGAACTCGTGGAGGATACTGAGCACGAAATAGGGGCCTAATCCTACATCTGATTCTCTCATCAAGTGTCCCCACAGCACTAGTACACTCAGACCACATGGCCACGATTTGATGCGCGAACCGCCGGAACAGCGATTTACCACAAGTGCACACGTACAGGTCTCATCTAGTAAAGTTAGGAACAAGAAATGATTTGTATTTGTTGCTACTACAGTTCATTAAGAATGTGTGCCTACGGAGAAGCACACAAGCTGCTGTAGATGAGGTGGTGATACAGGGAAAATGTCTGGGATGAAGCAAGGAACCTGCCACGAAAGTTGGTCTACCGCTATCCAACCAACTCCGAGGCGAAAAAAAGTACACAGGGCAAGTAGGTATGGATGGAGTGCAGGACAGGTGAAATTAGCGGTGAATACGGGGAACAAAGACTGACTGTAAGGTAAATTCGAATGTATCGGCGTGATCCGTATGGATACATCTCATTCAATCATTAGAGTACGACGCGAATGCGAAAAGCGAGGAAAACTGCGGTCCGTATTGAAACGCCGCTTCGAGAATCAAACAGACACAGGTGAGTGCTCGAGGAGACAAAAGGAGCGCTCATTAAGCGATGTCAACGATGAGATCCCGATGAAGACTGCTGTTGTTGACCTTCATGATGGTCAGTTGAGCTCTCCATGAGAGGAAAGGGGAGCTCCGGGTCAAGGCCAAACGAGCGTGCATCGAAAGCCTGCCACAACGAATCTTGGTCTCCAACAAGCGAATATCCGTTTGAATTATAATTACGGATATAGTCTAGCCCTAGGAACGGAAGACCTGGTCCAGGGAAGGAAGAGGTCGGGGGAGTAGTTGACAACGTGGAATACCCCATGTCGGTGCCGGTATACCATGACGGGTCAATGTTCTGGTGCTCGTACGTAGCGTACGGCAAGGAGCTGCCCTGAGGTCCAGGCTGATACATTTCCACGTTATGGGGTTCACCTGAGCTTACGTCCCACTGACGAGTGCTCGAAGATGCCAAGGGGCTTTGGTGCACCCCATAGTCATATGTCGAAGAGACATAGAGAGGTGACAGCGGGGCACCTGGATAGCTGTAAGCGGACGTGTTCATCATATGAGGACTTCCGTCCTGTTGCTGTGATGCTTCCGCAGCGGACATAGACGGCGAAGGCAAGTTAATCGAGGCTGGAGAACTATGTGGGCTGGACTTGGAGGCCACAGAAGGTGGACTAGGAAAGCCGCCTTGGTATGGTGCCCCACTGCTCGGTCCAGCCAGTCCCTCGCTTTCGTCATGCCCCCGCTTGCGCGACGTCGAACGGTTGCGCTGCGCTGCGATCCATGAAGCATCAGCAAGCATCATCAATGAAGGTGTGTCAGGCTTACAGTCAACACGATATGGAGAGGAAACCGGGGGGCGCCGGGTCGAATTAGGGTCTCGTGATCGACTAATTCTCCTAGGCTTCATCTTGATGGGGCGGTTAACAGTGGGCACCTGTCCAACGGGCGAGACAACAAGAGACCGCCTGCGCTCAAGCATTGCGGGTGCCACACTCTGTGCAATAGGTATTCCTTGGGAATGAAGGTCTTCACGACTGACCTTCTTGATTGCATTGTCAGCGGTATTAGTTAGCTCTGTGAGCAATTCTTTGCACTTTCGGGCACCGGGCCAATGGCCTTCCCAGGATTCTATCGCAGGGAGACAGCTCTTGGCTTCATCCATAGCTGCTGCCGCAGCTCGAGAGTCGGGAGAATGCATGGCATACAGAAGGATGATGACAGCGGAACTGAAAAGGTGTTGTATGAAAAAGGCGAGGTGGTGACAAGGCGGAACGACATTATTGATCGATGGTGCGAGACGTATGCAAGACCGTGCAGACGATACAGCCTTGGCAACGGAGTTGGGGGCTGCTGTTTGATCGTGCTTGACTGGGAGGAAATTGCGATGGAGGGTGGTGAGCACGGAATAATAATGGCTGCACAATACAACAGTCATTGAAACGTGCTTGTCCATCGTAGAAGACTCATTCTTGAATTGTGCGGGTAAATCGTCGCACCATTTGCTCAGTTCAACATCGAGACTCTCCACTGAGCGCTGCAACTCCGCCCTCCTTTCGGGTTCCAAAATTTCCTTGCAGTTGTCAATCGCGTACACTTGGCGGAGAACGCGACCAGCGATCTGATAGAGGTTCGCGATAGCTATCGTGCCTGACATAAGCGACGTATGTTTCGGGGAAATGTTAACTCCGCTGAAGTATTCTGGCAGATATTCGTCGTCCACGTCAACTGGTAATTCCACGTCGCAATCAGAATCCTCGACACCCAAGGGTCGACCCAGGGCAAGGGCGAGCATACGGTCCAGACAGTAGACATTCCACCATATCTTCCGCCGGGTCTCCTTCTCGATAGGTGAAATTGTGAGACGACGGGGTGAGCGCTGAGGAAATACGTCAATAGCTATGACCGATACAAAGATAGAAAACCTCACGTGTAAGCCCAGGTCTTGTGCGGTACGCACCGCCTGGCCCACCAGGATCCAGGCTTGGGGTAAGCAATTGATGGAACACAGGAACGTGGACATGAGAATGAAACTTTGGACGTGGGAAACTTGAATCGATGTATGGCTGATGTAGTGTAGAATTAATGCCCTAGTGCAAAAAAGTTCAAGAAATGAGCTACATTAGTGACTGAAGGGGTTAAGAGGCCCACCTCTCATAATAAACCATGCCCACCCCGCCGTCATCGGATGTATCCCTAGATAGACGGACATCGTCAACAAGACGAGCGGAGCACGCGAACACGGCAAAAACTATAGATGTGAATGCTGCTTCGGTGTCGAGGAAGTCGGCATCGCTCCGCATTTGCATTAGCTTCTTATATCGAATCATGAAAGATGGTTTATCCAGGATTGGCATCAAAAAGTGCAAACGTTGGAAGTATACTTCGATCTGCATTCACCGCGGGGATGAGATAGGCATGCTATGTCATATCTTGCAAAACAACTCACTAGCTTATCGCATAAATCTTCTTCCGGGAATTCCACTTCCACTGCCCTAGGAAGGGCATGTACCTTCCCAAAAAAGACTGAGGCTGGGAAATATAGCTTGTTTGCGCTAGGGCCAGGTGCCCGTGGGTCTTCTTCCATCGGGGAGACACGATGAAGGGGACTACTAGTGAGAGCACGGAAGGACTGAATGAGGGACATGGTGGAGGAACCACCTATCCAGCGCATGTGGCCATGCTCGTCTAGAGCAAGTTGGCCAAAACATTCCGAGACATCATCTTCCATTTTGATGCCTGAGGATTCTGGGGATGCGCTGCTATCAGTTTGCGTATCGGAGCCATCTTTGGAGGAGAGGGCCTGTAATACGGCCGCAGCTGGCTGAGAGTCGTCTGTGGAAGTGCCAGAGGTAGAAGATTGACCCGAAGTGGTAGGAAGATTTAGGGACGGCCCTAATTGCTCGAGAAAGGGTGTTATCTGCGAGAACAGTGACTCCATATGCAAGAGGCGAGCCTCGAGTTCCTGTACATAGCTGGAATGTGGATGAGACGGAGAACAAATTGCTTTGGAAAAGAATTGCGTACTGTCTGCTCAACGCTGCCCTGTCCTTGGTCTGGAGCCATGTGCATTGAGAGCCCGAAGCTTGGCACTGTGCACAGGTTGGCTCGCAGCCGTCGCATTTGATTTTCTTGCGCCTATGATCGATGGGAGTGAGCTGTAGTCTGGAATTTACAGGAATTGTGACCACACACCTGCAGCTCTCACAAGCACGCCATACTCGTCTGCGCTGAAGCTGTATGGGCTTCGTTCCTGCGTCGGCTGGCAGAGTCTCTTCATCGATGCGCTTCTTCTTCGACTGATGGGTCATTTGGTAGTGGGAGTCGTTGGTGTGCACAAATCGCGTGGGGGGTGCTTGAGCCCGGGGGAGGCCTTGTTGTCGAATGACTTCAAGATATCGTCGGAGGGCTATCGGGTCGGGCCGATGCCACTGAGGTTGGTGACTCAGCCAGTCCATTTCAGGAAATGCCTGTCCACGGTCGGTCAGTAAGCTCACCGTTCCGAACCACAGCCTGAGCACACGCACCGTGGCCTGTGCGAGTAGAACGAGAGGTATGTCTGGGGACCAAGACACTGACGTTGCTGACGTTCGGGTCGTCTTTTTATACCCCCAACTGCGGAAATGAACTTCATAAAACCATTTCCTGTGACGAGCTGGCGTATTCATCCGAATGAGCAATCTCATCCGGACCCCCCCTTCTCCCGATCCGTTGGAGATGCTTAGGCCTGTGAAGGCATCATAGCCCCCCAAAACTTCAGGTGGGTGGTCCCTCTCTGCTCATTTATTAGGTTTAAGCGAGGAGGAGCATTGCCCACCTGACTAATTCAGTGACTACCCATGGCACAGTCCTTGTGCCTTCTCCTCGATCATGCGCTTCTCGTCAAATTTTCATTCTCTTTCGCCTTTTATTGGCAGTGGTTGTTTCCAATTGTGTCTTCCGTCATTGCGTCTCCCCGGCAACATATCGGATATGGTTAGACACATACTCCCGCGCCATGTATTAAGGGACTAGTGCTGCGCTTTATTCGCTTTTTTTTCGACTGGCGTGTGGTACGATCCTCTTGGACTCTCCAGTTTTATGAAAAGTCTTGACTTGTGACCAAGTTAAGTCTCTCGCCGGGCATAAATAACGGTCTTTTTTTTCGGCTTCACCCTTTCTGGCCAGATTATGATGGCGAAAAACGACTAACCACAACTAAAATGCAATGGAAGGTCACGCTTGAAGAAATAATCAATATATATGTGTCATCACTACTCGTTATGACTTGTTCACAAATCATCGCTTCCATCATACAGAACCCTCGACGCCCTATCAAGTCTCGACGCCGATCGCCAGGGCCCTTAATTGAGAGTATTTCTGGTCGAAAGCGCCCCAGGGAATGTGGTACACAAGGCCTACTGCTCTCCGACTAATGGCACCTCGCGATAAGAAATAGGTCCTGTCACATCAGTATGTATTTCAACTGGCTCCGCCAAGCTACCCGAATCATTCCGTTCTTTCGGGGCACTATGAGTTGTGAAAAGATAGCAAACTTATTTCCTGGTCAGTCAGTCCTCCTAGATCGCTTTCGTTACCCGCCCAGATTTGTTACCCTCCATGCTGTGATGCTCATTTGTCTGCGCCCCACGCTAAGCATTAGTCCCCTTTTATTGTCCAATCCGTTCACAAACAATGCTCTTCGCCCTTTTGGCCGATCAAACGTGTTCATCCAAGGTCACCACCCCACAATGAAAGATTCAATTCATGCAATTTGAGCTCTCCGTTCACCCTGGCTGGACCACTGTGGCTAGACGGGAGAAGCTAGAACTGCACTCAGTATGCGCCAGCCCTCCAGAAGTCTGATGGGCCTTAGCAGGATCTGGAAATGTAGTATGTAGTATGCAGAATACAGTAACTTGTACAGCGATTGCGACACGTCAATTCTACGCTGTCTAGACCAATGTCACAGGCTGCGGGGAAGTATCACAGTGCAGCACTAATATTATAATTACCAACGTGTCAATATGCATTGCGAGATAAACCATGCTCGAAGCCTTGTCACGGAATAGACCTCATCCCGCCCTCACTCTCGCATTCCGCAGTAGTAGCAGCTGAATATACGTCGACAATTGAATGTGCTTCATTTGGAAGTGTCTGAATCTGTTTGCGCCCGATCAGGTAGTCGAGTCCTGGCCTTTGGATAGTCACCAATCACACCTCGACACCAGGGAGGTCCCATGACGTTCATCAAGCACGGGCGCCCACAAGTCGGCGCCGCTGCCGCTCCTCGGAGTTCTAAGGACGTCTTCCAGTAAAACCTGATGGGAAGACTTAGAGTGTTGCCCTGCAGCACATGGCTTGGCCCAGGTGATTGGACCCGCCGCTATTGGAGCCGTGGACGGTTCGTAACGGATAGCATAACGGGACAGACGCTGGTTGGTGTACCACGCAATCTCTTGCAAGTCGTCACAGAAGCCTTGCTGATCCTTTCCCTTAGACGAAGCGCGAAGCGCTTGTGAAAGGACCCGGTAAATAGCAGCCCATGTCCTATGATGTCGTTGACAAGCCCACCTTCTGTCAAAGCAAACGTTCGCAGTTTTCCATTGCCATGGCAGACAGTGCATTGCAAAGGCGCCACTGTATAGCCGGATGCACACCGGATAGTAGTAGGCTGGAGTTGACACCGCAAGTTTATTCTGAGCGATGCGCCGCTTTTGAACATGCGGCAAAACACGTTGTCGGAATGCATGCCCCTCTTATGCTGTACCACATCGTGTTTTCCTATTTCTAAGACCTGACTTTGAAGACAATATTATGTAGTGTCCAAACTCGTCCATTGAATAGTATATATGTACTTACGCATGTTGAATATCGGTGAGGTGACATCGCGATTACACGAGGGGGGGATCTCCTTAGGTCGGAAGCGAAGGATCCACATCAAGTTAGAACAAGACGGCCACCTCGAATAGCTTCCAATTGTGTGGATACTTGCGGTACCGCTTCACGGAATCCATGTCGATATGTATATCAGAAGCCCCAGATGGTGCCAAGTCAAGTGTGGTTGCGGCAGGGCAACAAAAAGAAGGGGCACAACTTAACTTATCATTCTTCCGATTTTCACGTACATACATTCGTACCTTCAAGGGGGGTTCGGCGACTCGAAGTAGTGTAGCCCCTGTTCGTCGCAGCAGAGATTGTAGCGCGCGGGAGGTTTGTGTATCCTTGTTTACGTGGCGGCAAACTTTTGTCCTTCACCATACTTGCAAAACGTCAAATGGCCGATGTGGGGACTGCACAGACACCGCTGGTTGACAGCGTGGACCCATTGCTCGATGACGCGGAGGAGGCTGAGTCAAAGGTTCTACTCTAATTGCATAGTACGCTGCTTGAAAACTAAAGAAAGCGGTCCTGTGCGCTCAGGAAATCCAACTCATGAAGCAGCGCGTGGAGGAGATGGAGCGGGAGGCCAAGAAGTTGCGTGAACTCCAGGCTGCCGCAGAATCAGCTGGTTCTGGAGGCGGCGGATCGGATGCCGGCGTTCCGATGGAAACTGAAGAAGACAAGGCCGTTTCAGACGGGCGGAGTGTTTTCGTGGGCAATGTATGTGATTGACTCGACCCCTCCCTGCCACTTGCTGAACTTGGAATATCCAGGTGGACTATGGCGCAACCCCAGAAGAAATCCAGGGACATTTCCAGGCTTGCGGAACCATCAATCGAGTGACTATACTGTGCGACAAGTTCACAGGGCACCCTAAAGGGTATGGACGATTAATATACGGCGCATTATTGTATCCTGACGTGGCTTCCATTCTACCCCACAGGTACGCGTATGTCGAGTTCGCAGAAGCTGAATTCATAGATGCCGCGTTAGCAATGGATAACTCCCTATTCCGTGGACGGCTAATAAAAGTGGGCATCCATAACATTCTAGACAATCTCCCCGTTGCTTCACAGCGTGTCTAGGTTACAGCAAAGCGTACTAATGTTCCGGGATTCAACCGGGGACGCGATCGAGGTGCACCCCGGGGCGGATACCGTGGAGGATACCGAGGTGGCTATCGAGGTGGCTATGGGTACAGCCCCTATCGTGCACGTGGGAGGTGAGTTTTTGGACGCACACAACGTGTTGAATGTATTGTCGAGCTATCACAGAGGACGGGGGCGGGGCTTTTGAAGCAAAAAGTTGCACACTTGCAACGTGTTGCGTGTTGCGTGTTTTGCTGTCGAAGTTAGGTACTTGGTGACCTCTCTTAGCGGTTTTTCTAGCTTGTTCTGAGGCACGAACTATCATGTTATAATGTGTCTGATTTAGTTTCTGCTATGTATCATTCACCCTCATTGACTTTTGCATTCAAGTACTGCTTCTGAACCAGGACTGATACAATTGAGGGACGACAGTGAATTGTATGCTACCTAACAGTCTTACATAATCAGCATTACATAGTCCTCAGCCTATCAGTCCAAGTCTTGGAACCTGTGATGCCCTTCAGAGCGTGCAACATAATATCGAGGCTTTTGTCTTCGAAAGCCGGCTCTGCAGAATATCCATTCGCTAAAAATGCCATTCTTTCGCCACCCCTCCCAGTCCCCTCGGGCCGTGGCCAGGCTCTGCGCAACGGGAAAGGCTTGATGTTTTTCCTGCGCCAAAACCTGCCTGAACCCAAGAAACGACAATGGCTACAGACCCTGTTCTCCCGACAACACCCACAGCGCCTTCTTCCTGGCTCTGTGCTCACGATCACACTCGAACATGCGCCTGGTATTTTCTCCGGAGTACTGATGTCCGTACGGCGGCGCGGTCCTGACACGTCCTTTGTCTTGCGGAACGTGATCCAGCGGACGGGCGTGGAAGTGCAGTTTTTTGTCAACTCGCCGCACCTGAAGGACATCAAAGTTGTGCAGAAAGCTGGCGGAGGGCCAGGAAAGGAGGGTAGGAGACAGAGGCGCGCGAAGCTCTTCTTCCTTCGGGACTCCCCCTCCAAGATGAGCTCCATTTCGGCCAGTCTCAAAGGCTAAGTTTGTATGTGGTTTCCACTGTTTCCCCATTCTGATTCTGATTATGCACGTTCAGACGCCTTCGGCACCAGGCTGTCTGTTGGGACAAGGGTTGATAGAGGATGTGTCTATTTACATATAGTACTACTTTGCACGTATTACATAGACGACTCAAAGACAAACCAAATTGGGGAAAACGTGACTAACGCAAGTCAGCCGAGAAAGACTCCTGCTCTCCTCTGACGCCAATCAGCACTCTTCGCTGTCGAATGCCTCGTAAACCCCGTTCGTTGCGCAATCTTGCGCTGTCTCCAAAGCGCTCCTCACCGACACGTTCACCCTCACCCACGTTCTCAGATGCTACCCGCGCCTCTGCCATTAACTTTGGTGCAGATGGCCCAGAGAAAATCATTACCCGCACGAACCTTAAAATGAGCCTACAAGCATACGATGAAGTGCGTCAGTCGGCGGTCGTAACGTTCTGGACTGTCCTGATGCACTGTAGCTCATGAATTCGAGCGCGAACTATCGCGCAGCACTGCTCCATATGTCCAAGGTCACCTCTGCGTTCGCAGATGCTCTTGAAAAGTGCGCGGGGTGAGTGTCAGCAGTCCACTATCGTCGCAATAACCGGAACTGTGCACCGCAGTCTTAAAGGACCCTCGTACGAAGCTAGCACTAGGCTACAGGCGGCTTCAGGGCTGCACCATCTCATTGGTAACCACTGGCATGTATTGGTCCGCATTGTTTTCTACTGTTCACAATTGTAACTCCCTCACACACAGTCTATAGGCGGAGACACTTGATAAGAACTTTGAGAAGCCCCTCCGTCAGCACCTGGATACTTACCGGACCATAGTGAATGTTTGTCTACCCCTTTTTCTGGGCTCAGGCTTGTCAACCCTCTGTTTCACTTGCAGGAACGCTCTGCTTCTTACGAGAAAGCCCTTCGAGAGAAAAGTGGCATAATTCGACAAACGGAAATGAGCAATCTCAATAAGAAACAACGCAGTATGTACCTCTGCCTGCAAACCGCACTTTCACCGCCAACTGAGAGTTTATAGATCTCCAGAGCTTCAGAGAAGCATTAACAATACTTCAACAACAAGTCGACGACCTTGACGCCCTGAAAACACAGCACTACCAAGAAATTATGGAACATGAAGAAGAGGTTTGGGATGTAGTACAAGCCAAGGTAGGTTAACCCACGGCGTCAATAGATAGGCTATATGACCCCTAACGCTATTAGGTTTGCGTTGATGTACGCTCAACGATGGATGTCTTTGATCGGTTTACGGCGAAGGCGTACGTTTAGTACCCCACTAATGCAGCGCACGTACATCTAACCTCGACTTAGCTCTGACCCTATCTTAGAGCCTATGCTGCAGTCCGTCCCAGACCCGTTTGATTCGTACGGCCCTCCTCAAGCAGAGGACCAGATATTTACGATACTCCCACCCCTTTCCGTTATTGCCAACACGCCGTCCCCATCGGCAAGTCCCATGACCACCACCCCACCCCCGGGCGCCGAGGTGCCAGCTTCCCTCCCTAACAATTCCTGGACGTCATCAGGCACGTTTTTCGCCACACCATCATCAGAATGGGCGGACTCTTCATCTGCTTTCTCCAACACGTCACGTTCAACATCTCCGTCGTCGTTGAAGCGCCGACAGTCGCACCCCCCGACCACGAACCATCAGTCACGCAAGTTTGAGTCAAAACTGCGCAGTGTCGTCGCCCTCGTCGATGAGCCCGTCTCACGGCATCCTTCGGAAATACCCGGTGTAGATGCCTGCCCATGTGTGCCCGATCTCCACGGGGGATCCTCTTCACCTGATGCATGGAACGTTTCCGGCACTAGTGATGGTGCGTACAATGACCCTGGCTATATCACACAAAGTGGGGAGGCCACTCCTCGCCACTCTGCTTTGTCCGTGATTTCTCCCGATGCATACGGAGAAGGTGGGAGAAGTCTTGTTTCTGATGAACAATCGGATCGCACTGTGCCGCTTGAGCTTGAGGTCTAGCCACCTTCAGCTGTTGGTTTTTTTTTTCTTCTTTCGCTCACATATGCTAGTAGTGGAGGTGTAAAGTAAAATCACCGCAATATCTATTATGGCTAGTGCTACTGTTTCGCTACCGAGGGCGATGGTGATTGGATCTACAGGCTACCCAATGACTGGATGCCGTACTGCTGGAGTACATCGAGGCTGACAGCTGCTGGGCTTTTGAAAAGCGGATCAGTGCCTGCACCAGTCTTTGGGAAGGCTATCACATCTCGAATAGTCGGGGCCTTGCAAAGAATGGACATGAGCCGGTCAAAACCTGTGTATCACACATGCATTTTAATTTCTCTGCGCAGATTATAGGGCGATACGTACCAAGAGCAATTCCACCATGTGGTGGCGCGCCACATTTAAGGGCATGTACAAGGTGATCAAAAGTGGCCTTCTCGGAATCTGATAACTACAAGGGGGGGTGATGAGAGAGGTACGGTACACCATACGAGGCAAGGTCTCGTACCTGGAGCACCTGGGAGAAAATGTAATCCTGCATGGCGGCATCATGCACCCTAACAGATCCTCCACCGATTTCGACACCATTCAGGACGAGGTCGTAATGCTGCCCCCGAACCTAATCCATATGGAAATATATCACTGATCATGGTTTCGAAACAATCTTTCAATCACAGACCTGATCGATGTGACCAGCGTACATGGCTTCGATGTCGTGCCACATGGGGGCCGTGAATGGATGATGGGTACTGCTCCACCGCCCACGAGCAAGGAAGTCTTTGTCCGGATCCGCTCTAGTGAACAGGGGAAATTCCGTTACCCACAGAAACTGTGGAGATGAAGGAGCATAATCGCCTATAACAGTGCATTACGTCGCGAAGCAAGGTGGTGAACAAACATGCATACCAAGCTCTTGCGCAATCTCAGCCAATTGAATCCGTATTCGACCTAGTGCGGTGGATCCACCCTGAACTAGTGAGGGATCGGCGAACGTGCGACAGTCTGGGCAGAGCCTACCTCGACAGCAGAGTGGCGTCGTGATACCCAAATGGTATCACCAAGACTAATACCCAACGCCTTGTTGACAGTAGCATGATGCTCAACAGTCAATGGTATATCGAACGAAACAACACTGCATTCGCATAGCCAGCTCAACTCATTGTCTTGTGTGATGCCAATGCGGTCCTGTCCATGTGGCTTAGGAAGCTGTACTAACACAACCCCGCACACTTACGACACGAGGGTCATCAAGTTTGCAGTCGTTGGCTCGAAGGAAGGGTTGGGAGTCAGAGCGACGTATTATCAGGGCTTCTAGTGTGTGCCCCAGACTTTGCAAGCACGCGCGGTGCCGATCCGGAAGGACCGAAGAGACATCGACGATCTATAGCCGAAAGAAGGATGTGACAGCGTGCAGCAGAGGCGCCTAAGGACACACCTTCAAAGGAAAGCGAGTGTCAGGCTTGTCGGATCCATACTAAACGTTGATTAGCTTGCTGAGAGTGATAAGCGAAGTACAACTATCTCACGGATGTCATTGCTTCTGCATAGGTCATGACGGGGAATACATTGGGCAGGGAAGTACCCTCGACTCGTTGCCATATGTTACGGATGAGGGACTCGACAACAGCGCGTACCTCGTGACCACCAATTCGCCAGTTGTCCGTGTGGGGCGTGTGCACCTGACCCCACGAAACGTATGCCATTTCGAGATCGATTTGAGTAAACTCGGGTTGGCGATCCTTGCGGCCGTCCTCATCGCGGAAACACTTGGCAATCTGGAAGTACTTGTCGATTGCTCCGGAGCATATGAGGAGTTGCTTGGGTTGCTGGGGTGATTGTGGAAGAGAGTAGAACAGGGGGCGTTGGCATGCATGAGGTGATCCGCCGACCCTGGTTGGGACAAGAAACTCTCTGGCCCCTTCAGGGGATGATTTGAGTAAAAGGGGAGTCTCGACCTCTAGAAAACCTAATTCGGTCGCATGGGGAGGGTTACAGCTGCCGTATGAAGTATGTATGGCACGCGACACGCACCCTCGTCGTGTAGGGTGTCACGAATGATGCGAGAGACGACGCTTCTTTTTTTGATGTTGTTAGTCAAAGAGGATCTCCGAAGATCAAGGTGGCGGAATTGTGATCTCAATTCCTCGTTCACCTGGCATGCTGTTAATAACGGACGAAAGTCGGCACGGACACACCCACCAGAGAGTGTTCATCTGAAGGGAGGAACGGCAAGTTGCGATCCGCCGGGTTCAACAGGATAAAGTTATCGACCTCGACCTCGATGTCACCTGTGGCACTCTTACGCAAAATGAGTCAGACCGATGTCCAGAACACAGCATGGAAGGGACTGACGGTCCGTCTGGCTGTTTCAGGTCTTGCGCGCACCTCACCCTCAATCAACACGGTCGACTCGACGGGTATGTCTGAGAGACGAGTCAGGTGTGCAGCAGAGTCGCGTTTGCGATTCACGACGAGCTGGGTTGTTCCGGACGAGTCTCTGATGGGAAAGAAGGACATTGCCTTGGACACCTTGCTTAATATGGCAACAGTCACTGTGTTGGTCTGGAGTGGTGCAATTGCAGTACACACCGCTCAGGGAGCAGCCATCCTGCGAGGACGACACGGGAGCCTGCGTGTGCACGGGAGAGTTCACCGCAGGTGTGGGTGCGTCGGGGGTATGGGGCTGGGGAACAGTCAGTCTAGCACACACACACGGGTGGGTCTGCTGACCACAATGGGCGAGGGCCGTCCAGGATCGAGCAAGTCGCATGAGAGAGACACGGTTAATTACATAATATAAAAAAGTGAAATATTCGTCATGATCATCCTCGTCCCTTATAAAATACCCCGTCCCTGCGATGGGACGGCCATCGCCTCCCATGTCTCTCCAAACCCTCCCCATCGAGCTCCTCCACATCATCGCCCATGACTTGGACGTCCATGCCCTTGCCGCACTTGCGCTGACCTGTTCCTCCCTTTCGCCGGTGGCACAGTGCTCTCTCTACCGCTGCGTCTCCGTCTCTCCCTGGTCCCGCAATCTGGCCGTCGTACCACTCCTTGCAAAAAGGCCTGACATCGCACGCCATGTCCGGTCATTCTATATTGCCATAGACTCCACCTCTGCTGTCTTCCCCGCATATTATCATCTCCTCGCCGAGGCCATCCTAAATATGTCCGGGTTGACATCCCTCCATCTACTCGTAGACTCGGGCGTCAGTTGGGTACTGAAGCAGGCATGCACTCGTCCGTCTTACCCGCACCTAACGCAATTTACGTGTCCATTCCCACTCGACGAGAACGTCGTCCGATTCCTCGATCTAACTCCCTCCCTCCTTGAATTGGAAGTGGACTCCATACCCTCCACCTTTGCGCGTCATCCGCTTAACGTGCCCCTCCCTGCAACATCTATCCCACGCATAGAACAATTCATTGGTTCGCCGCGGATAGCTAGACACCTCGTCCCCGGTCGACCAGTAAAAGTATTGCACCTCAACGGTGCGGCCCTAACAGAGGAAGACATCCTCCTGTTGGCACAGTCCACTTCCCCCATCCTTGTCTTGAGTGCAGTCACAAACTCACCTCCTGTCTCTTTCCTCGAACACTTCCACCGACATTTACCTCATCTCGCTTACCTCCGAATCATGACAATGCAGACCATGCTCGAACCCCCTACCGCCGTAAGTATTGCGATCGCATCATTCCAAACGTCTCATCTCTGAAACTGATCGCTTGTCATCAGGAGTTCTATGAACAAGTCTCCAACGTGCTGGCTTCATTCCCGGAACTTAACGCGTTTGAGCTCTCCGGCATGCATTGGGGTTCGCAGCAGAAACGCGACGACAGCTCAAAAAGGGTGTGGCAATCCTCGCCACTGTCGACCCTGTCTCCCCTAGAAGATGACTTGTTGCTCGAAACAGATAACCTCATCCACTAATAATTCCCCACATAGATGTGTCAGTTGGTCTGTCTATCCCATACACTGAGCCCAGAAAAGGTCTCACATAACCTATCGATGTTACCGTACACCCATATACACCTTATATACACCTCTAATGTGATATGCAGTGCACCACTAATTCAATTCTTCTATGGCTCGATTGACAAAAGATGCAGCATCGTAACACACCAAACTTCCCACATCCAGATCTTCGATGGTGGAGAATCGCCCCCCAATGAATCTCGCAGCAACACCAACGTACTTGTTGCCACTCTGTGCGACTTCAAACTTGCGGAACTGCCATCCCCTCGCTGGATCACCATCAATAGTGACAACGTCTTCCCGTACGTCGTACTGCACTCTCCGGAAATCGAAGCCGAGGCCCATTCCGAGCGCCTTGGTGTACGCCTCTTTCAGCGTCCAAATCCAGTAAAACCGGCGCAACGCCTCAGACTGTGGGATATCCGCCAACACTAGACTGCACTCCAAGGGCGTTAGCTATAAGATAAAAATAAATATTATTCACGCCCAGAGGTCGGTATACTTGCCTGGCTGGACACACTGTCGACAAAGTCAACAAATGTTGTCCGGGGTGGTATCTTCAGCTGCATGACGTCAACGCCAACGTTGAAGGCCGGGGGTCCCAGGTCACCTGCGCCGAACGCCATTGCCACGACGCCTTCGTCATGGGTCACGTTGAACCCTATGGGCGGGTCGATTCCGGGAGCGGTCTTCAGAAGATGCGGGTTTGGGCACGAAAGCTAAGCGCAAACAAGAACGGACATACACAGTATGGTTTTCCGGTCTCAGTGGTGGCAAAGATCAAAGCCTCCTTAGGTAGGCCACGTTTTCTGAGCAGTACTCGTGGCAAGAGATTGCCTATGAGTGATCCTTGGGTGGAGCAACAATGAAGGCAATATTTTAGTTCAAGATGGAGGACAGGACAAAGAAGATGGCGTACGACAAGCGTCCTCACGGCGATGGAATCTCTTGATCTTTGACTGTGCAGTCTGATCAACTAGGGATAAAGCATTATGATAAAGCTAGATGACATGTGTCGGTTCTGCTCGATGAGTTGTGAGATGGGTATACATACGCTGTCTGGAAAGTTTGCTTTGTCGTATATGATGGCCCACACTTGCATCACAAGATTGGATGTAGAGGAGTTATCGGGGACGACCTCGACCGTGGTTGCGGTTCTGTTCTGGCAGCAACATACCTGTCCAACTAGTACCGGCCAGCGTTTATGCTCGTTCACACTTTCACACCTCCACCACAGCCCACAAGGACTACCCAGTGACTCCCCATGGCGAATGTCCCCAATTTTGTGACCCTTGGGATGTTCATCATCGACGAATTCTCATTTACTGACGAGAGTGGACTTCCGACCGGAAAAACCGTTCCAGCTCAGGGAAGCAGCTGATCATGATCTTCTCATGTTTCTACTTCACCTCCTCTCCAGATAGGGGGTGGGACCTACACCGCCATTGGGGCTCGTATATGGTCTGTGAGCCCTCTATTCCACCGCTGGGCCAAAAGCCAATGGATACAGGCTACCCCCTCACAAAGTCGGCATGATTGTCGATCGGGGCAACGACTTTCCCCAGGGCATTCAAGGTGAACTCCTATCGTACGGAGCGGACATGTGGCATTTTCGCGATCATGGCGACCGAGAGACAACCCGTGCACTGATTAGTTATCAGGGTGACCACCAAGGGTTTAAACGCTTCCCTTGATGCTCCTCCATAACGAGCTTAATCGCCGTGCGTACCTCTGCAGGCTCCAATACCTTACATCTCGGATCAGAATTGCACCGCGGGACCTACATGGGACTCGTCTTGCGTGGCCGGCAGTCCTGCACTTCATTTGCTCGCCGACGCGTGCGCTTCAAATAATTTCCGAGGCAAAGCAGGTGGATGGATGGAAGCCCATTACGATATATGAACCTATACCTGTCAGTCACTTCCAGTGAAACCACGCCATTTGCGGACAGAGAATGAAACGTCCAACAGTATAGTTGTGTCCCGGAAGAATTGCCCTCCTTAATAAAGACACTACCTTCGATCACGGTCTTGAGGTAAGCCATGTCTGTATCTCCAAGGAATGAAAGGGATCTGGGGACTCGTCACCCTTAGCCCAAATGCAGAAGAGGCCCTTTCATTGCTTTCTATTTCATCGCCGATCACACGGGAATCGGTGGAAGTTGCGGCAGCTCGCTTCCTAGAGTTAGGAGAAGACAATACCGGACCGAAATGTGTTATTATACGAAGCGGTGCCCTCGGGGCTTACGTCGCAACCAAGACCGGCGGCGGCCAGTGGGTTGACGCCTTCTGGACGGCGGAGGACAGTATCAAGGTTGTTGATGTTACTGGTGAGTTCAAGAAAGATGCCTCGGACATATCGCTGAATCTGTCGGAATTTAGGCGCAGGCAATGGCTTTCTAGGCGGATTCGCAGCGGGTTTGCTGCTTACCGACGGTGACTTGTATGAAGGTGGGTGGCTTCTTTCAGAGGTGTATCCATTCTCCTACTTGTGGATCGCAGCCACCCTTTATGCTGCTGTTTCTGCTTCTTTCATAATTGAGCAGAGAGGCTTACCGACATTAAGAATGGCGCCTAAGGGAATCGAAGAGTGGAATAATGATCTACCTCAGAGACGGGTGGATGCACTACGCCGGCGTCACGTCAAGGAAATACATTATAAACATCATTAGGTCCTCGGGTGTACAGTCCCGATAATACAGTATGCGGAAAGGAAAAGGTGCTACGAATTAAACAACTGAAGTGTACTACGTTTATGGTTGTTGCTGTGGTTGAGCAAATTTTGCGCGGCTGAGTGCAAAGAGTTCTTCTTGTTTTGCTTGCAATTCTTCGGGAGTTAGTCCGGAACCTTTTATCTTGTCCGCCTTTTTCTCCCTATCCTATGTTAAAATTCAGAGACAAGGGCGCAAACACTGAGGAATGAAGACCTTTTGCTGTTGCTTGTGGTCTTTCAGCACATCCTCGATCTCTGCTGTAAAGGAATCGAACCCTAGGCGCTGCAGAGGCACTGAAAAGGCGTTTCGCGTCAAATATCGGTGAGCGCACCTTGAGCGCACCAATGATGTGTTCAGGTGCTATTGTTTTCTTTGACTCTTGTTCACATATCTCATTTGCCTCGGACGAAATCAAGTGGATAAACTCTGCAGGAGGTATGCACGAGTTGTCAAGTGGGCCTCGGCTCGTGGTGTCACATGTTTACCTACACAGCACTCGATGATCAAATCTCGTGTCTCCTTTGCACACGTAACATCACTTGGGAGTAATTCTGAGGAAGTTGAGGGATATGCGGGGAAGGGGAGGCCAAGAAATATACATACCGCTGATCATTTTTGCAACTGTTGCCTTGGGTAGTGATAAATCGTCATCAGACGATCCGGTGGCCATATGTCCCTCTCTGTCAGACATTGTTTTACACGACGAAGACGACGACCAAGGAAGAGAGCGATGTCGGCGTTGATGATGAAGTCCTGTTTTGGTGATTTCCTTTTCGAAGTCCGCACACTGGACTTGCATCCTCGCTCAAACCACCAGAAATGTCGTCGGTGAGTGCTACTTGTGGTCCAGTGTCCGTTCCAGAGGGTTTTGATCGTCGTCCAGGTCAATCCAGTCAATCCAAAGCCATTCATGCAGGAGTTGACTGGCAAACCGGTGTTTGTCAGGCTAAAATGGGGACTGGAGTACAAGGGTTTCCTCGTTAGCACAGATGGCTACATGAACCTCCAGGCAGGCATCCTTATCGAATTGACAATGATTTCACTGATCCAGGCGGGCAGTTGGCTAATACGGAGGAATTCCAAGATGGTCAATCGACTGGGACGCTTGGTGAGGTGTTCATACGGTATGTCCAACACGATTGTCAGATCTGTGCATGTTCTCAATCGATTTCGACAGTTGTAATAATGTACTTTATATCATAAGTGTCTCTTCTTTTCCATCTCATCGCACCCAGCTGATACTTGCATGCACAGGGAGGCACCAGCAGAGTGAGTTGCGTCAGACCCACACGTACACAAAAATGTTTGTACCATGATGGTACCCCTATCAACTAAATCTGTGTTTTTGAGTGTCCATAAGATGAATTGTAATGCAATCATAGGTAATGTTTATGTGAGGTTTCGGTGCTATGAACATGACAGCTATTTAGGCCGGAAATTTTACATAGACTTGGGAGGGTGAACGTGTTCGGTGCGTCTTTCTTGTCGAGAGCAGGGGTGTAGTGCAAATTCACGTTTCCGTTGTCTTCCATTTGCATACACCACAGTTACTGAAACAACGGTCATTTTCCTTGAGGCCCTTAGTCTGCTTAGGGAAGGCTAACAGTCGCCAGCAACTCGCCGAGCTATGGAAATTATCATAAACTCCGGTCCCTCTGGGGGTTTCGCTTCACTGACTGTACAAAGACTTGCTCATGGCCGGTCTTTCGTCCCCTATGACTGTCGTTATCATATTTGGTCAGGAAAAGGTTACACTGAGAGGACAGCGCCAGAAGGTATGAAAAGCTTTACAGATATACAAAGACATACTTCACTCACGTCCCATAGGCGCTATTGCAGAATTTGATGACCTAAATATCAATCGGAATGAAGCCCTCGCTGGTGCCCTCGGTATGCGTTTTACACTACACTCGCGTTGTACGTTTTTCCCCAGAGGACGACTCGCCTTGTTCAGAAGCGCGCTTTGCCGTAGCGAATACGATCCTGGATCCCAGTCAACACCTGCCGTGCATAGGTTACGGATAAATATCTTGACTTCTTTTCATCTCCCCTCTTACTATCATTTGGTATGGGCTCTCATTCTCCATGGGAAAGGGTTGTTTCAACGTATTTGACGCTTCTGACAATACCGGCCTTTTCACACCCAGAAAACACGTCTTCACCACCTTTTAACTCTCTCAATAAACCGGCGCGGTGGCTGTTTAGAGCCTATTTTCGGCTTGAGTTGCACGGCTATTCCAGACTCTGACTTTCTTTTCTCACTCTTATCTTCCCAAATCAGTGGATAATGGACATGTCAGCCCAGATCGTGGGTCTCTCCCTCGGAGCCTCTTGAACTGCTACTTACTGCTGGCCCCGACCATGAGTGCATGCCTTTCCCTTCATTACACCCCCCACTTACATCGGTTCACTTTAGCCGGCCAATTTGGTTCCTTGTCCACTCTTCATGGACTTGCATTTTCGGCATTGTGCTGATTTGTGCTGGGTTACCTCTTCTGGGCTTTACTCGGGCCTGTTGGATCGCCCCAGAGAATGTGGCCGTTACCTAAGTATCAAACCTTCTCGGAATGAGTATCATCACATTCGACTGGTCGATCACCTGTGTCATGAGTCCTCCCACCATACTGGGCAGAAGCTAACGTGATGGCTGGATTGGACATCTTCTGGGTGCTGGCCCTCATCTACTGTATCAATCCTTTTCATGGCGAGTATATGCTCATGTCCTCCTGGTCAGCATTCGATGACTCCGGCGCCCCTTAAGATCCTCGCCACGAGGGTACATTCAACCCAACCGCGTACCCAAAAGTACGGGTCACAGTTTTCTTCTCACTATTCGCAGCTTCCTAAAGCCTCTCGTTTGCAGCTATGACGACTAACCTCGCACCTTCGGGAAGCAGATTCAAGCACAATCTCGTGGTTTATCATTGTATTGTCCGTCTCTGCATTATTTGTATTGAGGACGGCCCTGCAGAGTTCTTGGTATGGGGCCTCGCTGTCGCTTTACTTATCGCATTCATGTACATTGGCCCCACCGGGATGATCCAGACTATCACAAACCAGAAGATTGGGCTGAGCGTGATTACTGAACACTCACTGAGTTCGGAACAGTGTTCATCTCTTGGGATGTCATCGGCCTTTAGAGACGTTTCTCGTCCAGGCAGATATTCAACGTCTTCGTATGGTTCTCCTGGCCCCGTGCCCAGTTGCTGCCTGGTTCGTATCGCTCAAATGGCCTGGCAGTTCTCGTTCTGGATATCAAGTGCGTTCACACCTCGAATACCTAAATACATGACGGCACTTGCAGCTTTCTTGTCATATTCAGCGATATGTAGTTCAAACTTCAGAGGAAACATTTCTGGCGTCGGACAGATTATACCTGTGAGTTTCACCTCGTTATTGCGACCCATATTTAGTAGCTGGTTGCAATAGAGCAAGTTAACACCTCTAATATCAATTTCTTTTGGGGCGTCGGCGAGCGTGTATCCGGGTTTTGACGTTGTCGATAGAGGTTGCGCACCACGAAGGGTTACCCTTGCGAGCGTTTGTTCTAAAAATCTCATTCGTTTAAGCCGGATCTATGTCATCTAGGGCGCATTGAGCGTTTTTACCCTCCCAAAAAATATCCAGAGAACCCTTTGGGGTCCCTTGGCTTTAGCGAATAGAGGACAAATATACGAAACGGTACAGTGTAATTATCTTATTAGCTTCTAATAAGTATCTTTACAGCGGTGCCTCCAGATCCGAGAAGGAGAAGTCAAAGGTAAGCTGTGAGCAGCCTCAAGCCTCAAGTTCAGCGCCGTTGTCGGTCAAGTCGCAATCATCGCCAAACGCCAACTGGCTGTGTTATGTTATTGATGTCTGATGGCGCAACGAAGGTTTGCGACCTGAGGACAACCGAGATGGGATTGATCCTCCTTCCAAATTTGGATCTCGGAGGGGTGCAGCTCGCCGTATACCGCAGATGAAATTGGCCCCTGCACAGAGAAATCTTTCTGAAGACCACCTGTGCCAACTCATTCGCATTCCTGCAAGAACACTGCAGTGCCACATTCATTTGGTTGGTCAACAAGTATACTATGGATACTGCAATATGGGGTCCAACTACTAGTTGCACGTTGCAACGTTCGAAATCACTATTCCGTTTCGGTTCTCGTGCTGGTGGTATAAGACAGAGGGCCTTCGTTGTACAAACTATTTATGGTACTTATGGAACAACAGATAGAAATTTGTAGTCCCTGGTTCACTTTGGGGAAATCCTGTACATAGTTGACGGGGAGGCGGTAAATTTACTAGTGGTAATGTCGAGAAAGATCTGAAGAAAGAAGCAGCATGTGAGACCCCCTGAGGAAAACACACATGGTAGTAAACTTACCAGGTTGTCTTTAACGTCCCATAGCATGGTAGGTTGGAAGTTTGGAATCTCGATGCTACAGTTGGATCGTATAAGACATTTGGTCTTTTGTCAAACACGGGTCACCTATTGATTTACGTGTACGCAGTGCTTTCTGGATGGAAATTAAGGACAAAAGGGTGGATGACCCCGGTAGGGCTAGCCACAATTGTGGTCCCTTCAACCATGACATACGATGTCTGACCTCCAAGCACGATGCTAATCTCATAGAGTTTCAGATTAGGTGGCCCAACTCCCTGGAAGTTGAACTGTTGACCATAAATTCAAGCCCGTAATTAGTCAGCTCGTCGGATAAGATACAGAAGTCAAGGCGTACAGCCGGGAGCTGGTTGGGAACGCTTGTGATGACGTCGAGTTGCCCATTATCGTTTACACCGACAACAAGGCCGTTACTGGGGCTAAGGGCAGAGAAGATGGGTGCAGCAAATGAAACAGGGAGAGACATGATAACACAATATCTCGAGAGGTTGGTTTCGAGAGATGACCACCGGTTTCCCTTTTATGCCTCTCAAGTCGAGGGTCCTTGGTTCTCAATGGTAATGAAGGGCAGCCTAGATATCATACCAACGCTCGGGAGCCGTTTGTAGGTAAGCTTCGATTAATCTTACCAATTGTTTCGAGGTTGTAGCCGCCAAATCTCCGCAGCTGTCATCAGATACTGATGAGTTTGTCATTTTCCTGAATTGAACTCTAGGACCACAGGGACTGCCCTTGAAGGTCTTCGGAACACGGGACAGTGATCAAACTTTTTGTGCTAGAGTGGACCAGTACAAAAGTACGTGACGACTCCGTTATGCAGTCGCAGGATGAGCTGAGGGGCATTCCGACGGAACCTGTCCAAGTTGGAGTGCGACGCTGCTGTTCACCCTGTTAAATCCAAAGGGTTGCCAAGGCTGCTTTCAAACTTAAGATTGCGAACAACGTTCCTACCCCTTCCGCGGTATATAAATGGCATCACCATCAATTCAATAATGAAAAGGAACCGACATTGGTAGCGCTCACCAGCTGACCGGATTCCAATCTGAAAACACTTTCCAGTCGCCTTCTCTCCGATTCAGGATCTGTTGGGCCCCTAGTCACGATGTGCATACTATATGTGATGGAGGGGCTGATATTGGATCGACTGCGAGAGAGTCATGATTGGTATAGACAGGCTGCCAGTGGATGGCGCCCAAGAAGCTTACAGATAGGTAGCGCCCGCGTTGCTCGTCGAAGCTGGATCATTACATAAGACAATACCCCCTGATTCGTATCGCCGCGGTCTGTCTCGAACCAGACCCGTCGCTGGGCACACTCCTTCCTTAGTCAGAACATACCACCGTGTTGGCCTCATGGCGTTCAAGGAGCCGAACAAGATCCAAAGTCTGCCACCATCACCAATACCACCAACCCGTCTATTCCTCAGCACTACTGCACATGGCGCGAGTTGGTTCAAAAACACTAGTTTCTTTTCGTCGTCAGCAGAATGGAAAATCCCAATCACCAACAAGTCCATCTGTCTCTGGAACCGAAGTATGTTGGCGGCTCCACACCTCATTCGGTACTGATAACTTTCACTTTTTTTTTTCTCTGTCCGCCGTTTTCAGCAGAAAACAACAACTTCGTCTCAAGAACATTCTCGCCGACGGTCTATCGGAGGAAATATATCGAGTTGGTTCAATCAACGGGTATGTTGGTTTTAATGGATGCGCAGAATCAGATACTGATGTCGGTTTAGCTTCGCTCGTCAACTTCACGGACTGTGGGCTCAGAGATAGAAAATGGAGGAGCAGATAAAACAAAGGAGAATGGAGTATGTCGATGTCACTTGCTTTCTTTCGCAATACCTCTCTGATCTAGTTGATCAGCATGCAAATCTGGTTGAATCATCTACACTGAACACAGAGGTACATACTTCGTCGCAGCTTGCGGTAGGTGGTACAGATTGATTGCACTCTCTTAGATTGCGCTGGCGGAAAGAGGACCCGAGCAGGCTAGCAGAGTGAAAGTACAGGGCGCCGGGGCGCCAGTCAATATTGTAGACGATACTCGCACGGAAATTACGGGACCACCTGGGAGTGTATGTATACGGCGTATGCATTCCAAAACGGGCTTAACCTTATTGAACAGCAGGAAGATCAAGGAGAAAAGGCACATATGGATTCTATCGTGGCGTATAGCAACCTTCCGACACTTCCAAAAACCGCAGTCAAATGCATCAACGTTTTCGACACAACGCAAACCACACTGGGTGGTATGGAAGCTTTCAACGCTACGTATCTCCAGCCACTCAAGATGTTCAATGCAGTAGTAACTTCTATTGCTGGTGTACGTCTTCTCGACCGCTGTAGATGTATCGCTGATGGGTGTTATAGGTCCATCCGTATGCTAAAATGGCCTTTGGAGTCCTGACTTGGGCGTCTCAGGTGAGGGTATGACCCTCGGACTGTTCATCGCAATTGACACGATTTGCCGACAGATGATAATCACACAAGTCAATTGTGACGCAGCTATCAACGGTCTCGTGGAGAAGATTGGTGATTTCTACAAATTCATCACGGAGGATGGCAGGCTGTCCAAACTTACCTCAATGCGGGACATTCTTAAGTCTATTGCGGACCAGATCTTTGACTGCGCACGTTTTATTCAAAACTACTCCGAAACAAAAAGTTTTTGTGCGTTAGTGTCTCCGATGTCATCGCTTTTGACTTACACCATTCCGGTTGTCAGGGGTCAGATTGTCCAAGAATGTTATGTCGGAAACGAGTGCTACGATAATAAAGTACAACGACGTACTAGACATGCTCATTCAGAGCCTTCGTGAACGTCTTCACCGGGATGCTCATCTTGCTGTGCATGACATTCATACTACTGTGCACGAAACCCATGCTACTGTGCATAAAACCCAAACTACTGTGCACGAAACCCATACTGCTGTGCACGAAACCCGTGCTACTGTCCACAAAACTCATATTGTCATGCACCAAATCCTGAAAGACCTGCAGCGGTTAGGTAAGCTTGCATTCAAACTATGGTTGGCCTGCAAATTTTCACCATGTTCGATGCAGGAGATGCAGTGGAGCTCAATAGCATGACATATGCTTCAGGAGCTGGACTGAACACGGCCAAAAAGTGCTTAGAAGGCACGAGAATGGAAGTGCTTGACGAGATCGTGGAGTGGATCTATCACCGTGATCCCGATGCACCGCGTGTGTTTTGGCTGTCTGGACAAGCAGGGACAGGGAAGTCTGCCATTGCGCATACTATCGCTTTATGGACCGAGGAACTCGGAGGGCTCGGGTCTTGCTTCTGTTTCGCTCGTGATCGTCAGGCGGAACACCGGCACGAGAAACTATTTCTCACCATTGCACGGGATCTAGCTGGTCGTAATCCAATGTTGCGACAAGCTTTGGCTGGAATTGTTGCCGAGGATCCCTCACTCAAGAGCACCGTTGACATCGAGCGACAATGGTGCAAGCTCATCCTGGAACCTGTATCGACCCTTGCGGGTGATGTTTTGGGGAACACGGTAGTCGTCATCGACGGGTTGGATGAGAGCGGTGACGAGAAGACTCGAGAGAGTATTCTGGCTGTGCTTGCGTCGACGGAACTTGCTCGGCTGCCGAATTTGCGCATACTTCTCACATCCCGACCACTGCTTGACATTCATGCCGCCTTGGATAATGTCGGACACATCAACTACAAGTCTCTAGATGACGTCGACGACAAGGCTACCAGGAGGGATATCCATTTGTACATCAAAAATAGGCTCCAGATGCTTCGCACCTCGTTTAGTGATGTCGAAGTCTCGCAGCTCGTTACAATGTCCGATGGACTGTTCGAGTGGGCTCGTCTCGCATGTGAATTCATCAAACCACGGCAGGCCGGTATCAATGCTAAGAAACGGTTCAACGAACTCATCTCCCGTACTCGTGGACAAGGCTCGGCACTCCTGGACAACATGTATCGCAGCATACTGTGCGAAATAGTTAATGACTCGCAGGATGCACTTGCACAATTCCAGTCGGTCATGCGACAACTCTTGTACGCTGCAGAGCCACTCTCCGTTGGATCGTTGAATGCGATGCGCCGACACTTCCCTAGTGACGAAGAACCTACTGACGCGGAGGAAATCCTGGAGTTCATGGCAGCACTGTTAAGTGGCACGTCGGACCAAGCCACTCCCGTCCGCCCACTGCATGCATCGTTCTACGAATTTCTCAGTGATCGCACGCGGGGCGGAGACTTCTACGTGGACAAGGCAGAGATGGAGTTTAATTTAGCACTTGCATCCCTTCGAGTCATGCAGCAGGGGTTGAAATTCAACATCTGTGAACTGGAGAGTTCGTACCTCCGAAATTCAGAGGTACCGCAACTGGAGAAACGAGTAAAGGCTTTGATACCACCCCACTTGTCATATGCGTGTCGGTTTTGGGCCAACCATTTGCAGAAAACAAGATTCAATACCAGCCTCGGAGAGGAGATGACAGCATTCTGTGGGAGTGATCATATTCTGTTCTGGATTGAGGCCCTTAGCCTTCTCAAGTCTCTTGGTATTGCCATCACCTCCTTTGGGGCTGTGGAAAAATGGGCACAGGTAAGCTGGCAGGGATATGCTATGCCTGCTTAGGGATCTAACTAAATGATTTCAGGGCCAAGGGGGATTTGAGCACTTGGGTGCTTTTGCCATTGATGGTGCCAAGTTCATCCAAACATTTGGAGCTGCAATTTCCACAAGCACACCCCATTTATATCTTTCTGCACTCCCATTCTCTCCTGCAAGATCACTGGTGTCAACCCATTTTATTCACAAGTTTGCAAACCTGCCCCAGGTTGCATCTGGTCAGCAACAAGATTGGTCAATGCAACAGGTGCTGAGAGGACATGTTGAGCCTGTTGCATCAGTGGCTTTCTCTCCTGATGGGAAGCTGATTGTGTCTGGTTCATGGGATAAGACCATTTGTATTTGGGATGCACATGCTGGGACTAAGATTGGAGGTTCCTTGAAGGGGCATACTTTGTCTGTCCTTGCAGTTGCCTTTTCACCTGATGGCAAGTGGATTGTGTCAGGCTCAGAGGACAAGAGGATTTGCATTTGGGAAACACATAGTGGTTCTCAGATCCATTGCATTGAAGGACACAGTAGTAATGTCAAAGCAGTTGCCTTTTCTCCTGATGGAAAGTGGATTGTGTCAGGGTCAAATGATGAGACTGTGTGTATCTGGGATGCACATACAGGTTCTCAGAAGCACTGTATTCAGGGGCACACTGCAGCTGTTAATTCAGTTGCCTTCTCACCTGATGGCAAGTATATTGTGTCAGGTTCATTGGACAAAACTGTGTGCCTATGGGATGCACATACTGGGTCCCAAATACATGTCATGCAAGGTCATGATAATTATGTCTACTCAGTTGCTTTCTCCCCTGATGGCAAGCAGATTGTCTCAGCTTCAAGGGATTCAACCATTTGCCTTTGGGATGTGCACTCAGGATCTCAGAAGGGTGAACCCTTCAAAGGCCACATATATGGTGTTTGCTCAGTTGCATTTTCTCCTGATGGCATGTGGATTGTGTCAGGTGCAATGGATGATACCATTTGCCTTTGGAATACCCATTCTGGCTCTCAGGTCTGTCAAGTGAAAGGACACAAAAGTACTGTTTTATCAGTGTCCTTTTCTCCTGATAGTAGGTGGATTACATCAGGCTCAGGAGACAACACTGTCTGTCTTTGGGATGCTCATGCTATCCTTCATGTGGATACTCCTTCTAATGGTGATATTGATATTGTCTCAGCAGCTCTCTCTCCTGATGGCAAGTGGATTGTATCTGGCTCAGAAGATGGCCTTGTTCATCTTTGGGATGCAAATTCTGGTTTGAAAATAGGTGGACCATTTGAAGAGCACACTGATGCAGTGGAGGCAGTTGGATTTTCTTCTGATGGCAAGTGGATTGTGTCAGGCTCAGAGGATACAAACATTTGCATTTGGGATGCAAATTCTAACTCTCAAATACATCTCATCCAGGGACATACTAAAGGGGTCTGCACAGTTGCCTTCTCAGCTAATGCAAAGTGGGTTGCTTCTGGTTCAGATGATGCAACTATATGTCTTTGGGATGCACAAGATGGATCACAGAGGCACATCCTTTCAGGGCATATGGGACGTGTCAATTCAGTTACTTTTTCTCCTGATGGAAAGTGGGTTGTATCAGGATCAGATGACAAAACAATCTGCCTTTGGGATGTAGATTCTGGCTCTCAGGTTGGGAGTCCCTTTAAAGGTCACACTGCAGAAGTTTGGTCAGTTGCCTTCTCTCCTGATGGCAGGCACATTGTTTCAGGATCAAAGGATTGCACTGTCTGTCTCTGGGATGCACATGCTGGGACACAGATAGGTGGACCACTTAGAGGGCACATCCAGGATGTTACTGCAGTTTCCTTTTCTCTTGATGGCAAGATGATTGTGTCAGGTTCTCATGACTGCACCATCTGTCTTTGGAATCCATACACTGGGGTCCAGATTGGTTGTTCACTTCAAGGTCATGCTGGTGGTGTTGTTTTAGTTGCATTCTCTTCAGATGGCAGTCAGCTTGTCTCATGTTCACTGGATAAAACAATTCGTCTCTGGAATATTGGCAGCCATGATGGTAAGTAAACTAATTCTTTTCAGATCTCAGTGAAACATGTTCTTATTCTAATCTAGATAACCTGAAGGCCTTAATATGCTTCTCATCCACAGCTGACCATGCCTTGTGCAATGTGGAGCAGCTATTTGAAAGAATGAAGATTGACTCTAAATCACAGGACTACAGAGATTTGATCAAACTGAACCATGATGGTTGGGTTGTTGGATCAGGTGGCCAATTACTATTTTGGATACCAGCCTTTTACCATGGAAAGCTCTACTCTCCCAGAAACACACTAGTGATACCAAGAGGTGGTCTAGAGCTCAATCTAAGTAAGATGGTGCATGGAGATGTGTGGAAAAAGTGTTACTTTAGCCAGTAGTGATGTTTCTATATTTGTATACAATGTACAACTTGTGACTGATTTGTATGAGTCCATCCCACCTTCTATATAACATTTCAAAATGATGTTATCCATGTAAGGATCTGATGGTCTGATGTTAATGGAATGGTACATAGTATGGTGCCAATCACCTAAAGGCCACTATTTTTGTGCAAATATTTTTGTCTCACAAAAGTCCAATTAAAGTCCAATTGGAAGGTCAATTTTCAAGAAGTGTGAAGTCATCAGCAAATTCACACATTATTGTACTATTTGCACAAAAATAGTCAACAAGGACAGAATAATCATTTTAGTAAGTTCATTTACTATCCATACTATTCTCTGTACTATTTCTCAACTATTTATGCTATTTTTCTGACTATTTATAACTATTTCTACTATCTGACTTATCATCCACAACTTTCTTAGCACTTATTTTCACTAGTATTCCAGATTTTTCTCACACACATCCATAAGTAAACCATCCTTGTATAAAATAAAGGCCAAAACAACTGGCTGGGTCCAAAGGGAATGTAACATATATTTGGGTTATTGTACATAAAGAGGAATGGAAAGGGGAAAAAACAAAGCTTTTGTCCTAGGGGTGAACATGTGTGAAAAAAATAATCACATGCTATCACTACAGGGAAAGAAACACTGATGCCAAGTTGGGCCATGGGCCATGTTGCTAAAATCAACTGCAGGAACATTTCCAATCATGAGTCTAGTTGATGGAGAATACAAACAGAATGGATGATATGAGGGAGGCACCCACAAGAACAATTGATCATTAGAGTCCACAATCCAGCCATCATGGAGCAGAAAAAGACTATGTTCCAAGAGGTTAGAGTGCTTAGCCATATGAGTCAATTTATCACCAGCATTAGGCAAAGCAGAGAGCATGGAAGTTGGCATGTAAATGGGTGGAAGTGCAACTGGATGGGGCTGGCAAAACAGTGTTATGGAAGAGTTGCCTGCCTGGGAAGAACTTGATTCAGTCTGTGCATCCCAGCATTGAACTGTATGACCCTCTGTATCTGGAACAGTATATTTTCCATCTGATGAGAATGCAACTAAGAAGTTGACCGAGGAAGTGTGCCCTTGCAGAGAGTTGCTCACTTGGCCAGTTTTCTGTGCATCCCAAACTTGGATTGTTGGAAACTCACCACAAGGGTGGGGAGTAACACTCAGGATGATGGTTCAGAAGAACATGAACAAGCACATGGAATTAACAGAGTTACAAGAAGTGATAACAGTGAGAGTGAGTGAGAGCAAGAGGGCAAGAGAGAGATGTCCCACCTGAGGGCCCTCGGGTATATATGGAGAAATGTATTGCAACACAAAAAAGGAAATGGAGCATATGTAACTAGGGTGCGCATGGACCCAGCACGCATGGATGTCATATTAGTAAGCTGTTAGTAGGACGCCAGGCTTACAATTGTGTGATCCCTTGAGCCTGACACAATGTGCCTTCCATTTGGTGAGAATGCAACTGAGTTGACTGATAAAATGTGCCCTTGAAGAGGGTTACCCACCTGGGCACCTGTCTGTACATCCCAAACCCAGATTGTGTGATCCCTTGAGCATGACACAATGTACCTTCCATCTGGTGAGAGTGTGACTGAGTTGACTGAGTCTGTGTGCCCTTCCAGAGGGTTGCCCATCAGGGCACCTGTCTGTGCATCCCATCTTATCTGAAGAGTCTGACACAATGTGCCTTCCATCTGGTGAGAAAGCAACTATGTTGACTAAGGAAGTGTGCCCTTGCAGAGGGTTGCCCACCTGAACACTCATCTGTGCATCCCAAACTTGGATTGTGTGATCCTCTGAGCCTGACACAATGTGCCTTCCATCTGGTGAGAATGCAGGTGGTTACCCAATTGAGCACCTGTCTATGCATCCCACATTTGGATTGTTCCATCCATTGAGCCTGACACAATGTATCTTCCATCTGGTGAGAATGCCACTGATGTGACTGAGGTGTGACCTTGAAGAACAAATTGATTACTAGGCCAATGTTCATGTTGTCCCTTGGCAACCTGAGCTATGTTTGGAAAATTTGCAGTTAGCATGTTGGCCAATGTTGACTTGGATGGTGAAATTGGTAATCCAGACAGGTATAAGTGTGGTGTAAGTGGTTGCTAGCTCTGATAACTGATAGTCACACCCTCAAGAACACAACCTGTGTTGTATTGAGGGTAGGTGGTAGTACAGTGGTAGAGTAGTTAAAAGTTAGATAGCTTATGTAATTAGCGCCAGCGCTATATATATGGGCACTTCTGCTTACATAAACAGAAGTGCTACTAAACTAGTATAGATCATCTAGTGGTCAGCAGTAAAGGGAGATTACTCCCTTTACACCCTCCTGTTACGACCATGTCCAACTCCGGGCCTTATCCGGTTACTCCGGTCGCATCGCAGCTCTACAGCTCAACTCCGGTCGTGCATCACTTACTCCAGTCATGCTCGCGCAGATATACCTCCGCTATGTATGACCCTTGGTCTAATCCCTACACAGTCCTTACTACACCTTGCCGTCTACCCTGGCTTGATGTGAGTTCTCTGTGTGCTCGATATATCTCCTACCTTGTATCATTTTCACTGGACCTGGTTTATTTTACTCGGACCTGACTTTATTTTACCTGGACCTGACCTAGTACTTTCTCCGGTTATCCCTTGTCCGCTTTTTAGGCTGTTTACTTGTCACTGTAAGTACTCGTCCCTAGTTCTTACTTAGTATAAGTACTCTGTAGATTATCCTGTATTCTTCA